>Ga0209163_1000036_pt1 | contig 349345 bp, 300 predicted proteins | sample MTBAKSrepl2MetaG_FD_187457 | JGI IMG/M metagenome (GOLD analysis project Ga0209163, IMG submission 187457) | Enrichment culture microbial communities om Arthur Kill intertidal strait, New Jersey, USA, that are MTBE-degrading - MTBE-AKS2 (Arthur... | ecosystem: Environmental > Aquatic > Marine...
GTCAACCAAACGACAACCCGCGGGCCCGCCATATCCTCCAGACTTACCTCGAGACGACACCTGCCCCCGCTCCATGGGGACATTTTTGCTCGGCAGATAAGGGGACATCTTGACTTGGCTTAGACAGCGGGCCGAGGCCGTTGCCAAGGCCGCCGGAATTTAGTAAAAAGACGCCATGGCCCATCATACCGCGAAAACGGGCTACGAAAGGCTCGTCAAGCGGCTCAACAAGTTCCCCCAGGGGGCCCCTCCGTCCGCCCTCCTCTTCGAGATCCTCAAGGTGCTGATGACCGAGAAGGAGGCCTCGCTCCTGGCCCTTGTCCCCATCAAGCCGTTCACGGCCCGGACGGCCGCCAAAGCCTGGAAGACGAGCCTCGCCGAAGCCCAGAAGTGCCTGGACACGCTGGCCGGCCGGGCCCTGCTCATCGACGCTCAGGGCCGCCGGGACCGCTATTACGTCCTGCCGCCGCCCATGGCCGGCTTCTTCGAGTTCTCGATGATGAGGCTGCGGGGCGACGTCGACCAGAAGCTCCTGGCCCGGCTGTACTACGAGTACATCACGATCGAGGAGGACTTCATCAAGGCCTTGTTTACGCAGGGGGAGACCCAGCTCGGAAGGGTCTTCGTCAGCGAACCGGTCCTGACCAATGAGAACGCCCTCCATGTCCTCGACTACGAGCGGGCCAGCGAGGTCGTCAAGACCGCCTCCCACCGGGGGATCAGCTTGTGCTACTGCCGTCACAAGATGGACCACGCCGGCCGGGCCTGCGACGCTCCTCAGGACATCTGCATGACCTTCAACACCACGGCCGCGGCCCTGGCCCGCCACGGCTACGCCCGGGCCGTCGACATCGCAGAAGGTCTGGCCCTGCTCGACGAGGCCCGCGACCGCAACCTCGTTCAGTTCGGGGAGAACGTCCGGAACCGGGTCAGCTTCATTTGCAACTGCTGCGGCTGCTGCTGCGAGGCCATGATCGCCCAGCGGCGCTTCGGCCTTCTCCATCCCGTTCACACCACGAATTTCCTGCCGGCCGTCGACGCCTCGGCGTGCACCGGATGCGGGGAGTGCGCGGCCGTCTGTCCCGTGGAGGCCATGGCCATGGTGTCGGCCAACGACCCCCTCCACCCCAAGAAGAAGAAGGCGGCGGTCGATGAGGGCGTTTGCCTCGGCTGCGGCGTCTGCGTCCGGGTTTGCCGGGCGGGCGCGCTGAGGCTTCTCTCGAGGCCCGAGCGGGTCATCACCCCCCTCAACTCGGTCCACAAGGCCGTCCTGATGGCCATCGAACGGGGCAAGCTCCAGAACCTCATCTTCGACAACCAGGCCCTCGCGAGCCACCGGGCCATGGCCGCCGTCCTGGGGGTCATCCTCAAGCTGCCGCCGATCAAGCAGGCCATGGCCTCCAAACAGATGAAGTCCCGCTATCTCGAAGCGCTCATCGCCCGCCTCCGGGCCTGACGACGAAGGGAACACGATCGATGAAGGACGTGTGGCGCGAAACACGGCAGGCCGTCCTGCCGCTGGCCGCCGTCGTCCTCGTTCTCCAGACCGTGGTCCTGTCCATGCCGCTGGCGGTCATCGCCCGGTTCCTCCTCGGGACGGCCATGGTCATGGCCGGATTGATGCTCTTCCTCAAGGGAGTCCGCATCGGCCTCCTGCCCATGGGCCAGGCCATCGGCGCGGAGCTTCCCAAGCGGACCACCTTCGCGTGGCTCCTCGTCCTGGCCTTCATTCTCGGCTTCGCCGTAACGGTCGCCGAGCCCGATGTCCGGGTCCTGGCCTATCAGGTCGACTTCGCCTCCGGAGGCCAGATCGGCCGCGGTCTTCTCGTGCTCAGCGTCGCTCTCGGAGTGGGACTGTCGGTTGGCCTGGCCATGCTGAGGATCCTGCTGGGGGTCCCCATGGGCTGGGTCCTCGCCGCCGGATACGCCCTGGTCCTCATCCTGTCGTTCTTCGTGCCTGCCCATTTCCTGCCCGTCGCCTTCGACGCCGGAGGCGTGACGACCGGCCCGGTGACCGTGCCGTTCATCCTGGCCCTGGGGATCGGCGTCGTCTCGGTCCTCGGCGGCCGGTCGGCCATCGGCGACGGGTTCGGGATCGTCGGCATCGCCTCGATTGGGCCCGTCCTCAGCGTCATGCTCTTGGGGATATTCTACGGATGAAGATGCTTCTCGAATTCCTATCGATCGGCCCGGTCGTCCTCGAGGTCCTGGAAGCTTTGGCCCCGCTGGTCCTGTTTTTCGTCGTTTTCCAGATCGTCTCCCTGCGGCTTCCGGCTCAGGGACTCTCCCGGCTGGCCCGGGGGCTGGCCCTGACGTTCGCCGGCTTGGTGCTCTTCCTGCAAGGCGTCAAGATCGGCTTCCTGCCGGTCGGGCAGGAAATGGGGCGGGCCCTGGGCGGGCTCGAACACAAATGGATCATCGTGCCGATCGGGTTCCTGCTGGGGCTGAGCGCCACGGCGGCCGAGCCCGCCGTCCGCATCCTGGCCCGGGAAGTGGAAACGGCGTCGACCGGGGCCATCCGGGCGAGGGTCATCATCCTGGCCCTGTCCTTCGGCGTCGCCGTCTTCGTCGCTCTGGGGATGGTCCGTATCCTGACGGGCGTTCCGCTCCGGTGGCTGGTCGTGCCGGGCTATTCGATAGCCGTTCTCATGCTGCCGTTCTCGGACCGCACGTTCATGTCCATCGCCTTCGATTCCGGCGGAGTGGCCACCGGGCCGATGACGGTGACCTTCGTCATGGCCCTGGCCGTGGGGGTGGCCGTCGCTCTGGAGAACAGGCACCCGGTCCTCGACGGGTTCGGCCTGATCGCCCTGGTCGCCCTGGCCCCCATCCTGTCCGTGATGGCCCTCGGGCTGGTCTATTCCTGGAAAAAGGGGAAGAAACCATGAAAGCGTCTTTCGATCTCATCGTCACGGTCGTCGACAAGGGAGCCTCGGAGAAGGTCCTCCGTTCGGCGAAAGGGGCCGGGGCCGAGGGCGGGACCATCATTTTCGGCCGCGGTTCCGGGATCCATGAGACCAAGACCATGCTCGGCATCCCCATCGAGCCGGAAAAGGAGATCGTTCTGACCGCCGTTCCCCGGTCTTTGACGGACAAGGTCCTGGAGGCCATCGTCGAGGGGGCCGATCTCGACCAGCCCGGCACGGGCATCGCCTTCGTTCTCGAGCTGAGGAAGATCGCTGGCATCTGCCATCTGTTCAAAGGGATCATCGCCTGCTCTTGAGCCCCTTGGCGGGAAGCGGAGAGATCCCCCGCCCCCGTCCTGAGGCTGTCTGGCGCGACGATGCCCGCGTATAGGACGAGCGAAAAAAAAAGCGCCCCCCCCGCCGGGGAAGGGGCGCGTGAAAGATCTCTCGCAGAAGGGGGCCGGCTCAGAAGCCGATGCCGACCATCACGGAAAAGCCCTTGTGCTTGGCCGTTTCGCCCTCGACGGCGTCAGCCATGATGTTGCTGATACCGATGTGGTAGCGGCCGTCGAGCGTCAACAGGGCGAACGGGGTCTTGAACTCCAGACCCGCTCCGATGACGCCCCCGATGGCCGTCTTCTCGAACATGTCCTTGATGTCCTCGGTCTCCGTTCCCTCCGGCGACTGGAAGCGCCCCGTGGCCTTTAAAAGATAGCCGAACGAGGGGCCGCCGAAGACGACCGGGCGGACCGGGCCCGCGGGCAGGACGTTGAATTTGAGGAGCACCGGGACCTCGATGTAGTCCAGCATGTACTTGATCGACGCCATTTGGTCGATGTCCCACTCGAACTCCCACATCAGGCCGCGCCGCGAATAGAGGATCTCGGGCTGGATGCCGACGAATCCCAGGTTCAGGGTGAAGAACACGCCGCCGACAGGCCCTTTAAGATCCATGAAATCGGGCATTTCGGGATCCATGGGCTTGATCGACAGATTGGCCAGATTGAGCCCGCCCTTGATGCCGACCGAAGCCGAAACGTTCTGGGGCATGAGGGCCGCGACCGTCAAGGCCGCCAACGTCAGGACCAGGAATCTCTTCATGATGACCTCCTTTAGAAGAATTCGATCCATCGGTGCCTGCGCACGCCCCCTACTTTAGGTCATGCCGCGGGAAAGGCCATCATCCCCGGGGGCGGTCCTAGGGGTGGTTTTAGGGCCACCCGGGTCATCGCGGAGGGGGAGGGCATGGCGAGCTCCCGGCCGATTGAACGGGCCCCCGGGTTCTGATAACATCCTCACGCCGTGATCATCGATGTCCTCCGAGAGCTGGTCATCCTGCTGGCCTTCTCGGTCCTGGTCATCTTCGTCTCCCACAAGATCAAGCTGCCGCCCGTCGTCGGGTTCCTGCTGACCGGGGTCATCATCGGGCCGGGCGGCTTGGCCGTCGTCAGGAACACCGAGACCATCGACGTCCTGGCCGAGATCGGGGTCGTCATGCTCCTGTTCCTGATCGGCCTTGAATTCACCCTCGACAGCCTGAAGCGGATCCAGAGGAACTTCTGGATCGGCGGCGGCCTCCAGGTCCTCTTGACGTCGGGGGCCGCGGCCATGGTCCTGGCCCTCGTCGGCACCCCGGTCAACGAGGCCGTCTTCTACGGCTTTCTCGTGTCCCTGAGCAGTACGGCCGTGGTCCTCAAGATCCTGTCCGACCGGGGCGAGTCCGCCGCTCCCCAGGGTCAAGTCGCCCTCGGCGTCCTCATCTTCCAGGACATGGCCATCGTGCCCATGATCGCTCTCGTCCCCGTGCTGGCCGACGTCCGGTCGGCATCCCCGGCTTCCATTCTGGTCCGGTTCTCCCTGAGCGCCGCGGCCATCGCCGCCGTCTTCGTCGCCGCCCGCTCCCTCATGCCCAGGGTCCTCCATCTCGTCGTCAGGACGCGGATACGGGAGATCTTCCTCATCGCCTCCCTTTTCATCTGCCTCGGGATGGCCTGGCTGACGTCCTCGTTCGGACTGTCCCTGGCCCTGGGGGCCTTCCTGGCCGGGATCATCATCTCGGAGTCCGTCTACAGCCATCAGGTCGTCTCCGAGATCCTGCCGTTCAAGGACCTCTTCAACAGCCTCTTTTTCATCTCCATCGGCATGCTCCTCGACACCTCGGTCGTCTGGGGATCCCGGTCCATCGTCGCCGCGCTCGTTCTCTCCATCCTGCTCTTGAAAGCCGCCGTCGTCGTCCTGACCGTCCGGCTCCTGGGCTACACTTCGAGGATCGCCGTCGTGTCCGGGCTGGCCCTGGCCCAGGTCGGCGAGTTCTCCTTCGTCCTGGCCGGCGTCGGACGGGTCAACGGGCTTCTTCCAGGCGATATCTTCCAGGTCTTCTTGGCCTCCTCCATCCTGACCATCCTGGCGACGCCCTTCCTCATCCGGGTCGCGCCGGCGCTCGCCGAAAGGTCGGAACGGGCTTTTCGGTGGGGCCGTCGAAGGGCGGCCCCAGCGCGGGAGGCGAAGCCCCGGCGCAAGGACCATGTCGTCATCGCCGGTTATGGCTTGAACGGGAGGAACCTGGCCAAGGTCCTCAAGGAGGCCGGCATCGGCTATGTCATCCTGGAGCTCAATCCGGAGACCGTCCGGAAGGCCGCAGCGGAGGGGGAATCGATCATCTTCGGCGACGTCTCCAGCCCGACCATCCTCCGCGAAGCCGGGGTCCCTGACGCCCTGGTCATGGTCTTCGCCATCTCCGATCCCCGGACGGCCCGCCGGGGGGTTCAGGTCGCCCGGGAAATGAACCGCGACCTGTTCATCATCGTCCGGACCCGGTTCGCATCCGAGGTCGACGAGCTCATCCGTATGGGCGCGGACGACGTCGTCCCGGAGGAGTTCGAAACGTCCATCGAGATCTTCGTGCGATGCCTCGACCGCTTCCATATCCCTCCCAACCTCATCGACGCCCAAGTCAAGGTCCTGCGGAGCGAATGCTACGGCCTCCTGAGGGGTACCTGCCAGGCCCTCCGGCCGGCCGCCGACAAGATCACGGACCTGCTGTCGGCGGGTACGGCCGAGACGTTCTATATCGGCAACGGGACTTGGCCGGCGGGCAAAAGCCTCAAGGACATCGGTCTACGGGAAAGAACGGGCGCCACCGTGCTGGCCGTCGTCCGAGGCGAAAGGTCGTTCACCAGCCCCGGCGCGGATTTCAAGATCGAGGCCGGGGATACCCTGGTCCTGGTGGCCAACCACAAGGACATGGACGGAGCGTTCCGCTACCTTCAGGCGGGCCATGTCTGAGGAAGGCCGCCGGACGTGGCTGAGACCGGCCGTTCTTCTCGTCGGCCCGACCGGGGCCGGAAAGAGCCCCCTCGGACGGCGTCTCCAGGAGAAGGGCTTAAGGGGACGGCCCTGCGTCCATTTCGACTTCGGGGCCGCGTTGCGGGAGACCGATCGACTTCCGGCTGACGACCCCCTTTTCACTCCCACCGAAAGGACCGTCATTCGGCGTTCCCTCGCGACGGGGGCCCTGCTCGAGGATCGCGATCTCCCCATCGCCTTGAAGGTCCTGAAGCGCTTTCTGAGCGACAGGGACCCGGGTCCGGCCGGGCTCGTCATCCTCAACGGCCTGCCGCGGCATGAGGGCCAGGCGGCGGGCCTGGCGGCCGCGGTCCGGGTCGAGCTGGTCGTTCACCTCGACGCGCCGTCCGGGATCATCCGGGAGCGTTTGAGCCGCGATACGGGAGGGGACCGCGCCGGGCGTGTCGACGACGGGCCCGAGGCCGTCGAGCGGAGGCTGGCGATCTTCCGGGCCAGGACCCTCCCTCTGCTCCGGTTCTATGAGGAGCGCGGCGTCCCCGTTCGGCGCGTCGCCGTGACGGCGGCGATGACCGCCGGCGAGATGGCCGCTGTCCTCGAAGAATTCGATTGACAGGCCCGCGCCTCTTTCATACATTCTTGAGAGTACATCCCCCCGACCAGGAGGTCATGATGAGAATGGATCCCTTCCTGAAGAGCCTCGGACGCGGCCTGCTCGCGGTGGTCATCCTGCTGGCCGTCGTGTCCGTCACGCCGGCCCAGGGCCCCGTTCCCGCGGCGGCGTCCGAGCGGCCCTGGACCGACAACCCCGAAAGCTGCACGTCCATCATGGCCGGCCGCCTGGCGACGGTGGACGGCTCGGTCATCACCTGCCACACCTGCGACGGCCGATACCGCCAGTGGGTCGACATCGTCCCCGGCCGCAAGTGGCCGGAAGGATCGGTCAACAAGATCTATTCCGGCAAGATGCACACCGAGACCCCAAGCGATCTGCGGGGCATCGTCCAGACCGGCGAGATCCCCCAGGTCCCCGAGACCTACCGGTTCTTCAACACGGCCTATCCGGCCCTCAACGAGCACGGGCTGGCCATCGGCGAGACGACCATAGGCGGGCGACGCGAGCTCATCAATAATGAGGGCATATTCATGATCGAGGAGATCGAGCGTGTCGTCCTCGAGCGCTGCAAGACGGCCCGCGAGGCCATCAAGCTGGCCGGAGAGCTGGTCAAGGAATACGGGTACGGCGACTACGGGGAGTGCCTGACCTTCGCCGACGGCAAGGAGGTCTGGCACTTCGAGATCTTCGGGGCCGGGCCGCTCGAGAAAGGGGCCGTCTGGGCCGCTGTCCGCATCCCCGACGACCATGTCGGCGTCTCGGCCAACATCCCGCGCATCGCCGAGCTCGATCTCAAGAACCCCGACCGTTACATGGCCTCGGAGAACGTCTTCCGGGTGGCCGAGGATATGGGCTGGTGGGACCCCCAGGCCGGCAAGCCGTTCAAGTTCTGGGAGGCCTACAGCGGCCGCCGGCCGTTCTCGACCCGCGAATATTTCGTGCTCAGCACGCTGGCCCCATCGCTCAAACTGACCATGGACATGGCCGAGCTGCCGTTCTCGGTCAAGCCCGAGAAAAAGGTCTCGGTCCGCGACATCCTGGCCATGTACCGCGATCCCTACGAGGGGACCGATCTGGACATGACCAAGGGCCTGATGGTCCCCCGGCCGCGCCCGCGGATGAAGCCAGGGCAGGGCGAGGCCGCCCCGGTCGAGCCCCAGATGATGCTCAGCCCGATCGCCAGCGCCTGGATGCCGCGCGACGTGATCGCCCTCGTCAACGCCCTGAAGCCCGGCACCGTCCAGCCGCAGAGGACCATCCCCATCTCCGGCTGCGCCTACGCCACCGTCCTCCAGGTCCGGGGCTGGCTCCCGCCGTCGGTCGGGGCCGTCTGCTGGTTCGCCTTGGACAATCCGGCCATGAGCGCCCGCATCCCGGTCTTCGCCGGGACGACCGAGCTGCCCCCGGGATTCGGCGTCTGCGCCCAGCACAACTTCCGCATGGACTCGGCGGCCTGGGCCTTCCGGCGGGCCAACCGGCTGGCCACCCTGAAGTGGGGCCAGACGAGGGAGACGATCGAGGGGACCATCGCCGAGTTCGAGAACAAGGCCTTCGCGGACCTGCCCATGCTCGAGAAGGAAGTCCAGAGGATCATGGCCTCCAAGACCCCGGACAAGGAGCCGTTCACGGTCGAGCAGTACCTGACCAAGTACACGAACGACATGGCCCGGGCGGCCGTCCAGAAGTACCTCGAGCTGGGCGACCGGTTCTGGATGCTCATCGCCATGAGTTTGTAGAAAAAAGGGGACACGTATCTCAGCTACGTGTCCCCCTTTCGCTCTTATAGCGCGTACTTGAAGAGGTTCATCCCCGAGGGGAGCTTGGATTTCCCCCGGTAGATATCCCAGTAGAAGGCTTTGGCCTCGGCCAGCGCCTGGTACAATCGGTGAGCCGTGTCAGGGACGTGGACGGCGGCCACGTCGTTGCCCTCGTCGACGCAGACGAGCTTCTGGCACCGGTTCATGACCCCGGCCGTCCCGACGCTGGCGGCCACGACCAGCTCTTCCGAGCGGATCCGGCGGAGGAGCTCCCCGTAGGTCACCTGCCGCTCCTCGACCTTGATGCCCATATCCCTGAGGATGGTGACCATGCCCTGGATGGTGATCGAGGGCAGGATGAGCTCGCTCTCGGGGATCTTGACGATTGTGCCGTCCCTCAATCCGAACAGGCAACAGGACGAATCCCACTCCGTGACGCAGCGCTCCTCGAGGGGCCGATGGGTCTGGTCGTCGAGGAACAGGGCCGCGGCCGCCCCGGGGTCGACCTCCTTGGCGGCGTCGATGGCCTTGAGGCTGATGAGGTAGTTGATGCCGAGCTTGAGCCAGCCGGTCTTGTTGGCCCCGACGGCCCGGACCCACTGGGGCGTGACGACGCCGGTGAAGGGCTCGCCGAGATAGTTGTCATAGCGGCAGAAAATGGCCCGGACCGAGGGCTGAGTGGGGAAAGTGACGCCCATGGACTGGTCCTCGTCGACGGTGAAGGGCCGGAGGTAGCCCTGGGCCCCGGCCTCGGCCATCTCCTCGAGGAAGCCCCGGATGGCCGGCGCCCCGAAATACTGGCGGATGATGACCGTCTCGAGCTCCTCGACGGTCGGAACGAACCCGGCCTGGTCGCGGCTGAGATTGAAGGCCATCCCCCTGCGGAGGCGTTCCAGGTTCTTGTGCCAATTGAGGAACAGGACCTCGAGCTGCCCCCCGGCGTTCTTCCTGCAGAAGAAGCGGATGCCTTCGAAGCACAGAAAGGTCGCGTAGAAAATGGACCGGGACACGCCGTAGACCTTGGCGTCGGCCTCGAGGATCTCGAACTGCTTGTCCGGCAGCATGTAGCGCATCTGCCTCGGGGCCCACTGGACTCCTTCGAACTTGGCCATGGATCAGAACGCTCCTTTCTTCATTTCACGACGGGCTTGAGGTGCTCGACGAAATACTCGACCCGGGCCTCCGTGTAGCGCGGGAAGCGGATGCCGTGCTGCTGCTCGGGATAGATCATCATGTCGAACGCCTTGTTGGCCTGCAGCAGGGCCTGGGCGAGCTGGATGGTGTTGCCGGGATGGACGTTGTCGTCCACGGCCCCGTGATGGAGGGCGAGCTTGCCCTTGAGGTTCTTGGCGTAGGTCAGGCAGGAGCCCTTCTCGTAGCCGTCGGGATTGTCCTGCGGCCGGCGCATGAAGCGCTCGGTGTAGATCGTGTCATAGTTCCGCCAGTCGGTCACGGGCGCGCCGGCGACGCCGACATGGAAGACGTCGGGCTCCTTGAGCAGGGCCATGCAGGTGAAGTACCCGCCGTAGGAGTGGCCGGTGACCCCGACCCGCCCGGTGTCGACGTAGGGGCGCGCGCCGAGGGCCTTGACGAAGGCCACGTGGTCCTCGATCTCGACCTGCCCGAGCTTCATGTAGTGGAGGTTCTGGAAGACCTTGCCGCGGCCCGACACGCCCCGGTAATCACAGGCGGCGACCAGGAAGCCCAGCTGGGCCAGGGCCTGGCTGGCGTCGTTCATCCGGTAGGTGTTGCTGACGCCCTTGGAGCCGGGGCCGCCGTACACCGAGAGAATGAGGGGGTATTTCTCCAGGGGATCGAAATGGGCGGGGAAATAGAGCAGGCCGTCGAGGTCGTGCTTGCCGTCGGCGGACTTGAAGGTCAGGCGCTCCGGCTTGAGGAGCTTGAGCGCGGCGAACCCCTCGGTGGGGACGGCCTGCCCGATGACCCGGACCTCCGTGCCGTCGGCCGTCCGGAGGGTCGTCTTCTGAGGAGTGTCGAAATTGGAGACGGAATCCGTGTAGTAGTCGCATCCCGGCGAGAAGCTGACCCGATGAGAGCCGGGCTCCCGGGTCATCCTGGCGAAGCCCGTGCCGTCCAGGCGGACCTTGTAGAGGTGGGTCTCCGTGCCGTTGGCCTCGTAGCCCGTGAAGTAGACCCAGCCTCTGGCCTCGTCGACGGCGGCCACGGACTGGACGGGCAGGCGGGCGCTGGTCAGCTGCTTGAGGAGCTTGCCGCTGCCCAGATCGTAGAGATAGATCTCTTTGAACCCGGTCCGCTCGGAGGTCCACAGGAAGCGCTTGTTGTCCCCGAGGAAGATGAGCTCGGTCTGCTCGTCGACGTAGCAGGGGTCCTGGTCGGCGAAGATGAGCCGGGTCTTGCCCGTGGCCGGATCGGCGGCAAAGACCTCGACCTTGTTCTGGAGGCGGTTGAGGCGGTGATAGGTGAACTCCCGGCCGTCGGGCGTCCACTGCCCGCGATAGAGATAGACGTCGAGCTCGTCGCCGGTCTCGAGACGGACGATCTTCTTCGAGGCGACGTCGACGATGAACAGGCGGACGATGGGATTGTTGCCGCCGGGCTTGGGGTAGCCCAAGAGCTCGAGGCGGGGGATGGGCAGGGTGTCGTGAACGATGGGGTACTTGGTGACCGGGCTCTGGTCGAACTGCATGAAGGCGATCCTTGTGGAGTCGGGCGACCACCAGAACGCCTGGTATTGGCCGAGCTCCTCGGGGTAGACCCAGTCGGGGAACGCGTTGCGGAGGTCGTCGTGGCCGTCCGTCGTCAGGCGCGTCTCGCGTCCGTCGAGATCCTTGACGTAGAGGTCGAACTCCCGGGTGAAGGCCCGGAGCTTGAGGTCCGGCGAGAGGATGTCCCCGTAGGAGCGGCCGCGGACGCCGATGATGGACCGCTCCGGCTCGAAGAAGGCCAGCTTCCCGGATCCGAGATCGTAGAGGAAGGTCTTGTTGAACCCGGCAAACCGGATGGCCCGGCCTCCGGCGAGGTACTCGAAGCGGTTGAAGAAGAGCTTGGTCTCCTGCTTCCCGAGCGCCGTGTTGACGGCGGCCAGCATCCTGGCGTCGTCGAAAAGAGGCGTGGTCTCCCCGGTGGCCAGGTCGACCCGCTTGAACGTGCCGTCCTCGTGAACGTAGGAGGCCTTGCCGTCCGCCGTCCAGCTGAGCCCGAGCAAGCCCTCCATCTTGACCAGCGACCGCCCTTCGCGGCGGAGCTTTTCGTAGAGGGCCTTGCCGACGAGCCGCTCCTGGGCCAGGCCTTGGACGGCCATCGAGGCCATGGTGGCGGCCATTACGAACAGGGGGACAAGGGATTTCGGGATCCGTTTCATGTCGTGCTCCTATGAAAGAATCATGAAGTGATCCGGCGGACCGACAGGATCCTGACCGGAGGGTCGAGCTGCTGTCCTTGGGACGGGAGGGCATGGATCTCCCTGACCACGTCCATTCCCCGGGTGACGCGCCCGAAAGCGGCGAAACCCTGGGCATCGGGATTGCGGCGGCCGCCGTGATCGAGTTCCGGCTGGGGGCCGATGCAGATGAAGAAGCTCGAGGAGGCGCTGCCCGGGGCCGAGCGGGCCATGGAGACCGCGCCGTCGAGATGGCGGATGCCGGTGGCGGCTGTCGTCTCGTGGCCGATGGGAGGGAAACACTTGTCCGCGGGCAGGAGGGCGGCCTGGACGACCTCGATGCGCACGGCGTCGTCCGGCTGATTGGACATGGTCACCGTCCGGTGAAAGACGGTGCCGTCGTAAAGGCCGGCATCGACGTAGCGCAGGAAATTAGCGGCCGTGACCGGGGCCCGCTCGAGGTCGACCTCGACCGTGATGTCGCCCTTCTCCGTCCGGATGAGGACAACGGGATTATCGGCCGCGCCGACGGCGAGGACCAGGGCGGCCAGGAGGCCGGCTGGGATCAAGCGCTTGCTCACTAGGACTTCGCTCCTGCGGGAAGGATCATTCTATTCATTCCCGGGCCTTTCTTCAAGCACCCGCCGAAGTCCGGCCAGCAACGCGTCCGCCGTGCCGGCGCTATCGTAGTGGGCGAAGCTCGCCCGGCAAAGGGCCGGACGCCCGAGATGACGGACGACCGCGGCCGAGTAGTGGTTGCCGTCGGCGATATGCAGGCCCGCTTTCTCCCAAAGCCGCTTCTTGGTCTCGGTCGGCGACTGCCCCGCGATCTCGAAGGCGAACGTCGGGACCCTCTCGGCGGCCCGAGCCGGATCGGTGATGCCGAAACACCGAAAGCGCCGGGGATCGAGACCGCGGAATCCCTCGAGGACCCGGGCGGTCAAACGATGCTCGTATTCGGCCACGGCCGTCATGGCCGCCCGGAACTTGGCCGGCCGGTCCGCCACGGCCGCCTCGGACCCGGAAGTCAGGTCGGAAAGCCAAAGGATATATTCCAAGGCGGCCTCGAGCGCGGCCAGGGCTGCGTTGTTCAGCATGCCGGGTTCGAATTTGGTCGGGACCTCGTTCTTGGCGGTCTCGACCCGGTAGGGGAGCAGCTCCTCGAGAAGCCCGGCCTTGCCCCACAGGACCCCGAGCATGGGGCCGAAGACCTTGTATCCCGAGAACGCCAGGAGATCGCAACCCATCCGCCCGACGTCGATCGGACCGTGGGGGGCGTGATGGACGGCGTCGACCACGACCAGGCACTCGGGCGCTTGACGACGGACAAGGGGAGCGATCCGGTCCAGGGGGACCAGGGTGCCCAGCCCGTTCGAAGCTGAGGTCACGGCCAGAACGGCCGTCCGGCGATCGACGAGCGATAGAAGATGGTCGACGTCCAGGGTCCCGTCCTCCCGGACCCGGGCCCGGCGGATCTCCCGGCCGTGAAGATCGCCCCAGACGGTCTCCCAGGCCGAGATGTTGGCCATGTGGTCGAGATCGGTGACCACGAGGTTGGCGCCTTGCTCGACGCGGCCGCGGAGGGCGAAGGCCAGGCTGAAGAAAGCCGCGGTCGCCGAGTTGTGAAAGCTGATCTCCCGGCCGCTTCCGGCGCCGAGGAAATCGGCGGCCAGCGACCTGACCCGGTCGTGAAGACCGGCCGTGTCGCTCTCGCCCGGGAGAACGGCGCCCGGCATGGGATTTGAACGGCCCTGGGCCTCGCGGGCGGCCTCGGCGGCCGAGTCCACGGTCAGGCTCCCCGCCCCCGTGTTGAGATAGATGCGGGGATTGCCCAGGGCGTCCCGGTCGATCATCGGGAAGCGGGCCCGGATCCTCAGGTGAGCGGTTTCGAAAGGCAGAGGCGCGGGCCGGTCGTTCATAGGCTCTCTCTCCTAATGGGAATAGCCCAATGTATTCGAACCCGCCCGGAAATTCAATCGGTTTTCGCGGCGGCCGCGAGGCCTGTTGACTTTCCCCGGCGGGATGGATTACTTATCCCCCTGTAAGGAGCGCGCAATGAGAAGATCCGCCTTAAGGGCCGGCCTCGCCGTGTCTTTCGCGTTGGGGCTGGCCGCGTGCGGCCCGGAGCCGCGGACGGAATGGCGGCCGGTCGAAGGCCGCCTGATGACCCGTTGGGCCCGTCAGGTCATCCCGGAGAAGGTCCTTCCGGAGCATCCCCGGCCTCAAATGGTCCGGCCCGATTGGGCCAGCCTCAACGGGCTCTGGGATTACGCGATCGTCGACCGGGGAGCCGCCCGTCCCGTCAAGTGGGACGGGAAGATCCTGGTGCCGTTCGCCGTGGAATCGGCCCTCTCGGGCGTCGGCCGCCCGGTCGGCGCGGACAAGGAGCTTTGGTACCGCCGCGAGCTCGATGTCCCTCGCCGATGGAGGGGCAAGCGCGTGCTCCTTCATTTCGGGGCCGTGGACTGGGCCTGCGAGGCCTGGCTCAACGGCCGGCCGGTCGGGCGCCATCGGGGCGGCTATGACCCGTTCACGTTCGACATCACCGAGGCTTTGGAGCCCAAAGGACCGCAGGAGCTCGTCCTCAGGGTCCTTGATCCGACCGACGAGAGCAACAGCCCCCAGGCCCGCGGCAAGCAGGTCACCCGTCCCCGGGGCATCTTTTATACGGCCGTGACCGGCATCTGGCAGACCGTGTGGCTGGAGCCTGTGGCGTCCACCCACATCGAGCGTCTCAGGATCACGCCCGACCTCGACCGAGGGGCGTTCCTTTTCGAGCCGATCATCAGAGGGGAGGCTGCCGATGCCGTGCTGGAGATCTCGGTCGGCCGCAACCAAAGGCCCGTAGCCTCGGCCGCCGGGCCTGCCACGGCCGGGGTCGTCGTCGCCATCCCGGACCCCGAGCCCTGGTCGCCGGACGACCCGGTCCTCTATGACGTCCGGGCCGTCCTCAAGAGGGAAGGACGGGCGCTCGACGCGGTCAGCAGCTACGCCGGACTCCGCAAGATCTCCGTGGAGCGCGATGGGTCCGGCGTTCTCCGCCTCATTCTCAACGGCCGCCCCTTGTTCCAGTTCGGTCCGCTCGATCAGGGCTGGTGGCCGGACGGGCTCTACACGGCCCCGACCGACGAGGCCCTGCGCTACGACCTCGAGGTCATCCGGTCCCTGGGGATGAACATGCTCCGCAAGCACGTCAAGGTCGAGCCTCAGCGGCTCTACACCTGGTGCGACAGGATGGGCATCCTCGTCTGGCAGGACATGCCCAGCGCCCTCTACGACCGCAAGGGCTACGCCGCCGGGGAGCTGGCGCCTATCGACGCCCAGTGGGAAGCGGAGTGGCGGTCGATCATGGACGCCCTTCACAACCACCCTTCGATCGTCATGTGGGTGCCGTTCAACGAGGGCTGGGGGCAGTTCGACACCGAGCGGATAACGGCCTGGACCAAGGAGCGCGACCCTTCGCGCCTGGTCAACAATGCCAGCGGCTGGACGGACAAGGGCGTCGGCGACGTCATCGACATCCACAGCTACCCCGGCCCGGCCATGCCGCCGCTCGAGGAGCGGCGGGCGGCCGTGCTGGGCGAGTTCGGCGGGCTCGGGCTGCCGATCAGCGGGCACCTCTGGCAGTCCGAAGGGAACTGGGGCTACCGGAACCTCGATGACCTCAAGACCTTCGAGGAGCGCTACACGGAGCTCATCAAGGACCTGGCTCCTCTCGTGGGCGAGGGCCTGGCCGCCGCGGTCTATACCCAGACGACGGATTGCGAGATCGAGGTCAACGGCCTGATGACCTACGACCGGGCCGTGATCAAGCTCGATCCGGCCCGCTTCGCCCCGTTCCACCGGCGGTATCTTCCTCTCGGGAAAGAGCCCCGGTAGGCGGGTCGGGCCGGGCGACAGGGGAGAACGACGAGGGCTTTTGGCCCGTGGGCGTCAGCGGCGCTTCACCAGCTCGGCGCAGCGGATGCCCCGGGGATCGAAGCATCTATTGCACGAGATGCACTCTGACCTCACGGCCGAACCTTCTCGAAAACGCCTGACGAGGAACGGGTCCCTGATGAGCGGGCGGCTGAGCGAGACGAGGTCGGCCCGGCCCTCCTGGACGATCCTTCCGGCGACGGCCAGGGTGCGGATGCCCCCGAGGGCGAATACCGGGACCCCGACGGCTTGCTTGATGCGGGCGGCGTTTTCCGCGAAATAGCCCTCCTCGTCCTCGGTCCGCAGGCCCGGCCAGACCGAGCCTCTTCCGGCTTCGGCCATGCCGCCGCTCACCTCGATGCCGTCGACGCCTTCCGACTCGATGAGGACGGCGATGCGGACGGCGTCCTCGAGGGTCAATCCATTCTCCAGGAAGTCGGTCGAATTGAGCTTGACGATGACCGGATACTCGCGGCCGAGGGCCGATCTGAGCCCCCGGAGGATCTCGACGAGGACGCGGGCCCTGTTCTCGACCGCCCCGCCCCACTCGTCCCGGCGACGGTTGGTGTGCGGGGAGAGGAAGCTCGACAGGAGATAACCGTGAGCGGCATGGAGCTGGAGACCGTCGAAGCCGGCCCTTCGCGCCCGGATGCCGGCGGCCACGAAATCGTCGACCAGAGACCCGATCTCCTCGGGCGAGAGCTCGCGCGGCATGACCTTGGAGGCCGGGTCGTAGACGGCGGAGGGGGAAACGGGCACACATCCGCAGAGCTTTTCCTTGGTCTGGCGCCCGGCATGGGCGATCTGGAGGATGATCCGCGACGGGAATCGGTGGACGGCTTCCGGGATGCGGGCCAACCCGCCGATGAACCGGTCGTCGTGAACGGCCATTTGGCGCGGGCTGGCCTGGCCCGACGGCTGGACGTGGGCATGGCCGGTGACGATCAGGCCGACTTCGCCCTCGGCAAGACGCGAATAGAGCGTCACATGAGAATCCGTGACACGGCCCTCGCCGTCGGCCATGAAATCGTGGGTCGCCGAGCGGACGAAGCGGTTGGGGATCGTGAGCGATCCGAGGCGAAGGGGCGAGAAGAGGATATCCATGGGCCTATTGTAGACGATACGGGGGCTGAAAAAAAACCGGGCCCTTGATATAATCCGGACGGTAAGGAGCCCCGGAGAATGAGAAGAGAGATCGGCTTGGCCCTGATCGGGTGGTCCGTCCTGTCGTTCTTTTGGCTGGCCTGCGGCCCGCCCATCGCCAAGGCCCCGGCGGATGAGGCCGCCGCGGTCCGGGTCATGAGCTTCAACATCCGCTTCGACAACCCGGCCGACGGGCCGAACGCATGGCCCCTGCGAAAGGAGATGGCCGCGGGGATCATCGATTTCCACGACGTCGACATCGCCGGCCTGCAGGAAGCGCTGGCCTCCCAGATCGAGGACCTCGAAGCCCTGCTCCCGGGGTATGGCTGGACGGGAGTCGGACGGGACGACGGCCGGAGCGCGGGGGAGTTCTGCCCCATCTTCTACCGAAGGGACCGCTTCGGGCTCGTCGAGTCCTCGACTTTCTGGCTGTCCGCATCACCCGACGAACCGGGCCTCAAGGGCTGGGACGCGGTCTGTCCGAGGATCGTGACTTGGGCCCGGCTCCGGGACCTGCGCACGGACCGGCTCCTGACGGTTTTCAACACCCATTTCGACCACATCGGCGAAACGGCCCGGCGCGAGGGCGCCGCTCTGACCCTCGAGGCCGTCCGGCGTGCGGCCGGCGACGGCCCCGTTGTCCTGATAGGGGACCTCAACGCCACCCGGTCTGACCCGCCCTACATGATCCTCGTCGAGGGCGACATCGGGCCGGGCGGTCCGCTGCGTGATGCACGCGACGTCTCGAAGCGCCCGCCCTTCGGCCCGTCCTCGACATATAGCGGTTTCCGGCCGGATCCCGTCGGCCGGCCGCCCATCGATCACATCCTCGTCGGCCCGGAGATCGATGTCCTTCGGGCGGGCGTCCTGCCCGGGGCCTGGGACGGCCGGTTCGTCTCCGACCATAATCCGGTCCTGGCCGAGATCCGGCTTGCGCCCCGCTAGCCTTTTGGTCTATGGTGTTGAGCGCCATGCCTGTCGCCGAGATCGAGCGGAACGTCCTTGAGATCCTGGACGGCCTGGGGATCGCCTATGTCCGCCACGAACACCCGCCCGTGGCCACCGTTGAGGAGGCCGAGAAATACTGGAAGGGGCTCCAAGGCACCCACTGCAAGAACCTCTTCCTTCGGAACAACAAGGGGAACCGGCACTACCTGGTCATCGCTCCGGTGACCCGGGGCGTCGATCTGAAACGCCTGACGGCCCAGCTCGGGGAGGACCGGCTGAGCTTCGCCTCGCCCGAGCGCCTCAAACGATACCTGGGAACGGAGCCGGGCTCGGTCTCGCCGTTCGGCCTGATCAACGACGACCGCGGTGAGGTCCGGGTGGTCCTCGACGGAAGCTTGAGAACGAGCGCCTTTGTCGGCTTTCATCCCAATATCAACACCGCGACGCTCGAGGTGTCGCTGGCCGATCTCGAGAAATTTTTGGCGTCGCGTGGCAATCCCGTCCGTTGGCTCGAGCTTTGAGGCCGGGGACGCCGGCGGCCGGAGGACCCGCAGGGACCGGCCTGAAGTGAGGGACAGATGAGAAGAACCTTCGTCATCCTCGCGCTCATCGTCTTGGCCGCCGGTCAGGCCCGGCCTATGACGGGCGACGGCGGCCTGCCCGTCGCCAAGCCGGAGCAGGTCGGCATGTCGTCGAAACACCTGGCGCTTCTTGACGGGATCATCGCCGAGGCCCTTGATCGCCGGGACTTCCCGGGTGCCGTTCTCCTCGTGGCCCGGGGCGGCAGAACGGTCTTCCGCAAGGCCTACGGGGACGCCCAGCGGGTCCCCGAGCCCCGTCCCATGAAGGCCGACATGATCTTCGACCTGGCCTCGCTGACCAAACCGGTGGCCACGGCGACCTCGATCATGATCCTGGCCGAAAGAGGGAAGCTCCGGCTTTGGGACAAGATCGTCGACTTCGTCCCCGGTTTCACCCCGTACTATTACGAGAAAGGCGTCGCCGGCGGCGAGGCCCGCATCTGGCACCTCCTGACCCACACCTCGGGTCTTCCTCCCTACCTGGACGCCGAGGAGGCCGCCGACAGGCTCGGACGGCCGTGCGCCCCTGAGGCCCTGGTCGAGGAGATCGCCCGCCTGCCCAAGGAATCCCCGGCCGGAACGAGGTTCGTCTACAGCTGTCTCAACTTCATCACCCTGGCCCATATCGTCAAGGAGGTCACCGGGCGGACGCTGGCCGAATTCGCCGCCGATAATATCTTCGGGCCCCTCGGGATGTCGCGGACGTTCTTCCTCCCGCCTGAAAGGTTGCGTTCGTCCTGCGTGCCCACCGAGGTCGTCGACGGCGTCCCGCTGCGCGGCGTCGTCCACGACCCGCTGGCCCGTCTGCAGGGCGGCGTCTCAGGCAACGCCGGACTGTTCTCCACGGCCGACGACCTGGCCGTATTCGCCCAGATGGTCCTGGGAAAAGGGGAGTATCGCGGGGCCCGCGTCCTCAGCCCGCTGGGCGTCGAACGTATGACCGAGATCTTTCCCAAGGTCCCTTGGGCCGGGCGGGGCTTCGGCTGGGACCTCGATTCCGACTACGCGAGCGTCGGCGGCGACCTGCTGGGATCCGGGTCCTATGGACACTCGGGCTACACCGGGACGTCGATATGGATCGATCCGGAGACCTCGACGACCGTCATTCTCCTGACCAACCGCGTCCATCCCCAGGACAAGGGGGACATCATTTCCCTGCGGAGCCGGGTGGCCAACGTCGTCGCCGCGGCCATCGACCGGCGGGAGCCATGAAAAGCGGCGAAAATCCGCTTTGACTTCGTCGGCTCCGCTATGCTAAGGTGCCGCCAGAGGTTATAAGGAAGCATGCAGGTCCAAGTCGAACGCGACATTTACATCCACGCGACCCGGGCCCACGAGCTGCTCCGCAGCTCGATCGACCTTTTCCAGAAATACCTCGATCCGGGCAACCCGGCCAGCGACCCCCAATACTACCGGGCCAGGAGCTTCCTCAAGGAAGGCAAGGCCTTTTTCGATCACACGGTCCAGGACGCCAAGAAGCTCCTGGGGCCCATCCCGATCTATGCGGCCAAGGACTTCGAGGGCTGGCGGGCCCAGGTCCTGGTCGAGAACAAGATCGTCGTCCACGGGCAGACGCTCGAGGAGCTGAAGGCCGAGCTGGCCGCCGACGAGTTCGTCCGGACGATCATGGGCCCGGAGGAGATCGACGCCTATCTCGATTCCCGCTTCGAGGGCCAGAAGTCCGGCAAGAGAAAGCTGGCCAACATCAAGATCCGGATGACCCTCGACAAGCTGGCCCTGATGCTCGGGGAGGCCCAGGAATCGCAGAAGAGCGCTCAGCGCAAGCAGCAGGGGCTGCCCGTCTGAAAGGCGCCGCGCCTATTTGACCGGCACCGTATCCCGCCAGTACCTCAGTTTCCCGACCCCGGCCTGATCGGGGCTCCCGTCAAAGGCCAGCCCGAAGGTCGATCCCTTGGCCTCGACCAGAGCCTGACCTCGGAACTGGGCCTTGGTCAAGTTGACGATCGTGTAGTCGAGGCGGCCGCCGCCGAGGGCGGCGAACACGAAGTCCCCGTTGGTCTCGAGGTCCCCGGCCGTGATCCGTCCGGCCTCGTAGGTGTACCGGGGACGGCGCCAATCCCGGGAGATGTCCATGCGCAGATCGCTCTTGACGGCGATGGCCACCTCCTTGCCGCCCGAGCGGATCGTGACGCCCGTGGCGGCCCGCCCGGGTCCGGTCTCGAGGGCCGAGACACGGTCCAGCCAGGCCTCGGGGCTCTCGTCCCTCCCGTGGGGAACGAGCACGGTCACGAACGCGGCCGTCTCGCCCAGCTCGAAATGCTGAGCGGAGGCCTGGTAGATGGTCCACTCGTCCTGATAGTGACGCTTCTGGGGCTCGGCCCCCCGCATCTGTTGGCGGGTCTCCGGGAAGACGATGAGCAGGCGACGGTCGTCCGGCAGTTCGTTGGCTTGGATCCGGTCGTATCCCGTGTCGGTCCAGCGATCGCCTCGGGAGAAGATCTTCCGGGTGTGCCAGAGGCTGGCCAGGGTGAAATAGTCCTCACGCAGGGCCTTGAAGATGTCGAAAACGACATAGCACCCCGGGTCCTTGACGAAGACGACGACGCGGTCGGCCTGGTAGCCCCAGCCGTCGTCGACCACTCGGGTCCGGCTGTAATCGAAGTCGTCGAAGGTCAGGAAATCGACCTTCTGGGTGCGCACCCGCCGGTAGGAACCGGCGTTGCGCATGAACTCGAGGAGCCCCTGGCCGGCGACGGCGTCCCGGACGCTGTAGCGGAATTCGCCCTCCTTCTGCCCCCAGAAGATCTTCTCGGGCCGGACGCAGAGCCGGTTGTGGAAGTAGTCCTGCCGGTAGGCGCCGTAGGGCCCCGACGGCATAAAATCGCGATAGCCTCCGTCGTGGAGGAGCACCGACCCGCCCGACATCAGCAGGACGAGGCTGTTCTCGTCCTGGTGCCCGTGGGTCATTTTCTCTTCCTCGACGGGGATGGTGTCCCGAAGATAGTCGCGGAAGTTCAACCCGCCGTCGCCCTCGTCGCGGTAGTTGAGGAGCAGGTAGTTGGCGCGCTCCGACCAGCCGTCGCGGAAGACGATCTTCTTGCCGACGATGTCATCCATGACCTCCATCGACCCGCCCGACGGCACGGCCGGCCGGACCTCGTCGGTTCCCCACCGGTACGCGTCGAGGAGCATGTATCCGAGCCCGACGCTCGTCGGGTTCGATAGATCGACGAATTTGTCGGCGATGGTCCCGGCGGCCCATTTGAGGGCCGGGTCCCGGAGGGCCGCCGCGGCCGCCTCGAAAAAGACCAGGAAATGCGTCCAGTTGGCGTTCCAGTGGGCGTCGCCCAGGTCGGGGACCATGCCGGCCGGGCTCATGAGATTCAGATAGTAGCGCGCGTAATAGACCATCTCGGGGGTCTTGAAAAGCTCTTTCATGGAGCCCATGGCGTCGGCGTAGCCCAGCAGGGAATAGAGCCAGACGCCGTTGTAGATCGTGGCGTCCTCGATCTGCCAGTTCCCCCAGTTGTCGTCCCCCAAGGCCCGCCTCTGCATGTCCCATTTCGACGATTCCGGGTGTTCCGGCAGGGCTTTGACGGCCCAGGCCAGGGACTCGGCCCGCAGGGCCGCCCGGTTCATCGGCCCCCACTCCTGGGTCCTGAGCAGATAGCGCATGCTTCCGGCGATGATCTCCCGGATCTGGGCGTCCTCGCCGGGCGACAGGCGTCCGAGGCGCCTCAGGGTGTCGTAGGCCCGTATGTATCGCATGACCGTGAAGAAGTCGGGGAGAGCCGGGACGCCGTCGGCGTAGTCCGGGCGGAGCCTGATCGATGATTCCGGATAGGCCGAGCGGTGATCGCCGTAGGTCAGGAGGACCTCCTTGGCCCGGGCGGCGTACGCGGGCTTCTTCTCCTTTTCGTAGAGATAGGAGTAGATGACGGCCATCTCGAGCAACCCGCCGGGGGCCCGATAGCCGAAAACGTTGAGCGGGTCGAAGGTCTCTTTCCAGCGGGCCAGGGCTTCGTCACGATGTTCGTACATCCAATCGGCCGAAGCCCGGGCATAGGACAGATAGCCGGCCCGGGAGGCGGCCCGGACAGACGGGGCCAGGACGGTCAGGCCCCAGACGGCGGCCAGGCCCCAGACCAGTCCGCGCCGGGGGCCGAACGGAATTCTCCTCATGGTCTTGCTCCTTGCGGGATCCGGGCCTTTTCTATCACACAACCGGCGGCGAATCAAAGGTCCCGGCCGAGAGGGTCGCGCGAGGACCGAACGGTTGCCGGCGGCCCCCCCAGTGTGAGAGAATGAGGCCGATCCGATATAAAGGAGGCGACATGGCGCGCAAACTCGGAAGACGGGAGTTCGTCAAGGCCGGCGCTCAAGTCGGGCTGGGCCTGGCCCTCGGCGGCAGACTGACCGGTGTCGCCGCGGCCAAGCCTGGATCCGCCCCGGCGGTGGCCGTCGGCCGCGGGGACGATTTCGGCCGGGCGGCCGTCAAGGCCGTCGAGCTGATGGGCGGCATGGGGACGTTCGTGCCCAAGGGGGCCAAGGTCGCCTTGCTGCCCAACGTCCAGAGCCGCCATCCCGGGACCTACACCAAGCCCGAGATCCTGCGGGCCGTCATCGTGCTCTGCCGGGACGCGGGCGCCTCGAGGGTCGACTGTCTCAGCTGGCAGACGGTCAAGCAGTGGGAGGACACCGGCCTCAAGGGCGTCATCGACGCCGAAGGCTCCGGACTGAGGATCTTCGCGAAGGACGAGTCCCTGTTCAAGGCCGTTCCCGTTCAGGGGGCCAAGTCGCTGCCCGAGGCCCGCCTTCTGACCGCCGCCGGCGAATACGACCTGCTCATCAACATGCCGGTCACCAAGGACCACGCCGGCAACAAGTTCACCGGCTCCATGAAGAACTTGATGGGCCTCAATTCCCCGGTCAACAACAGGACCTTCCACCGGGCTAACTGGACGACCGATCCCGAAGCCGTGGTCCATCTCGAACAGTGCATCGTCGACCTCAACAAGGCCTTCCGTCCGGCCCTGAACGTCGTCGACGCCACCGAGTTCATCGTCACCAACGGGCCCTTCGGCCCGGGCGAGATCCTCAAGCCCCACAAGGTCGTCGCCGGGACCGACCGGGTGGCCGTCGACGCCTATTGCGCAGGGCTGTGGGGCCTCGTGCCGTCGGAGATCGTCCAGATCAGGCTGGGCGCCGAGCAGGGACTGGGCGAGATCGACCTCGGGAAGGCCGGCGTCAAGGAAGCCGACGCTTGAAGCCGGCGGCGACCTCGGCTCCGACGAGAGCCGCGCTCGTCCTCGCGTTGGCCGCGTCTTTGGCCCTCTCCTGCGCGAAGGATAGGAGACCGTCCCCGACCGGAGGCCCCCTAGGAGGCTGCCTGCCCGCGGAAGGGACGGCCGGCTGGGTCAGGGACGGGGACCCCGAGCTTTTCGAGGGCGAGGCCCTCTACACCTATATCAACGGCGGGGCCGAGATCTATCACGAGTACGGTTTCCGCCGGGTCCTCCTCCAAGATTACGAGGACAAGGGGGGACGGTCGGTGTCCGTGGAGATCTTCGAGATGGAAGCACCGTCCTCGGCCTACGGGATGTTCACCTTCAAGCGGTCGGGCAAGGGACGGCCGGCGGGATTAGGGGACGGATCCGAGCTGGCGTCCTATTACCTGAATTTCTGGAAGGGCCGGTTCCTAGTGACGCTGACGGGATTCGACGAGCATCCGGCGACGATCGAAGGGCTGCTCGCCTTGGCGGCCGCCGTCGACGCCCGGATCCCCGAGAAGGGCCAGGCTCCCGGGCTGGTCGCGGCCTTGCCGCCGGAGGGTCTCGAGCCCGGCAGCGTCCGATACATCCGCGGACGGCTCGGCCTCAACAGCCTGGTCTCGTTGCCCGCGGCCGGAGGGCCGGGCTTCGAAGAGGGGGTTGGAGGCTCCTACGGGAACGGGACCATGCTCGTCATCCTCGGTCACGGATCCGCGGACGAGGCCCGAGCCTCCCTCGCCGGCCTGACCGGGACCCTGTCGGCCTCGGAAGCCTACAGGGCCGCGGTTAGCGGCGGAGTTGGACCGGCTTGTTTCCTCGACGAACAGGGCCGCTGCGTGTGTCTGGCGGGCGAGGCCCGCCGCCTGTTCATCGCCGCCGCGCCCGACGCCTCGGCCTGCCGGGAGCTCATCGCCCGGTCCCGTTGACCGGACCGCGGGCGGGCCTTATTGAAAGACCTGCTTGGCGATCTCCACCAGGCCCAGCGCGTAATCGATCTCGGTCAGCGGGATCCCTTTGTCCTGGGCGATCTTGGTGAACCGGCCGTCCTTGTTGCTGTCCTTGGTGACCACGATGTAGTCGGCCGTCGGGGCCACGGCGTCGATCATCCGCTCGTTGTCGCTCCCGGGAGCGCCGCGTTTGGACTCGCCGCCGATGTGGACGGCGATGACCGATATCTTGTTCTGCTTGCAGTAGTCGATGATCTTCCGGAGCCGGGCCTCCTCGGCCTCCAAGGTCAGGCCCGAGGCACCCATCCCCTTGAGGCTGGCCCCGATGGCGAAGACGACGGCTTTGTAGGGCGTGCCCTCGGGGAACCGGTCGAGATCCGTGAGGATCTCGATGTGGAACCCGGGCCCGGATTCCCGCCCCCCCAGGCCGACGCCGTCGGCCATCATCTCCACCGTCGGAACGTCGCAATAGTCGTAGCCGATCCCGGCCTCGTCGAACACGATGTTGAGGGTCGTGACGTCGGCGCTCTGGCCGGCCGATGTCGTCAGGACGGGCAACCCGGCCTTGGGCACCTGCTGGGCGAAGAGGGCCGCCGACAGGGCGACGGCCGCAAGGATGAGAACAAGGGTTCTCAGGGTATGGCTCATCTCACTTCTCCTTCACGCGGGCGTTATTTTTTATCGGGTTCCGCGAAAACGTCGATGGCCCGGACGGCCTTGTCCCACCACTCCGGCTCGGCCGTCGTGATCCGGCCCCGGCGGCGCTTCTCGACGTCGTACTGGCTCAAGTGGTTGTACTTGACCAGGATGTCGTCGCCGAGCTTCCACCAGGCGTCGACGACCGTGTCGGCGTTGTTGAGGCAGAATCCGGTCAGGAACTTGGCGGCCTCGCGCGGGCTCTTCTTGTGGAGCTCGAGGGCCCGCTGGTCGATCTCGGGGATGCGGGCCACGATCTCGTCCTCGTAAGTGGCCTGGGCCGCCTGGACGTCGCCGATGATCGCGTTATAAGCGACCTGGGTGTGGAAATCGACGTAGTCGAAGGCCCAGCGGGCCGACTTGCGGTCGAGGACGAAATGGTCGCCGACCCTGAACGACGGGGCCATCGCCGTGGCCCCGGCGTAGAACGGGATGTAGCAGGACGTGTCCTGGACACCCAGGGCGATCCAGACGATGCCTCCGATCGCGTCCGGCAGCCAGGAGCGGCACTGGGTCACGGTCGTATACTCGACGTTGGGGACGCTGATCAACCGTGTGCCCCGGTAATAGTGAGGGTTCTGGAACGGGCCGCCGCGGATGCCCCGCACGGGATCGAAGACCGTGCCCTGGGACTTGTCGCGGGTCAGGGCCATGACGTCCTGGACCGAGAGCTTCTTGTCGGGCTTGACCGAGAACGGGAAGTCCATGTTGGGCAGCTCGGGCTTGAACTTCTGTGACGGGGCGACCAGGTCGAAGTACCGCCACATGCGGGAGCGGCGCCCCTGGGTGCTCACGGCGCTGCCTTCGGCGGGGGAGTAGGCCCGCTTCCAGCTGAAGGGTTTTCCGCTTTTCGGATCATAGAGGCCGTTGTCGACGGCGAAGGACACGACGTGGGCCGAGGCCATGAAGAAGTCCTTGTTGTCGAGGTCGATCTCCCCGATCCGGGACTCGTTGGGACAGACCGAGACGTGGTCGTCCGGCACCCGTTGGGCGCACCAGACCGCTCCGGGCTTGCCCGATTCGGGGGTCCACAGCGGGCCGACCGGCATGATCTCGAAGATCCAGGCCTCCTGCGGATCGGCCACGGCCAGCATCTCGCCGCCGTCGTTATGGCCGTACCCGTATGTCTCGGCCAGCGAGCCCATCAGGGCGATGGCCTCCCTGGCCGTCCGGCAGCGCTCCATGGCCAGCAGCGTCAGCATGGTGATGTCAAGGGCCGGCCCGGTCGTGGGATTGGAGAGCTTGCGGACATTGCCGATGGTCGACTCGCCGATGGCCAGCTGCTGATCGTTCATGTATCCAAACATACCGTGGTGGTAGCCGTAGGTGCGGCGCGGCTGGGGGATCTCGACCCCCGTGAAATCGTTGAGGACGAGGTCCCACTTGAGGCCCTCCGAGGGGGGCCAGGTCTTGTACTGGTTGATGCGGTAGAGCTTGCGCATGGCACCGGGCTTGTGGTCGGCCGGCGGCACATGGCGCCAGGTCCAATCGCAGATGCCGCAGTCGCAGGTGTGGGTGGTCATCGTCGACCCGTCGGTCGAGGCGTCCTTGCCGACCAGGATGGACGTGCAGGCCTCGAGAGGATCGGGCCCGTAGTCGTCGGCCGCGGCCCGCGGGCCCCGGTCCGTGAGGGTCAGGCCGGCCGTCAGGACGGCGGCCAGGACGAACAGGCCGCCCCAGCGGATGGTTCGTCTGAGCTTCATGGATACCTCCGATCGTTCATGATGATTCTATCTCTTGCCGGGCTCGGTCAGGGCGTCGATGGCCCGGACGGCCTTGTCCCACCACGGGGCCCCGGCCGTCGGGATGCGGCCGCTCCGGCGTTTCTCGACGTCGTAATGGCCCAGATGGTTGTACTTGACCAGGATGTCGTCGCCGAGCTTCCACCAGGCGTCGACGACGCTCTTGGCGTTGTTGAGACCGTAGCCGGTCAGGAACTTGACGGCCTCGCGCGGGCTCTTTTTGTGGAGCTCGAGGGCCTGCCGGTCGATCTCGGCGGTCCGCAGGACGGCGCCCTCTTCCCATGTCTTGCGGGCCCGCTCGACATCTTGGATGATGGCGTTGTAGGCGACCTGGGTGTGGAAATCGACGTAATCGAAAGCCCAGCGGGCCGAGCCGCGGTCGAGGATGAAGTGGTCGCCGACCGTGAACGAAGGGGCCATCGCCGTGGCCCCCCCGTAGAAGGGGACATAGCAGGATGTGTCCTGGGCCCCCAGAGCGACCCAGACGATGCCGCCGATCGGGTCCGGAAGCCAGGAGCGGCACTGGGTCAGCGTCGTGTACTCGACATTGGGGACGCTGATGAGCCGGGTGCCGCGGTGGTAATTCGGATTCTGGAAGGGGCCGCCGCGGATGCCCGCCACGGGATCGTAGACCGTGCCTTGGGACTTGTCGCGCGTCAGGGCCATGAGGTCCTGGACCGACAGCTTCTTGTCCGGCTTGACGGAAAAGGGAAAGTCCATGTTGGGCAGCTCGGGCTTGAACTTAAGGGAGGGCGCCAGGAGATCGAAGGCCCGCCACATGCGCGAGCGCCGCCCCCGGGTGCTCTCGGCGCTGCCCTCGGCGGGGGAGTAGGCCCGCTTCCAGCTGAAGGGTTTGCCGCTTTCCGGATCGTAGAGCCCGTTCTCGACGGCGAAGGACACGACGTGCTCCGAGGCCATGAAGAAATCCTTGTCGCCGAGGTCGATCTCGCCGATCCGGGACTCGTTGGGACAGACCGAGACGTGGTCGTCGGGCACCCGTTGGGCGCACCAGACCGCTCCGGGCTTGCCGGAATCGGGCGTCCAGAGGGGCCCGACCGGCATGATCTCGAAGACCCAGATCTCATGGGGATCGGAAACGGCCAGCATCTCGCCGCCGTCCTGATAGCCGTAACCGTACGTCTCGGCCAGAGAGCCCATCAGGGCGATGGCCTCCCGGGCCGTCCGGCAGCGCTCCATGGCCAGCAGGGTCAGCATGGAGATGTTCAGGGCCGGCGTCGGGGTGGGATTGGAGATCTTCCGGACGTTGCCGATGGTCGACTCGGCGATGCCCAGCTGCTGGTCGTTCATATAGCCGAACACGGAATGGTGGTACCCGTAGGTGTGCCGGGGCTGGGGGATCTCGATGCCCGTGAAGTCCTTGAGGATCATCTTCCACTTGCCGCCCTCCGACGGCGGCCAGGTCCTGATCTGGTTGATGTGATAGAGCCTCCGCATGGCCCCCGGCTTGTGGTCGGCGGCCGGAACGTGATGCCAGGTGAAGTCGCAGACCCCGCAGTCGGCGGCATGGGTGCTCATGACCGAGCCGTCGGCCGAAGCGTCCTTGCCCACCAGGTAGACCGTGCAGGCCTCGAGGGGATCGGCGAGATGATCGTCCGGGACGGGCCCGGCGGCCCGGTCACCGACGGCCAGCGCCATGGCCAGGAAAGCCGAGACGGTCACGACGAGGAAGGACAGGACGGCCGGTTTCCGGATGGACATGCCTCAAACCTCCCAGGCGAATTGGACGGCCGGACCGCTCACTGGAGGACAACGGTCCCGGGGGCCGCCTTGGACGGGTCGGAGAAATAATGGCCGACGCCGTTCTCGAGGATCTCCGCGTAGCGGGGCACGCCGCTGACGACGATGGCCCGGTCCGCGTTCCGCCGAGAGAACTGGCGGAATATTTCGAGGGTCGTGGAGCTGTGCTGGCCGACCCGCTTCTCCAGGGGCCAGCCCGTCTCGTCATAGGGAACGAAGAGCTTCTTCTTCTTCGACAGGCTGAGCAGGAACGGATCGCGGCCTTCGAGGAAGAGCTCCACCGTCTTCGGCCCCGTGGGCTGATCGAGGAAGGGGATGGGCGCTTCGAGGAGGAAGGGCAGGGCATCGGAGTGGTCGCCGATCTCGCGGTGGGAGAGGCCCCGGAAACCGGGCGGGGAGGGCTCGACGTGGCTCTCGAAACCCTCGGAGGCCTTGACGGTCAAATAGGCCATGGTGGCGATACGTTGGGATTTCTCCGGGGCGACGATGCAGTTGGTGACCGGGAACATGGTCTCCGCCCCGTGGATGTCGATGGCCAGGTCCACGCCGTGGCGGCGGATGAGCTCCATGGCCCCGAACGTGACCTGCTCCATCGGCAGGCCGTCGGGCCGGCCGGGCCAGGTCCGGTTCGTGTTGCGGGCGTCGATATAGGAAAGGAGCTGCTTGGACGGGTAATGAACGGTGACGTCCGGGTCGGGCCACTGGTCGAGCGGGGAGGCGTCCCGGTTCCCGTAGCGGAACCGCTTCGCACCCCAGGCCGTGGGAACGTCGAAGTAGAGGGGATAACCGTCGCCGGGTCGAGTGTTCCGCCCGGCGCTGGCGTTGAAGAAGGGGATGACAAACAGAGTGCCCTTCTCGACGATGCCCCGCTCGATGATGATCAGGGCCGCCAGCATGCCCTCGGGCTCGCTGGCGTGGGTGTTGGCCATGACCAGAGCCTTGCCGCCGGGCTCCTTCCCCTCGAGAACGAAGACCGTCGTGTCGGCGTCCGTTCCGGCCAAGCCGGGCGAGAAATCGCTCAGCGGGAACACGGAGGTCACGCCGGGGCCTTTGACGACGGGGACGCTGTAATGCCTTTGGCGGAAAAGGGGCAGACCGCCCCAAACGAGGACCGCGGCCAGCAGGGCCGCCAGGCCCGCCTTGAACGCCAACTCACGTTTCATGTCCGGCATCCTTCATTTGACTCGCAGGATCCTCAAGATGAGAGGGATCATGATCAGGAGGTAAAGGACCAGGCGGCTGCGGTCCTTCTTCTCGGCGACGAAGTTCCAGGCGGCGATGGCCAGCAGGAAGGCCGTTATGAGGTAATAGGCGATGGTGATGATGTTCATCTCAATGCCTCACCTCACGCGCTCCACCTGACCAGGAAGGCCAGCTTCGAGCTGAACAGGATCATCAGCATGCCGACGGCCGTGACGACCAGCCAGGGGAGCCAGGTCGAGAGCAGGAACCTGCGGTAGGATCCCTCATAGCCCGTGACCATGATGCTGAGACGGCCGATGAGGGCCGTCGGCGGCAAGCCGTCACCCAGGGGCCACAGCAGGCTGAGGCCGGCGATGACCACGGTCGCGTGGAAGCCGAGCGAGTCCAGGAACCAGATGAGGGGAATGCCGATGATGGCCGCGCCGCCGTACGTCAGGACGCCCTCGGAGACGGGGATGATGACCGGCAGCAGGATGAACAGGAGGACGAGGGGCGTCGAGATGACGGCGAAAGACAGCAGGCCGCGGACGCCGGTCGCGGTCATGATCTGCTGGAGCATGCCGACGACGACCATGGTCGCCAGCAGCGGGAGGAGCTTGTCGACGGTCTCCCGCGCCAGCCGCAGGAAGGCGATCCGGCGCGGACTGAGGGCCAGGGCGGCGGCGCCTGAGAAGACGAACGGCAGGGCCAGACCGAGCACCGGGAAGTCGAACGGCCAGATGCGGGCCGCGGCGAGCAGGCCGAAGAACACGACGAAAGGCAGGAGGACCCGCCACCAGCTCATGCCGGCCGGGGCCTCCGGGACATCGGGGACATCGGAGGCGGCTTGGGGGTCCTTTCTCCAGCCGAGGACGAGGACCGTGAAGGTCCCGAGGAGCAGGACGGGCAGGCCCAGGGTGAATTCGAAACCGACATAGGGGATGGCCGTCCCGGCGCAGAGGATCATGGCCCAGATGTTGACGGGCGGAGCGGCCGCGCTCAGCCCGGCGACGATGAACAACATGGCCGCGACCCTTTTCCTGGGTACGCCGAGCCGGCCAAGGGCCAGGGCGACCGGGGCTCCGACGACGAGCAGGGAGACGCTCCCGGCCCCGGTCAGGGCGCCGGGGACGAGGACGATGACCATCAGGACGAGCAGGGCGGCGACCCGCCGCCGCCCGAAGACCCGGAGGGCCGTGCGCACGGCATAGCTGACCCCGCCCGACTCGCTGACGATGGTCATGAACAGGGTGGCCGTGAAGAACACCAGCATGACGTCGAGGTAGGTGAAGGCGCCCTCGACAAGGTGGCGGCCGATCTGGCCGGCCTCCGGCGTCCGGCTCACGGCCCCGGCGATGGCTCCGGCGACCGCCGCCGCCAGCATGCTCAGCTCGACCGAAAGCCGGGAGATCTTGGCCGCGGCGTAGGCGGCGATCATGACCGCCAGGATGATCAGGATCTGGGTCGTCATGATGATCGCCGGGAATCTTACCCCAAATGCCGCTTTGAGGTCAACATCCGTTCCTGAGCGGCCGCGTTATGGGGCAGGTCGAGCCCTCTGTGGACAGTGCCCTCGGAATCGGCTATCATAGGGGGCGGGAAGGGGTCGAAAGGAGTTTCGACCTATGAAAGATGCGCCTCCCCCCGTCAGGGGGATTCGCCGACGTCCGTGGGACCCTCACAAACATCGTCCATCCTTAAGGAGAATCCATATGCTCAGATCCGCTTTGCGAAGATCGATCGTCCTGTTGACGTTCTCGGCCCTGCTCTTCGGGGCGGGGATACCTCTTCTCGAGGCTCAGTATTACGGCCGGAACAAGGTCCAGTACCGGAAGTTCGACTTCAAGATCATGAAAACCCGGCATTTCGACGTCTACTACTACCTCGAGAACGAAGAGACCGTCAAGCTGGCCTGCCTGATGGCCGAGCGCTGGTACGCCCGCCTGTCCCGGATGTTCAACCATGAGCTCAAGGGCCGCCAGCCGCTCATCCTCTACGGCAGCGGCCCCGAGTTCCAGCAGACGACGGCCATCCCCAGCCTGCTCGGCGAGGGCGTCGGCGGCGTCACCGAGTCGTTCAAGCGCCGCATCATCCTCCCTTACGGGGCGTCGCTCTACGAGACCGACCACGTCATCGGCCACGAGCTGGTCCACGCCTTCCAGTACGACATCATGGCCCAGGGCCACTCCGACCAGGCCCGGGGCAACGAGATGGGACTGCGCATCCCGCTCTGGTTCATCGAGGGCATGGCCGAGTACCTGTCCATCGGCCCCGTCGATCCCAACACGTCGATGTGGATGCGGGACGCCGTCCTGCGCAAGGACCTGCCGCAGATCTCCAAGCTCGGTAATTCCTATAAGTACTTCCCCTACCGGTGGGGCCAGGCCGTCTGGAGCTACATGACCGGGCGCTGGGGCGACGAGATCATCGGCAAGCTCATGAAGTCCGTCGGGCGGGCCGGCGACTACGAGGCCGTCATGGAAGGCATCCTCGGGGTCAAGCTCAAGCAGCTCTCGGCCGACTGGCACAAGTCCATGGAGGACGCTTACGGGCCGCTCGTCGAGAAGATGGACGCGCCCAGCAAGGTCGGCCAGACCCTGTTCAAGGGGGTCGAGAAGAATCCCTACAACATCGGGCCGTCCGTCAGCCCCGACGGCGGGAGCGTCGTCTTTCTGTCGACGCGGGACCTGTTCTCGATCGACCTCTTCCTGGCCGACGCCGAAACGGGCAAGGTCAAGCGCAAGATCGTCTCGACGGCCGTCGACCCTCACTTCGAGAGCATCCAGTTCATCCGCTCGGCCGGTTCCTGGGACTGGACGGGGACCAAGTTCGTTTTCAGCGGCATCGCCAAAGGCCGTCCGGTGCTGACCATCCTGGACATGGAGCGGAACAGGACCCAGCGGGAGATCCGCTTCACCGAGCTGGCCGAGATCATGAGCCCGGCCTGGTCGCCCGACGGCCGCTTCATCACCTTCGCGGCCCTGACCGGCGGGGTCTCGGACATCTTCATCTATGATCTGACGACCGACGTCCTCAAGCAGATGACCAGGGACGTCTACGGCGACCTCCAGCCCGTCTGGTCGCCCGACGGGCGGACCATCGCCTTCCTCACCGAACGGTTCTCGACCAACCTCGATTGGGTCGACATCGGCGACTACGAGCTGGCCCTCCTCGACGTCGAATCGGGTCAGGTCCAGAAGGTCTTGGCCTTCCCGGAAGGCAAGAACATCAATCCCCAATGGGCTCCTGACGGACGCTCCCTCTATTTCCTCTCGGACCAGAACGGAAAAACCGACATCTACCGGGTCGAGCTGGCCACGGGCCGGATCTCCCAGATCACCAACCTCTTCACCGGGGTCAGCGGCATCACCGAGCTCAGCCCGGCCCTGTCCGTGGCCGCGTCGGCCGGCCGCCTCCTCTTCTCGGGCTACGAGGACGGATACCACTCCATTTACGCCATCGACGATCCCGCCGCCCTCGAAGGACAGCCTTTCCTGGCCCAGTTCGAGCGCAACCCCGCCCTGCTGCCCCCGAGATCGGCGGCCGAGGGGGCCCTGCTCGGCCTGCTCAAGAATCCGCTGTTCGGCCTGCCCAAGGATACGGACTTCGTCATCGCCGACTACAAGCCCCGCTTGGGCCTGGACTACGTCGCCCCGCCCTCGATCGCCGTCGGCGTCGACCGTTTCGGGACCTACGGCGCGGGGGGCCTGGCGGCCTTCTGGAGCGATATGCTCGGCTACCACACGATCGTTACCCAAGCTTTCACGAGCTCCCGGCTGGTCGACACCTCGGGGGCCGTGGCCTACCTCAACAACAAGAACCGCATCAACTGGGGCGCGGCCGCCCAGCGGATCGTTTACCCTTATCCCTATTACGGGGTCTTCGAGGGTGAGTTCGGCGGCCAGCCCGCGATCTACGAGGTCGAGGACATCTTCCGCCTCATCAATTACGACTTGTCCTTGTTCGCGTCGTACCCCCTCAGCCAGGTCAGCCGGTTCAGCCTGAGCGGAGGCTACCGGTCGCAGGGCTTCAGCCGGACCATCTACACGAGGATCTATTCGTTCAGCGGAGGGCTGCTGGCCTCCACCAAGGAGAAAGAATCGCAGCCCAGCCTGAACTACGGGTACCTTTCGGCCGGATATTTCTACGACACGGGGATCTTCGGGGCCACCAGCCCCATCCTCGGCCAGAACTTCGCCGTCTCCGTATCGCCGGCCGTCGGCGGGGTGACCTTCACGACCGCCTACGTCGACTTCCGCAGGTACCTCATGCCGGTCAAGCCCTTCACCCTGGCCTTCCGAGCCATGCACTACGGGCGCTACGGGAGCCAGGCCGAGGACGGCCGGTTCTATCCGCTTTACATCGGCTACTGGGACCTCGTCCGCGGCTACGAGTCCGTCGTCTCCGAGGAATTCGATCCCGAGACGGGGACGAGCGAGTTCGATTTCGGGCGCCTCTACGGCAGCAAGATGATCCTGGCCAACGTCGAGGTCCGTTTTCCGCTCCTCGGCCTGCTCGGGATCGGCAAGGGCTACTTCGGAGCCTGGCCTCTGGAGTTCTACGGCTTCTTCGATTGGGGCATCGCCTACGCGTCGACGCCCGGCTCTTGGTGGGGGGGGACCGAACCGGACGACGTCAAACCGACCTTCTTCGGCGGCAACCGCAAGCCCATCAGCAGCACGGGCATCGGGTTGAGGACCAACATCTTCGGCGCCCTCATCCTGGGGCTCAATTACGTCTATCCCATCGACCGCCCGGCCCGGGGGTGGCACTTCCAGCTGAGCATCTCGCCGGGATTCTGACGGACCGTTGGACCGGGGGCCCCTCACGGGGCCCCCGGCTTTCATTTCTTCGGGAACCAGGGCACGAACGCGCTGGTCTTTTTGGCGTAGGCCTCGAAATCGGGGCGGCCGCGGTACCTTTTCTCTAGCATCGGAACGCCCGAGACCTTGACCAGCAGGAAAGTGATCAGGAGAGGGCTGATGACCGTCGTCCAGCCAAGGGGGAACTCCAGGGCGATGAGGAAGATCCCCCACCACATCAGCGACTCCCCGAAATAGTTCGGATGGCGGGTGAAGCGCCACAGTCCCCGATCCATGATCCGGCCCTTGTTCGCCGGGTCCTTCTTGAACGCGGCCAGCTGGGCGTCGCCGACGGCTTCGAAGAAGAAGCCGACGGCCCAGACGAGGAGACCCCCGAACCAGATGCCGAGCGCTCCGTTCTCGGGCATGTCCGGCGGGGAGGGCCCGACGTTGATGAGAACGATAGGGGAGGCGATGACGAGCAGGAAGAACCCCTGGAGCAGGAAGACCTGGAGGTAGCTGCGCGAAACGAACGACTTGCCCCATTGGACCCGCCAGGCGGCGTACCGGGGATCTTCGCCCCGCTTTCGGTTCCTCAAGAAGACATGGAGGGCGAGGCGCAGGCCCCAGACAATGACGAGAGGCGCGGCGACGAGGGCCTCGACGTGCGGGGCCGTCCAAGGGAAGGTAAAAAGCGTCACCAGGACGAAACCCAGCCCCCAGGCGATATCGGCCAGGGAATTGTCCTTCTTGATCAAGGCGGCGACGAACCAGGCCGTCATGTAAGCGGCGACGAGGGTGCCGCTGCGGCCCAGCTCTACGAGGACTCCTTCCATGGGACCCTCCCTCTCTCCCCCGGGCGCAAGGGGGACGGCTATTCGAACATCAAGCCGATGCCGACGACACCGATGCCGTTGTGGGCGCCGACGACGGGAGAAACGTCGGAGATGAAGGCCGGGGGCCTGCCCAGCATCCCTTCGAGGGCTTCGGCGTACAGGCGCGCCCGGCCCTCGTTCTGGGCGTGAACGAGGCCGTATTTCCAGACGGCCCGGTCGGCCGTCGCCTTGCGGATCTGCCCGAGGATCTTCTTCATGTTCCCCCGGCGGCTGAAGGACTTGCCGAGGATGGCCGCCTTGCCCTCGGCATCGAGGGTGACGATGGGCTTGATGTTGAGGGCGGCGGCCATCAGGCCCTTGGCCGGGCTGACCCGGCCGCCCTTGACCATGTATCTCAAGGTCCGGATGTCGACCCAGAGACGCGTCGCCTTGACCCAGCGGTCGGCCTCCCGGGAGATCTCTTCGAACGTCCGACCGGCCCGGACGGCTTCCAGCACCCGGAGGACGATGAGGGCCTCGGAGACCGAGAGGTGCTTGGAATCGACGACGGCCACGCGCGAGGCGTCGAGGCCCAGAGCTTCGCGGGCCTTGAGGACCTGGCCGTGGAAGCCCGTCAGCCCCCCCGAAATGGTCACGGCGACCACCGCTTCATAGTGCCCCGCGAGGAACTCCAGGACACGCTGAACGTGGGCCTGGGACGGCTGGGCGCTCTTGGGCATCTCGGGCCGCGAGCGCAGGAGGTCGTAGAAGCGGTCCGGGACGATGGTCACTTTGTCGAGGAAAAGGCTGTCGCCGAAGAAGAGGTTGAAGGGGATGACGTGGACCTGATGGTCGTCGAGGACGGCCTGCGGCAGGTCGCAAGCCGAGTCCGTCAGGACGGCAACGGGGTGCTTCCGGTCGTGGGCCGCCTCGAACTGCCGGAGCATGTCGTCGGCCTTGATGTCCTGGATCGTGCCGTGCCTCTGGAGCTCGTAGAACAGCCCCGCGGCATCGTCGGTGTGGACATGGAGCCGAAGCTTGCTCGGGGAGCCGGCGACGATGGCCGACTCGCCGGCCGCCCGGACAAACCCCTGAATGGCGTCGACGTCGAGCCGGTCGCCGATGAGCAGAGCTTCCGAGCAGAAGCGCTTGGTCACGGTCGACCGTTCGGCGTGGAGATCGGGCGGGGCCGGGGGATCGTCGCCGGCGACCCGGCGGACGGCCCGCAGGCTGCCCTTCCGGATGAACGCGACCACACCCTCGAGAAAATCGAAGAAGCCCTTGGCCCCGGCGTCGACGACGCCCGCCCGGGCCAGAACGGCCAGCTTCTTCGGCGTATCCTTGAGCGATCGCTCGGCGGCGTGGAGGGAATGGGTCAACAGCTCGACGAAATCGGACTTCTTCCAGCGCTCAGCGTAGAGGGCCTCGGCCCAGTCGTGAAGGACGGTCAACATGGTCCCTTCGACGGGGGTCAAGATGGCCCGCCTGGCGTGCTGGACGGCCCGGCGGGCACCCTCGGCGAAGTGGTGCGGGGTCAGCCGGCTTTCCTCCCTGACCTCCTGGCTCAGACCGAAGAGGAACTGGGCGAAGATCAGCCCGGAGTTGCCCCGGGCCCCGAGGAGGGCGGCGTCGGCGATCGATCCCAGCGTGGCCCGTGCCGAACGGAAGGCCCGGGCCCGTTCCGCGATGGCCCGCATCGTCGAGGCCAGGTTCGTGCCCGTGTCCGAATCGGGCACCGGGAACACATTGATCTTGTTCAGGTAGTCGCGGTCACGGATGACGGCCCGGCCTCCGGCCAGGAACGCGTAGTAAAGCCGATTGCCGTCGAGGTAGCCGATCTTCAAGGTTCACCGCCTCCCTGAGCGGGATTCCATCATACCACGAAAGGCGCGGCCGCCTCCAGCCGGGCCTATCTTCGTTTCCTCGGATTCCAGCGGCCCCTGGCCACGGCCGGGACGAAGGTCTCGAGCCCCGGGGGAGGGAAGGGGATGGTCCGGTCCTGTTCGGCGCTCATGTAGGCGGCCATCAGCAGCTCGGCGACGGCCACTCCGTCGGAGAAATTCTCCTCGGGCCGGCGGCCGTCGAGGAACGACTGGACCATGTGCCGGTTCTCCCCCGTGTATCCGTACTCGACGGCCTCGTCGGCGACGACCGGCATCAGACCGATCTCGGCGTTCTGCTTCTCGACCAGATCCTCGCCGGCCTTGCCCCTGACCTGACGGCTGAAGAAGACCTTGAGCCCGGCGTCGAGAGTGTTGATCTGGAGGGCGTATTCCGGCCCGAGAAGCTCCATGCTCAGCCGCAGCCCGGCGCCGACATAGCACCAACTGGTCGTCGTCTCGACGATCAGGGTCTTGCCATCCTTGTTCTTGTACTCGACGAGGGACCGGGCGAAGTCCTCGGCCGGCCGTTTGAGATAGTCCGTCTTCCCGCCGCTCCGGCGGGCCAGGGCGGCGGCGTAGCGAGGCTCCTGCCACTTGAGGCAGTTCGTGTAAGCCGTGACGCTGACCGGTTTGAGGACGTCCCGCGGGGCCCCGGGCGGGGTCAGCATGAAGCGGGCCTCCTCGACCGAGTGGCACATCATGTCGTTGAGGACCCCCCCGCCTTGGAGCGTCCCTTCCCAGAACCAGGGCATGTGGGGGCCGCTGTGCTCTTCGGCCGCCCGGGCCAGGTAGGGCGGGCCCGACAGGGCCGCGCCGCGGGCCCAGACGATCTCCTTGCCGCGGACCACGGCCGGGGAGAAGACCTGGTTCTCGAGGTAGCCGTCGAGGAGCCCGGCCTTGCGGGCCAGCTCAAGCATTCTCTTGGCCTCTTTGACGTTCCGGCCGAGGGGCTTCTCGCAGCAGACGCCGATGAGCTCGCCCTTGCCGGTCGTCACGGCATGGGCGATCTCCTCCATGACCTCCAGGCGCGTATAGTTCGGGGAGCCGATCCAGACGGCGTCGACGGCCGGATCGGCGACCATCTCGGTCAGGGACTTGTGGATCCGGGGGGTCCCGACCCGCAGGCCCTTGGCCAGAGCGGCCGCTTCCCGGGCCCGCTTGGCGTCGATGTCGACGAGGGCGGCGACATCGGCGTCCCGGACCCCGACCCACGAGCGGATGTGGAAGCGGGAAATGAACCCGCCGCCGACGAACCCGACGCCCAGCGTCTTTTTCTTGGTCTTCATGGTTCTCGCTCCTTCCCCTCGCTTCAACCGGCCGTCCCCTCGGCGGTCCTCCGGTTCTCCCGGAAGAACAGCAGGAAGACGACCAGGCACAGGAGGGTCAAAGCCGTCGGCACCAGGAACGTTGCGCGCCAGTCGATGACCTTGACGACCTGGCCGGCGGCGTCCATGGCCTCCCTAGTGAATAGGTTCTGGACCCAGCCGCTGAACAGGCTGCCGACGAAATTGCCGAAGCCCAGGATGATGATGGCGATCAGGCTCTGGGCCGAGTGCCGGATGTCCTTGGGCGCGATATTGTCGACGTAGATGAAGGCCGCCGTGAAGAAGAAAACGTAGCAGAAGCCGTGAAGCGCCAGCGAAGCGATGACCAGCCAGGAGGGCTCGCCGATGACGAAAATGATGTACCGGATGGGCCAGGCCAGGATGCCCAGGGTCAGCGTCCGCCGCATGCCGAACTTCCTGAGGGCCCAGGACAGCATGAAGGCCATGACGAAGATCTCGGCGACCTGGGCGATGGTCATGACGGCCGAGATGTGCTTCTGACTGACACCGATGGCCGGCGAGGTCAGGAACGGCGAGGTCAGCACGTAGTAGAACTGGAGCTCGGTGGCGACGATGAAGGAGATGACGGCGAAGACCAGGAAGTTCTTGTCCTTGAACATCTTCAGGGCTTCGAGGAAGGCCCAAGGCCGGGCTCCTTCCTTTTGGGGCGGCGTGTGGGGCAGGCCGAACGACAACACCCCCATGAGCAGAGAAAAAACGCCGGCCAGCAGGAGGGTGTCGCCCTTCATGGCGATGCCCTCGGGGGACTTGGCCAGGGTCCGCCATCCGAACAGGGCCCAACCGGCCGCGATCCAGCCGATGGTCCCCCAGACGCGGATGGCGCCGAATTCCTTCTCGGAGCTCTTGAGGTTGACGAAGGCGATGGAGTTGGTCAGGGCCAGCGTCGGCGCGTAGACCAGGCAATAGAGGAGCATGAGCCACATCATCGGGGTGAAGGCCGTGACGTTGGCGATAAGGATGAGGATGAGGCCGCCGACCAGCTGGAGGGCGCCGATGACCTTCTGGGTCGGGAACCAGCGGTCGGCGAACTGACCGCCGACGAACGGCGAGATGATCGTCGCCAGGGGCAGCAGGCTGAAGATGACCCCGAGCTGGACCCCGCTGAAGCCGAGATTGTTCTGCAGGTACGCGGACAGGACCGGGGCCCAGGACCCCCAGATCGCGTATTGGAGAAACATCATGACGCCGAGCCGGAATTTGACGCTCATGGGCACCTCCTTCGCGTCTCTAATACCTTAAGTCCGAAAGCGTTGTCAAACGCCGGGGGGCCGGGTTCCCGAAGGCCCCGGCGGCGATCGGGCCGGCCGGGTGGGCCGCGTTGATTGCGGCCGGGAGGTCTGCTATGCTTGACCCCGGCCGGGAGGACGTCGAGAAATGCCGATCGGGGATCGCCGGGATGAAGAACAGGCGCCGTGACATCCGGATCGCGGAAGAGAACAAGGTCATCCTGACCGTCCGCGTCTCGCGCGATGCCAAGCGCGGCCGGCCCGTTTTCCCCTCCTTCAGCCGCGACATCTCGGCCGGAGGCGTGCGCATCCTGACGGGCGCCCGGCTCGAGCCGGGCGAGCGCGTCGACCTGGAGATCACCCTGTCGGGTTCCAGAAGGATGATCCGAACGGCCGCCGAGGTCCGCTGGGTCCGCGAGGTCTACGAAGGCCAGGTCTTCGAGGCCGGCCTGGTCTTCATCGGCATGGACCCGGAGGCCGAGATCGCTCTGATCGACCACGTCTACGGGCGTTCCCGGAGGCGGCCCGGACCGCGCCCCCGGCCCGGGCGCGATCGGGAAGGAGGGGAGCCGTGACGGGACGAGGAGAGGCGGTGAGAAGAGGTAGCGCGGCCGCCCGGGTGGCCCTGATCTTGGTCCTCCTGACCATCTGGCCGCGGGCCGTCGGGGCCGCGGCCAAGGACTACTATTTCCCGGAGGTCCGCATCGAGATCGCCGTCGAGCGCGACGGCTCCTTCGTCGTCGACGAATACCGGACCTTCGCGTTCCAAGGGGAGTTCTCCTTCGCCTGGATCGCCATACCCCTAAGGGCCGGGCCCGGCGGATATCGGAACGAGGTGTCGATCTCGGAGTTCGAGGTCCGCGACGAGCGGGGCCAGGCCCTGAGGACGGAGACGGGGACCGGGTCGGGGCGCTTCTCGGCGAAATGGTCCTTTGCGGCCCGAGACGAGCGGCGCACCTTCCATATCCGTTACCGTGTCCGCGGCGGCGTCACGAGCTATCCGGAGGCCACGGAGCTCTACTGGCAGGCCGTCGGGGACGAGTGGGACAAGCCCGCCGGGAACGTCACGGTCACCGTCATCCTGCCCGAGGCCGTCGAAGGCGCCGGGGACCTGCTCGTCTGGGGGCACGGCCCGCTCGCAGGCCGTTCGGAGATCGTCGATCGGCGCACGGCCCGATTCACCTCGCCGCGCCTCGCGTCCCGGCAGCCGTTCGAGATCCGGGTCGTCTGGCCGGCGGGCCTGGTCGCCGGCGTCCCATCGGACCGCCACACGCTGGAGTCCATCAGACGGGAGGAGGAGGCCTTCGTTCGAGAGACCATCGAACGGGCCCGCCGGGAGAACGAGCGGGCCGAAGCGAGACGGGCCCGGTTCCTGAAGGCCGCCGGCGTTTGGGGCCTCTGGCAGATCGCCGGCCCTCTCCTCTGGCTCCTGTTCTTCTTCAGGAGTTGGTCCGCGGTCGGCAAGGACCACCGGTTCGACGACCTTCCCGAGTACGTCCGGGAACTGCCTTCCGATCTGCCGCCGGCCCTTGTGCAGACGCTCATGCGGGAGGGCCGGGATGTGACCCCGGCGGCGTTCACGGCCACCCTCTTCGATCTGGCCCGCAGAGGCTACCTGACGTTCGAGGACCGGCGGACGCAGAAAAGGACCTTGTTCGGCTCTAAGGACGCCGTCGACACGCTCATGACCCTTAACCGGGCGCCCGGAAGGGACGCCGGCCTGCGGCCTTTCGAACAGGACGTCCTCGGCTTCCTCTTCGACACGGCCGCCGGGACGGGTCTCGCTCCGGGGGCCTCCTTGCGGCTCGACGAGCTCCGCGAGTTCCTGAAGAAAAAGCCGCATACGTTCCAGTCCTGGCAGGCCCGGTGGACCAAGGCCATCCGGGCCGAGGCCAAGCCGCTCGGCTTCCTGGAGCCCGCGAGCCTGAGGGCCCGGAACGTGTTCTACGCCGTGACCATCCCGCTCGGGGTCCTGACCCTGAGCCCCATCCTGCTCATCGTGTCGGCCGTCCTCATCCCGACCCTCAAGAGGCGCGCTCCGGACTGGGCCCGGGAGAACGCCCTGTGGAAAGGGCTCGACCGGTTCCTCGACGATTTCTCGTCGTTCGAGCGGACGCCGCCCGAGGCCTACAAGCTCTGGGAACATTATCTCGTCTTCGCTATCCTGTTCGGCAACGCCAAGAAGATCCTGAAGGCCCTGCCGGTCATCCTTGCCGACGAGCGCGCCGCCGTGCCGACGTGGTATCTGGGGGCAGCCGGGATCGAGTCGATGGCCCGGGGCGGCCTGGCCGCCACGATCTCCGGTCTCGAGCGTGCGGCGACCTCCATCCAACAGGCCAGCCTGTCGGCGGCCCATTATTCCTCGGGCCGCGGCGGCGGATTCAGCGGAGGAGGGGGCAGGGGCGGCGGCGGCGGGGGGGGAGGCGCGGGATGAACGCCGGACGAGCCGTCCTGTTCGCCGCGGCCCTGGCGACGGCCGTGGCCGGCCTGTCGGGCTGCCGGGCCCCTTCCGAGGAGGAGCTCATCCGGATGGTCATCATCGATGCGGCCGAGGCGGCCGAGGAAGGGGACCTCGAATCCGTCATGGCCCGGCTTTCGGCCGGCTATGTCGACGGCCGGGGCCGCGACAAGGACGACACCCGGGCCATGGTCGCGGACTATCTGAGGCGCTTCCGGGGGATCGTCGTCCATGTCCTCGGCCAGAGCGTCGACGTCTCCCAACCGGGCGCCCGGGCGGCCGTCACGGCCGACGTCCTGCTGTCGTCCGGGGCGGCCGAGGTCTTCCGCAAGCTCGTCCGCTTCGCGGGCGAGCCCTACCGGTTCGAACTGGAGCTCGAAAAGGGCCCGGAGAACGGATGGCGGATCTCCTACGCCGAGTGGCGGCCGGTGCCGTTGTCGGAGCTCTTCCCGGAGTCGTTGAAGAGGCTGAGGGAACTTTTTCCCGGGATATGACGTCCCATTAAATGAAGGACATCATCGGGAGGAAATCCATGGATGACGAGAAAAAACAAGAGAGAACGCGGACCGAGGAGTTCCGCTTGACCGGGGGAGAGATCCTCAACAAGGTCAAGGACATCATCCACCAGGGCAACGCCCGTCGCATCATTCTCAAGGATGAGAACGGCAAGACGTTCCTGGAGATCCCTTTGACGGTCGGCGTCGTCGGGGCCATCGTCGCCCCCATCCTGGCCGCCGTCGGGGCCATCGCCGCCCTGGCCTCCAACCTGACCATCGTCGTCGTCAAGACCGAGGATTAGCGGCTCGGGCCCGCCCTCCGTCCGCCCGGCTTTTCCGCGGGTCCTCCTCTATGTTATAAGAAGGTTCCCCGACCAGCCGACCCAAGGAGGAACCGATGGCCGCTCACATCAATCGAGGGGCATGGGCCGCTCTTCTCCTGCTTTTCATGGCGCTCCCCGCTCCGGCCTCCTTGGGAGAGCCGGCGGAGGTGGCGGCCCCCCCCGCCCTCATGCCCGCCCCCGAAAACCTGGTCCTGGGCGAGGGACGGTTCCGGGTGGACGAAACCCTGTCGGTCGGCGGAGCTTCGATCCCCGGGGACCGGGCCTTCGGGGCCGCCGGCCGGTTCATGGCCCGCCTGGCCGGCCGGACGGGCCTGTTCCTCGAACAGGACTTCCTGGCCTCCCAAAAGATGACGGCCGCCGCCTCGGTCCTCTATGATTTCGAGAGGACCGGGAAGCTCGAGCCGTTCGAGGACGAGTCCTACTCGCTGACGGTCGGCCCCGCCAAGGTCCGGCTGTCGGCGGTCACCGACATCGGCCTCGTCCGGGGGTTCGAGACGCTCCTGCAGCTGCTCGCGTCCGACGAACAGGGTTTCTTCTTCCCCTGCGTCGAGATCTCGGACCGCCCGCGTTTCACCTGGCGCGGGCTGCTCATCGATGCCGGCCGCCACTTCCAGCCCGTCGAGGTCATCAAGAGGAATCTCGACGGCATGGCGGCCGTGAAGCTGAACGTCCTCCACTGGCATCTGACCGAAGACCAGGGCTTCCGCGTCGAGTCCAAGGCCTTCCCCCGGCTCCATCAGCTGGGCTCCGACGGCCAGTTCTACACGCAGGCCCAGATCCGCGAGGTCATCGACTACGCCGCCGATCGCGGCATCCGGGTGATGCCGGAGTTCGACATCCCGGGCCACTCCACGAGCTGGTTCGTGGCCTTCCCGGAGCTCGCCAGCGCGCCCGGTCCCTACGCCATCGAGCGGCGCTTCGGGGTCGCCCAACCGGCCTTCGACCCGTCCAACGAGAAGGTCTATGCCTTTCTCGACACGTTCCTCGGCGAGATGGCCGGGCTGTTCCCCGATCCCTATCTTCATATCGGCGGCGACGAGGTCGAGGGCCATCACTGGGACGCCAATTCGGACATCCAGGCTTTCATGAAAAGGCGCGGCCTGGCCGACAACCGCGCCCTGCAGGCCCATTTCAACGGACGGCTCCTGAAGATCCTCAAGCGCCACGGCAAGAAGATGGTCGGCTGGGACGAGATCTTCCAGCCGGGCCTGCCGGCCGATATCGTCATCCAATCCTGGAGAGGGCCCGCGGCCCTTGTGGAATCGGCGCGGAAGGGTTACCAGGGGATCCTGTCGAACGGCTATTATATCGACCTCGCCCAGCCGGCCGGGGCCCACTATCTGAACGATCCTCTCCCCGAGGGCTCGCCCCTCGATGAGGACGAGAAGGCCCGGGTCCTCGGGGGCGAGGCAACGATGTGGTCCGAGCTGGTGACGGCCGAAACGATCGACTCCCGGATATGGCCGCGCACGGCGGCCATCGCCGAGCGCTTTTGGTCGCCGGCCGCCGTGCGGGACGTCGACGACATGTATCGCCGCCTGCCCCTCGTCAGCCTGCGCCTCGAGGAGCTCGGGCTGACCCACATCAAGAACCAGGACATGATGCTGAGACGGCTGGCCGGCGGCCCGGACATCGAGCCGCTCCGGGTCCTGGCCCAGGCCGTCGAGCCCCTCAAGAATTACCAGCGGCACAGCCAGGGTCTGACCTACACCTCGCTCGCGCCCCTGACCCGCTTTGTCGACGCCTGCGCCCCGGAGTCCCTGGCCGCCCGGGATTTCCGGATCAAGGTCGAAATTGTGCTCCGGACGGGCGCGCCCGAAACGGCCGGCGAGCTCGCCCGGACCATGACGCTTTGGCGGGCCAACCATGAAAAGGTCCTGGCCCTCGCGGCCCGCTCTCCGGCCCTGCGGGAGATCGAGCCCCTGTCTCGAGGCTTGGCTGTCGCGGCGGCGGCGGGGCTTGAGGCCCTCGACCAGCTCGCCAGAGGGGAGCGGGCCTCGCAGGAATGGACGGAGAGCCGAAGACGGGAGCTGGCCGAGGCGGCCAAGCCCGCCGCCCATGCCGCGCTGGCCGTCGTCGAGGGCCTCGGCCGGCTGATCGAGGCCTGCGCGTCCGGCCCGGACCGCCCCGTGCCCCGCCGCGATCCGTGATATAATGGCCGAATGATCAGAGCGGAACGGCCCATCGTCCACTCCGCGGCCCGGATCCTCGCCCTCCTGATGGTCATCTCGGCCTCCGTCCGGGCCCAGGGGACGGTCGTCATCCGGGACGATCTCGAGCGGACGGTGGCGCTCCCGGCCGGCATCGAGCGGGCCATCTCTCTCGAGCCCGAGATCACCCGGATCATCGTCGCCTTGGGGGCCGCCGACCGACTGGTGGGGATCGACTTCTTCCTTCGCTACCAGGACCACGTGTTCCCCATCATCTACCCGCGGTCAAAGTCCCTGCCCGTGGTCTCCAACCAGGGGCAGGAGCTCAACTACGAGCTGGCCCTCCAACTCCGTCCCGACGTCCTCTTCTCGTCCCCTTCGGAGTTCCGCATGACGGAGACCATCGAGCGCAAGATGAGGCGGCCCGTGGCCGCCCTGGCCTCCCGAGGCCGCTTCGAAGCGCTCCTCCGAGAGATAGAGCTCCTCGGCCGCATTCTCGGAAAGGAGGAAAGGGCCGCCGAGCTGGCCGCCTTCTTCCGCCGGGAGATCGAGGCCGTGACCGAGGCGGAGGCGGCCAGGGGGCGTAGCAAGCCCTCCGTCTACCTCTCGTTCTGGGGAAACCTCCTGCGAACCCCCGTTCACTATGAGCCTGTGGACGCGGCCGGAGGACACAACCTGGCTACGGGGCTGCTACCCTCACGCTTGGGCACGGCCGCGGCGACCGTGCCCATCGAGCGGATCCTCCTGTGGGACCCCGACATCATTCTCGTGCAGGGGAACTATCCGCCCGGCGAAAGGCTGGTCACGGTCGAGGGCATCCTCGCGGATCCCCGATTCTCGTCCTTGCGGGCCGTGCGCGGGGGACGGGTCCATTACACGTTCGGCTTCTGGTACTGGTGGGATCCCGCCCTGGTCCTGGTCGAGACCCTCTACCTGGCCAGGCTGTTCGACCCCGCCGGTTTCGCGGGCTTCGACCTGGTCGAGGAAGGGGACCGGATCTTCCGGACGTTCTACGGTGTGGAGGGGGCTTTCCGCACGCTCTGCGGCAGGCTCGGGTGCCATGACTGGATCACGGACTAAGGGCCTGCTTCCCCTCTATGCCCTGGCCGTCGCCCTGCCTTTCGTTCTGCTCATCGTCTCCCTCCATATCGGCGCCTTTCCCGTCCCGCTGAAGGCCGTCTGGGCGACCGTGCGCGACGCCGTCGTTCCGGGCGGGCCCGGCGCCGCGGCCGGTCCCTACGCCGACATCCTCTTCCGCATCAGGCTGCCGCGCCTCCTCCTGGCCCTCTTCGCCGGCGCGGCGCTGGCCGTCTCCGGGGCCTCGCTCCAGGCCATATTCAAGAATCCCCTGGTCTTCGAATTCAGCCTCGGCATCTCCTACGGGGCCGCGTTCGGCGCGGCCCTGTCGCTGGTCTTCCTCGGGCGAAGCTTCCCCGCCCAGATCTCGGCGTTCCTGTTCGCCATCGTCGCCGTCCTCCTGGTGCTCCTGATAGCCGGTAAAGCCTCGTCCCAGATCATCTCCATCCTGCTCAGCGGGATCATCGTGTCCGCCCTGTTCCAGGCCCTGCTGTCGATGGTCGAGTTCTTCGCCAATCCCTACGCCCTGCAGGCCCTCATCTTCTGGCTCATGGGCAGCCTGGCGCACGCCACCTGGAGCGACCTCTCTCTGACCATGCCGGTCATCGGCCTCGGCGTCCTGGTCCTCGTTCTCCTCCGCTGGCGCATGAACGTCCTGTCGCTCGGCGAGGACGAGGCCCGGTCCGTGGGCCTCAACGTCAAGCGGGAGAAGATCCTCATCGTCGTCGTGGCCACCCTGACCACGGCGGCCGTCACGTCGGTCACCGGGGTCATCAACTGGATCGGCCTGATCATCCCTCATCTCGTCCGGATGATGGTCGGCGCCGACAACCGCAAGGTCATTCCCCTCTCGGCGTCTTTCGGGGCCTGTCTTCTTCTCGTCGCCGACGACATCGCCAGGTCGGCCGCCTCATTCGAGATCCCCATCGGGATCCTGACGAGCGTCGTCGGCATTCCCTTCTTCATCATCCTCCTCAAGAGGTCCGGGAAGGTTTGGCTATGACCGTCGAGGTCCGGGCCTTGACGTTCACCTACGGCACGTTCACGCTTCGGGTCCCCGAGCAGGGCTTCGCCGAGGCCCGCATCACGGCCATCGTCGGCCCCAACGGGGCCGGGAAATCGACCCTGCTCAAGTGCCTCGCCTCGGTCCTGCCCGCCCCGCGCGGCGCCGTCCGGGTCGGCGGGCGGGACCTCCACGGACTTCCCGGGAAGGACCGGGCCCGGCTGGTCGGCTACGTCCCCCAGGAGCCCTCTTTCACCTTCAATTACGAGGTCCTGGATTTCGTCCTCACGGGCCGCGGGGCCTTCATCCCGGCCTTCTCCTCGCCCTCGCGCCGCGATATCGAGATGGCCGAGGAGGCCCTCCGCTTCGTGGGCTTGGATGGCTTCGCCCGGCGACCCTTCCTCGAGCTCAGCTCGGGGGAACGGCGTCTCGTTCTCATCGCCCGGACCCTGGCCCAGCAGCCGGCCGTCCTCCTGCTCGACGAGCCGACGACCTTCCTCGACCCGCGCCACGAGGTCGAGATGTTGGACCTCCTCAAGCGCCTGGCCAGGGAAAAGGACAAGACCGTCATCGTCACCCTCCACAATCTCGACATGGCCGTCAAGTACGCGGATGACATGGTCTTCATGAAGGACGGCGCGGTCGTGGCCTCCGGCCGGCCCCAGGAAGTGGTCAGCCCTCCGCTGCTCAAGACCGTCTACGAGATCGATATGGATATCGTGCGGACCAACGGCCGCTTGATCATCGTCCGTTGAGAAGCGGGCGGCTGGAAACGGGCGGGACCCTCGGGTATAATCGCTTCTTTGCGGATATGGAGACACATGGATAAGGTCAACGAACGGGACCCTCGGGCCGGGCTTCGGCGGCTCCGGCTCCGGGCCCTATTCGCCGCCGCGGCCTCGATCGCTCTGGCCAGCCTCTATTTCTTTGTTCGCCTGCGCTTCAAGGACGGCCTCTGGGCGTTCGATCTCTATCTGTTCAACAAATCCCTGGCCACGTCCTCGCTGTTCCTCGTTTCGCTGTCGATGATCCTGACGGCGGCCGGTTATTTCTCGAAGGGCCCCACCCGGGCGCTTACGTACCGCAGGCATTATGGGCTGGCCGGTTTCTGGGTCGGCCTGGTCCACGGGGCCGTCTCCCACTTTCTCCTGCCGTCCCGATTCCCCTTGCCCACATGGATCGGCGACCATCCGGCGGCCGCGGCGACCGGTCTGGCCTCCCTTCTCCTCTTCGGGGCCATGGCCGCCACGTCCGATGCCCGGGTCAAGGCCCGGATGGGGGGGGAGCTTTGGAGAAGGGCCCTCCGCTACGCGGGCTACGCGGCCTTGATCATCGCCGTCGTCCACTCCGGGATCATCAAGTGGGGCAGTTGGACGAACTATCTCAGGACCTTCGGATCCGTCCTGCCCTCTTTGAGCCTGCCGGTCGTCCTGTTCGCCCTCGCCGCCGTCGTCCTCCGTCTCGTCATGTGGCGGTCCCGGGCCAGGAAAAAGGTCCTGTCGGCAACGGCCGGCGAACTCTCGGGGGGATCCGGACGGGGGGGGAGGCCGTAAAGACGGCTACTTGAGCTTTTCCTGGCCTTTGAACTCCCGGTACGGGCTGAGATAGGACAGAGTCTCCCGGTCGTCATCGGTGATCGTTCCCCGGACCATCCGGGCCATGAGCTCGGCCAAGCCGGGCCCGAGCATGAATCCCTGGCCGCACATCCCCAGGGCCAGCATGAGGCCCTCGACCTCCCTCGTCCAGCCGACGATGGGGAAGCCGTCCGGGGTCATGGGGTAAAGCCCGCGCCACGTCCTGCGGACCCGGAGATGGCGGAGCCGGGGCATGAGCTCGACCATGCGCCGGGCGACCATGGGCAGGAAGGAGCTCGTCTCGCGGGTATCCGTCCCCCAGATGCTGGGGTCGGGCGTGATGCAGAAGATGACCTGGCCTGTGTCGTGCTGATAGAAGTAGAAGTTGGCCGATCCCCCGACCGGCCGGATGTCGACGACCATGGGCTCGAGGAACCGGGCCACGGCCTCGGTCACGGCGGCCTCGTGGGAATCGGGCCGGACGGGCACGCGGGTCCCGGCCGCGGCGGCCATCTCGGCCCCCCACGCCCCGGACGCGTTGATGACCGTCTCGGCGCCGTATTCGCCGCGGTCGGTGCGCACGCCCCGGACCCGGCCGCTGCGGACGACAAATCCCGTGACGGTCTCGTTGAAACGGAAGATCGCGCCGAGGGCCTTGGCCCGGGAGTAGAACGCATGGATGGCCAGGAGAGGGGAGGCGTGACCGTCGTCGGGGGAGAAGGTGCCCCCGCGAAGACCGCGCGGATCGAGGTCGGGCAGCAGCTTCAGGAAATCCCCGGCGCTCAGCCAGTCGATGTTGAGCCCGAAGGTCTTCTGGACGACGAGCAGCTCCTTGAGGGTCTTTTCCTCCTCGTCACGGTAGGCGACGAAGCTGTAGCCGCCCCGCCGCCACTCGATCCTGTCGCCGAACCGCTCTTGCCAGGTCGAGAAGATCTCGAGGCTGCGCAGGCAGATGCGGATCTTGGCGGGGTCGGAATGCGTGGCCCTCAGCCCGCCGATGGCGCTCTTGTTCGAACCCTGGCCCACGCTCGGCAGGCGATCGAGGACCAGGGTCCTCAGCCCGGCCTCGGCCATGGCCATGGCCGCCGGGGTCCCGACGCTTCCCGCCCCGATGATGATGACGTCGTACGCGTTACCGGCCGTCATGGTCTTCGTCCTTGTCATCGTTCGGCAGGCCGGCGAAGATCGCCAGGGGGACCTCCATGAACAGCGGCCTTTTGGGCTGGTCGACGATCTCGGATGCGGGGACCCCCTCCTCCCGGAACAGGCGGTGGACGAGAGGGGTGCAGGTCTTGGCCCCGCACGATCCCATCCCGGCCCGGGTGACGGCCTTGATCTCGTTGATGTCCCGCACCCCGTCGCGGATGAGACGGCGGATGTCCCCGGCCGTGACCCGCTCGCAACGGCAGATGATGGTCTCATCGGACGTCCGCTCGACGTACCCTTCCACGGACCGGCTGTCCTCCTCCGGCTGGAGGCGGAGGCCGGCGATCTTCTTCGCGTAATCCCGTGGCGCCCGGACCTTGACGATGACGGTCCGGTCGTTGGCCTTGATGGCCCTGACGGCGGCGACCTCGACGCTCCCCAGCGGCAGGCCCTCGGTGTCCTCGACGACGACGGTATCACCCGGGGCCAGGGTGTCCTTGGGGAACTCGAAGGGGATGGAAACGGTCGGGAACTCGGCGTCCTTCCGGTAGTCGACCAGGGTGATGGCCAGCCCCGGGCATATGGCCACGCATCGCTCGCATCCCGTGCAGCCTTTGTCTTCCTTTTCGGGGACGAAAGACGGCAGGCGCCGGATGTCGGTGCCGTCGATCTCGATGAGCCCGTGGGGGCAGACGGCCGTGCAGGGATCGCAGGGGATCTCCTGGTTGCAGTGAAGGACCGGGAAGACACCCCGTTCGGCCTCCGGAACTGTCTCGGGGAGGGTCGCCCCCGGCCGCGACTTGAGGATCTCGGCCGTGCGGTGCCAGTCCAGAGAGATCTCCCCGACGTCGCACCCGAGCTCCCGGGCGATCTCGAGGCCCCGGATCTTTCCGGAGAAGATGGCCGCCGAAGCCTCGGCGATCTCCTCGGCGTCGCCGGCGGCGAAGGACCTCATGCCGAACGCCCGGGCCTTGTCATGGAACTCGTTGACCGGGTCGAGCCCCACGGCGATGAGCAGGGTGTCGCAGACGTAGGTCCGTTCCGTGCCGGGAACGGGGCGGAAGGCCTCGTCGACTCGGGCGATGGTCACCGACTCCACGGCCTCGCGGCCGTCGGCGGAAAGGACCGTGTGGGAGGTGTGGATGGGCACCCCCAGCCGGGCCAGCTTGTCCCGGTGGACCTTGTAACCGCCGCATTCGGGCAAGACCTCGACGAGTCCGACGACGGTGATGCCGGCCTGCAGGGCGTGATACCCGGCGATGAGGCCGACGTTGCCGCCCCCGACGATGAACAGCCGGGAGGTCGGTTTGACCAGGTCGCGATTGACCAGGGTTTGAAAGGCCCCGGCGCCGTAGACACCGGGAAGGGTGTTGCCGGGGAAGGCCAGGTTCTTCTCCCGGGCGCCGGCGGCGACAAGGAGGACGTCGGGCTGAACGAGAACGTAGCGCTCGTTCTCGACGAGCACCCCGACGGTCCGGTCGCTGTAGACGGCCAGGGCCGCGCTCTGGACCCAGACACGGACGTGAGGGAAGGAGCGGACCTCGGCCTCGAGACGGGTGGCGATATCGATGCCCCGGGTGCCGGCATAGACGGTCTCGATGGAGCCGAAGAAACGGTGGGTCTGAAGAACGAGCTTGCCTCCCAGCCGGTGCTTGTCGTCGATGATCAGGGTCTCGACGCCGCGCCGGCCCAGCTCGACGGCGGCCGACAGCCCGGCCGGCCCGCCGCCGACGATGAGGACCGGCACCCGGACGCGCTCGATGGGCCGCGGCTCGGGGAGGGCCCGGTCCGCGGGCCCCGAGGCCGGCAGCTCGGGCAGGCCGAGGACGGGCTCGACGCGCAGGCCCGGCCTGACGAGCTCCATGCAGGACTTGACGGGCGCGCCGTCGGCCAGGACCAAACATTGCGAGCACTGGCCGTTGGCGCAGAAGATGCCCTGGGCCGCACCGTCCTTGGCGTGACGGCCGAAGACCCGGATGCCGTGGGCGAAGAGGGCCGACGATAACATCTCGCCTTCCATGGCCATGAGCTCCCGGCCCTGCCAGGAGAACGGCACCGTGCGGCGCTCGGGGATCGGCAGGATAGGGTGCTTGTCGATGCGATCCACGTTCGGTCTTTCTCCTTCCGTCGATGGTGGCGGAAGGCATCGGACGAATGCCTTCAGTGACAGGCGGCCCTGTCAAAGACGGCTATTATAGCACAGCGAAAGCGGCTGAAGTCAAAGACAAAAAACACGTCCCGCCTTGCGGACCGGGCCCTCGAATTGATAGGATGGGAAGGCCGGGACGGCCCGGGCCGCCGGCCAAGAGGAGGTCCCATGCGAATCCGTTGTTCATCGGCAAGGCTCCCCTGGTTCGGTCTCGCCGCGGTTTTGACGGCCGCCGCCCTCGGCGCCGCGGAGAGCGGTCCCAAGCTCCTGACCCACGGAACGTTCATGGACATGGAGAGCGTCGGCAGCCCCTCCATCTCCCCGGACGGCCGTCAGATCCTGTTCGCCCGCGGCTGGGTCGACAAGGTCAACGACCGGTCCCGTTCGAACCTTTGGGTCGTGGACATCGACGGCCGGCGGGTCCGCGAGCTGACCCACGGCGACTGGCACGATTCCGCGCCGGTCTGGTCGCCGGACGGAAAGAGGATCGCCTATCTTTCGGACCGCGACGGGACGACCCAGATCCACGTCCTGTGGGTCGAGACGAAGGAAGTCGCCCAGCTGACACGCCTCGAACGCGCGCCGGGCAACCTGGCCTGGTCCCCGGACGGCCGGTCGCTGGCCTTCACCTGTTTCGTCCCCGACGACAAGCCCATTCTCGCCGTCAAGCTCCCCCCGCGGCCGTCGGGCGCCAAGTGGGCCGCCCCGGCCGTCCTCGTCGACCGTCTGTCGTGGGCCGCCGATGGGCGCGGCCCGCTGCCCCGCGGGAACACGCACATCTTCACGGTCGACGCCGCCCTCGGCGGCACGCCGAAGCCGGTCACCTCGGGGGATTTCTCGCACTCCGGCCCGGAGTGGTCCGCCGACGGACGGACGATCTATTTCAGCGCCATCCGCAAGCCCGATCCGGAATACGAGTTCGGCGACACCGAGATCTACGCCGTCGATCTGGCCAGCCTGGACGTCAAGGCCCTGACCGATCGGGAAGGCCGGGACGGCGATCCCCGCGTTTCCCCGGACGGAAAATGGATCGCCTATACGGGTTTCGATGACAAGAACTACACGAGCCACCTGTCGAGCCTCTATCTCATGGATGCGTCAGGGGGCCAAAAGCGTCTCTTGGCGGGCGACCTGGCCAATTCCCCTTCGATCGTCGACTGGGCCGCCGACGGTTCCGGGATCTATTTCATGCTCCAGGCCAGGGGGGAATCGAACCTTCATTTCGCCCCTCTCAAGGGGCCCGTCCGCCAGGTGACCCGGGGTACGCACGCCCTCTCGGGCCTCAGCCTCTCGCGCGGCGGGCAGGCGGCGGCCGTCGTCTCGACGTTCGCCCGGCCGGGCCGTCTCGTGACCTTCCCGGTGTCCAAGCCCGAGGCCTGGAAGGAGCTGGTCGACGTCAACGCCGACGTCCTCGAAGGCGTCGCGCTCGGACAGGCCGAAGAGCTTTCGTTCAAGGCCCCCGACGGGCTCGATCTCCAGGGCTGGCTCATCCGGCCGGCCGTCTTCGAGAGCGGCAAGAAATACCCTCTTCTGCTCTGGATCCACGGCGGGCCGTGGTCCATGTACTCGGTGGCCTTCAATTGGGAATGGCAGAACTTCGCCGCTCTGGGCTACGCCGTCCTCTACATGAATCCCCGCGGCAGCACCGGGTACGGCCAGGATTTCGTCAACGGCATCCAGTTCGGCTATCCCGGCAAGGACTATGACGACCTCATGGCGGGCGTCGACGCGGCCCTGGCCAAGGGCTTCATCGATCCCGACAACCTCTTCGTCTGCGGAGGCAGCGGGGGAGGGGTCCTGACGGCCTGGATCGTCGGGCACACCGACCGCTTCCGGGCGGCCGTCTCCATGAGGCCGGTCATCAATTGGCACTCCTTCGTCGGGACCACGGACGGGCCCTCCTGGTACAAGCAGTTCCGGAAGATGCCATGGGAGGACCCCATGGAGTACGCCCTTCGCTCGCCGCTTCACTATGTGGCCAACGTGACGACACCGACCATGGTCATGACCGGCGAGGCCGACCTGCGGACGCCGATGAGCCAGAGCGAGGAATACTACCGGGCCCTGAAAATGCTGAAGAAGGACACTCTCCTCGTGCGCATGCCCGAGGAATACCATGGCTGGCGCCGGCCCTCGCATCGCCTCCTCCAGCAGCTCTATCTGCAGGCCTGGTTCGAGAAGTACCGCCGGAAGTGAGGAGGGGCCATGACAGGCAGGACCCTGACGACGACCGTTCTGTTGATGGGAGCGATGATGATCCAAGGACACGGCGCCGCCCAGCGGACCGAGAAGCCCGCCCTCCACGGACGCAACTGGGTGGCCATCACCGGTAAGCCGCTGGCCGCGACGGCCGGGGCCCTGATCTTCGCCAAGGGCGGCAACGCCGTCGACGCCGCCTGCGCCATGCTCGGCGCCGTCTGCACGATGTACGACGTCCTGAGCTGGGGAGGGGAGACGCAGGCCCTTATCTACAACCCGAAGACCGGGAAGGTCGTCGGCATCAACGCCCTGGGCGTGGCCCCGACGGGGGCCACCCCTGAGTTCTACAAGAGCCAGGGCCACGAGTACCCTCCTCCCGACGGCCCCCTTTCGGCCGTCACGCCGGGCACCCCCGGAGGCCTGATCACGATGCTGGCCGAGTACGGGACGATGAGCCTGGCCGAGGTCCTGGCGCCGGCCATGGCCATGGCCGAGGGCTACCCCATGGACAAGGAGATCGGCGACCGGATCGAAAGGGACAAGGAGAAGATCAAGCAATGGCCTTATTCCCGGGCCGTCCTCCTGCCCCACCTCGGCGAGGGCCGGGAGGCCGCCCATCCCGGCGAGATCTTCCGCCAGCCCGACCTCCTGGCCACCCTCCGCAAGCTCGTCGAGGCCGAGCGCGACGCCCTGGCCGCCGGCAAGGACCGCAAGGCCGCCCTCGCCGCCGCCTATGACCGCTTCTATAAAGGGGATATCGCCCGCGAGTTCGTCCGCGGTCTCAAGGAGCAGGGCGGGCTCATCACCATGGACGACCTGGCCGGCTGGAAGCTCCACATCGAGGAGCCCGTGTCGACCTCCTATAAGGGGATCGAGGTCTACAAGCTGACGAGCTGGGTCCAGGGGCCGGTTATGCTCCAGGCCCTGAACATGCTCGAGCCCATGGACCTCAAGGCCATGGGTTACAACAGCGCCGCGTACATCCACACCCTCTACCAGGTCATGAACCTGGCCTTCGCCGACCGCGACTTCTATTACGGCGACCCCTATTTCCCGCCCGAAGAGCCCATCCGGGGCCTGCTGTCCAAGGACTACGCCCGCGAGCGGGCCAAGCTCATCGACCCGGACAAGAACGACCCGTCGATCAAGCCCGGCGATCCCTACCCGTTCGAAGGCCGCACAAATCCCTACCTCGGCCATCTCGACCGATGGCTGGAGTGGGGGAGGGAGGACCCCGGGACCATGGCGCCCGAGCAGGCCCGGGCCCTCGAAGAGAGCTTCCGGACGGGAACGACCTCCATCCAAGCCGTCGACAAGGAGGGCTGGGTCGTCTCGGTGACCCCGAGCGGCGCCTGGGTCCCCTGCGTCATCGCCGGCCGGACCGGCATCGGGGTCAGCCAGCGGGCCCAGAGCTTCGTCCTCGACGAATACAAGAACCCGTTCAACGTCATCGCCCCCGGCAAGCGTCCCCGGGCGACCCTGACGCCGGGCCTGGCCATGAAGGACGGCCGGCCCTTCCTGTCGTTCGCCGTCCAGGGCGGCGACACTCAGGACCAGAACCTCCTCCAGTTCTTCCTCAACGTCGTCGAGTTCGGCATGACCGTCCAGGAGGCCTGCGAGGCGGCCAACATCACCAGCTACCAGATGCACGACTCCTTCGACGATCACAAGATCGTCCCCGGGAAGCTCGAGATCAACGAACGGGTCCCCGAAGAGGTTCGCGAGAAGCTGCGGGGCATGGGCTATGTCCTGACCGTCAAGCGGTACACCTCGGGCCCCATCAACGCCGTCTTCTTCGACCGGGCCCATGGCACTTTCTGGGGAGGCAGCAGCAACCACGGCGAGGACTACGGCATCATCTGGTAGACCCGTCCGGAGGCCTCCCCTCAGGTGGTGAGCGCGATTTCATCCCGCGGGGTGTTGTGCTCCGGGCTCAGGCCGGGGTAATCTGGACCTTCCATCCCGCTAAGGCAGGTCCCCATGACGTTCAACGGTCTTCTCAAGCTGATGGTCGAACGGAAAGCCTCCGACCTCCACCTCATCGCCGGCCTTTACCCCGCCATGCGCATCGACGGCGAGCTCGTGCCGCTGGAGGAATTCGAGCGGTTCACGCCCGAGAGCCTCAAGGAGTTCGTCTACAGCATCCTGACGTCCCACCAGAAGAACGTGTTCGAGAACGACCCCGAGTGCCGCAACGAGCTGGACTTCGCCTACGGCGTCCCCGGGTTGGGCCGGTTCCGCTTCAACGTCCACGTCAGCCGGGGCAGCGTGGCCGCCTCGGTCCGGGCCCTGGCTTCCTCGATCCCCGATCTCGGCGAGCTGGGCCTGCCGAGCTCGGTCGGAGAGCTCGTCCGGGCCAAGCGCGGACTCGTCCTCGTGACGGGACCGACGGGCTGCGGGAAATCGACGACCCTGGCCGCCCTCATCGACGCCATCAACCGGAACAGGAGGGATCACATCCTGACCATCGAGGACCCCATCGAGTACGTCCACAACTCGAAGATGTCCTACGTCACCCAGCGCGAGGTCGGCAACACGGGCGACACCCTGTCCTTCAAGAACGCCCTCAAATACGCCCTTCGCCAGGACCCCGACGTCATCCTCATCGGCGAGATGCGCGACTACGAGACGATCGGCATCGCCATCACCTCGGCCGAGACCGGCCATCTCGTCTTCGGCACGCTGCACACCTCGAGCGCGGCCCAGACCGTAAGCCGCATCGTCGACGTCTTCCCGATGGACCAGCAGCCCCAGGTCCGGACCCAGCTGGCCTCCAACATCCTGGGGGTCATCTCCCAGGTCCTCCTGCCCCGAAGGGACCGGGCCGGCCGGACCATGGCCTGCGAGGTCATGCTGGCCAACTCGGCCATCCGCAACAACATCCGGGCCGGCAAGGTCGAGGCCATCTATCAGACCCTCCAGACCAGTGCGGTCGAAGGCATGCAGACCATGGACCAGTGCCTCATCCGGCTGGCGAAGGACAGGAAGATCGATTACGAGGCCGCCAAGCCCTATATCTTCGAGCGGACGACCCACGAGACCATCAAATCCCTCGACACCCCGGCCCGCTCGTCCTACGGCGCGCCCAGCTGAGCCCCGGCCCGCCCGCCCCGTCGCGTTCCCCCCGTCCCTCCATCCCGGCCCGCAAGCCGCCGGCGGCGTCGGTTGACAGATCATCGGAAGATGCGGTATGTAACAGCCGTCTCAAAATCATCGACACGGGGAGGGACCCATGATCAAGGAATTCCGAGAATTCGCCATGCGCGGCTCGGTGCTGGACATGGCCGTCGGCATCGTCATCGGCGCGGCCTTCGGGGCCATCGTCTCGTCGCTGGTCACCGACGTCCTCATGCCGCCCATCGGCCTGCTGCTCGGCGACGTCGATTTCGCGAACCTCTTCGTCGTCCTGTCGGCCGGCCAGACGTCCGGGCCCTACGCCTCGCTGGCGGCCGCCCAGGAAGCCGGGGCCGTGACCCTCAATTACGGTCTGTTCATCAACAAGATCATCAGCTTCCTGATCGTGGCCTTGGCCCTTTTCCTCGTCATCCGGAGCATGAACCGGCTCAAGAGGAAAGCCGAAGCTCCTCCGGCCGAGCCGACGACCAAGGACTGCCCTTTCTGTCAGACGGCCATCCCCATCAAGGCCGTCCGTTGCCCGCACTGCACGTCGCAGCTTTCGGCCTAGAGGGGGCTCAGAAGGACTCCTGGGCCGTGAAGTAGAGGCCGAACGACCTCGCGCCCCAGGCCAGGTCCATGCGGACATTGGTCCCCTCGCGGGGATTCAGGCTGTAGCGCAGGCCCGCTCCCAGGGAATGCTTGAAGCCCTTCAGGGCGAATTCCGAAAGGCGGGGGAAGACCTGGCCCAAGCCCGCGAAGCCGACGGCCCCGAACCGGCCGCCGAGGGGGACCCGGTACTCGGCCTGGACGACGACCAGGTCCTTGTCACGGAAGCGGCCCTTGTAGTAGCCCCGCAGAAGGGAATCCCCCCCCAGCATGGCCAGCCGGTAGAACGGCGGATCGCCCGTGGTCAACCGGACGACGGTCTGCAAGGCGAGGACCCGCCCGGAGACGGACGAGGAATAGCTCCGGGCGTCGAGCTTGAGGCTGCCGAACGAAAAATCGCCCCCGAGGTAAGCCCCGTAGGCGGTTCCTTGGAGCTGCAAGAAGGCCCCCTTTCGGGGGAACTGAGTGCTGTCTCTTGTGTCCCAGTCGAAGCTGATGCCGAGCCCCGCCACGAGACCGCCGAGGCTGCCGGCGATGCCGCTTGTTTCAAGGAGGCCACCCGGCTCGGTCTTTTCCATGGAAGTTCTCTCGAGATCCAGGAGCGCTCCGGCATAGAACGCCTTCCAAACCCTCCTCTTCAATCCGACCTGAGCCAGGGCGACCCGCGGCGTGTAGGATTCGACGAGATCGGCGTCCGTGTCGTTGCCGATCCCGTAGAATTTCTGAGGGGTCCGCTCGTAGCGGAACAGCCCGCTCGCGGCGAACCCGTTGCCCTCGAAGAAGATCTGGGGATTGACGGAGACCTGGAATTGCCTGGCCAGGGAATAGCTTCCCATGAGCCAGACGGCTGAGGACCGGGTCCGGGCCTTGTCGGCCCCGGCCCGGAAGGTGAGCACGCCGCCGGCGCCCAAGGCCAGCTTGGTCTCGGGGGTGTAATAGACGAAAGGCAGGAAGACGAGCTTAGGCCGGTACTCCTCGGCCGCCTCATCGGAGACAGGGGGGGGCTGGGGAACGGAGGCCGCTTGACCGAGGGCGGAGAGCGGCAGGATCAGCCAGGCCGCGAGCAGGGCCGCGGCCGTGGAAGCGGGCTGCCGATCTCGTTGCCGTCCTCTTCGCATGGGTCGTCGCGTCCGCGGCCGCCCCATGATACGCCCGGGACCGGGAAATGTAAATACGCCGGCCGTTGCGCGCGCGCAGCGACTTGGGTTATAAAAGGGCCGTGAAGAAGATCATCGTCCTCGGGTCCGGTATGGTCGGCCGGGTCCTGGCCGTCGACCTCGCCGGCGACTTCGAGGTGACGGCCGCCGACCTGAATGCCGCGAACCTCGACCGGCTGTCCGGTACGGGGATCAGGACCGCGCCGGCCGATCTCTCCGACGCCGCCGCCGTGGCCCGGCTCGTCGAGCCGTACGATCTCGTCGTCGGCGCGGTCCCCGGTTCCATGGGATTCTCGACGTTGCGGGCCGTCCTGGAGGCCGGCAAGGACGCCGTCGACATCTCGTTCTTTCCCGAGGACGCCTTCCTCCTGGACGGTCTGGCCAAGTCCCGCGGCCGGACGGCCGTCGTCGACTGCGGGGTCGCGCCGGGAATGAGCAACATGATCCTCGGGCGCCACGCGGCCGTGATGGACGTCACCCATTTCGCCTGTTACGTCGGGGGGCTGCCTTTCAAGAGGGAGTTCCCGTTCGAGTACAAGGCCCCGTTCTCGCCGGCCGACGTCATCGAGGAGTACACCCGGCCCGCCCGCTACGTCGAGAACGGCCACATCGTCGTCAAGCCGGCCCTTTCGGACGCCGAGCTCATGGACTTCCCCGTGGTCGGGACCCTCGAGGCCTTCAACTCCGACGGCCTGCGGTCCCTCATCTCGACCATGTCCGTGCCCAACATGATCGAGAAGACCCTGCGCTATCCCGGGCACGTCGAGCTCATCAAGGCCCTGCGCGACAGCGGCTTCCTGGACACGGAGGAGATCGAGGCCGGCGGGCGGCGCGTCCGTCCGCTCGACGTCACCTCGGCCCTGCTCTTCCGGCAATGGCACCTCCGCGAGGACGACGACGAGTTCACGGTCATGCGCATCGATATCAAGGGAAGCCAGGCGGGTCGCCCGAAGGACATCCGCTACGTCCTCTTCGACCGCCGCGACCGAACGACCGGGTTCTCGTCGATGGCCCGGACGACGGGCTTCCCGGCCACGGCCGTGGCCCGTCTCATCCTGGCCGGGGAGTTCGCCAGGAAGGGCGTCTGCCCGCCCGAATACGTCGGCGCGGAGGAGAGCTGTTTCCGGTCGGTCATGTCCGAGCTTGAGCGCAAGAACGTCCGCTACGAGCGGACGGAAAGATCATAATGCCAAAGGAGTCACCATGAAGAGACCCATGACGAGGATCATCCCGCTGGTCGCGGCCCTTCTCGTCCTCTCGCCCGCGATCCTGATATCGCAGGCCAAGGCCCCGGGCAAGGCCCCGGCGGCGGCGCCCGCCGTCTCGGCTGCCGATATCGCCAACGCCATGCCGTTCCGTTCCATCGGCCCCACGCGCCAGGGCGGCCGGTTCGTCGACTTCGCCGTGCCGCTCCAGCGGCCGCACACGTTCTACGCGGCCACGGGATCGGGCGGCCTCTGGAAGACCGAGAACAACGGCCAGACCTTCGAGCCCATCTTCGACCACGAGAAAGTCTTCTCCATCGGCGACGTCGCCGTGGCCCCCTCCGATCCCGACATCGTCTGGGTCGGGACGGGTGAGGCCAACAACTCCCGATCGACCTACTGGGGGGACGGGGTCTACAAGTCGACCGACGCCGGGAAGACCTGGCGGAACATGGGACTGCCGGAATCCCATCACATCGGGCGGATCGTCATCCACCCGAAGGACCCGGACATCGTCTATGTGGCCGCCCTCGGCCATCTCTACTCGGAGAATCCCGAGCGGGGGCTCTATAAGACGACCGACGGGGGCAAGTCCTGGACGAAGAGCCTGGCGATCGAGGCCGGGGGCCGGCACATCGGGGCCGTCGAAGTGGTCATGGATCCCTCCGCTCCCGACACCCTTTACGCCTCGACCTACGACCGCCTGCGCAAGCCCTGGACCTATCAGATCGGCGGACCGGGCTCAGGCATCTACAAGACGGTCGACGCCGGGAAGACCTGGACCAAGCTCGAAGGCGGGCTGCCGGGAGGGCTTCTGGGCCGCATCGGGCTGGCCGTCTATCCCAAGGACCCGAAGATCGTCTACGCCTGTGTCGAGAACGTCAACAAACCGGGGATGTCGCCCGAGGAGCGCTGGCGGGAGATCCTCGAGGGCCGGTCCAGCCAGGGGATGATCGACGGCGAGGTCTACCGATCCGACGACGCCGGCGCGACCTGGAAGAAGGTCAGTCCCGAGAAGCGCAGCATTGGCGGCTATCCGGGTTACTGGTACGGGCAGATCATCGTCGACCCCAATGACGACCAGGTCGTTTACGTCCTCAGCGTCGGGGTCTTCGGCACCCGCGACGGCGGCCGGACGTGGACGACACCCTTCCGGTTCGGCGGAGACAACCATGCCCTGTGGATCGATCCGGCCGATTCCAGCCACATGCTCCTCGGCTACGACCACGGCCTCGGAGTGACCTGGGACGGCGGCCGGAACTGGTACCACCCGGACTTCATGCCCCTGGCCCAGTTCTACGCCGTCGACTACGACATGTCCGTCCCTTACCGCGTCGCGGGCGGCCTGCAGGACAACGGCTCGGTCATGGGGCCGAGCACCAAGCCGGGGGCTGGCGGGGGCCGGTTCGCCCGGACCGGGGCAGCGGGCGTTCCGGCAGGCCCCCCGATCCAGCTTGAGGACTGGTTCAGCCTCGGCGGCGGGGACGGCATGTACAACGTCTTCGACCGCCGGACCAACCGGACGATCTACAACGAATCCCAGTTCGGGCCGCTCTCGAGGGTCGACCTCGTGACGGGGGAGACCAAGAGCATCGCCTATCAGCGCATCAAGCCCGAAACCCGCTGGAACTGGTGCTCGCCCATCCTGGTCTCGGCCCACGATAACGAGACCATCTACCACTGCGGCAACATCGTCGTCATGTCGACCAACAGGGGCGAGTCCTGGACGGAGATCAGCCCCGATCTGACGACCAACGACCCGGCCAAGCTGGTCGTCGACGGCAAGGGCGGGGACGGCAATATCCAGTACTGCACGATCACCTCCTTCGACGAGTCGCCCCTCGTCCCCGGCCTTCTCTGGGTCGGGACGGACGACGGCAACGTCTGGGTCACCCGCGACAACGGCGGGGCCTGGACCAAGCTCAACGACCGCATCGGCGGCAACCCCGGGTATTGGGTCAGCCGGGTCGCGGCCTCGCACTTCGATCCCGGCACGGCCTACGTCACCTACACCGGATACCGCCGCGACGACTTCCGCCCGTTCGTCTATAAGACGACCGACTACGGCCGGACCTGGACCTCGTTGGCCGGCGGACTGTCGGAGGGCCCGGTCAACGTCATCCGCGAGGACCCCAAGAACCCCGATCTCCTCTTTGTCGGCACGGAGTTCGGCGTCCAAGTCTCGCTCGACGGGGGCAAGACCTGGTTCAAGATGAAAAGCGACATGCCGACCCAGCCCGTCCACGACCTCAAGGTCCACCCCCGGGAGAGCGATCTCATCGTCGCCACCCACGGACGGGGCATCTTCATCGCCGACATCTCCCCGCTGCAGGAGCTGACGGCCGCCGTCCTGGCCCAGAGCGCCCATCTCTTCCGGATCGAACCCAAGGTCCGCTGGGTCGGCAGCGACCGCCGCAATTCCAGCAGCTCGAACTACGCCGGCCAGAGCGAGCCTTCCGGCATCGTCATCAACTACTACCTGAAGGCCAAGCCGAAGGGCGACGTCCGGGTCCAGGTCTTCAACGGCAGTCTCCTGGTCAACGAGATCCGGGGGACGGCCGAGCCGGGCCTCAATACCGTCGTCTGGAACATGACCGGCCGGCGCGAGATGACGGCCGACGAGAAGAAGGCCGCCGAGGAGCGGTCCCGGAGGCTCCGGGAGATGGGCTACGGGGACGCCGGCGGCGTCCCGGCCTGGACGTCGTTCCCGGTCGCCGAAGGCACCTATCGGTTCGTTCTCCAGGTGGACGGCAAGAGCTACACCGGCGACGGCACGATCCTCCAGGACCCGCGGTACTGACAGGACTGACGCCGGGCCGCCCTCTTCGGGGGGCGGCCCTTTTTTTTGGCCCGCCGTTCTGGTAAGGTGAGGCCGGAGGGACAGCCATGCCGCGATACTCCGCCCGGCAGCTCCGTGACAAGATCGGAGCGTTGCCCCGCGTCGATCTCATCGAGAAGCCGACGCCTCTCCGCAAGCTCGCCCGTCTGTCGGAGGCCCTCGGGGGTCCCGAGCTCTATATCAAGCGCGACGACCTGACGGGATTGGCCTTCGGCGGCAACAAGTCGCGCAAGCTCGAGTTCATCGTCGCCGACATGCTCCGAAAAAAGGCCGACGCCGTCGTCACCTGGGCCAGCGTCCAGTCGAACTGGTGCCTCCAGACGGCCGCCGCGGCCCGGCTGTTCGGCATCCGCCCCGTGCTCATTCTGTTCCGGACCTCGGAAAAACCGCCCGCGATCGACGGCAACCTGCTGCTCGACGTCGTGCTCGACGCCGACATCATCATCCGGGAGACGGGAAAGGGCCGGGTCGTCAAGGCCTCCCAGGCCTTCGGCCACCTCGAGGAGGCGGCCCGGGAGCTTCGGAAGGCCGGCCACAGCCCCTATCTGGCGCCCGTCGGAGGATCGCTCGTCCTGGGCGATATGGACAGGCCTTTGGGGGCCATAGCCTACGTCGAAGCGGCCGCCGAATTGTGGGAGCAGGCGGCGGGGCAGGGATTCGTCCCCGACTATGTGGTCCATGCCACCGGTTCCGGGGGGACCCAGGCCGGTCTCGTCGTCGGGGCCCGGGCCCTGACGGACGCCTGCCGGGTCATCGGCGTCAGCGTCTCCGATCCGCGGGGGCCGTTCTCCAAGGACGTCCTGGAGATCGCCGCAGCGACCGACGAGGCCCTCGGCCTGGGCCTGGGGATCGGACCGGACGACGTCATCGTCGACGATGAGTATATCGGCTCGGGATACGGATCCGTAGATCCGCCCGCCGCCGCCGTCATCCGCCGGCTCTTCCAGACCGAGGGGATCATCCTCGATCCCGTCTACACGGCCAAGGCCATGGCCGGCCTCATCGACCTCGTCGAGAAAGGGCGCTTCACGAGGACCGACAAGGTCGTCTTCTTCCATACCGGCGGCACGCCGGCCCTCTTCGCCCTGCGCGAACCGGTCCTCGACGCCCTCGGCCGTCCGTTCCCGGACCGCCGGCCCTAGCGGCCGGCGCTCTTGAGGTACTTGAGGAACTCGCTGTCGGTCGACAGAACCAGCCAGGTCTGCTTCGTCAGGGTCGCCCGGTAGGTCTCCAGCGTTTTCATGAACTGGTAGAACTCGGCGTCGGCGTTGTAGGCCCGGGCGTAGATGCCCGTCGCCTCGGCGTCGGCCTTGCCCATGATCTCCTGGGCCCTCCGGTAGGCCTCCGAGGTGATGCGCTTGAGCTCGCGCTCTTTCTGGCCGCGGATCTCCGCGCTCTTGCCGTCGCCCTCGGAGCGGTACTTCGAAGCGATCCGCTGCCTCTCGGCGATCATCCGCTCGAAGACCTTGCGCTGGACGTCGTCGATGTAGTTGATGCGCTTGACCCGGACGTCCTTGATCTCGACCCCGAACTCGGGGGTGATGGCCGAGGCGCTCTCGAGGATGATGTGGGCGATCCGGTCGCGGCCCAGCTTGATCTCCTCGATGGGCTCGATGACGTCGAGGATGACGGCCTCTTCGGTCTCCTCGAACTCGCGGTTCGTCGAACGGACGATCTCGATGAGGTCGTAGCTGGCGATGGCGTTGCGGGTCTCCCCGTCGATGATGTCGTCGAGCCTCGACAGGGCCCCCCGCTCGTCCCGGACGCGCTGGTAGAAGACCAGGGGGTCGGTGATGCGCCAGCGTCCGTAGGTGTCGATCCAGATGTATTTCTTGTCCCGGGTGGGCACCTGATTGGGATCGCCGTCCCACTCGAGCCAGCGCTTCTCGAAGAAGTGCGTCTTCTGGATGAACGGGAGCTTGACGTGCACTCCCGGGGTCGTCACGGCGCCGCCCTTGGGCTCGCCGAACTGGGTGATGATGACCTGGTCGGTCTCGGTGACGATATAGATAGCGTCGGCCAGGACGAGGAGGAGCAGCAGGCCGACCATCCCGGCGATGAGCAGTGTCAGCTGTTTTTTCACTTCTTGACCTCCTCGCCCAGGTTCAGGAGGGGCAGGACGTTCTTCTGGCTCTGGTCGAAGACGACCTTGCGGTCGATGTTGGCCAGGATCTCGTTGAGGGCCTCGAGGTAGAGGCGCTTCCGGGTGACCACGGGGGCCTTGGCATACTCACGGTAGACGGCGATGAACCTCTCGGCGTCGCCACGGGCGTTGTTGACGCGCTCGGTGGCGTAGCCTTCGGCCATGCGGATGGTCTGCTCCGCCTCTCCGGCCGCCCGGGGAACGACGTTGTTGTACTCCGACCAGGCCTCGTTGATCTTCCGCTCCTTTTCCTGGATCGACTCGTTGACCTCGTTGAACGACGGCTTGACCGGATCGGGGGGATTGACGTCCTGGAAGATGAGCTGGTTGACGTCGATGCCGATCTCATAATCGTCGCACAGCGTCTGGAGCTCGGCCTTGGCCTCGAGGGCCAGGCGGGCCCGGCCGACCGTCAGGATCTCGTCGACCGAGCTGTCCCCGACGACCCGCCGGACGACGGCCTCGTTCATGGCCCGGAAGGTCCGTTCGGCGTGGCGCATCTTGAACAGGTAATTGTAGGCGTTCTTGATCTTGTACTGGACGATCCACTCGGCGACGACGACGTTGAGATCGCCCGTCAGCATGACGGCCTCGCCGCGGGCCTCGGCCGGTGTCGCGTACTCCGACCGGATGCCCGGCCGGACGGTCCGGAAGCCGAACTCCATCTTCAGCTGCCGCTCGACGGGCACCCGGGTCAGACGTTCGATGCCCAGGGGGATCTTGATATGCAGCCCCGGCTCCGTCGTCCGGACGAACTTGCCGAGCCTCAGGATGACGCCGATCTCCTCGGGCCCGACCTGATAGAAGGACCCGGCCAGGACCACGATCGCGACGAGCGCCAGGATGACGATCCTGATGGTCTTGGTCGGGATCTTCGGCAGCTCGGGCCTGCGGAATGTCTGAAAATCGTAAGCCATGGTCACCTCTCCTCTGGATTATGGGCCCGGCGCTGCTTGCCTTCGCCTCTGCAGGAACCCTTGGGGGGGACGGAACCCGCCCCGGTGGACCCCCAGGCCCGATGACCTCATGATATCACATTTCCGGGCCGATGAGGTCGCGAAGTTTCGATGCCAGGCCTGATAGGGGGGCCTCATGGGTCCGCAAGGCATGCTTTTCAAGGACTTGCAGCGCTTTCAGCCCCCCTCCCGTCAAGACCAGGACGGCGTCCTCGCCGGGCCCGATCTCTCCTCGGACGGCCATTCGGCGCAGGGCGGCCGCGGCCGCCGCCGACTCCGGCTGGCAGAAGATGCCCTCGGCGTCGGCCAGGTCTTTCTGGGCCTCCAGCATCTCCTCATCGCTGACGGAGATGAGGCGGCCGTCCTTTTCGCGTATCATCCGCAGGACGGCATTTCCGGCCGGGGGGGCGGGATTGGAGATGGCATGGGCCAGTGTCCGGGCCCTGTCGAGCCGCTCGTACGCCGTCCGGCCGGCGTCGAAAGCCCTGACCAGGGGCGCGCACCCTTCGGCCTGGACCCCGACGAAGCGCGGAAAGCCGCGGATGGCCCCATCCCTCTCGAGGTCCTCGAAGGCCCTCATGAGGCCGAGGAGATGGCCGCCTGAGCTCACGGGCACAACGATGAAGCGGGGAGCCCGGCGGCCCAATTGCAGGAAGATCTCCAGGCTCGCAGCCTTGTATCCCTCGACGCGGTAGGGATCGACGGAATTGAAGAACGAGATGCCCAGGGAGCGTCCGATCTCGAGGCTCAAGGCGTAAAGCCGGCCATAGTCCCCCGCGACAATGACCAGCCGCGCGCCGTAGAGGCCGGCCGCGCGGAGGGTGACATCCGAAGTCCCTTCCTTGAGAAGGATGAACGTCTCCAGGCCGGCCCGGGCCCCATAGGCGGCGGTCGAGACGGCCATGTTCCCGGTCGAGACCGTCCCGATGCGCCGGGCCCCCGAGGAGACGGCCTTCTGAACGACCACGGCGGTCCCCCGGTCCTTGAAGCTGCCGGTGGGATTGCGCGTCTCGTCCTTGGCATAGAGGAGGGGGACACCGAGCCTGGAGCCCATCCGGCTCAAGCGGAGAAGGGGCGTTTGCCCTTCGCCCAGGCTCAGACCGGGATCGATGGACGCGAGCGGCAGGAAGTCGATGAACCGATCGAGCCCCGTTCCCGCCCCCGGTCCGGGCAGGGCGCGCCGGCCCGGCCGGGGAGCGACGAAGAGGGGTTCGCCGCACAACGGGCAAAAGAGCGGATCGGCGTCCGGGCCTTCGACAAGGCCGCACTGCAGGCACATGAGCCTGTCCATCGTTCGAGCTCCTTGAGGGTCGTTCATCCGCATTATAAGCCCTCTCGTCGGGCAAGGGAACAGGCTTGTCAGGCCCCCTCCGCTCGGAGTAGAATCCGTACATCATGCCACCCCACTCCGTCCGGGACGACCAGGCGTTCATGCGGGCCGCCCTCCGCGAGGCGGCCAAGGCGGCCGCCGCGGGCGAGGTCCCCGTGGGGGCCGTCGTGGTCAGGGACGGGCGGATCATCGCCCGGGGGTCGAACGCCTCCGTCGGCCGATCCGACCCGACGGCCCACGCCGAGATCGTCGCCCTGCGCCGGGCCGCGCGCAAGAGCGCGAACTACCGGCTGCCGGACTGCGCCCTATTCGTGACGATCGAGCCTTGCGCGATGTGCCTGGGGGCCGTCGTCCAGGCCCGCGTCCGGCGCCTCGTCTTCGGCGCCCTCGATCCCAAGACGGGGGCCGTCTCTTCCATCATGGCCTTCCCGTTCGACAGGACGAATCATCGTCCCGAGATCCTCGGCGGCGTGCTGGCCGAGGAGTGTGCCGCGGCCATCCGCGGCTTCTTCCGGGCCCGGCGCCGTCCCCGCAGGTGAAGCCGGGCGGCGGCCGGTCCGAGGCGGCTGTTCACGGCCGTCGAATTCGGGTATAATGCACAACCTTCGAGCGACCGTCCTTGCGGAGAGGTGGCCGAGTGGTTGAAGGCGACGGTCTCGAAAACCGTTATCCTGAGCAATCGGGATCGCGGGTTCGAATCCCGCCCTCTCCGCCATGTTCCCATTCCGTGGTCATGGCCCGCCGCCGCGGGCCGGAGGAGAAGAGATGAGACCGGTGCCGCTGGTCGTCACGGGCTTCGGCCATGTCGGAAGGGCCTTCGTATCGCTGCTGCAGGAGAAACGGCAGGAGATCGGCCGTCGATACGGGATCGAGCCCGAGGTGGTGGCCGTGGCCAAGGCCGACGGATGCTTCCACACGGGGGGGGCCTTGGAGGTCCGTCAGATCTCCCGTGGCGGGACGCTCTGGACCTCGGGCAACCCGGCCTGGCGGGAAGGGATGACCGTGCGCCGGATCCTCGAAGAAGGGCCGGCCGGGGGCTGCCTCGTCGAATGCACGCTGTCGAACCTGGAGACGGGCGAACCCGGATTCTCCTACCTGTCCGAGGCTTTTCGCCATGGCTGGCACGCCGTGGCCGCCAGCAAAGGAGCCCTGGTCGTCGGCTTCCGTGAGCTGAAGGACCTGGCTGCCGAGAACCGCGTGTCTCTCCGGTTCAGCGGGGCCACGGCGGCCGCCCTGCCGACGCTGGACGTCGGGACCATCTCGCTGGCCGGGGCCCGCATCGAGGGCATCCAAGGGCTGCTCAACGGGACGACGAACTACATCCTGACCCGGATGGCCGAGGGCCTGGACTACGGCGAAGCCCTCCAGGAGGCCCAGGACAAGGGCATCGCCGAGCCGAATCCCGCCAACGATGTCGAAGGCTGGGACACGGCCGCCAAGATCCTGCTGATCACCAACGCCTGCCTCGACGCCGACTATGCGCTCCGGGACGTCCACGTCAAAGGGATCGCCGGCCTCTCGGCGGACCTCGTCCGGTCGGCCGTCCGGGAGGGAAGGGCCGTCAAGCTGCTGGCCACGGCGGCACCCGGGAGAAAGGGCGGGCGATGGAGCCTCGAGGTCCGGCCGTCCCTGCTCGACCCGACCCACCCGCTCTTCCACGTCAACGGTACGGAGAAAGGCATCTCGTTCCTGACGGACTCGATGGGGACGGTGACGGTCACGGGCGGCCGCTCCAACCCGCGGGGTGCCGCCGCCGCGCTGCTCAAGGACATCATCAACATCTACAGGGACCCTTCGTGAAGCGGCGGGGAAGGCCCGCTCCGATTGACCTCGCGGACCTTTTTTGATACGTTTGTGTCCGCGCCGGAGCGGCTTCCGCTCCGGGCTTTTCGGAAACGGAGAGGTGTCCGAGTGGCTTAAGGAGCACGCTTGGAAAGCGTGTGTGTGCCGCAAGGTGCACCGCGGGTTCGAATCCCGCCCTCTCCGCCATCCCGCCGCGGCCGGCCCGGTGAATTCGTCGTCTAAGGAGTCGCCATATGGATAGCAAAGACCTCATTCATCTGGAAGATGTTTACGGTGCCCACAACTACCATCCCCTGGACATCGTGGCCACCAAGGCCCAAGGCATCTGGATGTACGACGTCGAGGGCCGGAAATTCCTTGATTTCCTCAGCGCCTACTCCGCCGTCAACCAGGGCCATCGGCACCCCCGGATCGTCAAGGCCCTCATCGAGCAGGCCCGGCGCCTGACGCTGACCTCGAGGGCCTTCCGGAACGATCAGTGGCCCCTGCTGGCCAAGGAGCTCTGCGATCTGACGGGCTATTCCATGGTCCTGCCCATGAACTCCGGGGCCGAAGCCGTCGAAACGGCCGTCAAGACGGCCCGCAAGTGGGCCTATCAGAAGAAGTGCGTCCCCCAGGACCAGGCTGAGATCATCGTCTGCGCGAACAATTTCCACGGCCGCACGGTGACGGCCATCAGCTTCTCGACCGAGCCTCTCTATCGACAGGACTTCGGGCCCTTCACGCCGGGCTTCACGGTCATCCCCTTCGGAGACGTCGAGGCCCTGGAGAAGGCCATCACGCCGGCCACGGCGGCCTTCCTCGTCGAGCCCATCCAGGCCGAAGCGGGCATCCTCATCCCGCCGGACGGCTACCTCAAGCAGGCCGCCGAGATCTGCCGGAGGAACAACGTTCTGTTCATCGCCGACGAGATCCAGACCGGCCTCGGCCGGGTCGGCAAGCTCTTCGCCTGCGAGTACGACGACGTCCGGCCCGACATCGTCATCATCGGCAAGTCGCTCGGCGGCGGCTGCTACCCCATTTCCGCGGTCCTGGCCGACCGGGAGATCCTGGGGCTCTTCAAGCCGGGAGAGCACGGGTCGACCTTCGGCGGCAACCCCCTGGGCTGCGCCGTCGCCCGGGAGAGCCTGCGGGTCATCCTCGAGGAGAACCTTATCCAGAACGCGTCCGAGCGCGGCCGCTCCTTCATGGACAAGCTCACCCGCCTTCGGAGCCGGCACATCAAGGAAGTGCGGGGGCGGGGTCTGCTCATCGGCGTCGAGCTCAAGCCCGAGGCCGGGGGCGCGCGGCGCTTTTGCGAGGAACTGATGAAGGAAGGGCTGCTCTGCAAAGAGACCCACGATCACGTCATCCGCTTGGCTCCTCCGCTCATCATCAGGGAAAAGGACCTGAACTGGGCCCTCAAGCGGATAAGGACGGTCTTCAAGCGGCTGGCCTAAGGCCCGACTAATTCATGAGGCCTGTCACCCAAGCCGTCCTGTTTTGAGGACAGGCCGCGGCAAGGTTCGCGCCTGTTGCGGATTTGGCACGGCTCTTGCTCAATGAGTCGATAGGAGGAGCCAATGAAAAAGCTGCTCGGGATCCTGGTCCTCATCGTCATGGCGGGCACGGCCTGCTACATCTACGTTCCCTACGACGGGACGCGCACCCCGCCGCCTCAACGCCGGCCGTATGAGCCTTCCCGATCGTATGTCAGCCGGATGGATATTTCCTATTTCTATGAATACCTCCAGCCCTTCGGGCTCTGGGTGTCCTACTCGCCGTATGGGCATGTCTGGGTCCCTCGCGACGTCGGGTCCAGATGGCGCCCGTACACGCGGGGTCATTGGGCCTGGACCGATCACGGTTGGACCTGGGTGTCGATCGAGCGCTGGGGGTGGATCGCGTTCCACTACGGCCGCTGGGGTTGGGACCGCCGCATCGGCTGGTTCTGGGTCCCGGACATCGTCTGGGGACCGGCCTGGGTCGGCTGGAGATGGGGCGGCGGCCACATCGGATGGGCGCCGCTGCCTCCCGGGGTGGATTTCCACCCGGGGCGGGGTTTCGGCAGGCGGGACTGGAACATCCCTCCCAACTCCTGGGTCTTCGTCCGGGGACGGAATTTCATGGACCGTTCCCTGGACCGCTGGACCCTGCCTTATGAGAGGAATACGACCATCATCAACCTCACGGTCGTTCACGTGAACATCGACGTCCGGAACGACCGGGTCTTCAACGAGGGCGTGGGGCTCGATCACGTCCGGCGCGAAACGAACACTCCGGTCATCAAAGCGGCTCTCAAGGACGGCAGCCGTCCCGAGGACGTCCGTTCGTCCGGCCAGGAGGTCGTCGTCTACCGGCCGGAGGTCTCCCGCAACGAGCTGGCCCGGCCCAAGCAGGTCGTCGGGGCCGACCAGGCCGCCGAGCGGCTCGAATCCGAGCGCACGAGGCGGGTCGTTCGCGAGGCTCCCGCCGGCGAGGAGAGCGTCTTGCTCCGCCGGGTCCATGAACAGGAAAAGAAGCTCATGGAAGAGAGCCAGGAGCTCGAGATCAGCGAGATCCGGCGCAGGGCGGCCGACGAGATCAAGGCCGTCGAGAATCGCGAGAACCGCCGAAAGGTCGAGGAGCAGGTCCAGTCCAAGATCGGGGAGCTGAAGAAGAAGCACGCCCAGGAGAAAGCCGAGCTCGCCAAGAGACAGAAGGAAGAGGAAGAGAAGACCAAGAAGCGCCCGACGACCATAAGGAAAAAGGACGGCCTCTAGGCTGGCCGCCCGGCCCGGGCCGTCACGGCCGCGGCCGCGGTCAGGATCAAGAGCCCCCCGGCGACCGTGCGCAGCGCAGGGACCTCGCCGAGGAACGCAAGGGCCAGAAGGATCCCGTAGACGGGCTCGAGGGAGCTGAGGATGCTGGCCGTCCGGGCCCCGACGTGGTTCATTCCCTTGATGAACAGGGTGTGGGCCAGCCCCGTGCAGAAAACCCCCAGCAGGGCGAGGAGGCCCAGCGTCCGGGCCGAGATATCCGGAGGGGACATGGCCGCGACCGGAACAAGGAAGAGCATGGCCACGAGGTCCTGATAGAAGGCGATCTTCAGGCTCGAATGGGTGCGGACGAGCCGGCGGTTGACGATCGAAAGGACGGCGAACGTCAGCCCCGCGCCCAAGCCGAAGAGCACCCCTCGGAAGGTCGAGTCGTTGAGGTCGAAGCCGGGGACGATGAGGGCGACTCCCAGGACGCAGAGCAGGGCGAAGCCCAGGCTTCTCCGGTCCCGCGGCTCGCCGAGCAGGAAAGGCTCGAGAAAAACGGTGAAGACGGGGAAGCTCGAATACGACAGGAGCCCGACGGCTACCGTGGAGATCCGGACGGACTGGAAGAACAGCGTCCAGTGAAGGGCCAGGAGGGCCCCACAGAGGACGAGCAGACCGGCGTCGCGCCGGGACGGAACGCGGAAGGATCTCCGGCCGAGGGCCAGGACGGCCCCCAGGGCCAGAGCGGCGAACAGGACGCGTCCGAAGACGATCAGGGGAGGGGAGAGGGGCAGCCATTTCCCGAACAGGCCGGGGAAGCCGAACAGCAGAACGGCGGCATGGATCTCCCAAAGGCTTCGCCGGCGCGGGTTCACGGCGCCCATTATATCCGTTTTTCTTGCTATTTCCCCCGTTTGTGCTAAGATAATCTTTACTTTTTCGGGGATCTGACCCGTTCCCGACGTTCGAAGAGCGGCCGAAACCCATGTCCTATAAGATCTTCGCCTTGAAATACAGGCCCCAGACCTTCGAGGAGGTCGTCGGCCAGAAGTCCGTCGTCCGGACCATCCAGAACGCCATCTCGTCGGGCCGGGTGGCCCAGGCCTACCTCTTCTCGGGCATGCGCGGCACGGGCAAGACGACCGTTGCCCGCATCCTGGCCAAGGCCCTCAACTGCGTCGACGGACCGACCCCTCACCCATGCAACGTCTGCAAGTTCTGCACCGATATCTTCGAAGAGAAGGCCATCGATGTCCTGGAGATCGACGGGGCCTCCAACCGGCAGGTCGACGACATCGAGCCCATCCGCGAGACCGTCAAGTACAAGCCCGTCTACACCCGGTACAAGGTCCTCATCATCGACGAGGTCCACATGCTGTCGACGCACGCGTTCAACGCCCTGCTCAAGACCCTCGAGGAGCCGCCGCCGAACACGGTCTTCATCTTCGCCACGACGGAGTTCGACAAGGTCCCGGCGACCATCGTCTCCCGTTGCCAGCACTTCGAGTTCAAGAAGATCGCCCATCGCGACATCATCAATCACCTCATGGAGATCGCCAAGCGGGAAACCATCACCGTCTCTCCCGCCGGGCTGGCCCTCATCGCCGAGGCCGCCGACGGCAGCATGCGCGACGCCCAGAGCCTCCTCGACCAGGCCGTGGCCTTCAGCGGCGACCACATCGGGGAAGACGACCTGCGGACCATCCTCGGTGTCATCGCGCAGGACCTGCTGTTCGGCGTCTCCTCGGCCGTTCTCGAAGAGCGCCCCGAGGGGATCTTCGGGCTGGTCGAGAGCGTCGTGTCCTCCGGCCACGATCTCCGGACCTTCTTCGGCAAGCTCATCGAGCATTTCCGGGCCCTGCTCCTCGTCCGCTCCGTGAAGAGGCCCGAGGACCTTCTGCCGGCCGGACCCGACGAGATCCAGGCCCTCCGGGATCAGGCCGACAAGGCCACGCCGGAGGATCTGCTGCGCTACTTGACCGCCCTCCAACAAGCCGAGGCCGGCTTGAAGTACTCGGCGGTCCCCCGGATCTACGTGGAAACGTTCCTCATCCGGCTCTGCCATTTCCGCAAGATCGTCCCGCTGCAGGAGCTTATCCGGGAGATCGATGCCCTTAAGGGCACCGAGACCGTTCGTCCGGCCGGGCCGGCCACCCAGGCCCCACGCCCCGGCCCCACCCCGAATCCGGGACCGGCCTCCGTCCCGACGGTTCCCCGCCCCGCGGCTTCCGCCCCTCCGGCGAAGGACCTCTTCTCACGGGCCCTCGAGCGCCTGGCGGGGGACAAAGGGCCTTTGGCCGCGCTCCTTTCGCAGTACTCCTCGGCCCGCGTCCAGGGGGATGTCCTGGACGTCCTGTTCGAGCGGGGCAAGGGCTTTTTCGCCAGCATCCAGGACAAGGACCTCAAGGCCGTCGAGAAGGCCGTGGCCGAGGCCGCCGGCCGAAGGATGTCCGTCCGCTTTTCGGAGCAAGGGGCCGAGCCCACCCCGCCACCGCCCCCCGGCCGGGAGATCGACTCGGCCCTCAAGGATCCGGCCGTCCAGTTCTTCATGAACACCTTCAAGGCCCAGGTCCTGGCGGCCGACCCCGTCCGGGAGGCCCGCGACAAGGCTCCGGGCCCGACGCCCCCCGAGGATGAGGAGGGGAGATGAAGAACGTCATGGATCTCCAGAAGATGATGAAAGCGGCCAAGGACATGCAGGAGCGCCTGCAGACGGAAATGGCCGGCATGCGCGTCGAAGGATCGAGCGGCGGAGGCATGGTCCGGGTCGTCATGGACGGCCACAAGAACCTCCTCACGGTCCACATCGAGCCCGAGGTCATCGACCGGAGCGAGGTCGAGATGCTCCAAGACCTCATCGTCGCGGCCGCGAACGACGCCTCGCGCAAGGTCGACGAGGCCCTGTCTCAGAAAATGGGCGGCCTGGCCGGCGGCCTGAAGATCCCGGGGTTGTTCTGATGTTCGAATACGCCCAACCCCTCCACGACCTCATCGAGGAATTGAGGCGGATCCCCGGCATCGGGGCCAAGACCGCCCAGCGGATGGCCTTCTATTTCCTCGGCCTGCCGACCGAGGACGCCGACCGGCTGGCGGAGGCCATCCGCGAGGCCAAGAGGCGGATCTTCACCTGCTCGATCTGCAACAACATCACCCATGTCGAACCCTGCCTGATCTGCTCGGACGGACGGCGGTCCGACGAGTCCCTGTGCATCGTCGAGGAGCCGTTCAACATCTCCTCCATAGAGAAGACCGGGGCCTTCCACGGCCGCTACCACGTCCTGCTGGGCCCGCTCGCCCCTCTCAAGGGCCGGGGCCCGGACGAGCTCCGCCTGGAGAAGATCGTGCGCCGGGTCGAGGCCGGGGCGTTCAAGGAGATCATCATCGCCACGAACCCGACCGCGGAAGGGGAGGCCACGGCCCACCTCCTCCTGCGGTACCTCAAGGACCACGGGGTCCGCATCACCCGCCTGGCCATGGGCCTGCCGGTGGGCTCGGACCTCGACTTCGCCGACCAAGTGACCATCAAAAGGGCCTTGGAAGGGCGCACGGAGCTCAAGGAGTAGCCCGAAAAAAAGCCGCGCGGGCGGCACAAGGAGTCATACATGAAAAAAGACATGCAGACGATCGACGGGAACACGGCGGCCACGCACGTATCCTACGCCTACTCCGAGGTCGCGGCCATCTACCCGATCACGCCCTCCTCGACGATGGGCGAACTGGCCGACGAGTGGTCGGCCAAGGGCCGCAAGAACATCTTCGGCCAGACGGTCGATGTCGTCGAGATGCAATCGGAGGGCGGCGCCTCTGGCGCCGTCCATGGCGCGCTCTCGGCCGGGGCCCTGACGACGACCTTCACGGCCTCCCAGGGCCTGATGCTGATGCTGCCGAACATGCACAAGATAGCCGGAGAGATGCTGCCGACGGTCTTTCTGGTCTCGGCCCGCTCCCTGGCCTGCCAATCCCTGTCCATCTTCGGCGACCACAGCGACGTCATGGCCGCCCGCAACACGGGCTTCGCCCTGACCTGCGGCGGCTCCGTTCAGGAGGCCCAGGACCTGGCCATCGTCGCCCATCTCGCGACCCTGCGGACCCGCATCCCGTTCGTTCATTTCTTCGACGGGTTCCGGACCTCGAACGTCGTCGAGAAGGTCGACGTCGTCCCCTATGAGACCCTGGCCGGGCTCTTCGAGCCCGAGCATCTGGAGGCCTTCCGGCGCCGGTCGCTCAATCCCGAGCGGCCCGTCATCAAGGTCGGCCAGCAGAACCCGGACGTCTACTTCCAAGGCCGGGAGACCGTCAACCGCCACTACGCCGACTGCCCGGCCATCGTCCAGCATTACATGGACAAGGTCGGCAAGGCCATCGGGCGTCATTATCATCTGTTCGACTACTTCGGGGCGCCGGACGCCGAGAAGGTCATCGTCATGATGGGCTCGGGCGCCGAGACGGCCGAAGAGACCATCGATTTCCTCAACGCCAAGGGCGCCAAGCTCGGACTCGTCAAGGTCCGTCTCTACCGTCCCTTCGACGCCGCCGCCCTCGGCGCGGCCCTTCCGGCGACGACCCGCAAGGTCGCCGTCCTCGACCGGACCAAGGAGCCGGGCTCGATCGGCGAGCCGCTTTACCTCGACGTCGCCCTGTCCCTCGCCGGCCGGCCCATCAAGGTCATCGGGGGCCGCTACGGCCTGTCCTCCAAGGAGTTCACGCCGGCCATGGTCAAGGCCGTCTATGACCACCTCGACGGAAAGGCCACCCAAGGCTTCACCGTGGGCATCACGGACGACCTGGCCGGGACGTCGATCCCCGTCGGGCCCGTCCTCGAGACCGAGCCCCCGGGGACCGTCCGCTGCAAGTTCTGGGGCTACGGCTCCGACGGCACCGTCGGCGCCAACAAGAACTCCATCAAGATCATCGCCGACCACACCGAGCTCTACGGTCAAGGCTACTTCCAGTACGATTCGAAGAAGTCCGGGGGCATCACCATCTCCCACCTCAGGTTCGGGAAGAACCCCATCAAGTCTCAGTACTTCCTCAACACGGTCGATTTCGTTGCCCTCCACAAGCCGTCCTACATCGGACGCCTGGATATCCTCGAGGGCATCCGCGAGAAAGGGACCTTCCTCATCAACTCGAACTGGAAGAAGGAGGAGGTCTTCGAGAACTTGACCGAGGACATGCAGCGGACGATCATCGACAAGAAGATCAAGGTCTTCAACATCGACGCCCTGAAGATCGCCGGCGAGCTCGGCCTGGGCCTGCGCATCAACTCCATCATGCAGGCCTGCTTCTTCAAGCTCTCGGGCGTCCTGCCGGAGGACGAAGCCATCGCCCTCATCAAGAAGGCCATCGAGAAGACCTACGGCCGCAAGGGCCAAGAGGTCGTTCAGATGAACTGGGACGCCGTCGACCGCAGCAGCGACGCCCTGGAAGAGGTCCCCGTCCCGGACCGGATCACGAAGTCGGCCCCGCGGATCAAGATCGTCCCCGACGACGCCTCCGAGTTCGCCAGGGAGGTCATCGATCCCGTGACCCGGTTCAAGGGCGACGGCCTGCCGGTCTCGAAGATGCCCCTCGACGGGGCCATCCCGACGGCCACCTCCCGTCTCGAGAAGCGCGGCATCGCCGTCGAGGTCCCGAGATGGCTGCCCGAGAACTGCATCCAGTGCAACCAGTGCTCCTTCGTCTGCCCTCACGCTTCGATCCGGTCCAAGCAGATCGCCCCGGCCGATCTCGAGGGGGCCCCCGACGGCTTCGACGTCCTTAAATCGACCACCAAGAACGACCGCGGACTTCAGTTCCGAGTTCAGTGCTACGTCGAGGATTGCGTCGGCTGCGGCTCCTGCGTCGAGGTCTGCCCCTCGAAGACCAAGGCCCTGGTCATGGTCCCTATCGAGGAGGAGCGGGCGGCGGGCGAAACGGCCAAGACCGAGTTCTTCGACCGCCTGCCGGACAACGTCATCGACGGCGCCCGGATCGAGACCCTCAAAGGAAGCCAGTTCCTCCGCCCGCTGTTCGAGTTCAGCGGCGCCTGCGCCGGCTGCGGCGAGACGCCCTACGTCAAATTGGCGACACAGCTCTACGGCGACCGGATGATCATCGCCAACGCCACGGGCTGCTCCTCGATCTACGGCGGCACGTTCCCGACGTCGCCCTACTGCGTCAACGCGCAAGGCAAGGGCCCGGCCTGGGCCAATTCCCTGTTCGAGGATAACGCCGAGTACGGATTCGGCATGCGCCTGGCCGTCGACGCCGCCCGCCGGCTCCTGGCCGGCTCCATCGAGGCGGCCCTGGCCGCCGGGACGATCCCCGAGCTCACCGAAGCCCTGGGCCGGATGAAAAGCGCCTGGAAGAACACGGGCGAGGAGGCTAAGGCCGCGGCCAAGGCCGTCCTGACGGCCCTGCCCAAAGCCCTGGCCAAGGCCGACGGAGCCAAGCCCTACCTGACCAAGATCGCCGAGCTCCAGGACTTCCTGGTCGAGAAGAGCATCTGGTGCATCGGGGGCGACGGCTGGGCCTATGACATCGGCTACGGCGGCCTCGACCACGTCGTGGCCATGAACCGCAACGTCAACCTGCTCGTCCTCGACACCGAGGTCTACTCCAACACGGGCGGCCAGGCTTCCAAGGCCACCCCGCTCGGTTCCATGGCCAAGTTCGCCTCCTCGGGTAAGAGGACGGCCAAGAAGGATCTGGGCCGCATGGCCATGAGCTACGGATACGTTTATGTCGCCTCGGTGGCCATGGGCGCCAACATGAATCAGTGCCTCAAGGCCTTCATCGAGGCCGAATCCTACCCCGGCCCGTCGCTTATCATCGCCTACTCGCCCTGCATCAACCACGGCATCGACATGAGCAAGTCCCAAGCCTCCCAGAAGCTGGCCGTGGATTCGGGCTACTGGATCCTCTACCGCTACAATCCTCTTCTGGCCAAAGAAGGCAAGAACCCCCTCCAGCTCGATTCGAAGGAGCCCAAGCTCGAATATGAGGCCTTCCTCAAGAACGAGATCCGCTACCGGGCGCTCACCCAGGAGTTCCCCGAGATCGCCAAGGAGCTTTTCGCAGAGGCCGCCGAGCTGGCCAAAAAGCGCTACGCCGATTACAAGAAGATGGCCGAGTAGACGGGAGGAGCGGAGCGGAAAGAGCCGGGGCCCTTTTTTCGCAGGCGGCCCGGTCAGCGATCCCCGGGGGAGGGCGCCGCGGCCGCCTTCCCGGAGCGGTTCTTCATCAGGTAGAGCGTCCTCGGCGTTTCAGGGATCCTTTCCTGGCCGACGATCTCGAAAGACCGGCCCAGGATCGATTCGAAGGATCGTTCCGTGTAGTCCTCGTAAATGTCCTCGCGCAGGGCCAGCATCTCGTCCACTTGCGGATCGCCCTTGGGCACGAACTCGATGACCAGCCACCGGCAGATGCGGCCGAGGAACCGGGCCACCTTGGCCAATGGGATGTTCCTCGAGATCGAGAGGTGGTGGACAAGGGCCAGGGCCAGGACCATGTCCGCCGGGCCTCTGGCGGCGAACGGCTCGCGCTCGAGGCCTTCCCAGCCGAGACCGGGGGACGGGTTGGCGACGTCCACGACCAGGGGAAGGAGCTTGGCGTCCCGGACGTTCCAAGCCGACCGGTAGGTCTCCTCCACACAGGCCGGATCGCCGTCCACCGATACGGTGAAGATGCCGCGCTCCGAGGCCAACCGGCTGAATTCGCCGGTGTTGGCGCCCAGGTCCCAGACCGACGCGGGGCGGATCGTCTCGAGGGCCCGGACCACGAACGCCTTCTTGGCCTCGAAAGCCGTCCGGGAATAGCTCGTCCGGCCGTAGTAGTCGGACCAGCCGGCCGTCCGGCCCTTTTTCCAGGCCAGCCGACGGATGGCCGACTCCAGATGGTCCGTCAATCCCATGAGGGCCCGCATGCCCATCAGAGGGCGCCGGCGAGCCGAAAAGGGATCCGGGCGACGGGCGCTTCTCCTGATCGCCGCGGCATGGAAATGGATATGGGAGAGGAGAGAAGGACGGAAGCGTGATCGGACGGGCAGGAGCGCGGCGGCCATGTCAAGAGGGAGGCCGTCCAGGTGGGTGGCCAGGAGGCTGTTGAGCCATTGACCGGTGCCGGCCGTGACGGCCAGCGGCGCCAGGAAATGCCGGCAGAATTGGCCGTAGGCGGCCCAGGGCCGCCCTTCGGCCAGGGTTTCGAAGGACAGGGTGTCGATGAGCAGGGGACGGGCCCCGAAGAACTGGACATTGAAGGCCGAGGCGTCTTTGAGCGTCATGCCGCGGGCCAGTGCGGATCGCTGGGCGCTGAGGGTCGTCAGAGCGGCTTCCTTCAGGGCCCCGAAGCTCCATTCATAAGGATACGACACGAACGCCAGCGGATCCGGACGGATGATCTTATAGGCCGAGGACGATTCGAAGGGGGCATCCGCCGTCTCGCGGTGGGCGATGAGCAGCCCCCGGCCGACGAGCTCATCGTAGAGGCCGGAGGACATCAAGCGGTCGTAATCCGCCTGATACCGGCGGTTGACCTGTCGATAGACCGTTCCCTCCCGGACGAACACGAAGCCGCTGGGGTCGCGGAACGAGCCCTCAAGGATCCGGGGGTCGCCGGTCATCGGCCTTTTCCTTCCGGATGAGCCCGGCGATCTTGCGGGCCGCTTTCTTCCAAAAGCTCTTCATCACGAACAGGGCCCCGAAAAAGAAGGCCAGGATGACTTGCAGGAGATAGCTCCCCGACCCGGGATCGATGTAAGCCCAGCCCCTGGCCGGGAACAGCAGGCAGGCGAGGGCGAACATGGCGAGAAGCGTCCTTCGGGAGATCCCGGTATTCGGTCGTCTGGAAATCATGGCGATCTCAGTCCTTGTGGATTCTCCCCGGGCCAGGGATGAAGGCGGCCCTCCCGGCGGAGCGTCCCCTTGGACCGGGCTTGACGGTTGCCGCCCGATCCGGGCTCGATCGGGGTGCCGAAAGCGAAGGGAGAGGGATCGGGTCCGACCGGTTCCAGGTCGTAGGGGCGGCGGTAGGTCGAGAAGAACCTGTCGCGCGCGCTTCGCTCGAAGGCCGTGCCGAAATAGTGATTGAGGATGATCGGGAAGAGATTGATCAGACGCACATCCTCCGGCAGGAGGTCCGGCGGCGCCCCGGGGAGAAAGGCGGCCGTCAGATTGGCCAGCCGGGCCCGCTGGACGTGCTCCTCGTTGGAAGGGTCGACGAACGGGCCGTGGTCGGAAAAGAGAACGATGATCGGCGGAACACGGGAGGAGCTCAGGATCGTCCGGAACAAGGCCAGCAGCTTCCCGTTGAGGAATTCCAGCTGCTGGTTATAGCCGTCGACCGTGTGCCAGTGGGCCTTTCGGAAGACCAGGTGATCCATGAACGAGCCCTGTGGCGCGATGCGCCCGTCTCTTCTGAAGAGGTACGGCGGATGGGGCAGCATGATGTGGGCGAAGACCATTTTGGGCCCCGGCCCGTCCGCCTGGTCCTCCAGGTCGCGGAGCTGCCCGAGATGGAAGAGGGCCAGGTCCTTGCTCAGGCCGGCGCCGAAAAGGGTCAGCAGGCTGGTGTCGGCCAGGGCCCTCATGAGATCGTCGTCCATGACGTGCCCGCGGCCTGCGATGTTGACGTCCGCGTGAGGGTTATTCCGCGTGGCCGTCCAAACGGACGCCAGATGGACGCTTCGATAGCCCCGCGATCCCAGGAAGGCCAGGACGGCGTTGTCCCGGATCATTTCCTGGGGCCGCCGCTGGTCCCGGGACCGCCGGCCGGCCGCCTTGACGAGGTCGGTGAGAGGGGTCATGTTGAGGGTCGATGACAGGGACAGAAAGGTCCAGGGATAATTGGCGCTGCTCTTCGACGCGACCGAGAACCCGAGCCCTTCCAAGGCCTGGAGAAAAGGGGAGTTATCGAAGCCGTAGAAGTCCCTGAGGACATCGCTGCGGGCGTAGCCGTCGGCGACGATGATGTAGATATCGGGCCGATCGGCCCTCGAGTCCGGGCCCGCGACGATCCTCTCCTTGGCCGGCACCCCGGCCGGGGGAGAGGAGAGAAGTCCCAGCCCGATCTGTCCGCAGGAGACGAGAAGGAGAGCGGCCGCCGTCCAGCCCATCAGCGGCGTCGTCCGGGGGGAGATCGGCCGCCTCCGGCGGAGCCTCAGGACGGCGGCGACGAGCAGCAGGACGCAGGCGCTCAAGACCGCCGTCTGCAAGCTGAGAGTCTGCGTGGCGGCATGCATCCCGGTCAGCTGCGGCCACAGTCCCACCGATAGAATGACATCCTCGGCGACCTGGACGATCCGGCCGAAAGAGAAGAACAGGAGGATCATGATCGAGGCCAGGCAGGCACCCTTGGCCGGATCGCGCCGGAGCGCCAGGAATGCCAGGGCCCAGAGAACGGCCGCTGCGGTCAGGCTGACCGCAAGAGGAGCAAGGACCTTGACCGGGGAGATCTCATGGACGGCCCGGGCGTACAGGAAAAGAACGGGTTGGGCGGCCCAGAGAAAGGGATGGAAGGCCGTCCATCCACGAAGAGCTTGTCTATCTGCCGTCATCCTGGTTCCCATATATATCATATTGGAGGCGTCCTTGCGAGGAAAGGACGCTCTGCCCCTTCCCATGCTATCCGGAGCCGATGGCGGAGTTGTCAGGACTTTGTCAAGATCCCGCCCCCCGGGCCTTGACATTTCCGGTCTCGCGCCATAACTATGGGGAGGCAAGTCCGGCGTCGAAAGGAAACGGCCATGAGCATCCGCCACGGGTCCCCGAAAATCTGTCTGGCTGCGGCCGGGCTCCTGGCCGCCCTTTTCGCCGTCCAGAGCTGCGCCTCGCTGGGAGAGATGGCTTCCGCCCTGGCCGGCCTGAAGAGGCTCCAATTCAAGATCGGCGGGATCGGCGACTTCCGGCTGGCCGGGATCCCCCTGTCCGGCAAGACCCGGCTCAGTCAGTTCTCGGCCACCGACGCCCTCAAGCTCATGCAGGCCTTCGCCGAGAAACGGCTGAAGGCCGATCTGGTCCTCGAGGTCCTGGCTCTCAATCCCAACGACGGCACGGGCGGGACGACCCGGACGACGAGCACCCTTGCGGGCCTCGAAAGCCGGCTGCTCATCGACGGGAAGCCGACGGTCACCGGGGACGTTGATCAGCCTATGGAGATCCCCGGGACGGGCGAAGCGGTCACTATCCCCATCCGCCTGTCGGTCGACCTCATCGAGTTCTTCGGGGACAAGCGCTACGAGGACCTCCTCGATCTGGCGTTGGCCATCGGCGGGGGACAGGGGGATCCGACCCGCCTGTCGCTCGACGCTCAGCCGCGGGTCACGACGCCGCTCGGGACCCTGACCTACCCCGGGCGGATCATCATCGTCAGCGCCGAGTTCCGCTAGGCGGCCCTCCGAAGACGAGGTAGCGGCCGTTCTCGATGATCGGCTCCGGAGGGACATCCGGGTAGTGGAGGACGACGGAGCGGACCAGGACCCGCGGCTGGGTGGCCGGGATGTAGATCCGGTCGAGATGGATGACCTCGCCCGGGGACGAGAAATCCGAGGGACCGACGCGCCCTCCGAAATGGTCGCTTCGCCCAAAGGCCACGTGCAGGCCGAGCTTCTCGTCGAGAAGGATCTCCCCGACGGGCTGGAGGCCGAAATCGCCGAGGACCCCGAATCCCAGCTCGGCCATATTGCCGTAGGCCGGCTCCCGTCGAAGATGGTCGACCTCGGCATCGAAGGCCGGCCCCCGGCCCTCGGCCGTGACGGCCTTGTTGGCCTCGATGCTGAACAGGACGATCTCGTCGCCGAGCTGAACAGGAAGCGTCCCTTTGGTCCGGCTGGGCTCGGGCCCCTCACCCTCGTAGGGAACGATGTAGGTCTCTCCGCTGGGCAGGTTGCCGGCCGTGCCCTTCGAGGGGAAGCGCCCGCTGCTCTCATGGGCCTCGCGCCACCGGAGATCGAACAGCATCGGACACAGCCGCCCCCCGTCCGTCTCGAAGACGACCTCGGCGCTCTCCGATCTATCCAGCCGCTCCTTGAGAAGGGCGACCCGGCGCCCGACCTCTCCGTAATCGACGCGCAGGGCCGGCAGCATCTTCTCGGAGAATCCCGGCATGGTGGCCGCCCGGAAGCCGTACGCCCGGGCCGCGTTCTTGAGCGGGGCGGTCGTCGAATACTCCGTCGGGGCCAAGAAGAGCTGAACGCTCTCGAACACCGAGCGGAACGGCCGCCGCAGCCCGGCCGTCTCGAGCCCGGAGGCGACGGCGGGCAGGCCGGCCTCGACGATGGTGGCGTCGGTCGGCAGGTCCGCGTTGTTGGAGCCCGCGTCCGGATAGGCGACAAGTTGGACGGCCTCGAGGGGGACGTCCGAGGCCCCGGCCTTAAGGGCCCCGGCCCACTCTTCGGCCATCTCCCGTCTGCGCTTCCAATCGGGATTGTCGCTCACCGGCTCCCTGGGGACATCCACGAGGACGCCCAGGGCCCGGTCCCCGCTTTGCCGGGGAAAGACGGAGCGGACGAGGTCGACGAGATCGCCGGTCGTCAATCGGGACATATCAGCCTCCTTGAGGGATTCGCTCTCCGTCCGCGGCGTCCGGGCCGATGCGGATGCGCAGGGCCTTGTCGGCGCCGAGAACGTCCTGGATGAACGCCGTCAGGGCGTCCGGGGTGACGGCCTCGAGGGCCTCGAAGATGTCCGCGAGATAGCCGGCGCCGAGGCCGAGGACCTCGAAGGTCCCCGCCATTCTCGTCCTCACCGGCTTGGTCTCGACGGATCTCAGGAAGTGGGCCGCGGCCATGGCCCGGGCCGCGGCGAGCTCCTCCTCCGAAAGCCCCCGGACGCGGAGGGCCTCCAGGGCTTCGTCGAGGGCGGCCGAGGCCTCCCCGGCCTTGGCGGTGTCGGTCTCCAAGTAGGCCTCCAGGACGCCGGAGGCCCTTGTCCAGATCGTTCGGGCGCTGACGTTGTAGGCCAGCTTCTCCGTGGCCCTCAGGTCCCAGAGGCGGGAACCGGGCCCGCGGCCAAGCGCGGTCTCGAGCAACAGGGCCTTGGCGTAGACGGCCGGCCCGGGAGCCGGCAGCGTGAACGCCCGGCCCAGATAGGTCTGCTTGGTCTTCCTGGTCAGGACGATGTCCGGGTCCTCGGGCAGCCGCGGGGCCTGGACCGAGAGTTCCGACGGCTCGGCCCGGGGGATGCCGTCGAAATGCTCCTCGAGCAGGGCCCGGACCCTGTCCGGCCCGAGGTCCGAGCCTACGGCGAAGAACAATCCGGCCTGATGGAAGAAGCGTCGGCGGAATTCGGCAACCTCTTTGCGGCCGAGCGTCCTCAGCGTGTCCTCGCTGCCGAACGCCGAGGTTCCGTACCCGCCATCCCCGAAGAGGGCCCGCATGACGGCGTTCCGGGCGACGGTTTCGGCGTCGTCCTGCTGGGACCGGCCCCGGAGGATCATCGTCCTTTTCGTCCGGTCGATCCGGATCCCCGTCAGGAGCGGTTCCTGGATGATGCCCGAGGCCACGCGGAGCGCGGCGTCCAGGTTCTCCGAGAGGCACTCGAGATGGATGATCGAGAAGTCCTCCCAGACCGACAGGTACAGCCGCGTCGCCTGGGCCATGAGATCGCGGACCTTCCCTTCGTCGGGGATCTCCAGGCACAAGGATGTCGCCAGATACGCCAGCCCGTCGGAACCGGACGGCACCGCGCCGCGGCCGCCGCGCAGGAAGACCTGGACCACGGTCGTCGGCGAGGCGTCGTCCCGGTGATACAGGCAGGTCGCGCCCGTGGACAGGACGATCCTCTCAGGCCGCTCGAGTCGCTGGGGCGGGGCCTCCGCGGCCGCCCCGAACAGCATGGACAGGAGGACGGCGGCCGGGAGGAGGATGCGAACGGCTTTCACTTGCGGCCCCGGCCCCCTTGCTCCGGAAGGACGGCCACCGAGATCGACTCCCCCTTACCGAAGTATTTCATGGCCGCTTTCCGGATGTCCGTCGACCGGACCGCCTGGATGCGTTCCAGGAAACGGCCGGGATCCTCTCGGGTGTTGAGGACCATGAAGCGGGCCAGAGAGGCGGCCAGGGCCAGGCCCGACTCCTCGGCCTGGCTGCTCGAGAACCGTATCTGGTTCTTGGCGCTTTCCAGGAAGTCGAAGGCGGTGAAGGCCGCCTCTCCCATATAATCGGACTTGGAGTAGGACAGGCCGTGGGCCCGCTTGAGGTAGCCGATGGCCTCATTGCGGGCCACGTTCAGGTCCTTGGGCTCGACGCGCATGGAGATGACCACGGCCCCTCCGTATCGATTGGCGAAATAGGCCATGCTCATCGTCTGGAGGAGGTTCCTCTGGGCCTGGAGGGCGGCCGGGAGCAGGGGATGGACGCCCCGGCCCATGATCTCCACAAGGAGGTCCATGGCGTACTGGTCGGGGTCATTGAAGCCGGGCGCGACGAAGCCGATGACCAGCGTTCCTCCCTCGACATCCTTGCGTTCGCGGTGAAAAACGCTCTTTTTGAGGATGGCCGCTTCCGGTATGGGCTCCCGGGCCCGCCCGGAGCGGGGCAGGGGACCGAAGACCTCCCGAACCAGCCGCTCCATGTCGGCGGCCTGGAAATCCCCGACGACGGCCAGGGCCCCGTTGTCGGGAGTGAAGAACATCCGATGAAAGGCCAGCAGCTCTTCGGCCGTGGCTCGGGAGATGACCTCCCTCCGCCCATAGACCGAGCGGCCGTAGGGGTGGCCGGGGAAGAGGTCCCGGAGGACCCGGTCCAAGGCCCATCTCGGAGCATCGTCCTCCATCTGGCTGAGCTCCTCGAGGACGACATCCTTCTCCAGGTCGAGCTCCTCCTGGGTCAAGGACAGGCCGAACAGGATGTCTTTCTGATTCCTCAAGCCGACCTCGGCGAACTCCGCGGGCAGGGAAAGCTCGAAAACGGAGAGGTCCTGGCCGGTTCTGGCGTTGAAGTAGGCACCGTGGCGCCGAAGGTCCCGGGTGACCTCGGCTCCGGTGCGGGTCGCCGTGCCACGGAACAGGACGCAGTGTTCGAGGAGATGGACGAGGCCGCTCGTCCCATCGGATTCGTCCTTGGAGCCGACGTCGAAGGCCATGACGATGTTGACGAGGGGCAGGCTTCGTTTCTCGTAGAGGAAGACCCGGAGCCCGTTGTCGAGAAGGATGGAGCGGCTTCCGTCGTCCGGGCCGGCCCGCGAAGCGAGAGGCCCGCGGAGCGAGAGGAGAACGGCCAAGAAAATAACGATCCTCGCTCCGACGGAGCCCTCGCGGACGGTCCGGCTCATTTCCATGTTCCCTGTCCAGTTTAGCACATTGGCGGGACGGCCTCCAAAGGTCCGCTGCCTGACCAGGCGTCCCCGGCCCTTTCCGGCTTTGCCGCGGGGCGGTGACTGTGCTAGAATCCCGGCGAAAGAGGGACAAGACGATGAAAGCCGAGAGAGCGGCCAGGATCCTGGTCATCGACGACGAAGACAACATCCGCAAGACCCTGCGGATGATCCTGGAGTACGAGGGCTATGAGCTGTTCGAGGCCTCTTCGGGCGAGGACGGCTTGGAGGCCCTCCGTCAGACCGTCGGCGTCGATCTCGTCCTTCTGGACATCAAAATGCCCGGCCGCAGCGGCCTGGAGGTCCTGGCCGAGCTCAAACAGCGGCCGTTCTCCCCCGAGGTCATCATGATCTCGGGGCAGGGCACCATCCAAGCGGCCGTCGAGGCGACCAAGCTGGGGGCCTTCGATTTCCTGGAGAAGCCCCTGCACCGGGACCGGGTCCTGCTGAGCGTCCGCAACGCCCTCAAGCAGAACAGCCTGGCCCGGGAGTGCCAGGACCTCAAGAAAAAGGCCGAGAAGCGCTACGAGATCGTCGGCCAGCACCCCCTCATGCAGAACCTCTGGAAGGAGATCCTCAAGATCGCCCCGACCAACGCCACGGTCCTCATCCACGGCGAGAGCGGCACGGGCAAGGAGCTCATCGCCCGGTCCATCCACGCCCACAGCCTTCGGGCCAAGGAGCCGTTCATCCAGGTCAACTGCGCGGCCATCCCCGAGGAGCTCATCGAGTCGGAGCTGTTCGGACACGAGAAGGGGTCCTTCACGGGGGCCACGGAGAAGAAGACCGGCAAGTTCGAGCAGGCCGACGGGGGCACGATCTTCCTTGATGAGGTCGGCGACATGAGCCTGCGGACCCAGTCCAAGGTCCTGCGCGTCCTTGAGGAGGGCGAGGTCCAGAAGGTCGGGTCGAGCCGCATCGCCAAGGTCGACGTCCGGGTCCTCGCGGCCACGAACAAGGACCTCAAGGCGGAGATCGATCAGGACCGTTTCCGGGAGGATCTTTTTTTCCGGCTGAACGTCGTGCCGCTGCATTCGCCGCCGCTGCGGGAGCGCAAAGAGGATATCCCCCTGCTCGTCGACTACTTTTCGAGGAGCTTCGCCGAGGAGAACAACTTCAAGCCCCGGGCGTTCTCGGCCGGGGCCATGGAGGCCCTCCTCCGCCATCCCTGGAAGGGCAACGTTCGTGAGCTCAAGAACACGATCGAGCGCCTGCTGATCATGGCCGACCGGGAGACGATCGGCCGCGAGGACCTGCCCGCTCCGCTCCGGGAGGCCGCCGAGAACCCGAGGTTGGACGCCTCCGGGATCAAGTCGCTCCGCGAGTTCCGGGACCTGGCCGAGCGCGATTTCCTTCTGGCCAAGCTCGAGGCCAACAATTGGAACATATCCCAGACCGCCCGGGACATTGACACGCCGCGCAGCAACCTGTATAAGAAGCTTGAGCAGTACGGCATCAAGATAACGGCCGGAGTGGGCGAGACGGTCGCCGCTCCTTCCGCCAAGGAAGGGGGGGAGGAAAGTCCGAACTCCGAAGGGCAGGATGGTCGCTAACAGCGACTCCGGGCGACCGGGGGAAAGTGCCACAGAAAACACACCGCCCTCCGGGGCAGGCGCAGCCTTCCCGGGGAGCAAGGGTGAAAAGGCGAGGTAAGAGCTCACCGCCCCGGCGGCGACGCCGGGGGCAGGGCAAACCCCATCCGGAGCAAGGCCAAACGAGCCCCGCTTTGGGACGGCCCGTCCCAGGGGGCGGGTCGGCCGCTTGAGCCCCGGAGCGATCCGGGGCCTAGACAAATGACCGTCGCCCGCTTTCCCGCGGGAACAGAATTCGGCTTACGACCCGCTCCGGCCGTTCTTTTTTTCCCGATCTGTGCTATAAACGGCTCTATGGTCCCTCAGATCCCCTACGCGGCCATCGGCATCGGGATCGCCGTGCTGCTGGGGGTCTGGGCCTTTGTCATCGCCGAAACGGTCAGGGCAAGGGCCGTCATCGTGGCCGTCCCCGTCCTCGTCTTCCTGGTCCCGGTCCTCTTCAGGTCCCGCGCCGGACACCTGATCTCCCTCATCGGCTTCATGATCTACGGACTGGGGTGTCTCATCTATCTCCGCTGGGCCGGCGTCGGGGTCCGCTGATGGCCCGCTTCGACTGGTGGAAGAGCGCCTCACCCGACGCCCGCCGGGCCCTTGTCGCGGCCTCGTTCGGCTGGATGCTGGACGCCTTCGACGTCATGCTCTACGCCATGGTGCTGGCCTCCGTCATGGCCGACCTCGGCATGGCCAAAGGGACCGGCGGCCTGCTGGCCTCGCTGACCCTGGCCGCTTCGGCCATCGGCGGGCTCATCTTCGGCATCGTCGCCGACCGCCACGGCCGGCGCACGGCGATGACCTACAGCATCCTCATCTATTCCGTCTTCACCGCCGCCTGCGGCCTGTCGACGAGCATCCTCATGCTGGCCGTCTTCCGGGTCCTTCTGGGTCTGGGCATGGGCGGGGAGTGGGCCAGCGGGGCCTCGCTCGTGTCCGAAACCTGGCCGGGCGAACACCGCGGGAAAGCCTTGGGGCTCGTCCAGAGCTCATGGGCCATCGGCTATGCCCTCGCGGCCGCCGTGGCCGCCGTCGTCCTTCCGGCCTGGGGATGGAGAGCCGTGTTCTTCGTCGGCGTCCTGCCGGCCTTGTTCACCCTTTGGATCCGAAGGCATGTCCGGGAGCCCGAGATCTGGAGGCAGCGCCGGGCGCGGCGGGAAGGCGATCGCCTCGCGGGACTGGCCGAGGTCTTCGGCCGGGAACGGCTCCGGCTGACCACGCTGGTGACCCTGATGAACGCCTGCACCCTGTTCGCCTGGTGGGGCCTCAACCTCTGGATCCCAGCCTATCTCTCCATGGCCGCCGAACAGGGGGGCCTCGGCTTGGGCCCCGGGTTGATGTCCGCCCTGGTCATCTTCATGCAGGTCGGCATGTGGCTGGGATACGTCTCGTTCGGCTTCCTCGGCGACCGCTTCGGGCGGAAGAGGACCTACGTCACGTTCCTCCTCGCCGCCGCCGTCTTCGTCGTCCTCTATTCCCGGACCCGCGACCCGCTGGCCCTGCTGGCCCTGGGCCCCTTCGTGGCCTTTTTCGGGACCGGTTACTTCAGCGGGTTCGGGGCCCTGACGGCCGAGATCTACCCGACCCGGATCCGGGCCACGGCCCAGGGCTTCACATACAACACCGGGAGGATCGTCAGCGCCGCGGCGCCCTTCATCGTCGGCTCGCTGGCCCAAACACGGGGATTCGGTTTCTCGTTCTCGCTCATCTCCCTGGCCTTCCTGGCCGCGGCCGTCCTCTGGATATGGATCCCGGAGACCCTTGGGAAGGACCTGGACTGAAAAAATCGGCTTTGACATCGCCGGCGGATTTGTTATAATACGGGACGGTACCGCGGGGTAGAGCAGCCTGGTAGCTCGTCGGGCTCATAACCCGGAGGTCGGTGGTTCAAATCCACCCCCCGCTACCATTTTTTTTGTCCGTTCCCCCCCGAGAAAAACCACCTGCTCCTTGCGGATATTTCCCGGAAGTCCGGCTCCAAGCCGGCCGGCCGATTTCATGGCCGCGAGATCCCGCGAACGGAAGAAAGGACTTCTTTCCCCTCACTCGAAGAGCCGCGGCGTCTTGGCCGTGTCGTCGACCCCGTCCCAGCAATAGGTGCAGAGCTTGGACTTCGGCAGCCCGATGGCTTTGACGAGATCCTCCAAGCGCTGGTAACGGAGGGACGTCAGGCCCAGCTTCTGGGCGATCCAGGAGACCATGGACTCGTATCTTTCGGAGCCGTTCTTGGTGTACTCCCCAAAATCGCTGAAGTCCGGGCCCTCGAGGGCCCGGATGGCCTTGCGCGCGGCCAGGTCGAGCTCGGTCCGGGAGCGGGAGAAGTTCAGGAAGGGGCATCCGTAGACGAGCGGGGGACAGGCGGGCCGCATGTGGACCTCGATGGCCCCGGACTCGTAGAGCCTCTGGATGGTGTCCTTGAGCTGGGTCCCCCGGACGATGGAGTCCTCGCAGAACAGGATCCTCTTCCCCTGGATGATCTCGCGGATGGGGATGAGCTTCATGCGGGCCACGGTGTCCCGGATGTCCTGGTTCTGAGGCATGAAGCTTCGGGCCCAGGTGGGCGTGTACTTGACGAAGGGCCGGCGGAAGGGGACGTGGGCCTCGGCGGCGAAGCCCAGACCGTGACCGATGCCGGAGGAGGGGATGCCGGCGACAAAGTCGATCTCGGCCGTTTCGCCTTGGGCCAGGAGCTGGCCGCAGGCGTTGCGGACGGCCTCGACGTTGATCCCCTCGTAGTTCGAGGCGGGGTATCCGTAATAGACCCAGAGGAAGGCGCAGATCTGGAGGGTGTCGCGCGGCGGCACGAGGGTCTCGAACCCCTCGGAGGTGATCCGGACGATCTCCCCGGGCCCGAGGTGCCGGACGGTCTCGAATCCCAAGTTAGGGAAGGCGCAGGTCTCCAATGTCGCGGCGAAGCTTCCCGGCTTGCGCCCGAGGACGATCGGCGTCCGGCCCTTGCTGTCGCGGGCCGCCAGGACCCCGTCCTCCGTCAGGATGAGAATGGAGCTCGACCCCTCGATGGTCTCCCAGACGTGCTGCAGGCCCTCTTCGAACGAGCCCTTCTGGCTGATGAGCGTGGCGATGAGCTCGGTCGGATTGATGGCCCCGCCCCGCATCTCGGAGAAATGGACGGGCCGGGACCGGAAGGCCCGCTCGACAAGGACGTCGATGTTCCTGACGACGCCCACGGTGGCGATCGAGAACAGCCCCAGGTGGGACCTGACGAGCAGGGGCTGGTCCTCGAAGTCGCTGATGACGCCGATGCCGCGCGGCCCGCAGAGCTTGCGGACGTCCTCCTCGAACTTCGAACGGAACTGGGCGTTCTCGATGTTGTGGATGTAACGGGCGATGCCGCCCTCGTTGCCGACGGCCAGGCCGCCGCGCTTGGTCCCGAGGTGGGAGTGATAATCGACCCCGTAGAAGAGGTCCCGGACCACGTCCGTCCTGCCGACGACGCCGAAAAAACCGCCCATGCCGTCTCCTCCGTTGTTGAACTGGGCCTGAGGGGGGTCATGATATCACCGCTCCCGCGGCATTTCAAACCCGGCGGCGAGTTGAACCGCGCCGGGTTATCTGTTATAAAACCTTCTTCGAACCTTCAAGGAGGACGACATGTTCAAACCCGATGTCTACGCCCGGCGCCGAAGGCTCCTGAAAAAGCAGGTCGGCCGGGGGATCGTGGTCTTCGTCGGCAACGAGGAGTGCCCGATGAACTACCCGGCCAACACCTATCCGTTCCGCCAGGACAGCTCGTTCCTGTACTTCTTCGGGCTGGCCTCCCCCGGGCTGGCGGCCGTCGTCGACATCGACGAGAACAAGGATATCCTCTTCGGCGACGACATCGGCATCGAGGACATCATCTGGATGGGACACCTGCCGAAGATGAGGGACCGGGCCCGCGAGGTCGGGGTCAGGCGCACCGCCCCCCGGAAGGCCTTTGCCGACTACGTGCGAAAAGCCGTGGCCGAAGGGCGTCCCGTCCACTATCTTCCCCCGTACCGGTCCCAGACGGCATGGACCCTCAGCGGTCTCCTCGGCGTCCCCCAAGGCAAGGTCAAAGCCAAGGCCTCCCAGGAGCTCATCAAGGCCGTCGTCGATCAGCGGATGGTCAAGTCCAGGGAAGAGGTCCGGGAGGTCGAGAAGGCCCTCGAGGTCACCCACGACATGTACCTGGCGGCCATGAAGCTGGCCAGGCCGGGGCGCTACGAGCGCGAGGTCTCGGGGGCCATGGAGGGCATCGCCCTGTCCCGCGGTTACCGGCTGGCGTTCCCTCCGATCGTGACCGTCAACGGGCAGACCCTTCACAACCACGAGCATGGCAACGTCATGGCCAAAGGACGCATGCTGGTCATGGACGTCGGGGCCGAGTCCGATATGTCCTATGCTTCCGACATCACCCGGACGGTCCCCGTCGGCGGCCGGTTCAATCGCCGCCAGCGGGACGTCTACGACATCGTCCTGGCCGCCCAGCTGGCGGCCATCCGGGCCATGAAGCCCGGCGTCATGTTCAAGGACGTCCATATCAAGGCCGCCACGACCATCGCCCAGGGCCTCAAGGACCTGGGGCTCATGAAGGGCGATCCGGCCGAGGCCGTCGCCCAGGGGGCCCACGCCATGTTCTTCCCCCACGGCCTGGGGCACAACATGGGACTGGACGTCCACGACATGGAGGACCTCGGCGAGAACAACGTCGGCTACAACGGCTCGGTCCGCAGGAGCGACCAGTTCGGACTGGCCTACCTCCGCATGGCCCGCGAGCTGCGGCCCGGATATATCATGACCGTCGAGCCCGGCCTGTACTTCATCCCGGACCTGGCGGCGCTCTGGAAGAAGGAGCGGAAGCACCGCAGCTTCATCGACTACGACAAGGCCGAGAAGTTCATGGACTTCGGCGGCGTCCGCATCGAGGACGACGTCCTGGTCACGGACAAAGGCCGCCGGGTCCTCGGGCCGCCCATCCCGAAAACGCCCGAGGACGTCGAGAAAGCCTGTCGTTGAGCCTCAAGATCGCTCTGGTCCAGCAGCGGGCCGGGCCGGACCCCGAGGAGAATCGGGAGAGGGGCGGGCGGGCTTTCGTGGAGGCCGCCGCCGCCGGGGCCCGCCTGGTGGCCTTCGCCGAATTGGCCTTTTCTCCGTTCCTGCCCCGCGTCCCGGCCGCCCCGGACAGGCTTCTCGAGGCCGAGCCCGTGCCCGGCCCGACGACCGATCTCTTCGGGCGGCTGGCCCGGGAGACGGGAGCGGCGGCCGTCCTCAACGTTTTCGAGCGCGACGGCCGGATGACCTACGATTCCTCGCCGGTCATCGATGCCGACGGCCGTCTCCTGGGGGCCACCCGGATGGCCCACATCATGGAGGGCCCGGGCTTCCACGAGAAGGGCTATTACGCGCCGGCCGAGGGCACCCGGTTGGTCTACACGACCGCCGTCGGCAAGGTGGGCGTGGCCATCTGCTACGACCGCCACTTTCCCGAATACATGAGGGCCCTGCGGATCCAGGGCGCCGAGCTCGTCGTCGTCCCTCAAGCCGGGACGGTGGGGGAGTGGACCGAAGGCCTCTTCGAGGCCGAGCTCCAGGTGGCCGCCTTCCAGAACGGCTATTTCGCGGCCCTCGTCAACCGCGTCGGACGCGAGGGCGGCCTGGAGTTCTCGGGCGAGTCGTTCGTCGTCGACCCCGACGGCCGGACGATCGCCCGGGCTCCGCGCGGCGCCGACCGCATCCTCTACGCCGACTGCGACCTCGGCCTCAATCTCACCTGCCACGCCCGGAGGCACTTCCTGTCGGACAGGCGCCCCGACCTCTACGGCCGGCTCGGCCTGACGGGCGGCGAGTAGACCGGCGGACTCCCCATGGCCGACTGGTTCGTCATCAACACCAAGCCCAAGAAGGAGGCTCAGGTCGAGCGCCTCTTCAGGGAGGGGGGGTTCACCGTCTACTGCCCGAAATACGTCCGCGAGGGGCGGGTCAGCCCGTTCTTCCCGGGCTATGCCTTTCTCTATTTCGATTTTCCGGGTCAATACCAGATGGTCAAGTACACGCGCGGCGTCAAGAGGGTCGTCGGCCGCGAGGAGGGGCCGACCCCGATCCCCGATGAGATCGTCGCCGGCATCAAGGCCCGGGAGAAGGACGGCCTGATCGTCTTCGAAAGGTACGGGGAAGAGCCGGCCGTCGGCGACGAGATCGAGGTCGTCGAAGGCCCCCTCAAGGGATTGAAAGGCATCTTCCAGAAGGAGATCGGCGACCGCGAGCGGGTCATGATCCTCCTCAACTACGTCTCCTACCAGGGCATGTTGCTGATCGAGAAGGCCAAGCTCAAGAAGGCTTGACGGCCCGGCGGGACGACGGCCCCCGGGGGCCTTTCGGCCGCCGGCCTTTCGCTCTGCCGGAGCCTCCGCCGCCGGGAGTCTCGATCCTCAGGATGTCGCCCGGACCCAGCTTGACGTTGACTTTCGATCCGAGGACAGTGCGCCGGCCCTTCGAAAGGAGGATGTTCCGGCCGCGGGCGCCGGGCGATCCGCCGCGCAAGCCGTATGGCGCGTAACGGCGCCGCTCGGACATGATCGTCAGGGCCGCGGGCACATGGAACTCGTATTCCCGGACGATACCGTCCCCGCCCCGGAAACGTCCTGGGCCACCCGACCGACCGCGGAGCCCGTAGGAGCGGATGGTCAGGGGCAGGTAGTTCTCCAGTGCCTCGACGGGGGTGTTGAGGGAATTGGTCATGTGCGTATGGACCCCCGAGAGCCCGTCACGGTCCGCCCCGGCCCCCATGCCCCCCCCGATGGTCTCGTAATACGCGAAGGCCCTTTTCCTCAAGGGATCGAAGCCGCCGAAGGCGATGTTGTTCATGGTCCCCTGGCTGGCCGCCGGGATCCGGCCGGGCAGGGCCTTGCCCAGGGCCCCGAGCAGGACGTCGACGATGCGCTGGGAGGTCTCGACGTTGCCTCCGGCGCAGGCGGCCGGGAAATCGGCGTTGACGATGGAACCGGCAGGAGCGACGATCTCCAGGGGCCTCATCAGACCGGTGTTGAAGGGGATGTCCTCGTCAACGAGGGACCGGAAGACGTAGAGAACGGCCGACGTGGTCACCGCCAGGTTGGCGTTGACCCCGCCCTCGACCTGGGGCGAGGATGCGCCGAAATCGACCGTGGCCCGGTCCCCGCGGATGGTCACCCTGACGGCGATCCTGATCGAGCGTCGGGAGATGCCGTCGCCGTCGAGGCGGTCCTGGAAATCGTACGTTCCGTCGGGGATGGAGAGGAGGGTCTGGCGGAGGAATGTTTCCGTGTAATCCTGGATGAGCCGGGCGTACCTCCGGACCTTGACGGCGCCGAACCGGGCCACCGCTTCCTCGAGCCTCGCCCGACCGACCTCGTTGGCCGCGATCTGGGCCAGAAGGTCGCCCCGTCTCTCGTCGGGGGTCCGAACGTTCGACAGGAGAAGGTCGAAGATCCCGCGGTTCATCCGCCCGCCGGAATAGAGCTTGAGCGGGGGGATGATCAGGCCCTCTTGAAAGAGCTCGGTCGCCAAGGGCATCGAGCCCGGGGACATCCCGCCGACGTCGGAGTGGTGGGCCCGGTTGGCCACAAAGAAGCTGAGACGGCCGTCCAGGAAAACGGGCGAGATGCAGGTGATGTCAGGCAGATGCGTGCCTCCCCGGTAGGGGTCGTTGAGGATGACCAGGTCGCCCGGCTCGAAGGTCGCGGCGCGCAGGGCCGACTGGACCGAAAGGGGCATGGCCCCGAGGTGGACGGGGATGTAGGACCCCTGAGCCAAGGTCTCTCCCCGGTCGTTGAACAGCGAGCAGGAGTAGTCCTTGCGCTCCTTGATGTTGGGCGAGAGGGCCGTGCGGCCGAGGACGGCCCCCATCTCCTCGGAGACGGCGACGAAAACGTTCTTGAAGAGCTCGAGTTCGATGGGATCGTAAGCGGGGGCCCTCATCGCCGGACCCTCCGGCGGATGATGAGATGGGAATGAGGGTCGACCCGGGCTTCGTGGGCCGGCGGGAGATAGGTCGTCGACCCGGGGTCGGCGATCAGGGCCGGGCCGCGGACGACGTTGCCGGGCCGGAGCCGCGAACGGTCGACGATCGCCCCCTCTTGCCTCCCCCCGCCGCAGATCATGGGCTGACGGCCGACGACGGCCCGCGGGTCCACCGTCCTCGACCTCCGATCCTTGACGAGGGGGATCTTCGGGGCCACGCCCACGGCCTTGATCCGCAGGTTGACGATCTCGACCGGCCTGTCCCTGTGGCCGTAGGAGTAGAGCTGTTCGTGCCGCCTGTGGAAGTTTTCGAGGAAGGCCTCCCGGGCCGTGCCCGCCTTGCGGAACGGGACCTCGATCTCGTAGGATTGCCCGGCGTAGCGGCAGTCGAGGGACCGTTCGACGACAACGTCGCCGGGGCCGAAGCCGTCCTCGGCCATGTCCCGGCGGCCGGCCTCTTCGAGGACCCGGAACTCCCTTTCGAGCCCGGCCAGGGTGACCTGGGAATCCGTCTTCAGCAGGGACTTCGTGTAGTCCTTGATGGAGTCGGCCACCAGCAGCCCGAAGGCCGACAGGACGCCGGCGTTGCGGGGGACGACGACGGTCGGCATGCCGAGGTGGGCGGCCATCTCGACGGCGTGCATTCCGCCGGCCCCGCCGAACGGGAACAGGGCGAAGCGGCGGGGATCGTGGCCCCGCTCGACGGAGATAACCCGGATGGCCTTCTCCATGTTTGCGTTGGCCACGGCGATGATGCCCGCGGCCGTCTCCTCCAGCGACTTTCCGATCCGGCGGGCCAGAGAGCCGACGGCGGCCCGGCTTCTCTCGGGGAAGATCCGCATCCGGCCGCCCAGGAAAAGATCCGGGGCCAGGCGGCCCAGACAGAGGTTGGCGTCGGTCACCGTCGGCAGGTCGCCCCGGCCGTAGCAGGCCGGGCCCGGATCGGCGCCCGCGCTCTGGGGCCCGACCCGGAGCGAGCCGCCCCGGTCGGTGGCGGCGATCGAGCCGCCGCCGGCCCCGACCGAGTGGATGTCGATGATAGGCAGCCGGACCGGGAAATCCCCGACCCGCGCCTCGTGGGTCCGTCGGACGCATCCCTCGATGAGCGACACGTCGGTCGACGTCCCGCCCATGTCGAAGCTGATGATGTTCGGCACGCCGGCCGCCGCGGCCAGGGCGCGGGCGGCGACCACCCCACCGGCCGGGCCCGAAAGGGCCGTCTTGATGGGTTCCACCCGGGCCCGGGAAGGGGAGATGTAGCCCTCGTTGGACTGCATGATCCTGAGCTCGGACCGTCCCAGACGGCGGTCGAGCTCGGTCAGGTAGCGGTCCATGACCGGCATGAGATAGGCGTTGATGGCCGTCGTCGACATCCGCTCGTACTCGCGATACTCCGGAAGAAGGCGGCTCGAGACCGAAACCAGGAGCCCGGCCCTCTCGATCTCGCGGGCGACGGCCTCTTCGTTGCGGGGATTGGCGTAGGAGTGGAGGAGGCAGACGGCCACGGCCTCGACGCGGGCCTTGCGGATCTTCCCGACGATCGCCCGGACCTCATCGAGGTCGACGGCCTTTTGGATCCGGCCCGTGTAAAGCGTCCTTTCCCGGATCCCGAACCGGAGGTCACGGGAGATGAGCTCGAACCTGTCCTCGGGGCGCAGCGAGTAAAGCTCCCGGCGCGTCTGGCGGCCGATGGACAGGACGTCCTCGAAGCCGGCGGTCGTGATCAGGGCGACGCGGCCGCCTTTCCTCTGCAGGAGGGCGTTGGTGGCCACGGTCGTGCCATGGATGATGAACGCGCCGGCGTGGTCCTTCAGAAGGTCGCCCAGCCCCTGGAATATGGCTTCGGAGGGGTCGCGGGGGGTCGACAGGACCTTGTGATGGACAAGGCGCCCGTCCTTCCAGACGACGAGGTCGGTGAACGTGCCCCCGGTGTCGATGCCGGCGCGGACGCAGTCGCGGAGGTCGGTCTTGGCCATGGGCGAGGGCCTATTTAATCGTCAAGGCGGGATGAAGTCAAGAGAGGATCGCGGCTCCGCGCGCCGGGCGACGGGGCCTCAGTGGCAGGTGCTGCAGGACTTTGTCGAGCAGCTGGTGCAGCCCGACGAGGACGCCTTGATCCGGCTCGACCCGCCGCCGATGCCGAAGCAGGAGATCGTCTTGCGGGGCTCGGCGGCTCCGCACTCAGGACAGACGATCTCCTTGTCCTTGCCGGCCGTCACAAGACACTCGAACGCATGGCCGCACTTGGTGCACACGTACTCATAAATGGGCATAACGTGACCATTTTAGCGGAAACCCACCCCACTGTCCATGGACGCCAGGGAACCGATCCGAGGAGACGGGAGGTCGATGACCTGGCCGATCTTGAAGCGGGCCGACCCCCGCGGTGGAACGCACCGGCGGCAATGGCCCCGGACGCCCGGCTGCCGTCGGGCTACTTAACGAGCGCGATGGCCTCGATCTCGACCTTGACGTCACGCGGCAGGCGGGCGACCTGGACGGCGGCCCGGGCCGGGCTGGGGGCCTTGAAGAATTCGGCATAGACCTCGTTCATCTTGCCGAAATCGTTCATGTCGTGGAGGAAGACGGTGCACTTGACGACGTCGTCATACGACGAGCCGGCCGCTTCCAGGACGGCGCCGACGTTCTTGAGCACCAGACGTGTCTGCTCCTCGATCGTTCCGGTGTTGAGCTCGCCGGTGGCCGGATCGATGGGGATCTGACCCGAGCAGAAGACCAACCCGTTGGCCACGATGCCCTGGGAATACGGACCGATGGCTTTCGGCGCCCTATCCGTTTGGACTTGCTTTTTCATGGACTCTCTCCTTCTTTTTCCGGCGCAGGCCCCCGTGACGTAGGCCGCCAAGGCCGCCAGAGCGGCCAGGAATCCGCGTCGTTTCATCGACCTCGTCCGTCCCTTCTCCCGGTCACCTCGACAGCTCGTCCAGAGCGGCCGTCAGAAAGGCCCAGAACTTCTCGACCGACCCGACATGGACCCGCTCCTCGGGAGAATGAGGGTTCTTGATGGTCGGGCCGAAGGAGATCATGTCCATCCCCGGGAATTTCTCGCCGATGATGCCGCACTCGAGGCCGGCGTGGACGGCGACGATCTCGGCCTGCTTGGCGAAGGCCCGCTCGTAGACCTCCTTGAGCTTCTTGAGGAGCGGGGAGGCCAAGTCGGGCATCCAGCCCGGGTAGCCGTCCCGCAGGTCGGCCCGGGCCCCGGCCAGGGCGCAAACGGCCTTGAGAACGTCGCGGGTGGCCTCGAGGGCCGAGGCCACCGAGCTGCGCGTGCTGCAGAGGACCTCGAGCTCTTTCTTGCCCGTTTTGACGATGGCCAGGTTGGTCGAGGTCTCGACCAGCCCGGCAATCTCCGGATGCATGGCGACGACCCCGTGAGGGATGGCCAGAAGGAGATCGATGAGCCGGTGCCCGCTGTCCTTGAGCAGGGCGGGTTCCCTGCCCTCGACGGGCTCCAGCGTGAAGCGGGCCTCGGGCTCGACGGCCTTGTACTCGACCGAGATCTTGTCGAAAGCTTTTTGCAAGGCCGCCTTCATGGCCCTGGCCTTGGCCGGCGGGCAGGACAGGACGGCGAACGCCTCTCGGGGGATGGCGTTGTGCTTGCTGCCGCCGTCGAGGCCGACCAGCTCGAAGCCGGTCGCCCGGGCCTGTCCGAGCATGCGGGCCAGGAGCTTGATGGCGTTGCCCCGGCCCTCGTTGATGTCGATGCCGGAGTGCCCTCCCCGGAAGCCCTGGAGGTGCAGCCGGTAGAGGTTCCGCGATGCCGCCTTCTTCCTTTCTAAAGGCAATACCAGGGTCGAATCGGCGCCGCCGGCGCAGCCGATGGTGAACGTTCCCTCGTCCTCGCTGTCGAGATTGAGGAGCATCTTCCCGGCCAGAAAGCCCTTCGGGATCTTGTTGGCCCCCGTCAGCCCGGTCTCCTCGTCGACGGTGAAGAGGAACTCCATGGGGCCGTGGACAAGGGTCTTGTCTTCCATGACGGCCAGGGCCGCGGCCAGCCCGATACCGTTGTCGGCCCCCAGCGTCGTGCCTTCGGCGTGGACCCACTCGCCTTTGATCGCCGCTCGGATCGGGTCCTTTTTGAAATCGTGTTCCGTGCCGGAGTTCTTTTCGCAGACCATGTCGAGGTGGCCCTGGAGGATGGCTCCGACGGCCCCCTCGCGCCCGGACGCGGCCGGCTTGCTGACGACGACGTTGCCGACCTTGTCCCGTTTCCACGGCAAGCCGAGGCCTTCGGCCACCGAGATCACATAGTCCCCGATGGCCTTCTCGTTCCCCGAACAATGCGGAATGGTCAGGATCTTGGCGAAATGCTTCCAGACGGGCTCAGGCTTGAGTCCGGTGATCGCGGATGACATGACGACCCTCCATCAGTGCGTATTTCGAGAAGGCTCATCATGACATAAAAAACCGGCCGATTCAAGCCGTCGGCCCGCTCCCGGCCGGCGGCCCGAGGGGAACAGGGCTTGTCCCCGGAGAAGGCCCCCGCACGGCAAGGGAGGGGGACGGTCCGGAGGGCTAGGCGGCCTTCAGGGCCCGGGAGAGGACCTTGGCTGCGGCAGCCGCCTGCCGGTCCAGGATTTTCAAGAGCTTTTCGGCCTTCCGTTGGGCCCGGAGCTTGAACGCTTCGTCCTTGATGCCCGGCAGGTTGATGAGGACATTGTAATAGGCGCCCCGTCCCGCCGCCTGGGCGGCCAGGGCGGCCACGCCGGCGTCGCTGACGGAGTTCTCGTTGCCCTTCTCGGCGGCTGCCCGGGCCAAGGCCGAGGCCCGGACCGCTCTTTCCAGGACCTCGAGGGGGACGAGCGTGGCCCCCTTATTGGCCTCTTCGACGGCCCGGTCCTTTTCGGCAGCCTGCTCGGGGGTCCCCTTGGGGAGCCGGAAGGCCTCCATGACCTTGTTGAAAGCCTCGGTATCGCGGTCCACCGCGGACAACAGCTCGTCCTTGAGCGCCTGGGCCTCGACGGCGGTGGCGACCATGTCCTCACGGACCTTCTCGTAGCCCGCCTTGCCGACTGTCAGGTTGGCGACCATGGCCGACAGGGACGCCGACAGGGCCCCGCAGAGGGCCGAGACGCTGCCCCCGCCGGGGGCCGGGGAATCCATGGACAATTCATCGGCGAAGGCACGCAGGGTCATCCCGACGAGCTTGGGCCCGGACTCCCGGAACTGGCGTTCGATGATCTTCTTGTCGGGATCGAACGGGGACACGTCATTGAGGCCCAGCGAGAGGACGGCGGTGCGGATGAGCTCCTCCTCGGGAACGCCCGGGCTCTTGCCCTGCTTGATCAGATAGTGCCGGCCGGCCATGAGCAGGGCCTCCTGGGGGATGAGGCCGACGAGCTCGCTGCCGGTCACCCTCAGGCCGAGCTTCTCGGCCAGCTTCGCGGCCTCGTCGAAAACGACGTGAGGCGGGGTGATCTTGTAGTTCGTGAAGTTGACGGAGATCTGGGCCACGCCGTAGTCCTCTACGTACCAGCCGACGGCCTTGACCTCCTTGAACCGGCCCGGGACCTTGACCGTCCTGCCCTTGGCGTCCTTGACGATGCGACCCTCTTTGTCGCGCTTGGCCCGGCCGCTCTCCCGCAGGCTCAGGGCGATGTCGTGGGCCAGCCTCCGGTCCCGCGTGTTGAGATTGATGTTGTAGGCGATGAGGAACTCCCGGGCGCCGATGACGGTCGCCCCGGACCGCGGATTGAAAACGGGCGGCCCGAGATCGGGCGCCCACCGGGGGTCCTTGAGCTTGTCCTCGAGGCCCTCGTATTCGCCGGACCTGACGACGGCCAGGTTCCGCCTCTCCGGCCTGCGGGCCGCGGCCTCGTACAGATAGACGGGGATGCCCAGCTCGCCGGCCACGCGGGATCCGAGATCGGCCGCCAGGCGGACGCAATCCTCCATATTCACGCCGGAAACCGGCACGAACGGACAGACATCGGTGGCCCCGATCCGGCTGTGGGCGCCGCGATGGCCCCGCATGTCGATGACCTCGGCCGCCTTGGCGATGGCCCGGAAGGCGGCTTCACCGGCCGCTTCGGGCGTCCCGATGAACGTCACCACGGTCCTGTTGGTCGATTCCCCGGGGTCGACGTCGAGGAGCTTGACCCCGGCCACGGCCTCGATCTCCCGGGTGATGGCCCGGATCTTTTCCTGGTCCCGGCCCTCGCTGAAATTGGGGACGCATTCGACGAGCTTCATCGGTCATCTCCTTTCGGTGAGGATCGTCTGCTTGAGGTCCCCGCTGGCGTCATAGATCTCGAGGACCTTGAAATCCCCAAGGGACAGGACCCACTCCCGGCGCCCGACGATGACCACGAGCGGTCTCGCCGCGAGATGCCTCTGCCCGGCCGCTTGGACTTTCTCGACGTTGACGACCATGATATTCTCCAGGACCCGGTTCCAGTGGCCGGAATTGAGGCCGAAGGCGGCGACCCGGGACGCCCACTCCGAGAATCCGTCCGGGGACTCCAGCTTGAGGGGCAGGTTGCCGACCAGATAGGCCTTGGCCTCCTCGATCTCGACGGCCGGGGCCCGCTCGGTGGCCAGAGCCCGGATCTCCCGGAGGATCTCCTGGACGGCCGGATGGATGAACTCTGGCGTCACCCTGGCGCGGACCCAGTAGGCCCCGCAGGACCGGAAGAACTCGGCGTCGCTGAAGGCGAAATAGGCGAATCCCTTCGACTCCCGGAGGTTCATGAACAGCCGGCTGCGGGGCGTCCCGCCCAGGGCCTGGTTGAGGACAAGGAAGGGGAAGTAATCCGGGCTGGCCGGGTCCATGACGATGTTGCCGACGAACAAGGCCGCGTCCTGGGCCGCCTCGTTCTCGATGAAACAGATCCTCTCCCGTTCGTTCGGGACCGGGGCCGGGAGCGACGGACGCCGAAGCTCACGGCGGGTCCAGACTCCGAAATGCTCGCCGATCTTCTTGGAAACGGCGGCCGCGTCGACATCGCCCGAGACCACGAAGACGGCGTTGTTGGGCATATAAAGACGACGATAAAATCGCTCGATATCCCTCGAGTCGATCTCCTTGAGGGCCTCGTCGCCGTAGGTCCCGGCTTGATAGGGATGGCCTTCGAACAGGAGGCGCATCAGGTGGCGCCACCCCGACATCTCCGGGTCCTTCCTCTGATCGATCAGCTCGAAGGACGCGGCCCGTTTGACCGTGGCCAGGACCCGGTCCGAGAACGCGGCCTCGAGGACCATGAGCCTCATGGCGAGAAGGGCCCGGTCCAGGAACTCTTCGAGGACCTCGATCTTGAACACCGTATAATCCAGCATCACGGTGACCGAGTAGTCGGCGCCCAGGGATTCGATGAGCTCCTCGACCTGGCTGCCGGACAGGACCCTGGTCCCCCGGCCGATCATCCTGGCGGTGAGGGACGCCAGTCCCGGCATGGCCGCCGGCGAATCGGCTTCCCCGGCGCCGATGACCAGCTGGAGAGCGATCAGGGCGCTGGGGGGGCGCGCGGCCACGGCGACCTTGAGCCCGTTGGGCAGATCGAAGGTCTCGATGGCCGGCAACCGGAGATCCTGGCGCATCTCGGCCAGGGGAGGCGTGCGCCGGAACCGTTCCTGGGCCGCCGCAGGACTGAGGAGGAGGCCCCCGAGGGCCGCCCAAACGGCCATTCGTTCCCGGCGGGACGCGGCTCGCGTCATCTCGGGCCCAACCTCACGTAGACTTTGTTACGAGGGACGAAATGCCTGGCCACCAAGGAGGTCAGCCTGGCCCCGGTGACCCGGAGATGCTCGTCGAGCTCTCCGGGCAGGGAAGAGAGCGGCCGGTCCGACAACGCCGTGTCGATGAGCATCATGGCCCGCTCCTGACCGGTGGCCAGCCGTCGGGCGTAATCGGCCCGGAAGAAACGCTTGGCCTTGACGAGGTCGCCCTCCGAGACGGAGCCCGAGCGGATCCTGTCGATCTCGGACTGGATGGCCCGGCTGGCCCGATCGGCCATGACGACGTTGTTGGTCAGGCAGAAGATCTTCAGGCCCAGGGCCGGGCCGCGCTCCTCGAGGCTCCCGCTGACATGGTAGGCCGTTCTGTCCCGCTCGATCAGCCGCGACGGCAGGCGCGAGGTCCGGCCCTTCAAGAGGAGATACTCGAGGATCTTGGCCGCATAGGCGTCGCCCGGCTGGGGCGGATACATCCTGTATCCGATGTGGAATCCGGCCGTGGGCCCGGGGATGTCGGGGTGGAAGACGGACACCTCGCCCTGCTGCTCGAACTGCGGCAGGGGAGGGGCCGGAGGATCGGGCCCCGCCGGAACGGACTCGAAATACCGGGACACAAGCTCCTTGGTCCTGGCCGGTTGGAAGCTGCCGACGATGCACAGCACGGCGTTGTTGGGCACATAGAAGGTCCGGTAGAAAGCGGTGACGTCCGCCGCCGTAAGGCGCATCATCTCCTCGCCGTTGCCGATCAAGGGGCGGCCGTAGAGGAGATCGGGGAAGAGGAGGGTGTCGAAGATCGAGAAGCTCTCGAGATAAGGTTCTCCGGACAGGCGGCGGAGGTGCTCCTCCAGGAGCGTGTTGCGCTGCCTGTCCACGGCGGCCCCGGCGATGAGCGCCGATCTCATGCGGTCCGACTCGAGCCAGAGGGCCAAAGCCAGCTGGTTCGAGGGCAGGGTCTGATAGAAGACGGACCGGTCGAAGGTCGTCGCGGCGTTGAGCTCCCCTCCGACCTTCTGGATATACCCGACATGCTGGAGGGGGCCGACGTTCTCCGATCCCTGGAACATCAGGGTTTCCATGAGGTAGGCCAGGCCTTCCTGGCCCTCCCGCTCTCGGGCCGTCCCGGCCCGGTAGGCGACCGCGACCGTCACGAGAGGGAAGGATTGGTCTTCCGAAAGGATGACCCTGAGCCCGTTCCTCAGCCGGTATTCCTGGACCGGGAAGGCCCAGCCGCCCGCCGGGGCCTCCTGACCGGCGGCAGAAACGCCCCCCCCGAGAAGGCAGATGGCCACCAGCGGGGCGATGAAGGCTCGTCTCATTGGGGTCATGGGGGTCCGGGACGAGGACATTGAGTTACATTAGCATAAAACGGCTTTCGTTGAAAACCCCGGGGGATTGTGCTATTTTGGCGCTTCGCGCCCCAGGCGGAACAGCGCTTTTCGGGAGGTCGATCATGCTGTACGACATCAAGGACCCCTCTTTGGCCCGCAAGGGCCGTCTGCGGATGGAATGGGCGGCCCGGTCGATGCCCGTCCTGGAGCGCATCAAGGGGACCTTCGCCCGGACCAAGCCCCTCAAGGGCCTGCGCATCTCGGCCTGCCTCCACGTCACCTCCGAAACGGCCAACCTCATGGAAGCCCTCAAGCTCGGCGGGGCGGACGTCCGCCTGTGCGCGTCCAATCCCCTCAGCACCCAGGACGACATCACGGCGGTCCTGGTCAAGGACCACGGGATCCCGGTCTTCGCCGTCAAGGGCGAGAACGCCAGGACCTACTACCGGCACATCAATCAGGCCCTGGACCACGGCCCGGTCATCACCATGGACGACGGAGCGGACCTCGTCTCCGTGGCTCACGAGCGACGCAAGGAGCTCCTGCCGGCGCTCATCGGCGGGACCGAGGAGACGACGACGGGCGTCATCCGCCTCAGGAGCATGGCCCGGTCGGGGATCCTCCGCTACCCCATCGTGGCCGTCAACGACGCCCGGACCAAGCATCTCTTCGACAACCGCTACGGAACGGGCCAGAGCACGATCGACGGCATCCTGCGGGCGACCAACGTCCTGCTCGCCGGGCTCAAGTTCGTCGTCGCCGGGTACGGGATGTGCGGCAAGGGAGTGGCCATGCGGGCCCGCGGAGCCGGGGCCCACGTCATCGTGACCGAGATCGATCCGATCCGGGCCATCGAGGCCGTGCTGGACGGCTTCGAGGTCATGCCCATGGCCAAAGCGGCCGCCGCCGGCGACGTTTTCGTGACCGTCACCGGGAACAAGGGGGTCATCCGGCGGGAGCATTTCCTGCGGATGAAGGACGGCGCCCTGGTCGCCAACTCGGGGCACTTCAACGTCGAGATCGACATCCCCGCCCTCCGGGGGCTGGCCAAGTCCAAGCGGCAGGTCCGCGAGCTGGTCGACGAGTACGTTCTTGGCAACGGGCGGAGGATCAACCTTCTCGGGGAAGGGCGGCTCATCAATCTGGCCGCCGCCGAAGGTCACCCCGCCATGGTCATGGACATGAGCTTCGCCAACCAGGCCCTGAGCGTCCGCTGGCTGGCCGCCAAGGGCGCCGAGCGTCTCGAGCGGGCCGTCCACCCCGTGCCGGCGGCGATCGACGAGGAGATCGCCTCGCTCAAGCTGGCGTCCATGGGCCATTCGATCGACCGGCTGACGGCCGCCCAGATAAGATATCTCGCGGATTGGAAAGAGGGGACCTGACGCGGCGGGCCCGCCTCAGCCCTTCGAAGCGCCCCGCTCGCCGATGATCTTCAGGTAGCGGCTGATGGTGTCCTTCATCTCCGCGTCGGTGACCCTCGAGGAGATCTTCAGGAAGGTCTCCTTGGCCTTGGCGTATTCCTCGTTCTTGAAATAGGCCACGCCCAGATTGTAATTGAAGAGGATGTCGTCGGGGACGATGCGGACGGCCAGCTCATAGGCCACGATGGCCCCCTCGAGGTCGTTGCGCTTCTCGAGGATCGTACCCCGCAGGTTGTGGGCCATGGCCAGACGGGGCTGGATCTGGACGGCCATCTGGACGCTCTGCAGGGCCTCGTCCAGGCGGTCCTGGAGGACGTACAGCCGGGCCAAATTGTAATAGGGGAGCTCCCGGTTGGCATAGGATGTGTCCATCAAGGCCTTCTGGAACTCGGCCTCGGCCTTGTCGAGGAGGTTCATTTCCTGATAGATCGTCCCCAGATTGTTGCGGGCCTCGGTGAACTGCGGATTGATCTCGAGGCACTTCTCGAAGGACTTGACGGACTCCGTGAAATTCCCCTTCAGCGAGTGGGCCAGCCCCATGGCGTTCCAAGCCAGATAGTACCGGGTGTCGAGGCTGAGGGTCTTGACGAAATACTTGATGGCCTCGTCCAGGTTGTTCTGGTTGAGATAGAACAGGCCGACATTGTACTGATACTTGGGATCCTTCTCCTGGGCCCTCCGTTGCTTCTCCTGGGCGGAAGCGCAGAAGGCGAAACACAGGCATAAACCGGCGACCAAGGCCGTTTTGACTCGCATCGGGACTCTCCTCTCACTCATTCTTCAATTTTCTCGACATCAGGGCGGTCACCGCCTCCCGGGGGTCCTTGCCGCGGTAGAGGACCTGATAGATCTGCTCGGAGATGGGCATCTCGACGCCCCGGGAACGGGCCAGCCGCCTGGCGGACAAGGTCGTGTGGATCCCTTCGGCGACCATCTTCATTCCGGACAGGATCTCCTCGAGCTTATGGCCCCGGGCCAGCTGCTGGCCGACCCGGTGATTGCGGCTCAGTTCCCCGGTACAGGTCAGGACCAGGTCGCCGATCCCGGCCAGCCCGGAAAAGGTCTCCCTCTTGCCCCCGAGAGCCATCCCGAGACGGGAGATCTCGACCAGCCCCCGGGTGATGAGAGCGGCCCGGGAGTTGAGACCGAGCCCCAGGGAATCGGAGATGCCGGAGGCGATGGCCACGACGTTCTTGAGGGCCCCGGCCACTTCGACGCCGGCGACGTCCCGGCAGGTGTAGGCCCGCAGCGTCAAGCTGGAGATCGCGCCTTGGACGGCCCGGGCCGCCCCGAGGTCCCTCGAGGCGACGACCAGGGCCGTGGGCTGATCGCCGGCCACCTCCCGGGCGAAACTGGGCCCCGAGAGAACGGCCAGGCGCGGGCGGACATGGGGGGAGAAGACCTCCTCCATGACCTCGCTCATCCGCCGGAGGGTCTTCTGATCGAAGCCCTTCGTCAGGCTGACGATGATCTGGTCTTTCCGGAGAGCGGGCGCCAGCTTCCTGTAGGCGGACCGGCAGAACTGCGAGGGTACGGCCACGAAAACGAGCTGCCCGAAGGCCGCCGTCCCGGGCAGGTCGGACGAGAACTCGACCGCCGGGGGGAAGGCGAAACCGGGAAGGAAGGTCTTGTTCTCGCGTGTCCTCAGGGCTTCCTCGATGACCTCCTCTTCCCGGATCCAGAGCCGGGTCGGAAGACCGAGGGCCCCGAGATAACGGGCGAAAGCCGATCCCCAGCTCCCGCCTCCGATGACCGATGCGTTCATGGGCTCTTCTCTCCCAATTTGCGTTCCTGCCCCCGAAGCAGGCGGCCGACGTTGCCGGCGTGCTTGAGGACGATCAAGGCCGAGATGGCCAGGCTGAAGGCGAACACGCCTTTCGGCGCGCCGAAGGCGAGGACGAACAGCGGAAAAGCGACCGAGGCGAGGATGGAGCCGAGCGAGACATAGCGGGTCAGCCCGGCCGCGGCGGCGAACACGGCCACCGCCGCCAGCAGAGGCCGCCAAGCGATCGCGGCGTAGGCGCCCAGGGATGTGGCCACGCCTTTGCCTCCCCTGAACCCGATCGAGAACGGGAAGCAGTGGCCGAGGACCGAGAGGAACGCGCAGAAGGAAGCGAAGACCGGGTCCTCCGTGAGCTTGAGAGCCAGGGCGGCCGGCAGGAATCCCTTGAGGACATCGATGACCGCGACGGGGAGGGCGGCCTTGAGACCCCGGACGCGGAGCACGTTGGTCGCCCCCGTGCTGCGGCTCCCGAGCTGGCGAATGTCCTTGCGCTCGGCCAGCCGGACCATAAGGTATCCGGTCGGGATGGAGCCGACGAGGTAGGAGGCCAGGGCCAGCGGGATCCTCATGACAAAGGATGCTCCGACACGATCCGGTATCGGGCCCCTCCGGGCCCGAGAAGGCTTTCGAAGAGCACGATCCGGCCGACCTCCATCTCGCCGCCGACGGCACCGGCCCGTCTTTCGAGCTCGGCGGCGACCTCCCGCAAGCCCTCCGGCCCCTTGGCCCGGCCCAATGTGAGATGGGGGTGGTAAGGCCTGTTCTCCGGCGGGAATCCTTCGGCGCCAAGCTCCCGCTCGATGTCCTCCTGCAGGGCCAGAAGCGCCGGCTGCCCGCGGACGCCGGCCCACAGGACGCGGGGCGCCCTGCCCGGAGGGAACGTGCCCGTTCCCTCTAGGACAAGGGGGAATCTCCGGTGACGCTGAGCAACCCTGTCGAGGATATCCTGGACGGCCGCCACCTTGTCCTCGTCCGTTCGGCCCAGGAACTTGAGCGTCAGGTGCAGGCCCTGCCCCTGGACCCAGCGGACCTCTGCCCGTATCCTTTTAAGGCCGTCGACGAGCTCCAGGAGGGTGTCCTTGAGCCCCGGCTCGAGATCGATGGCGATGAACGTTCTCACGGGCGTGCCTCGACGCTCCTCCATTATATGTTCGTTGGGCCGCGTTTGCGAAGGGCTTTTCTCAGGATATCAAGGGCCGCTTGCGCGGACTGGGCTTTGACCTGGCTCCGGCCCCCGAAGAACAGCCTCTTGCGGACGATCGTCCCGCTCTCCCGGGAGAGGGCCAGATAGACCAAGCCGACAGGCTTGCGGGGCGAGCCCCCGCCGGGCCCGGCGATGCCCGTGACCGCCAGGCCTATATCGGCCCGACAGGCCTTTCGGACCCCGACGGCCATGGCCCGGGCGACGGCGGCGCTGACCGCGCCGCGGCCCTCGATGAGGGAGGCGGGGACGCCCAGCCGGCGGCTCTTGGCCCGGTCGCTGTAGACGACGGCCGACTCGAGGAAGTAAGCCGAGCTGCCCGGCACCTCGGTCAGCCGGTGCCCGATCAGGCCGCCCGTGCAGGACTCCGCGCAAGCCAGCGTCATTCCCCGCTCTTTGAGCAGCCGTCCGACGACCTCCTCGAGCCTCTCGCCGGCGGCAGAGTAGATCCAAGGGGACAGGCGGCTGGCGATTTTCCTCTCCAGGCCGTCGAGCAGGGCCCGGGCCTCGGCCTCCGGCCCGGGGCCTTGATAGGTCAGGTGGATGGACAGGTCGCCGGGCACGGCCAAGGTCGTGACCGTGACAGGGCGCGGCACCTCGGCATAGACGCCGCGAAGGCGGGTTTCCATCATGGATTCACCGATCCCGGTCAGCTTCAGGACGCGCCGCAGGGTGAGCCCGCGGCCCGCGGCGGCCAGGCGGGGCAGGACATGGCCGTCGAACATTGGGCACAGTTCGCGGGGAGGGCCGGGGAGAAGAGCGATCCGGTGCCGGGAGGTCTCGATCCACAGCCCCGGGGCCGTCCCATGGGGATTGGCCAGGACCTCGGCGCCCTCGATGACCCGGCATTGCTTGAGATTGGACGCCGACATGACCAACCCCCTGCTCCGGAAGCGCTCCCGGATGACCGACAGGAGGTCTTTGCGAAAGACGAGCTTCCTGCCGAGGGCCTTGGCGACCGTCTCGCGGGTCCGGTCATCCTCGGTCGGGCCGAGGCCGCCCATGATCAGGATCAGCCGCGAGCGGGCCATGGCCGAGCGGACGGCCCGAAGGAGGTCGTCTTGCTCGTCCCCGACGATGGTCTTGAAAGAGACCGTGAGCCCGAGGCTGTTGAGGCCGGCCGTCAGGAACAAAGAGTTGGTGTCCTGGAAGAAAGGGCTTAGAAGCTCCGTTCCGACGGCCACGATCTCGGCCTTGAGGTTCATCAGACCGCTCCTCCGATCACCGCCAGGGCCAGGCGGACGACGACGGCCGCGGCCAGACCCGCGGCGGCGTCGTCGGCCATGATCCCCCATCCCGAGGGGAGCTTCTCCAGGGCCCTGATCGGCCAGGGCTTGATGATATCAAAAAAGCGGAAGGCCGCGAACGAGATGATGAGCGGCAGCCAGCCGGGAGGCAGCAGGGCCAGGGCTAAGAGCTGGCCGCAGACCTCGTCGACGACCACCCGGCCGGGATCGGGCCGCCCGAGCTCGGCGGCGTAGCGCGAGGCCGCCGCGGCCCCGGCCACGAAGAGTCCGGCGACCAGAGACCCGTAGAGATACCAAGGCCATCCATGAAGGACGAGACCGTAGGCGAGGACGGTCACGGCGCTGGCCGCCGTGCCCGGGGCCGCGGGAACGAGGCCCAAGCCGAAGAACGTGGCCAGGAGCCGGGCCGCGACGCTCATGGGACCATTCTTCCCTTCAGGTCGTAGGCGCCGGCCGAGAGGATCTCGGCCCGGACGATGGGGCGCACGCACGGACCGGCCCTGCGGGGGACGGAGACACGGACGACGCCGTCGACCTCGGGGGCTTGGAAACGGGTCCGCCCGACGAGCCTCGTCCGGCCGGCCTTCTCGACGAGGACTTCGACGACCCGGCCGACGTGGGAGCGGTTGGCGGCCAGGCTCACGGGCGCCTGGGCCTCCAGGATCTCGCGCCTCCGGGCCTCTTTCTCGGCCGGCGGGACGGTGTCGGGGAGCCGGAAGGAGGCCGTGCCCGGCTCGGGCGAGTAACAGAACACGCCCAAGTGCTCGAAGCGGGCCTCGCGAACGAAACGGAGCAGGGACCGGAAAGCCCTCCGGTCCTCGCCGGGAAAGCCGACGATGAGAGAGGTCCGGACCGCGACGCCCGGGAGACGCCGCCGCACCTTTTCGAGCAGCCGGAGCGCCCGGGTCCCGTCCATGCCCCGCTTCATGGCCCCGACGATGCCCGGATCGGCGTGCTGGAACGGCAGGTCGAGATACCGGCAGATCTTGGGGTGGGCCATGGTCCGCAACAGAGGCTCCGAAAGGCCGTCCGGGTACCCGTAGAGGAAGCGGATCCATTCGAGCCCGTCGATCCTTACCAGACGCTCGAGCAGCTTGGCCAGGCCGTGCCTCAGGCCCCGGTCCCGGCCGAAGGCCGTCGTGTCGTGAGAGACGAGATCGATCTCCTTGATGCCCAGCTCGGCCAAACGCCCGGCCTCGCGGACGACCGAGGCCATGCTCCGCGAGACGGCGGGACCCTTGATCAGGGGGATGGCGCAGAAGCCGCACCGGCGCGAGCAGCCTTCGGAGACCTTGACATAGGCCCACGCCCCTTCTGTCGTGACGATCCGGGGCGAGGCCTCGGAATAGAGGAACGTCCGGCCCGGCTCGCGGACGGTCCGTCCGGCGACCAGACGGTCGATGCGATCGAAGGCCCCGACGCCCGTCCAGACGTCGACCTCCGGGAAGCGGGCCTCGAGATCGCTCCGGTCCCTCGCGACGTAGCAGCCCGCCGCCACGATCCTCTTCCGCGGGTCCCGCCGCTTGAGCCGGACGGCCTTCCTCAAGGCCGCTTCGGCCTCCTCACGGGCCGGGGCGATGAATCCGCAGGTGTTGATGACGATGACCTCGGCGTCCTCGGGACGGGCGGAGAACCGGAAGCCGGCCCGTTTGAGGACGCCCAGCATGACCTCGCTGTCGATGAGGTTCTTGGCGCACCCCAGGCTGATCAGGGCGACATGGTCGGCCATGGGCTAAGGATAGATGCGGTAGAGGAGCCGCGGGAAGGGGATGGTCTCCCGGATGTGTTTGATGCCGCAGATCCAGGCCACGACCCGCTCGATGCCCATGCCGAAACCGGAGTGGGGGACCGAGCCGTATTTCCGGAGGTCGATATACCACTCGTAGGCCTCCCGGGGGAGGCCGTGTTCCCGGATGCGGCGCTCGAGGAGCTCCGGGTCGTGGATGCGCTGGCCGCCGCCGATGATCTCGCCGTAGCCCTCGGAGGCCAGGACGTCGACGCCCAGGACGACATCGGGATTGTCCGGGGCGGGCTGCATGTAGAACGCCTTGATGGCCGCCGGGAAGTGCGTGACGCAGACCGGGCTCGGATGGATCTCGGAGATCAGGGTCTCCTCCGGGGCTCCGAGGTCGTCACCCCACTCGATCGTCGATCCCTTCTCCCGCAGGAGGGGCACGGCCTGGTCATAGGTCAGCCGGGGGAAGGGCTTGGCGATGCTCTCGAGCGGCCGGGGATCGCGCTCGAGGATCTCCAGATCGCCCCGCCGCCTGGAGAGAACGCGCTCGAGGACGGAGAGGACGAGGTCCTGGCCGAGCTCGACGACATCGTCCAGCCGGGCGAAGGCGACCTCGGGCTCGACCATCCAGAACTCGATGAGGTGGCGGCGGGTCTTGGACTTCTCGGCCCGGAACGTCGGGCCGAAGCAATAGACCTTGCCGAAGGCCATGGCCGTCGCCTCGTTGTAGAGCTGGCCGCTCTGGGTGAGATAGGCCTTCTGATCGAAGTATTCGGTCTCGAAGAGGGTCGTCGTTCCTTCGCAGGCGCTGGGCGTCAGGATCGGCGTGTCCATGAGCCGGAAGCCCCGCCCGTCGAAGAAATCCCGGACGGCCTTGACGACCTCGGCCCGGACCCGCAGGACGGCGTGCTGCTTCGAGGAGCGGAGCCAAAGATGGCGATGCTCCATGAGGAACGGCGTACTGTGCTCCTTGGGGGTGATGGGGTAGTCGGCGGCGATCTGGACGATCTCGATCTCGTGCATCTCGAGCTCGTAGCCGCCCGGAGCCCGTTTGTCCGCGCGGACCTTGCCCCGGACGATGAGCGAGGATTCCTGGGTCAGCCGGTCGAACTGCCGGAAAAGGGGCGTGTCCTTGTCGGCGCTGAAGGCCGTGGCCTGGATGAGGCCCGTCCCGTCGCGGACGAGCAGGAAGCGGACCTTGCCCGAGGAGCGCTTGTTGTAGACCCAGCCCCGGACCTCGACGTCCCGGCCCTCGTAGGCGGCGATGTCCTCGATGTAGACCCAGCTCATGACGGGCCAATTATAGGGAAATCGGACCCGATAAGCAAACCGCCCGGACCCGGGCTTCTCCCAAGGGGGGCGTCTGGGATATACTCATCGGGACAGCCATGGCCCGCCCGAAGCCTTTCGCGCCCGTCAAGCTCATATGCGGCGTCATCCATGCCGAAGACGGCTTCTACGACGAGGCCCGGGCCCGTCTCGCCGCGCTCTTCGGGGACGTCGACCTCGAGAGCCCGGCGCTGCCCTTCGACCTGACGGATTATTACAACGGGGAGATGGGCCCGGGACAGCGGCGCCGCTTCATGAGCTTCACCCGCCTCGTCGATCCGCAGGATCTGCCGCGGATCAAGCTCCTCACCAACGACCTCGAGAGGACCATCGGCGCCCCCGCGCCGGGGCGCCGGGCCGTCAACCTCGATCCCGGCTATCTGACGTCTTCCGCCCTGGTCATGGCCACCGCCAAGGACTTCTCCCACCGCATCCCTCTCCGCGACGGGATCTACGCCCACCTTGAGCTGCTGTTCGCCCGAAAGGGCATCCGGGCCCTCGATTGGACATATCCTGATCTTCGGCGAGAGCCGCCCCAGGCGTATTTCCGCGCGGTGAGGGATATCTACCTGCGGCAACTGCGCGGCCGGCGGGCTTGAGGCCCGATCAGCCCTCAGGACGGAAGGCCGAGATCGCCCCCAGCTTGCGGACGATCTCGGGCAGCTCGCGCAGGACGGTCTCGACGTCCTCCTCCGTGTTGTCACGGCCGAGCGACATGCGGATGCAGGAGCGGGCGATCTCCGGTCTCAGGCCGATAGCGGTCAGGACGTGGGAGACCTCTTCGGATTCCTCGCTGCAGGCCGAGCCCGTCGAGACATAGATCTCCTTGGTGGCCAGCGCCAGCAGGACGGCTTCGGCCTCGAGTCCGGGGAAGGCGAAATTGAGGGTGCTCTTGACGCGGCGCTCGGGATGGCCGTTGAACCTGGCCCGTGGGATCCTCTCCTCGATGCCTTTCTTGAGGACCTCGGCCAGCCGCTCGATGCGGGCCCGCTCCTTCTTGCCCTTTTCCTGAAGGACGCGGACGGCCTCGCCGAAGCCGACGATCCCGGCCGTGTTCTCGGTACCGGCCCGCAGGCCCCTTTCCTGGCGCCCGCCGCGGAGGAACGGGCAGATGTCCACTCCTCTACGGATATAGAGGGCCCCGACCCCCTTCGGCCCGTAGATCTTGTGGGCGGAGACCGTCAGGAGGTCGACGCCGATCTTGCGGGAGTCGAGGTCGACCTTGCCGAAGCTCTGGACCGCGTCCGTATGGACGGGGACGTTCCGCTCGCGGCAGATGCGGACGATGTCCTCGATCGGCTGGAGGGTGCCGATCTCGTTGTTGGCGTGCATGACCGACACGAGCGCCGTCCGCGGCGTCAGGGCGTCCCGGAGGGCGTCCAGGTCCACGGTGCCGGTCGCGTCAACGGGCAGATAAGTGACCCGCAGGCCCCTCTTCTCGAGCGCTTTGGCGGCCTCCAGAACGGCCGGGTGCTCGATCGAGGAGGTGATGAACTCGTTCTTGTCGGAGGTGGTCCCGACGGTCCCGAAGATGGCGAAGTTGTCCGACTCCGTTCCCGAACCGGTGAAGAAGATCTCGCCGCGGTCGGCCCCGAGGGCCGCGGCGACCTGTTCGCGGGCCTCGGTCATCAGCTCCTTGACCTTGCGGCCGATGGGATAGAGGGAGGAGGGATTGCCGAAGTGCTCGCGGAGGAACCAGGCCATTCTTTCGGCCACGGCGGGGTCGACGGGCGTGGTGGCGTTGTGATCGAGGTAGATCATGCCGCTATTCTAACAGAATAAGGAACGGGTGCCAAAGACCGCCGGGCGGAGATCATGCCCCTCGGCCCTTCCCGCAGCGCGGCGGTGAGGTCTCGAAGCGGCGGCCGCTCAGCCCAGCTTTTCTTTGAGGATGCGGACGACCTCGAGACCGGCCCGCTTCTGCCCCTCGACGGCCTGGGCCCCCAGATGGGGGATAGGGGTCACATGGGGATGGTCGATGAGGAAGAAGTCCTCCGGAGGCTCCTTGTCGTAGACGTCGAGGGCCGCGGCCCGCACCTTGCCCGAGTTCAGGGCGGCCAGCAGGGCCTTCTCGTCGACGACACCGCCGCGGGCGACATTGACGATGATGACCCCGTCCTTCATCTTGGCGAATTCGGCTTCGGCCAGGATGGGCTTGGGCTGCTTGGGGACGTGAAGGGTGATGAGGTCAGCCGCGGCCAGGACGTCATCGAGCGGGACCTGTTTGACGTCGAGGTCGGTCGTGATGGGGATGACGTCGTAGATGAGGACCTTCATCCCGAAGGCCAGGGCCCTCTTGGCGACCTCGAGGCCGATCCGGCCGCAGCCGATGATGCCCAGGGTCTTGCCGTAGAGCTCGGTGCCCTCGAGCGCCTTCTTCTCCCACTTGTGCTGCTTCATCGACAGGACGGCCCGGCCGTGATGGCGGACGGCCCCCAGCATGAGGCCGAAGGTGTGCTCGGCGACGCTGATCGAGGTCGCCGCCGGCGTGTTGGCCACGACGATGCCTTTCTCCTTGGCCGCGGCGCCGTCGATGTTGTCCAACCCGATGCCGGCCCGGACCAGGACCTTGAGGTCCCGGCCGGCCTCGATGACCGGACGGGTGATCTTCGTGGCGCTGCGGACGACGACGGCCTGGTAGCCGGGCACGGTGCGGACGAGCTCGTCCTCCTTCATGCCCGTCTTGACCGTGACCTCGAATCCGGGAACGGCCTTCAGGAGGTCCAGGGCCTCTGTGTCCATGGAATCGGCGATGAGGATCTTGGTCATTGCCAGTTCTCCTTGAGCACGGCCTGGGCGGCCCGGACGCCGCTGCCGGCCTCGAACGCGTAGCCGAGGTCCGCCAGGGTCATCTCCAGGGCCGACAGGGCCGTGATGATGTCGAACCCGCCCATGTAGCCGAGGTGGGCGATGCGGAAGAACTCTCCCTTGTGGGGATCCTGGGCCCCGGCGATGTAGGCCATGTATTTCCCCTGCATCGTCTTGACGATCTTGCCGCCGTCGACGCCGGCCGGCGTCTTGACGGCGGTCAGGATGTTCCCGGGCCTCTCCGCGAGCAGCTCGAGACCGAGGCCCTTGGCCCCGGCCCGGGCGGCATCCCCCAGGATCCGGTGATGGGCGAACAGCCTTTCGAGCCCGAGGGCTTGGATGATATCCAAGGCCTTCTTCTGCTGGATGACCAGGGAGACGGCCGGGGTCCAGGGGGTCGTCTTGTTGGCCAGGTTCTTGCGGGCCTTCTTCAGGTCGAAATAGAATCGGGGGCACTTGGCCGTCTCGACCAGCTTCCAGGCCTTGGGGCCGACGGCGATGTAGGCCAGCCCCGGCGGGATCATGAAGGATTTCTGGGAGCCCGAGACCATGACATCGACCTTCCAGTCGTCCATCGGGCAGGGTGTCGCGCCCGTGCCCGAAATGCCGTCGACGACCAGGATGGCGTCTGACCGCGAGACGACCTCGCCGAATCCCTGGATGTCGAAAATGGCCCCGGTCGAGGTCTCCGACAGCTGGCAGAGGACGGCCTTGGTCCCGGGGGCCGCCTTAAGCTCGGCTTCGAGCTGTTCCTTGGTGAAATCCCGGCCCCATTCGACGACGGTCTCCTTGTTGTCGACGCCGTAGGCCTTGCAGATGTTGCCCCACCTTTCGCCGAACTTCCCCGCGTTGATCGACAGGACCTTGTCGCCGGGGCTGAAAAGGTTGACCACGGCGGCCTCCATGGCCCCCGAGCCCGAGGAGGTCAGGATGTAGACGTCCTCCTTGGTCCCGAACACGAGCTTGAGAGCCTCGGTCGCCTCCATGAAGATCTTGGAGAACTCCGGGGTCCGGTGGTGGATGATGGGCTCGGCGGCCGCGGCCAGAACGTTCTCCGGCACGGGCGTCGGCCCGGGAGAGAGAAGATAGTATTTCTTGATCACGATGCCTCCCTTATTATGAAGGACTCAGCCTAACATCATCGTCCATCCGAGTCAACGTCACAGCTCTTTGAGCAGCCGGGTCAGCAGCGCCGTCCTCTCGACGAACGACGACAGGAGAAGGTGCTCGTTCGCGGCGTGAAGGCCGTCGCCGTCGGGCCCGAGACCGTCGAGGGTCGGGATGCCCAGACCGGCGGCGATCGAGGCGTCGGACCCGCCGCCCGTCCTCCCGCCCTTGAGGGACATCCCCAGGGCGCCGGCGATCTCCGCGGCCCTCTCGAAGAGGCGGGCGGAGGCCTTGGTCTTTTCCATGGGCGGGGTCGTGCTTTGGACGGCGACCTTGACGTGGGACCCCTTCAGGACGGGCTTGCCGTCTTTCAAGAAGCGGACGATCCTGTCCCGGTCGGCCGCTTTCCAGAACCGGGCGTCGAGGACGGCCCAGGCGGAGTCGGCGACGACGTTGGGTTTTTCCCCGCCTCCGATGACGCCGATGTTGACCGTCGTCTCCCCGGTCCTCAGCTTCTTGATCCGCTGGAGCTGGGCCACGAGCTCGTCGATGGCGTTGACGCCTTTGTGAGGGCTGCCCGCATGGGCCGATCGGCCGCGGACGTCCAGGCGGGCGACCAGCCGGCCCTTCCGTTCGAGCTTGAGGGCCCCGCCCGGCAGGGCCGGCTCGAGGCAGAGCGCGAGAGAGGCCTTGCGGGCCAAGCGGCGGATGGCCTCGTGGGCGCCGGAGTTCCCGGTCTCCTCGGCCGTGTTGATGAAGACCGTGATCCGCTTCCGGGGTTTGAGGTTCAGGCTTCGAAGGGTCGCCAGGGCCTGGATGACCATGACGACACCCGCCTTCATGTCGAGGACGCCGGGGCCGAAGAGCTTGTCGCCGGTGATGTAGAACGGCATCTTGGCGATCTTGCCCAGGGGCCAGACGGTGTCGATGTGCGTCAGGACCAGGATCTCGTCGTCGGCGTCCTTCAGCCGGGCGGGCGCGTACTCGGCCACGACGAGGTCCCCGATCTCTCTCTGGGGCAGGGTCGTCACCCGGCACCCGGCCCTTTTGAGCTCCTTGGCCGCGTGGGCGGCGCAGGCATCGACAGCCTTCTTGTCGTTCGTCGGCGACTCCAAGGCCGCGAGCTGCTTCAAGAGGTTGACCATCTCGCCCTGGCGCGAACGGAAATAGAGCCGGAAATCCATGACGCCCTCCAACCCGGGTGACGGAAAAGTAATCTACCACACTTCGGGGACAATTTCATCCGGACCGGGCCGTCCTTGATTTGGCCGTCCGGTTCCATTAAAGTAAGGGCGGAGGGGCGTGCCTTCCCCGCCTTTCAACGACGATGCTGAAAAGATCGCTCCTGTCGTTCGCCTTGCTGCTCGCTGCGGCCGCAGGGATGTCGGCCGAGATCTTCTATCCTTGGAAAGACACCTTCATCGGGGCCCTGAACGGCCCGGCCTGGGCCGGGCTGGTGTTCGCGCCGGCCGGGGACACGGCCTTCGCCTTCGCCCTCCGCATCGAGAGGAACGGCGAGGCGGCCGGTCCGGGCGATCTCTACTATCTCGTCTCCGAGGTCGGCCCGCATTCCCCCGACGGTCTCTATGCCCGGGTCCGGTTCGACCTGGGCCTGCCTTTCAAGCTCGGCAAGGACACCCCCGTCTTTCTGAAGCCCCCGCCGCGGGCCCAGGTCCTGACCTTCGAGTGGTCCCGGCGGGACGAGACCACGATCATCGGCCGGATCCGGTGCCCCGAAGACATCGTCGTGACCATCGTCCATTACTTCCCTTGGGACATGAAAGGCGAGTACGCCGCTCTTCCCGACGGTCAGATCCGGGGGCGGGGCGGCGCCGACGGCCCCGGGCGCCAGTATCAGATGTGGCTGCACCGCGAGGGAGCCCCGGCCCCCGCCGGTGCCGGAGAACTGGCCCTGTCGTTCGATACGTCCTCGGACCGGACGATCTCTTTCGCGGCCTGCCTCGGCGATGGCCCGAACGACCTCGAGGCCCGCTTGGCCCGCTACAAGAATCCCCGGACGATCGACGGTTTCGTCGATGAAGAGGCCCGCGTCTACGAGCAGAAGCGGGTCAAGATCCGGGGCCCCTTCGAGGGCGTGGCCGAGGCGGCCTCCAACAACCTGCACTGGACGACCCTCTATCAGGCCGGCAAGCACCGGCTCTACACGCCGCCCGGGAGGAGCTGGAGCCACTCGCGGTCGGACGGAAGGCCCGAGCACTGGACGATCGTCCGGGGGGATCCCTTCTTTTCGGCGCTGGGCCTGGTCATCGAGAGCCAGCGCCTGGCCGTCGACGCCGTCAGAGCCGCCCTCGAGACCCAGTATCCCAACGGCAACGTCCCGAGCTGGCGGACCAGCACGGGAGGGTCGGCCGACCGCTCGCAGCCTCCCGTGGGATCCTATGTCGTCCTGAAGCTCTTCCAGAGGCTGGGCGACATGGAGTTCCTCCGCTTCGCCTATCCCTACCTCCAGAATTGGAACGACTTCTGGACGGCCCGCAAGCCGAGCGGACGGCCCCGGCGGGACGGCAACGGGGACGGGCTCCTCGAATGGGGGTCGGATGCCGAGCTCATCGGCCGGGACGTCCCCTCCTGGGAGAGGAACGCCCCCGGACGGATGAGGGCCGCATGGGAGTCCGGCCAGGACGACCTTCCGAACTGGGACGACGCGCCCTTCAACGAATCGTCGGGGACGCTGATGATGAACTGCGTCGACCTTAACGCTCTCTACGCCCTGGACGCGTGGTGCCTGGCCGAGATCGCCGGCATCCTCGGCCGGGCCTTGGACGTCGAGCGCTATCGGGACCGTTACGAGAGAACGAAGTCCCTCATGAACGCGCGCCTGTGGGACGAGCGCGAGGGCTTCTATCTCGATCGCTACTGGGACGGGCGGTCGTCGGTCCACAAGGCGGCCTCCAACTTCCTGCCCTTGCTCGCCGGGATCCCCGACGAGGCCAAGGCCCAGCGGATGCTCAAGCATCTTCTCGATCCGCTCAAGTTCTGGGGCGACCACGTCCTGCCTTCCATCTCCCGGGACGACCCGTCGTTCAAGTCCGACCGCCAGCAGCTCTGGAGGGGGGCCGTCTCGCCGCCTATGAACTACCTCGTCTACCAGGGACTGAAGGCCTACGGCTTCGACGCCGTGGCCTCCGAGCTGGCCCGCAAGAGCGCCGAGATGTTCCTCCGGAGCTGGACGAGCTTCGGCCTCTGTCCCGAGAACTTCGATTCCCTGACGGGCGAAGCCGGCGGACGCCGCTTCCAAAGCGCCGGCCCGCTGGCCGCCCTGCCGGCCCTCGAGGAGTTCCTGGATTTCACGCCCCACGAGGGCTTCCGCTTCGGCGTCCTCAGCCCCGAGAGCAAGGGGCGGCTGTCGCGGGTCATGATCCAGGGCCGCCACTACGAGGTCGCCCTCTCGCCGTCCGAGACGTCGCTCCGTGAGGAAGACGAATGGATCGTCACCGCCGACGGCGGGGCCGTCTTCCGGCGCTTCCTCTACAACGAATCGGAGGTCTCTTTCGAGATCAAAACTCTCAAGAGCCGGAAGATCCGGCTGCGTTTCCTGAAGAAGGGGAAATACCAGCTGCTCGTCGACGGGCGGGAGGCCGAGGTCTTCCGGGGGACCTCCGTCAAGTTCAGCGTTCCCGAGGGGGACCACACCGTCCTCGTCCAGCTCCTCGAGGACCTTGAAACGGCCCCCGGCGCCTCCGCCGGCGAGGGCCGGGCCATCGCTAAAAAAGGAGATGAACGGACATGAGACGATTCACCCGGCGGGCTTTTCTCAAGTGCGGGGCCGCGATCGGGGTGGCCGCCGCGGCCTCCGAAGGGACCGTCCCGCTCATCGCGTCCCCGACCTCCTCACCCCTCCGGACGGTCGCCAGCGGCAACGGCCTGAGGGCCACGGACAAGGCCATGGCTCTCCTCCGGGAGGGGCGTGACCCTCTCGACGCGGTCATCGCCGGCGTCAACATCGTCGAGGACGACCCCGCCGACATGTCCGTCGGGTACGGCGGGCTGCCCAACGAGGACGGCGTCGTCGAGCTCGATGCCTCGGTCATGTACGGCCCGACGCACCGGGCCGGGGCCGTGGCTTCTCTGCGCAACATCAAGAATCCCTCACGGGTCGCCCGGCTGGTCATGGACAGGACCGATCATGTCCTTCTCGTGGGGGAGGGGGCCCTGCGCTTCGCCCGGGCTCACGGCTTCAAAGAGGAGGATCTGCTGACCGACAGGTCCCGTCAGGCCTGGCTGCGCTGGAAAGAGACCCTGTCGGACCGGGACAACTGGTTCCCCCCGCGCACGGACGAGCTTCCCGAGGAGCTACGTTCGGTCATGCACACGAACGGTACGATCAACTGCCTGGCCCTTGACGGCCAGGGGCGCCTGGCGGGAGTGACCACGACGAGCGGCCTCGCCTGGAAGATCGCCGGGCGGGTCGGCGATTCACCGATCATCGGCGCCGGGCTGTATGTCGACAACGACATCGGCGCGGCGGGCTCGACGGGCCGGGGAGAGGCCAACCTGCAGACGTGCGCCAGCTTCCGGGTCGTCGATCTCATGGGCCGAGGCCTGTCGCCGGAGGAGGCCTGCCTGAAAGTCTGCGAGGCCATCGCGGCCAAGACCAAGCTCGTCCCCCGGCTTTGCGACGACCAGGGAAGGCCGGCCTTCGGCCTCGAGTTCTACGCCCTGAACAAGAAAGGGGAGTTCGGCGCGGCCGCCCTCTACGAAGGATCGCGCTTCGCGGCCCATGACGGCGCCGCGAACAAGCTCCGGGCGAGCGCCTATCTTTTCAAGAGGAAGTGACCGTCAGTCCTTGACGATGACGGCGGGCAGTCCCATCTCGGCCAGCCGCCCGGCGATGCGCTCGGCGCTCTTCCTGTCGGTCGCCCGGACGCGGACCCGGTAATAGGTCGCCGCCGGCGTCCGGAGGGCCGACACGCGGACGCCGGGGAAGACCTTCTCCAGCCGTCTCATCAGCTCATACGCGTTCTCCTGGACGGTGAAGGCCCCGGCCTGCACCCAATGGGCCTTGCCGGGAGCTCCCCCCTCACGGAAGCCGCCGGCCAGAACGTCGAGCCGGACCCGGGCCGTCCCCGGCCCGATCATCCCCAGGACCCTGGCCGCGGCGTAGGACACGTCGATGATCCGGCCTTTGACGAACGGCCCTCGGTCGTTGATGCGGACGACGGCCGACCGGCCGTTGTCGAGGTTGGTGACCATGACGTGGGTCCCGAACGGGAGCGTCCGGTGGGCGGCCGTCATGTCGTTCATATCGTAGATCTCCCGGCTCGAGGTCGGCCGCCCGTGGAAGTCCTCGCCGTACCAGGACGCGATGCCCATGACGCCCCCCCCGGGGCCGGGGGGCGGCAGCCGGGCGCACGCGCAGACGCCCAGGAGAAGAACGATCGGGAGCAGCCGGGACCCGTCCGCCGCGCTCCTCACCGGGCCACCCTGCGCCGGTCCGTCACCGGATAAGCGCCCCCAGCTTTCTCTTGAGATAGGCGAAAGCCTGCTTGGGCGTCGACAGGATCTTGAAGAGCTCGAGGTCATCGGCGCAGATGGCGTTCTTGGCGACCATGGAATCGAACTTGATGAGATCGCGCCAGTAGTCCTCGCCGTAGAGGACCAGGGTCAGCTCCTTCTTGGAGATCTTGCTGACCTGCAGGAGGGTGACGATCTCGAAGAATTCGTCCAGGGTGCCGAAGCCGCCGGGGAAGATGATGACGGCCTTGGCCTTGTAAGTCAGCCAGAATTTCCTCATGAAGAAATAGTGGAACGAGAAGGACAGATCGGGGCTGACATAGGGATTGGCCGGCTGGGGCTGGGGGAGGGAGATGTTCATGCCGATGGTCTTTCCGCCGGCCCGGGCCGCCCCCCGGTTGGCGGCCTCCATGATCCCCGGGCCGGCCCCGGTGCAGATGACGAAATCCTTTCCCTTGGGCTTCTTGAGCCCGATGGCCCATCTGGCCAGCAGGAAGGACAGCTCCTCGGCTTCCCAATAAAAGCGATAGAAGGGGGAGTCGGCGTTGGTCGGATCGGCCTTGGCCGATCCCAGGAAGAGGATGGTGCTGTTGATCTTGGCCTTGTCGAGCCGGGTCATCGGCCCGAGGTATTCGCTCAGGATACGGAGCGTCCGGCCCTCGAGGGATTCCAGGAACTCCGGGTCGCGGAACGATTCCTCCGGGCGCTCGAACTTCTTCATCATCGACGCTCCTTCGGGGGATCCCGCCGGGGTCCGGGGCGATTCTAACAGAATCCCCCCGGCCCCTCAAGCTCGCGCCTGGCGTTAGTTTTGACTCCGTCCACGGCCTGTGCTATCAATAGGGCCGAAAGGACGGAGACGATGCCCGGAACGCCCGTTGACCTGCCGCCCCTCGATTACCCCGGCCGCCTGCTGTCGCTCGGCCTCTCCCCGTCGGCAGGCGAGTTCATCGCCCTCTACGCCATCACGGGACGGTCGCCCTCGAGCCAAGCCCGCCGTCTGACCGCCGAACCTGAAGGCGTCTGGGTCCGGCCGACCGACGAGGAGGTCCTCAAGCAGGGGAACATCGACCTTCTCGTCTACCCTTCGATGCTCTTCGGCGCGGCCGGCCTGGCCGTTTCGAACGGCCGGCAGACGCCGGACATCCTAGGCGGCCTAGGCGCGGGACTGGACCCGGTCGGGATCCTCTCGCGGGCCCTCGCTCCATGGGATTATGAGCCCGACGCCCCGATCTTCACGCCGCGAATCAGCGGCTGCCTGGCCGGAGGACGGGCCGCCCTGAGCGTCATCCGCCGGGGCCGGGGCGGGGAGACCCTGAGGAGCTATTTCGATGTTCCGCTCGGGCCCGGGAAGGGGGCCTTCATCTCGACCTACCTGGGCCCCAACGAAGATCCCCTGCCCTGTTTCGAAGGCGAGCCGCGCCCGATCGGCCTGACGGCGGACGGGCCCCGGCAGACGGCCGAGGCCCTCTATGCGGCCCTCGGCCCGCGGCCGGGCGGCCGGGATCTCCGGGTCTCCGTGGCCTGCGCCTACGTTCCCGTGGCGGACCTCGGGGCCCTCGACGTCCATATCATCAATCGTCACGAAAGGACCTGAACCATGAGCAAGCCCGAACGGACGGCCCGCACCCAATACCAAGCCAAGGTCCGCGAGGATTTCCCGGACTCCCTGCCCTTCGGCGGGGACCGCTTCGTCAAGAGGTTCTCCATGCGCTACGGGGAGAATCCCGGCTATCCGGCGGCCTTCTACGCGGAAGAGGGGGCCTCGGGCCCGAACATGGCCGCGATCGAGGTCCTCCAGGAAGGGACCAAGGGCCTCAGCTACATCAACGTCGGCGACATGGACCTCGGCCAGCGGCTGGCCCGCAAGTTGTCGTCGGTGTTCCCCGGACGCGGCGTCTGCGTCCTCATCAAGCACGAGATGCCGAGCGCGGTCGCCCTCGGCGACGACGCCGTCGGAACTTTCGAGAAGGCCTGGGCCTGCGACCCTCTGTCGAACTTCGGCAGCGTCGACGTCTTCAGCTACCCGGTGACCGAACCCCTGGCCCGGCTCCTCGTCGAGAGCCCGCGCAATATCGAGGTCGTCTACGCCCCCGGCTTCACGCCCGAAGCCCTCGAGGTCCTGGCGACGCGGAAGGTCCTGCGGGTCGTCCGCATGGGCGGGGCCATCGACGCGCCTTCGGTGGACAACGGCCTCGAGGTCAAACGCGTCGTCGGGGGGCTTCTCGTCCAGAAGAGGTTCGATTCGAGGATCGTCGGACCCGGGGAGGTGGACGTCGTCTCGGCCCGCAAGCCTGAAGAGGAGGAGGTCCGGGCCGCCCTTCTCAACTGGACGGTGGCTTGCTTCACCCGCTCCAACGCGGTGGTCATCGGCCGGTCGGACAAGACCCACGGGATCGGCTCCGGGCAGAGGAGCCGCATCGATTCCGCCGAGGACGCCATCCGCCTGTCGCGGCGCGGATACGGGTCCGAGGGATGTGTCCTGGCCTCGGACGCCTTCATGCCTTTCCCCGACGTCGTCGAGCTGGCCGCCCGGCATGGCATCACGGCCGTCATCTACCCGCTCGGCTCCATCAAGGACCAGGAGGTCATCGCCCGCGCCGACGAGCTCGGCCTGGCCATGATCGTCACCCGAAGGCCCGGCGAGATCGACTCGGAACGGTGCTTCCTCCACCGTTGACCGCTCCGAGCGGCCACACCCGATAGAAAGGAACCTGCATGAGAAGCCTCGTCCGGATCCTGGCTCTGGCGGGAGCGCTGGCCGCAGCGGCCGCCCTGGCGGGGACAGGGCCGCCCGACGAGGGCACGCCTTACCTCCAGGCCGTCGACCGGATGCGGTCCATCGGGCTCGCCGAGGAAAAGGCCCACGACTTCCTGGCCAGGATCACGGCCGTCGGGCCGCGGCTGACGGGCTCGGCCCAGGCGGACCGGGCCGTCGAGGTCTGCCTGCGGATGATGGAAGAGCTCGGTTTCGACGATGTCCACCCCGAACCCGTCACGGTCGTCCGTTGGGTGAGGGGGACGATCGAACAGGCGGCCCTCATCGGATCGCGGGGCGCCGGGGACGTCCCCCTGACGGTCTGCGCCCTCGGAGGAAGCGTGGCGACGCCGCCGGAAGGCCTGCTCGCGCCGGTCATCGAGGTCCGCTCTTTCGAGGAACTGGCCCGCCGCGCCCGCGAAGCCGAGGGCAAGATCGTCTTCTACAACCGCCCTATGGACAGGGCCCAGCTGGACCCCTTCGGGGCCTACGGCCGGGCGGCCGACCAGCGTGTCCGGGGGCCCGCGGAAGCCGCCCGCTACGGGGCCGTCGGGGCCGTCGTCCGGTCGCTGACGTTCCGGGTGGACGACCATCCCCACACGGGCGTCACGCAGTACGACGAGGGCCGGGCGCGCATCCCGGCCGCGGCCGTCAGCACGGCCGGGGCCGAGCTCTTGAGCCGCCGCTTGAAGGAGGACCCCACGCTCCGTCTGAAGCTGCGATTGGACTGCCGGACCGAGGGGCCCGTCGCGTCCGCCAACGTCGTCGGCCAGATCACCGGCCGCGAGCTTCCCCGCGAGGTCGTCCTCGTCGGCGGCCACCTCGACAGCTGGGACCTGGGAACGGGCGCCCACGACGACGGAGCCGGTTGCGCCGCGAGCATCGAGGCCCTCCGCCTCATCAAGGCCGCGGGACTGCGGCCGCGCCGGACCATCCGGGCCGTGCTGTTCATGGACGAGGAGTTCGGGGGGACCGGGGGTCGGGCCTACGCCGCGGCCCCGCAGAGGAAAGGGGAGAGGCACGTGTTCGCCGCCGAATCCGACCGGGGCGGTTTCCTGCCGATCGGCCTGGCCGTCGGAGGTGGCTCGCGGGAGGCCACCGAGAGGATCCGTTCGTTCGAGGACCTCTTCCGTCCTTTGGGCATCCAGTTCATCGTCCCCGGAGGCGGCGGGGTCGACATCGGCCCGATCGTCGAACGGGGGGCCGTCCCGGCCGCCGTCATCCTCAACTCGCAAACCTACTTCGACGTCCACCACGCGGCCCTCGACGTCCTGTCGAGCGTCCATCCCCGCGAGCTCGAGCTGCAGGCCGTCGTCCTGGCCGCCCTGGCCTATCTCGTCGCCCAGGAAGGGTTCGGTCCCGGAAAGCCCTGAGGCCCTTTTCTGATATAATGAGCCGCGGGGCGCCGCGCTCCGCGGCCGGGGGTGCCGGGGACGGATAAGAAAGGTGCACTCATGGAACGATCGGCCAAGAAGACCCTGGTCATGCTTCTCTGCGGCGGGAAAGGGGAGAGGCTCTACCCTCTGACCAAGGACCGGGCCAAGCCCTCCGTGCCCTTCCTCGGCTGCTACCGGATCATCGATTTCAGCCTGTCCAACTCGCTGAACTCCGGCCTGCGCCGCATCGCCCTCCTCTCCCAGTACAAATCCCTTTCCCTGGAGCGCCACATCCTCCACGGATGGACCATCTTCCACGCCGAGAGCGGCGACTACATCATCTCCCTGCCCGCCCAGGGACGGGTCAGCGACCACTGGTACGAGGGGACGGCCGACGCCGTCTTCCAGAACATCTACACCATCCAGCAGGAGGCCCCCGACGCCGTCCTGGTCCTCTCCGGGGACCATGTCTACAACGCCGACTACCGGAAGCTCCTCCGCTTCTTCGCGGAGACCGACGCCGACGCCCTGATCATGACCAAGGTCGTTCCCGTCGAGGACGCCTCCCGGTTCGGGGTCATCGGGGTCGACGGCGAACGGCGGATCGTGGAGTTCCTGGAGAAACCCAAGAAGCCCTTCGCGACGCCGTGGGACCCGGCCAAGAGCCTCATCTCCATGGGCGTCTATCTGTTCAAAACGCCGGTGCTCATCAAGGCCTTGATCAAGGACGCCCGCAACGGCCGAAGCGCCCACGACTTCGGCAAGGACGTCATCCCGGGGATGATCGGCACCCACCGGATCTACGCCTATCCCTTCGAGGACTACTGGGAGGACATCGGCACGATCGACGCCTACTGGGAAGCGCATATGGCCTTTCTCTCCCCGGCGCCGCCGGCCATCCTCAAGGACCCGGCCTGGCCCGTCAGGACCTACAAGCCCCAGTATCCCCCGACCTTCCTCTCGGGCGGATCGATCGACGGTTCCTTTGTCGGCCCCGGCTGTTCGCTGACCGACTGCCGCATCGTCCATTCCATCGTTTCCCCGGGGGTGACCGTCGAGGCCGGCGCCGAGATCTCCGATTCGATCCTGTTCGAGGGCGTCACGGTCCGCGCCGGGGCCCGCCTCCGCAAGGCCATCGTCGACAAGGGCTCGACGATCCCCGCCGGGTTCGACATCGGGGGGGACGCCGAGAAGGACGCCCGTCAATTCAAGATCAGCAAGGGCGGCGTCCGCATCGTGCCCAAGGGCTGGAAGACGGAATGATCGAGAAGATCGACTTCAAGTCGTTCGAGATCGAGCGCGACGCGCCCAAGGAGCTGATGCTCCTGTCCATCATCTCCCAGAGCTTCTTCCAGCCCTTCTCGCTGGAGGACAACCTTCTGGTCGCCTTGACGGCCCTGACCTCGGGTTCCGGCGTCGGCTTCAACCGGGCCATGCTCTTCCTCAAGGAAGGGGACCGCCTCAAGGGGGAGATGTGGCTGGGCCCGGGCTCGGCCGAGGAGGCCGGCGACATCTGGGAGATCCTGGCGACGCCGGGCATCGGTTACATCGAGATCATCGAGCACAACCGGACCTTGGTCCGCCGGAACGAGGATACCCTGAGCCGCCGCGTACGGGATCTCGTCTATGCCGCCGACGCGGAGAACGTCCTCATCCCGGCCCTGGCCTCCCGGCTGAAGAACATCCTGCTGGTCCGCAACGCCTCCGAAGAGCCCCTCGTCGACAGGCGTTTCCTGGACATCATCCAGGTCGACGAGTTCCTGTGCATCCCCCTCATCGCCCGGGACGAGGTCCTCGGGGAGATCGTCCTCGACAACGCCATCACCCGGACGCCGATCAGCCGCGGCGACATCAAGCTGGCCGGCCTCTGCGGGCTGATCGCCGGCAACTACATCTACTCGGCCACTCTCCACCGCAAGCTGCTCGAGATGGAGAAGACCTCGGCCATGGGCCAGATGGCAATGTTCGTGACCCACCAGATCAGGAACCCCATCGTGGCCATCGGCGGCTTCGCCGACCAGCTCCTGCAGCCCGGCCTGGCCGAGGACAAGCGGGACCGGAACATCCGGATCATCCGCGAGGAGATCCACAGGCTCGAGCACATCATCTTCCAGATGGGCCATTTCCTCAAGGTCAGCCTCAAGGAGCCGATTTTCTTCGATCCGGCCACGGTCATCGCCGCCGTCCTCGAGAGCCCCGAGATCCAGGCCAAGCGGCCCGCCTACGATCTGCGCGTCGACATCGAGGACGGGCTGCCCCTGTTGTACTGTGACCCGACATCCTTCGGCGAGGTCCTCCGCAATCTTCTTGACAACGCCTTCGACGCGACCCCCACGGGTGGACGCATCTCGGTCAGGGGATACCGGAAGGCCGGCGACCGTTACGTCCTGTCGGTCCGGGACACGGGAAAGGGGATCACCAATCCGGACAAGGCGCAGCTCTTCAAGCCGTTCTTCACGACCAAGGAGAAGGGGATGGGCCTCGGTCTGCCGTTCATCAAAAGGGTCATGGACACCTGCGGGGGAAAGATCGAGGTCCGCAGCCGGGTCGCGAGCGGGGCCCTGTTCAAACTGTCGTTCCGATGCCGGGACAAGGAGTGAGAGACCATGAGCAACGCGAAGAAGAGGATCCTGCTGGTCGAGGACGAGCAGCCGCTCTGCCTGCTCTATGAAGAGGAGTTGAGCAAGGAGGGCTACGACGTCACGGCCGTCACCGACGCGGACACGGCCCTGGAGGCCCTCGATCGAGGTCCGTTCGACCTGATCGTCACCGACATCCGGATGCCGGGAAAGGACGGCATCGAGCTCATCACCCACGTCATGGGCCGCCGCCGGGACATCCCGATCATCATCAACTCGGCCTACCAGAGCTACAAGGAGGATTTCATGACCTGGGCGGCCGACGCCTATGTCGTCAAGTCCTCTTCGCTGGACGAGCTCAAGGCCAAGATCCGGCAGCTCCTGGAGCGCTGATGTCGGAGCTGCGGAAAGACCTGGTCAGCGGGGGCTGGGTCATCATCGCCACCGAGCGGGGCAAGAGGCCCGATGATTTCCGGCCGGCTGAAGAGGGGCCCGGCCGGGCCCCGGCGCCCCGGGGGTTCTGCCCGTTCTGCGAGGGCAGCGAGGTCAAGACCCCGCCCGAGGTCCAGACGGTTCGCCCCCCTGGTTCCCCTCACGACGCCCCGGGATGGAAGGTCCGGGTCGTCCCCAACAAGTTCCCGGCCCTCAACAGGGGTCCGGCCTCCCCGAAGATGTCACGGGGCATCTTCCAGTGGATGGAAGGCCGGGGAGTCCACGAGGTCGTCATCGAGAATCCCGACCACAGTCTCGAGCTCGCGGACCTTCCCGTCCCCCATATCCGGGACATCCTCGCCGTCTTCCAGCAGAGGGTCCGGGCCATCGAGACCGAGTACCATTATCGATATGTCCAGGTCTTCAAGAACAAGGGGAGGGAAGCCGGGGCCTCCTTGAGCCACCCCCACTCCCAGATCGTGGCCACTCCCATCGTGCCGAAGAGGGTCAAGGAGGAGATCTACGGCGCCGAGAGGCTCTTTCGGGGCTTCCGGGAATGCGTGTACTGCCGGATCCTCAGGGAGGAGAACGCCTCCGGGCAGCGGGTCGTCTGGCACGACGCCCATTTCACGGCCTTCGCTCCCTTCGCCTCCCGATTCCCCTTCGAGATGGCCGTATTTCCGGCCCGCCACTCGCCGTTCTTCACCGATGTCCGCGAGGACGAGCTGGCCTCCTTGGCGGGGACGCTCAAGTTCGTCCTCGGCCGGCTCAAGAGCGTGGTCGGCGATCCGCCCTACAACATGGTCTTCCACCAGGCCCCCAATCCGTCCCACTCACGGCAGGCCTGGCCCGACATCGACAGGATCTACCATTGGCATCTGGAGATCTTCCCCATCCTGACCAAGGTCGCCGGCTTCGAATGGGGAACGGGGTTCTACATCAATCCCATCGCGCCCGAGACGGCCGCCGCGTTCCTGCGGGGCTCGTGATGCGTCCCAGATGTAGCGGAAGACTCTGAGGAGGGCAGGAAGACGCATCACCGCGGGGGAGTTTGAGGGGGACGGCGTCGTTCCCCTCAGGGGGTCAGCGAAGCGAAGCGGAGCGCCGAGGGGGGAGCTTGACTCCCCCCTGGAAGTGTTCCGTCTTTGCAGAAGGCTAAGGAAAAAAGATGGGCAAGACGGAAAACTAGGGGTGCGGCGTTTTGAGGAGCTTGCGGTAGAGGTCGATATACGACGCGGCCGAGCGGTTCCAGGAGAAATCGGAGGCCATGGCGTTGCGGATGAGCGCCCGCCACGCGTCCTTGCGGCCATAGACCTCCATCGCCCGGCGCAGTCCGCCGAGGAGGCCGGCGGCGGTCGGCGCGGAGAATTTGAAGCCGTTGCCCTTTCCCGTCGCCGGGTCGAGATCCACGATGGTATCGTCCAAGCCTCCCGTGGCCCGGACGACGGGGACCGCGCCGTACTTGAGAGCGTACATCTGGGTCAGGCCGCAGGGCTCGTAGCGGGAGGGGACGAGAAAGATGTCGCTGCCGGCGTAGATGAGATGGGCCGTCCGCTCGTCGAAGGCGATCTTGAGGCCCAACCCGTCGGGATGGCGCGAACGGGCCTCTCTCAGGAACTCCTCGACGGCCCGTTCGCCGGCGCCCAGGATGACGATCCTCACGCCGAGGGCCAGGATGCCTTCGAGGGCCTCGCAGACGATATCGAGGCCCTTCTGACCGGCCAGCCGGGTCACCAGGCCGACGACCGGCGCCCCGGGGGAATCGGGCAGGCCGAACTCCCGCAGCAGCTCGGCCCGGCAGGCCCTCTTTCCGGACAGGTCGCGCGGTCCGAAACGGGCCGGGATCAGGCGGTCGGTCACCGGGTTCCACTCGAGGTAGTCGACTCCGTTGAGGATGCCGTAAAGGTCCGAGGACCGCGTGCGAAGCAGGCCGTCGAGACCGAACCCGAACTCGGGCGTCTGGATCTCCCGGCTATAGGTAGGGCTGACCGTGCTAACGGCGTCGGCGTAAAGGATACCGGCCTTGAGATAGCTCACCCGGCCGTAGAACTCGAGCCCGTCGGCCGCAAAGAGGGACCCGGGGAGCCCGATCCGGCCGAGGATCCCTTTGTCGAAAAGGCCTTGATAGGCCAGGTTGTGGATGGTGAACAGCGACCGGGTCCCGGCGAAAAACGCGTCGCCTGACAGGGCGAACCGGAGATAGGCGAAAGCCATCCCGGCCTGCCAGTCGTGACCGTGAATGATGTCGGGCGGGGCGTCGAGGGACCGCATCGTCTCCAAGGAGGCCCTGGCGAAGAAGGCGAAACGCTCGCCGTTGTCGGGGTCGTCACCGTCGGGCGTCCCGTAGAGGTGGGCCCGGTCGAAGAGGTCGGGCCGGTCGATGAACATGACGTCCACGCCGTCGGCCTGATGCTCCAAGGCCGAGAAAGGAGCCGGCCGGCCGCCGAGCTCGAAGCCCTCGGAGCCGAACATCCTCCGGACGGGCAGTCCTTTCTCGCGGACTTCCCGATAGAACGGCATATAGATCCTGACGCTGGCGCCCGCGCGGGCCAGGAACCGGGGCAGAGCGCCGGCGACGTCGGCCAAGCCCCCCGTCTTGGCGTAGGGGAAGACTTCGGAAGCCAGGAAAGCGACGTTCATAAGGAACCATTTTATCATAACTTGTCATTTCGGCGGCGGTCGTCTATCATGAGCGGACATGACGGGCGGAACGCAACGGTCCGGCGGGGAAAGGCTGCGCGTCGCGGCCGGCGTGGTCGAGCGGGACGGCAGGATCCTCGTCGCCCGGCGTCGGGCGGGCCGCTTCGGAGGCATGTGGGAGTTCCCGGGAGGCAAGCTCGAGGCGGGGGAGGGGCCCGAACAGGGCTTGGAGAGGGAGCTGGCCGAGGAGTTCGGGGTCCGCTCGCGGATCGGGGCCTTCATCTGCGCGGTCCCTTACGACGGCCCGGCCCTCCGGATCGAGCTTCTCGTCTATCGGGCCGAGCTGCTGCCGGGCGATCTCCTTCTCCGGGACCATGACGAGATCCGCTGGCTCCTGCCGTCCGAAATGGACGAGGCCGCGTTCTCCGAGCCGGACCGGCCCGTCGTCCGTCTGCTCGCCGCCGGCCCGGCAAGCCCCGGGGGGACCGCCCGATAAGCGGCCCGACGGTGACCGGTGTCGCTCGGAGGTCAGCCATGGACAGCGTCATCCTCAAGGCCGGAAAGGACAAGGCCGTCCGGAACCGGCACCACTGGATCTTTTCCGGGGCCGTCGCCCGTTTCCCGGACTTCGAGGACGGGGACATCCTCGCCGTGCGGAGCTCCGGCGGCGAGCACCTCGGCTACGCCTACTTCAATCGCCGCGGCTCGATCGTCGGGCGCGTGGTCGGGTTCGGGGCCCCGGCCCCGCGGGACGCCGTCCGGAAAAGCCTGGCAGGCGCGTTGGCCCTCCGGGAGGGGCTGTTCGACCCGGCCGTGACCAACGCCCGGCGCCTGGTCAATGCCGAGGGCGACGGCCTGCCCGGCCTGGTGGCCGACCTCTACGACGACGTCCTCGTCGTCCAGATCGCGACGCTGGGGATGGAAAAGCTCAAGCCCCTGCTGCTCGAGCTGCTCGTCGAGGCCCTGCGGCCGCGGACGGTCTACGAACGCTCCGATCTCCCGGCCCGCCGCGAGGAGGGCCTGGGCGATCTTGAGAGCGTCCTTTACGGCGATCCGGCCGGGGCCGAGCAGGTCGATGTCCTCGAGAACGGGCTCCCGTTCCGGGTCCGGCCGTCCCGGTCCCAGAAGACGGGCTTCTATCTCGACCAGAGGGAGATGCGGGCCCTCGTGCGCCGGATGGCGGGCGGCAGCAAGGTCCTCAACGCCTTCTCCTACACGGGGGCCTTCACGGTCTGCGCCCTGAAGGGCGGAGCGGTCCGGGCCGACTCCGTCGACTCCTCGGAGGCGGCCCTGGGGCTGGCCGAGGAGAACCTCGAGCTCAACGGCCTGCCGGCCTCGTCGGGATCCTTCGTGGCCGCCGACGTGTTCTCCTTCCTGCGGTCACCTAACCTTGACTACGACTTCATCATTCTGGACCCACCGGCCTTCGCCAAGAGGCGGACCGACGTCGTCCAGGCCTGCCGCGGCTATAAGGACATCAACCGCCTGGCCATCCAGAAGGTCCGGCCCGGGGGCCTGGTCCTGACGTTCTCCTGCTCCCACTTCATCGACCCTCGGCTTTTCCGGCAGGTCGTCTTCCAGGCCTCGCTCGAGGCCGGACGCCGGGTCCGCATCCTCCAGGAGCACCGGCAAGCTTTCGACCATCCCGTCAGCGTCTACCACCCCGAAACGGCCTATCTCAAAGGTTTGCTGCTTCACGTGGAATAGGGGCGAGGTTTGCCTGACGGCGCCGATTCTCATATAATCGCCTCGAGCCGCGAGAGACGGCGGCCGGCCCGCGGGAGATCGACATGGACGTTAATGACCGATTCCGGACCTCTCTCAGGGCCGTCTCGGCCGTCGCTTTCGCGGTCGCCGCGAGCCTGTTCATGACGCTTGCGGCCGTCGAGATCATCAGGGCCCGGTTCGCCCCGTTCAAGGGTTTCGCCCCCGGGGCGGCGGGGCCCGCGCTTCGCTATGCCTTCTACGCCGCCGCGGTCGCCGCTGTGGCCCTCATCCGCTTCCTTCCGGCCCTGCGTCCTTGCCGGGACGATCCGGCGGTCCGGCAGGATGATCCCGGAACGGCCATGGCACGTCTCCAGCGGATATCGATCGTGTCGCTGGTCCTGGCCGAGACGCCGGGGATCGCCGGCTTTGTCCTGTTCCTCATCGGTGGGTTCAACACCGATTTTTACATTCTGGCCTCCGTCTCGCTCTTCCTCCTCTTCATGGCCTTCCCCCGCCGGGCGAGGTGGGAAGAACGCCTGGGGGCCTCCGGGGGTGGGCCATGATGAGATCCAACGTATCGCCTTGGCCGGGCATCGCCCTGGCCTTGGCCCTGCTGGTCGGGCCCGGTCAGGGGCGCGGCCAGGAAGCGCCGCCGGACACCGGTGCCGCCCCGGTGCTCCGGTACGAGATCTGGGTCGAGCTCGACGCCGACGCCAAGACCCTGCGGGGACGGGAGGACATCGTCTGGACCAACCGGACGGCGGAGCCGGTCGCCGACATGGTCTTCCATCTCTACTGGAACGCCTTCAAGAACGAGGCCAGCACGTTCCTCCGGGAGAGCCTGTCCGAGACGATGTTCTCCCGGGGCGCCTCCCCGCGGGACGGGGAATGGGGCTGGATCGACGTCACCAGCGTCCGGCTGGCCGAGGGCCACGATCTGACCCCGACCATGGTCTTCCTGAGCCCGGACGAGCCGGCCAACCCGGACGACCGGACGGTCCTGCGGGTCGTGTTCCCCGAGCCCGTCCAGCCGGGAGAGAGCGCCCGTCTTCACCTCGATTTCCAGAGCCGGATCCCGCGGACCGTGGCCCGGTCGGGGTATTACCGGAACTCCTTCTTCATCGCCCAGTGGTTCCCCAAGCCGGGCGTCTATGAAGAAGGCCGGGGATGGAACGCCCACGAATACCATCAGAACTCCGAATTCTTCGCGGACTTCGCCGATTTCGTCGTCCATATCACCATCCCCCGGGACTTCGTCATCGGCTCCTCGGGCAAGGAGACCGCTGTCCGGGTCGACGAAGCGGCCGGGACGACGACCTACACGTACCGCCAGTCCATGGTCCACGATTTCGCCTGGACGGCCGGCGACCGCTACCTCAAGGTCGAGCGCGATTTCATCGCCGAGGACGAGGTCACCGCCGAGGAGTACGAGCGGACGGCCGAGCTGCTCGGCCTGTCCCTCGAGGAGGTCAGGCTGCCCAACGTCCGGATGATCCTGCTCATCGCCCCCGAACATCGCGGGCAGATCGACCGCCATTTCCGGGCCTTGCGGGCGGCCATCAAATACTACGGCCTGTGGTACGGTCCGTACCCCTACGAGACCGTGACCATGGTCGATCCGCCGTTCCGGACGGGGAGCGGGGGCATGGAATACCCGACGCTGTTCACGGCCGGGACCCGGGTCCTGCCCAGCAAGGGCGCCCTGTCGCCCGAAAGCGTCATCGTCCACGAGTTCGGCCACGGCTATTGGTACGGGCTTGTGGCCACGAACGAGTTCGAGGAGGCCTGGCTCGACGAGGGCTTCAACACCTATTCCACGGGACGGGTCCTGGCCGTGGCCTACGGGCCGGGCGCCCTTCCCGTCTCTTGGAACGGGATCCCGCTCGACGGCCTCCTGAGGATGCCCAGGATCTACGATTTTGAGCTCAACCGGGCGGCGGCCATCAACGTCGCCGAGCTCGATCCCGTGACGGCCTGGAGCTGGAAGTTCTACAATTCGGCGAGCTACGGGGCCAACGTCTACATGCGGGCGGCCACCCTCCTCGAGACCCTCGAACGCCTGCTCGGCGAGCGGACCTGGGCCCGGATCATGCGGGCCTACCACATGCGCAACCGCTACCGGCACCCCCGGACGGAGGACTTCATCGCCGTCGTCAACGAGCTGTCCGGGTCGGACATGACCTGGTTCTTCGAGGAGCTGCTCACGGCCACCCATGACTTCGATTACGGGGTGGCCTCGATCTCGTCCGTTGAAAAGCCCCGGCACGTCCGCGGCGTCTTCGAGGTCGACGGCAAGAAGGTCGAAATGACGGACGAGAGAATCCGCGAGCTCGGCCGAGCGGCGGCCGAGGATCCGCAGGCCGCCGCCCCCAAGGAGTATCTCACGACGGTCGTCCTGAGGCGGTTCGGCGAGGCCCGCATCCGGGGCCAAGGCCGGGTCGAGGTCGCCGTTCGGTTCGAGGACGGCTCGGTCGAGACCCGCAGCTGGGACGGGCAGGCCCGCTGGGCCCGCCTGGAATTCATCAAGCCCGTCCGGGTCGAATGGGCCAAGGTCGATCCCCGCGGCATCTGGCTCATCGATTCGAACCTGGCCAACAACAGCCGGGGGACGGACGGCCTGCGCAAGAACGTCGTCCGCCTGATGCTCCGGTTCTTCAACAACGTCCAGTGCGCTCTCCAGGCCCTGAGCGGCTGGAGCTGAGGGAGGCGACTCATGTCCGTCATGCGATCGATCGGCACCGGCCTCAGCGGCACCCTCCACAAAGGGAAGCTGCTCGTCTATCTCTGGGCCCTCAACGTCGCCTTCACCCTGGCCGTCGCCGTCCCGTTCCTGGCGCTCATCCAGAAGGAGCTCGGACATTCGCTCCTCGGATCGAGCATCCGGGTCTTCGACATCCCCTGGCTCGCGGAGATGGCCTTCAAGTACGGGGAGGCCCTGCCGGCCATGGCGGCGGGCCTGGGCATCGGCGCGCTGCTTTATGTCCTGTTCCACATCTACCTCAACGGGGGCATCCTGGGCCGGCTCCTCGACCGGGAAGGCCCGGTGACCCTGGCCGCGTTCCTCTCCGACGCCGGACGCTACGCGGGGCGGTTCTTCCGCCTCTTCCTGGCATCGCTGCTTTTCTACGCCGTGGTGTTCGGGGGCCTCCTCAGCCTGGTCTCGGCGGGTTTCAGGCCCTGGATGGAGGGCGCCCGGACGGAATGGCCGGTGGTCATCCTGTCCAACGTCCGCCTTCTTATCGCCCTCCTGCTCCTGTCGATCGTCCACATGGTCTTCGACTACGCCCGGATCGTTATCGTCGCCGACCAGGACCGCAGGGCCCTTCACGCCCTGCGCCTGGCCCTCGGCTTCCTCCGCAAGCGGTTCTTCCGGGCCTGGTCCCTCTACCTGCTCGTCGTCGTCATCTTCCTGGCCGGGATGGCCCTGAACCTTTTCGTGGCCGGCCGGCTGGCCGGCGCTCCGTCCACGGCGGCCCTTGTGCTGGCCGCCGTCTGGACTCAGGTCATGGTCGTTTACCGAATCTGGGTGAAGGTCCTGTTCTTCAGCGCCCAGTCGGAATTCTACAGGATGCACCCCTATTGAGCGCCCCCATGAAGCTCGCCTTCCTCGGCGCCGCCCGTCAGGTGACAGGGTCCTGCTACCACCTCGAAGCGGGCGGCCTCAAGCTGCTCGTCGAATGCGGCCTCTACCAAGAACGGCCTTTCCTCGACCGGAACTGGAACGATTTCCCCATTCCGCCCGAGGACATCGACATCTGCCTTCTGACCCACGTCCATCTGGATCATTCCGGGCTCCTGCCCCGGCTCGTCGACTCCGGATTCTCGGGCACCATCCTGACGACGGCGCCGACGGCCGACCTCCTGTCGATCGCCCTGATGGACTCGGCCGAGATCCAGGAAGAGGACGCGGCCTACAAGAGGAAGCGGCACCAGAAAGAGGGCCGTACAGGTCCCCATCCGGAGATCCCGCTCTACACGACCGAGAGCGTCCAGGCGACCATGCCGCTGGTCGAGGAGGTCGGCTACGAGAAGGACGTCGCTCTCAACGGGCGGGTGACGGCGCGGTTCCGGGACGCCGGCCACATTCTCGGCTCGGCGATGATCGAGATCAAGGTCCGGGAGAACGGGCGCGACCGCCGCTTCGTCTTCTCCGGGGACATCGGCCAATGGGGCATGCCCTTCGTCGAGGACCCGTCGATCTTCGAGGGCGCCGATTACGTCGTCATGGAGTCGACCTACGGGGACCGCGACCACGAGGACCCCAAGGACGTGGCGTCTCTCCTGGCCGATGTCATCCGGGAGACCGCGGCGGCCGGCGGCAACGTCATCATCCCGACGTTCGCCATCGAACGGGCCCAGGACCTGATGTTCCACCTCAGCCGCCTGGCATGGGAGAAGGCCATCCCTCCGGTCCCCGTCTTCCTCGACAGCCCCATGGCCCGCGAGGTCACCAGGGCCTTCGAGCGCCACCTCGACGTCCTCGACGACGAGGCTAAAGCGCTCTTCAGGGAAGGTCGGAATCCCTTCGCCTTCCCCGGGCTGAAGATCGTCCAGACGCCCGACGAGTCCAAGGCCATCAACGAGCTCGATGGGCCGGCGGTCATCATGGCCGGCTCGGGCATGGTCACCGGGGGGCGGGTCAAACACCACCTTCTGCGCAATATCGCCCGGCCCGAGTCGACGGTCCTGTTCGTCGGCTACCAGGCCCGCGGGACGCCCGGCCGCCAGATCATCGAAAAGAGCCCGGAGATCCGGCTCCTCGGGAAGACCATCCCGGTCAAGGCCCGGATCGCCAAGATCAACGGCTTCTCGGCCCACGCCGACAGGACGGCCCTCGGCCGCTGGCTCGACGGGTTCGCGGCCCCGCCGCGGCGGCTGTTCGTCACCCACGGGGACGACGAGGTCATCCGCAACTTCGCGGAGCGCGTCAGGAAGGAGCGGGGCTGGACGGTCGAGGCCCCCGAATACAAGGAGATCTGGGACCTCGACTAGCCTTACTGAAGCAGCGGAGGGAGCTTCTCGGCCCCCTGGGAGCGGGCGTAGGCCGCCATGATGCTCTCGAGCTCCTTGCCGAGGGCCTCGTCCAGCGAGGGTGCCGCGAACGCTCGGATCCTCTTGGCAACCTCCTCATGGGCCTTGTCGACGATCGAAGTCCGGCCGGCGGCCACCCAAGCGTCGTAGGGGTCCCGGTCGGCTAGCCCGGCCGAGATGTGCTCTTTCCGGTACCAGTGGCGCGTGTGAGGGTGGGATAGGAACTGCATGCCGGGAGTGAAGCCCTCGAACAGGCCCAGGGCCAGCGGCTCGTCCCGCTGGGCGATGCCGGCCAGCAGCCGGTAGACCATGGCGCATATGCCGTCGTCGATGACCAGCTTCTCGAGGCTCTGGGCGCTCTCGAAATCGAGCATCCCCGGCCCGGAGATGACGTTGACCCCGGCCAGGGCCCCGAGGACCGCGCCCATGGCCGTCTCGAGCCCGGCCTGCGGGTCGTTGACCTTGGCGTCGCTCAATCCCATGTAGGCATGGGTGGGGAGGTTCAGGGCCTTGGCGATCTGGGCGTAGGCCGCGTCGATCATCATGGTCTCCACGGCGCCCATGGGCGTCGTTCCCTTTCGCATGTCGAAGCTCGAGGGCGAGCCGCCGAAGATGACCGGAGCGCCGGGGCTGGCGACCTGGCAGACGACCAGGCCGCAGAGGTTCTCGGCGACGTGCTGGACCAGGGTCCCGGCGATGGTCACCGGGGAGGTCGCCCCGGTCATGCCCATGGAGATGAGCTCGGACGGGATCCCGGCCCGGGCCGAATCGATCAGGCTCTGGGCGGTCAGATGGCTCCACATGAGGGGAGGGGAGGGGCAGGCGTCGAAGATGGCCAGGGGCTTCCGGCGGAGCTCCTCTTGGCCGCCTCGGACGGCGGCCAGGAGGTCCCGCATGGGCTTGAAACCTTCGACGCGGAAGGTCCCCGTGACGAACGGCTTGGTCGAAAGGCACAGGCCGACGTAGAGCCTGTAGGCGTCCGAGGCCCCCGGGGGGACGTCCGAGCTGATCAGGCCCGTGCTTTGGAAATGGAGGTGCTCCAGGGTCTCGACGAGCTTATAGAAATCGACGAGGTCCCGGGTTATGGCCTGGCGCTCCTCCTGGGTCTCGTGGTCGAGCATGGTCACCGCCGACGAGCCCGGGTCGAAGTGGACCTCGTCGCCGCCGACGACGAAGGCTTTCTCGCCGCTCCGGTCGTAGAGGGTCACGGAAGCCGGCGTCGAGGCCAGGCACCGCTCGACGAGGGACCGCTTCAGGCGGGCCCTTTGGGCCGTGCGGTCGATATCGGCTCCGGCCCCTCCCAGAAGATCGAGGGCCTCGGCGTTCTCGATCATGATCCCCTGACGCTCGAGGAGCTGCAGCCCCTCGTCGACGATCCGGTCCACGAAGGCCCGGTCAAGAAGCTCGAGCTTCGGCCTTTTTGCTACGATCATCGTTGTCCCTCCTTGGCATCGGGCGCACGGGTCGCGGCCCCGTTCCCGACGCTCTCCGTTCAGCCCCGGCCGGCCAGGGCCTTGGCCAGCTTGACGGCGGAGACGGCGTTCTCGGCGTAGCCGTCCGCTCCGATGTCCTCGGCCCACTTGGCGCTCGCCGGCGCGCCCCCGACGAGGACCTTGTACTTGTCCCTAAGGCCTCGCTCGCGGAGCAGGCCGATAAGCTTCCTCTGGTTGATCATGGTCGTCGTCAGGAGCGCGGACAGGCAGATGAAGCCGGCCCCGACGGCTTCGGCCTTGTCGATGAACCTTTCCAGAGCGACGTCGGCGCCGAGGTCGTGGACCTCGAAGCCCCCCGCCTGGAGCATGGACGCCACGAGGTTCTTGCCGATGTCGTGGATGTCGCCCTCGATGGTACCGATGACGGCGATCCCGGCCGTCCGGGTCCTGGCCTCGCTGCGGGCCAGGACGGGATCGATAACGGCCATGGCCGCCTTCATGGCCTCGGCGCTCGAGATCAGCTCGGGCAGGAAATATTCGCCCTGCTCCCACAGCTCGCCGACCCGCTGGATGCCCGGCACGGTGCCCTTCTCGACGACCTCGAGAAGGTCGAGCCCCGATCCAACGGCGGCCCGGGCCAGCTCGGCGGCCCGGACGCGGTCGCCGGCGACGACGGCCTCCCGGATGTCCCTGTACAGATCTTCTTTCACGCGCGCACTCCTCTCACGACAAAGGGGGCCATGGCCCGGATGAACGCCGGGCCGGTCCCGCAGCAGCCTCCGATGAAACGGGCCCCGGCCTCGACGAGGGCCGGGACATGCCTCACGTAGTCCTCCAGGCTCTGGGAATAGGTGACGTTCCCGTCGGGCCCGATGACGGGCTGTCCGGCGTTGGCCTGGGCGACGATCGGCAGCCGGGTGGCTTCCCCGAGGGCCCTGACTGCGCCGATCATCTGCTCGCTGTTGAGCGTGCAGTTGACCCCAACGGCCGCCGCTCCGCCGGCCTCGAGCTCGGCGGCGCACCGGGCGGCCCCGTCGCCCATGATCGTGAAGAAGCCCCGCGGCAGGATGTTGAAGGTCATGGTCACGAACACGGGGACCGCGGTCACGCGGCGGGCGCCCAGAAGCCCGGCCAGGGCCTCCCTCAGGTCGTAGTGGGTCTCGAGGAGGAGGACGTCCGCCCCGCCATCGGCCAACCCGCGGGCCTGCTCGGCGTAGGCGTCCTCGAACTCCTTTTCGGTGAATTCCCCCTGGGGCCGGAGGAACTTTCCGGTGGGCCCCATGCTCCCGGCCACATAGCCGCCGGCCGGGGCCGCCGACCGGGCCAGGCGGGCCGCGGCCCGGTTGAGCTCGTAGGCCCGGTCCCCGAGGCCGTGCCCGGCCAGCTTGATGGGGCTGCCGCCGAAGGTGTTGGTCGAGACGGCGTCGGAGCCGGCCGCGAAATAATCGGCGTGGACGGCGGCGACGACCTCGGGCCTGTCGACGTTCCATATCTCGGGCGGCGCCCCCTGGGGGAGCCCGCGGGCCATGAGCTCGGTGCCCATGGCCCCGTCGAGGAGGACCTCCCGGTCCTTGGCCAGTTCGAGAAGGGAGAGGCTCATGGTTCACCTGCCCGGTAGGGTTTGAATTCCATGGCCTTGACGAACTCGTCCTGGAAGCCGGGTTGCGAGGCCAGGGAGACGTGGGCGATGGATGCGGCCAGCGCCTCGGCGGCCTCCCTCTCGGGAGCCGAGAGGAGGAGCTTGCGGGCCCCGGCCAAAGAGGCGTTGCCGACGAACGTGATCCGGCCGGCGTGGATATCGGGCAGGAGGCCGATGGCCACGGCGTTGCGGACGTCGAGCGAGCCGCCGAAGGCCCCGGCGACGAGGATCCGGTCGAGCTTACGGGACGGAGTGCGGAACTCGCGCAGCATGAGCAGGGCGCCGGTCCTGATCGCGGCCGTGGCCAGCTGGATCTCCCGGACGTCCTGCTGGGTCAGGGCCAGCCCCGATCCGAGCTCGAGCCTCCTTTCCGGCGCGGCGATACGGCCGTCCGGTCTGATCAGCTTGTTCTCGAGGGCGATGGCCAATATATCGACGAGCCCCGTCCCGCAGACGCCCGAAGGCGGCAGATCGCCGATGGTCCGCAGCCGGAAGCCGGCGTCGTCCCATTCGGCGTGATGGACGGCCCCGGCGACGGCCATCATCCCGCAGCTGATGTTCATGCCCTCAAAAGCCGGTCCGGCGGCCGTCGAGGCGGCGGCCAACTCACGGCCCCTCTTGAGGACGATCTCGCCGTTGGTCCCCAGGTCGATGAACAGCTCCCGGCCGTGGCTCGAGGCCATCTCCGAGGCCGCCAGGCCGGCCGTGACGTCGCCGCCGACGAAACTTCCGATGTTGGGCACGATGTGGATCTTGGCATGGGGATTGATGGACAGTCCGATCTCGGCGGCCGGCAACGGCGGGAGGGCGGTGAACACGGCGTGGAACGGGGCCATGGCCAGAGTGTCCACGGGGACGCCGCACAGGAAATGGTTCATGGCCGTGTTCCCGGCGACGACGGCCTCGTAGATCCGGTGGCGGGGCACGCCGCGGGGCCGGGCCGCCTCGGCGACCAGCTCGTTGAGGAGCTGGATGACGGCCCGGCGGAGGCGCCGGAGATTATCGGGATTCTCGAAAGCGAAGGTGATCCTGGAGACCACGTCTACCCCGTAGGAGGCCTGGGTGTTGACCGACGAGGCCCGGCCGACGACCTCTCCCGTCCGCAGGTCGGCGATCTCGGCGACGACCGTGCTCGTCCCGAGGTCGACGGCCAGCCCGAAGATCCCCTCGGTGGTATCACCCGGTTCGATGTCGAGGACCTCCCGCCCGCCGAAGAGAACGGCCGTGAAGCCGCCCTTGGAGGCGATCGACCCGCCGCCAAGCTTCTCCAGGACCGGCAGGGGGACGCCGAGGTCGCGGGTCTTGAGCAGGGACCGGAGGCCATCCAGGGCCGCCTCGGGGGAGGCCGGCCCGGATCGTTCCAAAGACAGGAAAAGCTTCCTGACGGCCGGCTGGGGGATGACGTCGGTGGCCATTCCCGTCTCGAGGACGGCCACGCTCTCGAGCCTGGAGCCGGGGAGGACCTCCACGGCCACATCGCTGCGGACCTCATAGAGGCAGGCCAATCGATGGTCGGGCCCAAGGCCCCTTCTCAGGAGGAGGGCCTCTTCGCGCGGCGTCTGGAAGGGGAGGGGGCCGCTGACGATGCGCACCGCGCACTTCCCGCAGACGCCCCTCTTGTTGCAGTAGGCGCTGAGAGGCACGCCGGCCCTCATGAGAACGTCGGACAGGATGTCGCCCTGACGGGCCCTGGCCTTGGTCCCGTCGGGCTGGATGTGAACGGTGAAGGACGGTTCGGTCATCGGGCGGTCCTGTCGTTGTCGACGGGCCCTATTCTATGCCATTTCGTGGCCGTTGTGCACCCCTTTTGTCGGGAAACGACGGCCGGGGGCGCTGCCGGGACCGCCACCAGAGATAGGCCGGGAAGCCGGCCCCAAGAAGGGCCGCGCCGGCCAAGGCCTTGAGAGGCTGGGATAGGACGATGTTGACGAAGACGCTCAGGCTCATGAGGATGAAGACCAGGGGAACGACGGGATAGCCCCAAGTCCGGTAAGGCCGCTGCGCCTGCGGGAGACGGCGCCGGAGCACGAACACGGCGGCCCCCGTGGCGGCGAAGAAAAGGAGCAGGGCGAAGACCATGTATTCGTAAAGCGCCTGATACGTCCCCGACAGGCAGAGGGCCGAGGCCCAGACGGCCTGGCCCCACAGAGCGCCCGCCGGCACCCGGAAGCGCTCACTCAGCCGGCCCATGGAGCGGAAGAACGAGCCGTCCCGGGCCATGGCGTAATAGACGCGGGGCCCGTAGAGAAGATTGGCGTTGAGGCAGCCGAAGATCGAGACCATGACGACGGCCGAGAACAGGGCCGCCCCTCCCGCCCCGAAAAGGGCCGCCGCCGCCCGCTCCCCGATGCGGGTCACCCCTTTCATCTCCTCGAACGGCAGGGCCCACAGATAGACGACATTGACCAGGACATAGCTGACCGCCACGGTCGCGACGCCGAGCAATAGGCCGCGGGGGATGTTCCTGGCCGGCTCGCGGATCTCCTCGGCCGTGCAGTTGACGGCGTACCAGCCGTCGTAGGTCCAAAAGACGGCCACCAGGGCCAAGCCGAGCGGCCCGGCCAAGTCCGATAGGGCCGGTCCTCCGGGAGGGAAAAGCGAGCGGAAATTGCCCGCTCCGGCTCCCTCCCCTAACAGTCCGCCCAGAATGACCAGCCCGGCGACGGCCCCCAGCCGCAGGACCGTCAGCAGGTTCTGGACAGCCACGCCGGCCCGGATGCCGCGGGTGTTCAAGAAGGTCAGCATGACGATCGATGAGGCAGCCACGGCCTGCCCAGCGGTGACCGTATGGGAGAGGCCCGGAAGGTTTATGACCCAGAGCACGCGTGCCGTCGAAAGCGCCGGGATGAAGCCGCCGAGGAATTCGGCGAAGGCCACGGCCAGCGCGGCCAATCCCCCGCACATGATGAACCCGAAGAATCCCCAACCAAAGAGGAACGACGCCGCCGGACCGTAAGCCTCCCGCAGGTAGATGTATTGCCCGCCCGCCCGGGGGAACATGGCCCCCAGCTCGGCGAACGTCAGGGCCCCGCACAGGGTGATCAATCCCCCGGCAAACCAGACGATGAGAGCGAAGCCGGGGGAGGGGAGGCCTTCGGCGACCAGGCCCGGGGTCATGAAGATCCCGGAGCCGACCACGGCCCCAATGACGAGAAAGGCCGTGTCGATGAGACCCAGGCGTCTAAGGAATCCCGGCGACCGCTCTTCGATCCCTTTCATGTGCGCGACCGACCCGTATTGTATGCGAAAAGAGCGGCCGCGTCAGCCGAATTCTTTGCCCGGCCCGTTACGGCATCAAGCATCTATCTTATTTATTATCAACAACTTCTAATTCCTTCTAAATTGTTTATTTTCAATGGCTTACAGCCAGTCGCTATTCATCATACCAGCCCAGCGCTTCCTGGGTGGCCTCCAGGCCTCTTTATTATGCTAATCTTGCTCTCGTATCCTATTTATTATCTATAATATATGAAAATTGTCGGCATGCCGACATTTCCTCATTATTAAGAATGACAATTCTCTTGCATTTCACGGGGACCTTGGATATAAAGGAGACTCGCGGACCTTGCGTTGTCGCCTTGGAGGAGAGCCCTTTGATCATCGCCATCACCAATCAAAAAGGCGGGGTCGGAAAAACGACGACCTCCGTCAACGTCGCCGCGGCCATGGCGTTGATGGGGAAGAAAGTCCTGCTGGTCGACACCGATCCCCAGGCCCACAGCACGATCTCCACGGTCAATAATCCCGGGCAGTACGAAAAGTCGCTCTACGACGTGCTCATGAAACGCGGGGAGAAGATCGCGGACATCATCGTCCGGTCGAACATCCCGGGACTGGACATGGCCATAACGAAGATATCCATGGCGAAGCTGGAACCGTCCTTGATCGGCGAATTCGACGGCCATTTCAGGCTCAAGGACGCCCTCGAGTCGGTCCGCACGAAATATCAATACATCTTCATCGATACGCCGCCCACGCTGGGGTTGATCACGCTTAACGCGCTGGTCGCGTCGAACTACATCCTGATACCCATCCAGTCGTCGTATCTCTGTCTTGAGGGCACAGATGATCTGTTGGAGACCATCGAGAAGGTCCGCCGGATCGCCAATCCGCATCTGAAGGTTCTGGGGGTCCTCATCACGCTCTACGACAAGCGGACCATCCTGGCCCGGGATGTCGTCGAGAGGATCCGCCGCGTTTTCGGGGACAAGCTGTTCAAGACGTTCATATCCAAAAGCGTCAAGCTCGAGGAGAGCCCCGCCTATAGGGAATCCATCTTCACCTACGCGCCGAATTCCATCGGGGCCGAGCAGTACAGGAAAGTCGCCGAGGAGATCATTCACCGTGCAAAAAACTAAGAGAGCGGGTCTTCCGGAAAGCGTCGGGATGAGGCACGACGGCCACTTCGTCGACCTGATATCCTCCAGGTCTTTGGGGCCGCGTATTCGTATGATCTCCATAGACAAAATAGATCCGAATCCTCATCAAGCGCGCCTCGAGCTCGGCAACATCGAAGAGCTCATGGAATCCATCAAGAGCAAAGGCATCCTAGAGCCCATCCTGGTTCGATCGAAGGAGGGCCGCTTCGAGATCATCGCCGGCGAGCGCCGCTTCATCGCTTCCAAGAACCTGGGCCTCAAGGAGCTCCCGTGCATCGAGATGGATGTCCAGGACGACGAGGCCATGGAGATCGCCCTCATCGAGAACCTCCAGCGAAAAGACCTCGAGATCTTCGAAGAGGCCGACGGGCTGCAGGCCATGGTCGATATGTACGGTTATAACCATCAACAGGTCTCCGAGAAGATCGGCAAGGCCCGCTCGACCATAACCGAGATCCTGTCCATCTCCAGGATCCCGCAGCATGTCAGGGACATCATGAGATCCTCGGGCGTCTTCAGCCGGACGACCATCATCGAGATCGCTAAGCAGAAGACCGAGGACGACATGCTCAAGCTGACCCGCGAGATCGCCGAAAGGCGGCTGACCCGGGAGGACACGCGGGACCTGGCCAAATATCTCAAGGGGAAGACCAAGAAACACAAGTATTACGCATATAACTTCGTTCCGGAAGACAGCGATAAATATAGGATGCGGCTGGAATTCAAGAAGCAGACCATCACCAAGCAGGAGATCATCGAGATCCTGCAGGATATCATCGACAGGATCAAAAGTCAGAAGTAGAGCCTAGGGCCGGGCCTACAGACCATCAATAACCGTCTGGTTCAGCAACGAGATCGCCCCGGAAGCTTCTTATGAGGCCACGTCTCGAACCCCCGATATTAGTTGACATAATAACTCTTATGCGACCCATTATATCCGTATTCGCTAATTCTTTATTGCTCAGCCATATGCCGAATTCCACAGTCTGTGGATATCCCTGATGCCCAACTCTTAGGCATCTGTGGATTTCCCGCGCCCGTCCCAGACCATCTCGACCGGCGCTATTCAAGTGAACCCGCCCTTTGTCATTATTTTATCTTCAATCGAGAATAATGCGTTCATCCATCACTCATTGATCACAATCCTGGCAGCCTACATCAATGGCCCCGCCGAGTTCGTATACCAAATCCTTTTGGCCACAGATCGTCCACCTGCCGTGTGTTCAGCTGCGGTCTCGACTTGGTCGGTTGATCGTATCTTCTTAGGGACCGGGTTCACGCTTATCGATTGTCGGCATGCCGACTCCTGATCAGATCGTTCTCCTGAGGCCCCCACTATGGCATTTTTTCGAGCGGGTCTCTCCCCTATCATTTTTGAGTTATTTTACATTGCAGTTTCCTTGATCTTCGGCTAACGGCCTTGATTTTATGTATCTTCCAGCATGAAATATATAACTCTATTAATATCAATAATATACATATATATTATTGATAATAAATAGGTTGCGAGTTCATTACATTTTGTTGAAATCCTTTTTCACCCGAATTAGGATATCAACATAATAAGCATCACTACGAGGGCCCCCCGGTGTACATAGGGATCGATTTTCTCCTAACGCCCGAAAAACCGCCCATTGCGGCGACCCCTCATCTCCTGGAGGTCAATATCGGCCTTCCCGGCGGCGCTCAGGAATACGACCTTGTCCACCAGGTCTACAAAGGCCGTTCTTCAGGCGTTTTCGAGGTTATCGAGTCATCCTCCCGAGAGGCTTACGGCCTGGCCTTCGGGGACTACCTGCATTCCCTTCCGTTCATCGGGCCTTTGAAAGCCCTGAAGCTATGGATGGACGGCTACGGCCCTTTGCCGGCCGAAATCCACTCCGCCCTTCGGCTCGAGGACAAATGGGTCCAATATCAGATCCTCAGCCCCAGGTTCCGCATGCCGCGGACGATGCCCTGGGACCCCGCGGGCACCAACGTGCCAGCCGACGTCTTCTTCGAGTCCCTCCGGGGCCGTCCCGCCGTCCTCAAGCGGCGGACGGGCCGGGGCGGTCGCGGTCTGGCCCTCATCGATGGGCCTCAGGCCCTGCCTTCCGCCCCTCCGGACCCTTGGCCACGAATGCTCCAGGAGCGCCTGGAAAGCCGCCTGGAAGGTTTTTCGGTCTCCATCCGGGCGGTGGCCTTCGCCGGACGTTTCGTCGCCGCCTACGCCAATCTGGCCCCCCGGCCCACATCCAACCATGGTTTTCTGGCCTTCGTGGCCCCCGGAGACTCTTTCCGCCTCGAGAAGCCCGATCTCGAGCTGCACGCCTTCGATCAGCGCTCCTGGGAGGCCGCCGTCTGGTTCGGCCCCGATCCCTCGGCCGACCCGCCCCACCTCCGGCATAACCTCAACGAGGACCAGGTCGCCTCGACCGCCCTCATCGTCCCCGCGGATGTCCTTAACGAGATCCGGACCGTATCGGTCGAGGTCGAGCGTCTCTACGAAGGGCTGGACTTCAACGCTCTGCCCAGGGCCTGGTTCGATCTCGAGGGGTCCTCCCCCGGCCCTCTTTGAACAGGGCCCGGGGGCCGCGAGCCGGCCCTCGAGCCCTCGCCTGGGTTCCGGCCGCCCCCCTCGGATAATTATCGCCGCGGGGCGTCCGGCTTCATCTCGTATTCCTTGGGCGGTTCGGCGCCGAGCAGGTGACGGACGAAATAGTCCCACCGCCGCCGCACCATATAGGGCTCTCTTCCGAAGCCGTGCCCGCGATTAGGGAACAGGATCAGATCGAAATCCTTGTTGGCCTTGATCAGCTCGTCGACGACCAGGAGTGTCAGGTAGGGCGGTACGTTGCCGTCCATCGTCCCGTGGGCCAGCAGGAGCTTCCCTTTGAGGTTCCTGGCGTGGTTCTGGTTGGCCTGGTCGTCGTAGTTCGAGCTGCCGTCCTCGTTCTTGACCAGCAGCCCTTGCCATTTCTCGCCCCAATCGTCCTCGTAGCCCCGGTTGTCGTGGTTCCCGGCCTGGGAGACCCCGACCTTGAAGAAATCCGGGTAACGGAACATGGCCCCGCAGGCCGCGTATCCGCCTCCGGAATGCCCGTAGATCCCGGCCCGGTCGATGTCGATCCAGGAATATTTCTCGGCCAGCTGCTTCATGGCCGCGACCTGGTCGGGGAGGGTGTTGTCGCCCATGTCCCCATAATATGTCTCGTGGAAGCTCTTGGAGCGGTTGGGGGTGCCCATGCCGTCGATCTGGACGACGACGAAGCCCAGCTCGGCCAGGGCCTGGGTGTCGCCCCGGGCCGGCGTGAAGCTCCGGGTGCCGACGCTGCCGGATTGGGGTCCCGGGTAGATATTGTTGACGATCGGGTACTTGCGGGACGGATCGAAACGGGTCGGTCGGAACAGGAGCCCGTAGACGTCCGTAACCCCATCGCGCCCCTTGGCCGAGAAGGGCATCGGCGGCCGCCAGCCGGTGGCGAGAAGCGGCGCGATGTCGGCCTCTTCGAGCCTGGCCCGGAGCTTTCCGGCCGCGTCGCGAAGGACCGTCACCGGAGGCACGTCGGGCTTGGAGTAGCTGTCGACGAAGAACCTGCCGGACGGCGAGAGCGAGATCGAATGGTCGGCGTCCTCCGGGGTCAGGAGCGTCAGTCCCCGCCCGTCGAAGCCCACTCTGTAGATGTGGCGGAAGTAGGGATCGCGGCCCGTCTCCCGGCCCAGACCGATGAAATAGATGACGCGGGCCTTCTCATCGACGCGCAGGATGCTTGCGACATGGCCCTGGCCCGACGTGATGCGGTTCTTCAGGGCCCCCGTAGCCATGTCGTAAAGATACAGGTGGCCCCAGTCGTCGCGCTGCGAGAACCAGAGGAGCTCGTTCGTCGACGCCAGGAAGCGCCAGTTGCCGCCCGATTCGAAGAAGGTGTCGGCCGTCTCCTCGAGGACGACGCGCACGTCGCCCGTCCCCGGGTCGGCCTCGCGCACGATCTCGTGCTTGTGATCGCGGGAGGTCGAGATGAAGACCAGCCGCGAGCTGTCGGGGCTCCACTGCAGGTCGGCGACCGCCCCTCCCCTCTCCTTGATGTCGTCGGTGACCGTCGAGCGGTGCTCGTCGGGCGGCATCTTGAGACGGACGACCCGCGGGCCGTCGAGATGGATGACGACGCGCTGGACGGTGGTCACGACCTCGTCGCCGGGCAACGGGTATTTCCAGGCCTGGAGCACGGGGTGCCCGACCCGGGTCTCGACAAGGTACATCTCCCCGACGCCGCGCTGGTCCTGCTGGAAGGTGGCGATCTTCTTCGAATCCGGCGACCACGTCAGGACCGGCCTGTCGCTCCGGGTCCAGCCGGCGTTGTCGGTGGCGTAGCCGAAGTCCTTGACGCCGTCGGTCGTCAGCTGGGTCTCTTTTTTCGTCGCGATCTCCCGGACCCAGAGGTTGTCATCCCGGATGAACGCCGCGAAACGGCCGTCGGGCGAGATCGACTCCGGGGCCCTGCTGAAGCCCGGCCGGCCCCCCGGGAATCCCGGCGGACCGGTCTCGGCGGGCGCGGCGGCGCCCTCGACCTCACGGCAGGTTCTCGCCTTGAGATCGTATTCCCAGGTCTTGCCGTCGGCCCGGAACCGGACAACTTGGTTGGCCTTGACGAACTCGATCGAGGTGAACGGGAGCCGGGCGGCCTCGTAGGTCTTCCCCGCAGCCTTGGAAAGGGCCGCGGCCAGAGCGACGTGATCGAAAGCCGGCCGGCGTAACCCACGGCCCGTGTCAACCAGGATGAACTCGGAGGCCCCGTCGGCCAGGGTGTTCCGATACCAGAAATTATCGTCCGGTAGCCAGTTCGGCCGGACGCCGGCCTTGAGGACCAGCCCGGACACCCCGGCCGAAAGGAATCTCTCCGCCCGGGCGTAATCGTCCGCGGTCAGGGCTTGGGGCGAACCAGAGCCGCCCTGGGCCGTAACGAACGTCAGGGATCCCAAGGCCAGAAGAGCCGCGAAGACGGCCAAGAGACGTTTCTGGGAAAGTTTTGTGAATGCCGGCATATCGACCTCCTCGGATGCAGCGCTTGAAGCGATACAATATCTCCGCCGACCGATCGAGTCAAACGGACAGGAGAATCGGGGCTAGGACAGCCTCATTTTCTTGAGCAACGCCTGATACCGGGGATCGGCCCTCGCGTCGTCCATGAAAAAATCGATCTTCAGCCCCATGAGCCAGCCGTCGTGATCTTCGTAGGCCCTCTCCAGGCAATCGAAGCTTAACTCCTTCCGGCCCAGGGTGAACGACAGCGCGGCCAGATAATACCCGGACACGTATTCGGTCCGGGAACGCTCCAGCCATTTGTCCAGGATCTTTCCGGCCTCTTCTTTCTGTCCCATCCGGGCGTAGACGATCCCCATGTTGAGCTCCTGGAAGGCTCCTCCCACGGTGTCCTTCTTCATGGCCTCGAGCGCCTCCTCGAAGCGGGATTGCCTCAGATAGATATGCCCAAGAATGATCCAAGTCGGCGGAAGGAAAGGATCGATCTCGAGCGTCTCCCTGACCGACCTCTCGGCCTTCACGAGCCGGCCCGCCTGCAGGTGGCATTCCGCTATGGCCCGGATAAAGGCGGGGTTCAGGGGATCGAGGTCATGGATCTTATTCAGTTCGGAGAGGGCCTCGTCGAACCTTCCGGTGTAAAGGTGAAGATTGGCGAAATGGAAACGGGCCCAGATGTAGTTCGGATTCAGCTCGAGGGTCCTTCTCAATTCCTCCTGCGCCCCCTCCCAATCCCACTCCCAATAGCTTCGGATGACCCCCATGGCCTCGTGGGCTTCGGCCAGGTTGTCGTCGAGCTCCAAGGCCTTCTTGGCCGCCTCGAGGGCCCGGGGATAGAGGTCCTTTGTAGGAGACGGGGAATAGAAATGAAGGATCTGGTAGACATAGGCCAGACCCGCGTAGGCCAGGGCGTAGCCGGGGTCCTTCTCGATGGCCCTATTGAAGTATTCGATGCTCTTCGAGACCCGGTCGACGGTCAACATCCGCCGCCAATAGATGCCCTTCAAATAGAGATGATAGGCCTCGACATTGTCCGTGTAGCGTTTCGCCAAGCCCTCTGTTCTTCCTCCCTCGAGACCCGTCTTCATCCTGGCCGCGACGGCCTCGGCGATCTCGTCCTGGACGGCGAAGACATCGGTCATCTCCCGGTCGAACCGCTCCGACCAGAGGTGGTAGCCGTCGGCGACGCTGATGAGCTGGGCGGTGACCCTCAGCTTCCGGCCCGCTTTCCGGACGCTCCCTTCCAGGACGTTCTCCACGTTGAGCTTCCGTCCGATCTCACGGATGTCCGTGTCCTTCCCCTGGAAGGAAAACGCGGATGTCCGGGCGACCACCCGGAGGCCTTCAACACGGGTCAGGACGTTGATGAGCTCCTCGGCGAGCCCTTCACAGAAGTAGTTCTGCTCCGGATCGGCGCTCATGTTCTTGAAGGGCAGGACGGCGATCGAGGACTTGTCTTTCGACGGTTCGAGCGCCGCTGTCCTCGGCTCCTCGGCCTCCCGGAGGGCGGCCAGAAGCTCCCGGACGCCCGGCCAACGTTCGCTTTTATCCTTGGCCAGGCACCTTAGGATCACCCGGCTCAGGCTCTCCGGGATGTGGATGTTGATGTCCCGGGGATCGCGCGGCGTTTCCGTCCGGTGCTTCAGGAGGAGACTCATCGCCGTATCCGCCGCAAAGGGGACCCGCCCGGTCAGCATCTCGTAGAGAATGATGCCCAGGGAATAGACGTCGGAGCGGCGGTCGACGTCGCCGCCCTCGGCCTGCTCGGGCGACATGTACTCGGGCGTCCCGATGATGAGATCCTTTTCCGTGACGCCCCTGGCCTCGAGCGAACGGGCGATCCCGAAGTCCATGATCCGGGCGTTCCCGTCTTTGTCGATCATGATATTGGAGGGCTTCAGGTCCCGATGGACGATGCCCAAGCCGTGGGCCTCGGACAGCCCCTCGCAGATCTGCGAAGCGATCGAGACGGATTTCGGCACCGGAAGCTCGCCGAGCCTCCGGATGAGGCTCTTCAAGTCCTCGCCGGCCACGTACTCCATCGTGATGTAGTGCGTCCCTTTGTCCTCCCCGAGGTCATACATGCCCGTGACGTTCTTGTGCCGGACCCGGCGGGCGACCTTGAGCTCGTTCCGGAAGCGCTCGATCGTTCTGCTGTCCGCTGCGATCTCGGGGCGGATGAGCTTGAGGGCGATCTGCTCCTTGACCTTTGTGTCCTCGGCCCGATAGACACGGCCCATGCCTCCGGTCCCGAGCTCCTCGATGATCTCGTAACGGCCGGCGAAAAAAGTTCCCCGGGTCAGCTGGTCGGGCGGGGTCGCCAGGGTTTCCGTGAAGATCGGCCCCGCGGCGGAGGCCGAAGTTAGAGCGGCAGCGCAATTGCTACAGAACCGGGCGGTGTCGGTGTTGTTGGCGTGGCACTTAGGGCATTTCATGGTTCAAACCTCGAAGCTCTCCCACTCACGCCTGACCCGCTCCATGAGCGCTTGGAAGCGCGGCTCGCCGCGGATGTTGGCGAGCAGAGGATCGAGCCCGCTGAGGACCGGATAATTGACGTTCCCTTTCTCGACGGCCCTCTCCAGCCATCGCATCGCTTCGTCCTTTTCCCCGAGCATCGCGTATCCCTCGGCGACCACCCAGGGCAGGTGGAAATCCATCCAAAGGCGCTCCCTGGCCTGAGGGACCAGCGCATCCTTCGCCTCTTCCGAACGGCCCTGGACCACGAGCGCGGCGAACCGGAGGGCCAGCCCCATCGTCTCGTCCGGATCCTCGCGGAACATCTTCTCGGCCAGTTCAAGGGATTCCTGGCGCCGGCCCCTCCAGGCGAGCAGATGGCCATGATAAAAAGCCGCGACCCTGTTGTCGGGCTCCTGGTCGTGCCACTCTTCCAGTTTCCCGGATGCTTCCTCGAACTCGCCCTTCATCCACTGGGCGAGGATGAGAGACATCCGGGAGATCGGGTGGAGGGGGTCGACGGCCAGCCACCTTTCGGCCACTGGCCTCGCCTCCTCGGGCCGGCCGGCGTGAACGGCCAAGAGGTAGGAAAGCCAGAGCAGGGTTTCCGTGTCGTTGGGATCCCCTTCCAAGGACCTCCGCAAATGCCTCACGGCCTCCTTTGTTTTCCCGTCATGGAGGGCCAGGTAACTGCTGAGGCGGTGGCCCTGGGCCGATCCGGGATCGATCGCGAAAAGCCTTTCGGCGCATTCCTTGATCCGCGCAAGATGCGCCTCGCTGACGTCTCCTCTGTAGTGGTACAGCTGCCAATGGATGGCCCCGATCCCCGACAGGAGGAGGGGGTGCTCCCCGAAAGCGTCGATGGCCTTGTTCAGGAGGCGAAGTGACCGCTCGGTGCTTTCCGGCTCGCTTTTCCAGAACTCGAACTGCGCCCGCGAGTAGGCTTCGTAAATCCCGACGCTAGGGAACGACGGCCGGGAAGTCAGTTGCTTTCGGTCTTTCGGAGTGAGCCGGCCTTTGATGGCCTCAATGATCTTCCGCGAGACCTTCTCCTGGATCTCGAAAACGTCCTCGAGCACCCCGTCGAATTTCTCCGCCCACAGGTGTTTGTCGTTTTCGGCCTCGATGAGCTGGGCGGTGATCCGCAGCTTGTGGCCCGCTTTTCTCACGCTCCCCTCGAGCACGTATTGGACTTCGAGCAGCCGGGCGATGTCCCGGATGTCCTTGTCCGTCTGCTTGAGCTGCATCGCCGAGGTCCGCGAGATCACCCGAAGCGAATCGAGCATGGAGAGGTCGGCGATGATCTCCTCGGTCAGGCCGTCCGCGAAATATTCGTTTTCCTGGTCGGGGCTGAGGTTGGCAAAGGGCAGGACAACGATGGATTTTTCCTGTTCGGAGGCCCTGGGGCCCGTTCGCACCGCCTTGAGATCCCTCAGTACTTCATCAGCCTTCTGAAACCGTCGGACCGGGTCCTTCTCGAGGGCCTTGAGGACAAGGCGGTCCATGTCCCTGGGAACACCCGCGCGGATTGAGCCAGGTGATCCGGGCTGCTCTTTCAAGATGGCGTGAACGAAGGCCTCTCCCCGGCGTTCCCCGAAGGGCCGCTCCCCCGTCAGCATCTCGTAGAGAGTCGCCCCGAACGACCAGATGTCCGTGCGGTGGTCGACCGCCTCTCCCCTCGCCTGCTCCGGCGACATATAGGCCGCCGTGCCCATGACCGTGGCGGGTTTGGTCAGGTCCGCCCCCCCCGAAAGCTTGGCCAGCCCGAAGTCCATGATCTTGGCCTGGCCTTTGTCGGTCACCATGATGTTGGCCGGCTTGATGTCCCGGTGGACGATCCCCTTCTCGTGGGCCTCTCGAAGCCCCGCCGCGATCTGGAGGGCGATCGCCTTCGCCTCCTCGACGTCCAAGGGGCCCCCCTTGAGCCTGTCCTTGAGGCTTTGGCCCCCGACGTAGGCCATGGCGATGTACGTCCGCCCCTCCGCCTCGTCCACCTCGTAGACCGTGCAGATGTTGGGATGATCCAAGGCCGCGGCCGCCTTGGCCTCCTGGACGAAGCGGGCCCGGGCCTCCACGTCCTGCGTCAGCTCCGGCGGCAGGAACTTCAGGGCCACGGTCCGGTCGAGCCTCGTGTCCTCGGCCTTGTAAACGACCCCCATCCCGCCCCGACCGATCTCCCCGATGATCCTATACTTGCCCGCGACCAGCAGCCCTTTCTCAAGCCCGGCCAGGAGCCCCGGAATGGTCCGCGTCTCTCCGGCCGGCGCGGTCTCCCCCTTCAGGGAAGCCCCGCACTTGCTGCAGAAGTGGGAGTCGTCCGTGATCTCGGCGTGGCATTTCGGGCAGTTCAACGACGGCTTCCCTTTCCGGGGTGACTCAAGAATATCGACTTCTGGGGCGGGACGTCAACCCTTTTGAGCCTTGACATGAGTCATGAGGGGACGTTTAATGGAGGCATCCACCCCAAGGAGGGAATCATGAGACGGTTTTGGACGGTCATTTCTATGGCCCTCCTGCTCGCCGCCGGTATGGCCTGCCAGGATAAGGCGGCCACGACCCAACTCGAGGAATTCAGGGCTCAATCGGACATCGAGGCCCGGAACACGACTCTGGTGACGCAGGGCATCGAGGCGCTGAACAGCCGGAACATCGAAGCTTATCTGGATCGCTTGGCCCCGGAATACACTCTTTACTCTCCTTCCAACAGCCCCAATCCCGTTTCCAAAGACGGGATGGCCGGTTTCGCCGAGATGCTATTTAAAGCTTTCCCCGACATCCACTACGCCATCAAAGATATCCTTGCCGTCGAGGACAGGGTGGTCCTCTGGAATATCGTCACCGGCACGCACGAGGGGGAATTCCAGGGGATCCCGGCCACAGGGAACAAAGTTGAGGTCGGATCCATCATCCTGTTCCGCATCCGGGACGGGAAGATCGTCGAGGAAAGAGAGGAATTCGACACCTTGGGACTCATGATGCAGCTCGGCATGGAGCTGAAAATCTAACTCATTAGACGGCGCAAGCGCTTCCGGAGCCCTTCCTTAATCGCGGGAGGAGCCTGACAACCGCAAGTCTTTTGTCATTCTGCCGCGGGCTTGCCCAAGGTGGCTAATTGTTCTCTTCCGGTAGCTTCAGCTCCATGCCGAGCTGCTGCTGAATCCCCAAGATGTCCATCTCTACCCATACCTCTTCGACGATATTGTCGGAAAAGCGATAAATCGCCAAAGCCGGCCATTTCGCTGTTCTCCCCGTCGGGGCAATACCCATGAAATCCCCGTCATGTATGCCGGACTCGATCATGTTAAGCACAACTCTATCTTCTTCTGCGATGACATCTATGATTTCATGCTTGAGGTTTGAAAAAGCCGAATAAAAAGGGGCTGCGTGTTTAGCGTATTCTTCGTTGCTGTAGTCGATGCCTCCGCTATGAAAAATGCAACTGGGAGAGATGAACTTCATCCCTTCTTCGGCTTCCCCTTCATCCATGAACCTGAATGCGCTTCGTATGGCTGCCTCATTCTGTTCCTCGACCGCCGCCTGAGCCTTGAACTGTTCCAGCTCCGCCAACGCCGCCTTGTCCTGACAGCCGACGACGACACCAAGCAGAATGACTAAAATAGCGACCGACAGATACTTTTTCACATTCCCCTCCATGATTGTGTTGCCCCCATTACAACCCGCTCAGCCGGGCATGTCAACCCAAAATCCGGGATTCCTCCGTATATCCAGGCTTCATCCACCGAGTTCGCGAATTCAATGGAGAGGAAACGCTTGGCATTCATTATCTACCAGCTTGCAGCAGCCCCGATGGTTCCGTCAACGCGGTCAAGAAAAGATATTCGGGATACTTTAATCCTATGCTCCTCGCGGCTTCCCTCCCCTTCGGTTCCCACGGCGTTCCCGACATGGTATCATGTCGTTCGCGGCATCCCGCCGGATCCCGGTCCGCATCTTCCGCGAAGGGAGGTTCCCATGAAACAGTCTCTGACGGCCGTGCTCGTTCTTTCCCTGACGATCGCCTGCGGCTCGGCCGGAGCCGACGAGGGCGATTTCGACAAGTTCTTCTCCGACAAGACCATGCGCGTGGACTATTACCACATCGGCGACGCCGGCTCGGAGATCGTGACCGTGGACGAGGTCCGGGTCTACGGGACCTGGGCCGGGAGCCGGACGCGGCTGATCGATCCGTTCGACAACGGCCGCTACTGCGTCAAGATCTACGACGGCGATTCGGGCCGCCTGATCTACAGCCGGGGATTCGATTCCTATTTCGCCGAGTACCAGACGAGCGGGCCGGCGGCCGAGGGCATCAAGAGGACCTTCCACGAGACGGCCCTCTTCCCCGCGCCGAAAAGGCCGGTCCGCTTGGCCCTCGACCGCAGGGACCGGGAGAACCGGTTCAAGGAGATCTTCTCCCGGACGATCGATCCGGCCGACATCGGGATCATCCGCGAGAGCATCGTCGATCCCGAGGTCGAGATATTCGAGGCCCACTCGAGCGGCGCCCCCCATGCGTGCGTGGACATCGCGATCGTCGGAGAGGGGTACACCAGGGAAGAAACGCGGAAGTTCAAGGCCGATCTCGAAAGACATGTCGCCATCTTCTTCGGCTACGAGCCCTACGCGTCCCTGAAGGACCGCTTCAACATCCGGGGCGTGCTCAAGCCCTCGGAGGAGAGCGGGGTCGACGAGCCGAGGGCCGGGATCTTCAAGAAGACCGCCCTCAACGCCTCGTTCAACGCCCTGGGGTCGGAGCGCTACCTGCTGACGGAGGACAACCGGGCCCTCCGCGACATCGCCGCCCACGTCCCCTATGACGCCGTCATGATCATGGTCAACCACGAGCGGTACGGAGGGGGCGGGATCTACAACTTCTACTGCACGTTCACCGCCGGCACGCCGTTCCACGAATACATCTTCATCCACGAGTTCGGGCACTCGTTCGCCGGCCTGGCGGACGAATACTACACGTCATCGGTGGCCTACAACGACTTCTATCCCCGGGGTGTCGAGCCCGTCGAGGCCAACATCACCGCTCTTCTCGATCCCGCCGGCCTCAAATGGAAGGACCTCGTGGCGAGCCACGTCCCCATCCCAACACCCTGGGAAAAAACCGAATTCGAGGCCATGGACACGGCCTGGCAAAAGGAGAGAGCGGCCCTCAACGACCGCATCGCCGAACTCAAAAGGAACGGCGCCGCGCCGGACAAGATCAAGGCCGCCGAGCAGGAGTACGCCCGCCGCGATAAAGAGCACGCGGACCGGGTCGACGCGTCCCTGCGGGCCAGCCAATGGTGGGGCAGGGTCGGCGCCTACGAGGGGGCCGGGTATTCGTCCGAGGGGCTTTACCGTCCCATGGTCGACTGCATCATGTTCTCCAAGGGGGCCAAGCCCTTCTGCAAGGTCTGCGAGGCAGCCATCCGCCGGGTCATCGCCCGCTACACAGAAGAGTAGATCAGAGCCCCTTGCTCGTGGCGTTCAGGAAGTCCTGGACCGGAGGTCCGGTCTACAGGAGATCTTTTTTCGTGCTCTCGAATTCTTCTTTCGATATCTCTCCTCGTGCGTACCTTTTCTTCAAGATCTCCATGGGTGTTTCATGGGGCCGGTCATTTGATCCGGCGCTGCTGCGATTGGCGACCTTTACGATGAGATAGACCGCGATCCCGATAATGATGATCCAGAATATCCAGCCATACCACATCATTCCGCCGAATCCCATGTCATGCCACATAGCGCCCTCCTGTTGCCTGTTCTCGATATGTCAGCGTCCGGAAAACATCTCACCAGCACCACATTCCACAATAGGGGCATCTCCAAGGGCCCATGCCGCCCATCATGTTGCCCCTCATACCGCGCATCATGCCCATGCCCTGCCCCATCATTCCCATCATGCCGGGGCCCATTCCCATTCCAGATGCCGTATTCCAGCTGAACATCTCCTTCTGCTCATCGGACAGAAGGTCCTGGACCCGGCTTCTGTGCTCCACGGATCTCTTCAGGAGATCCGCGTAGACGGCGGAGATCTCTTCGATCTTGGCATCGATCTTTTTCGGGTCGTCCCTTTCGGCCATCAAGGCGGTCAGCTCCAGACATTTCTCTTGAAGTTTCATCCGCATGGGCACGAGTTCTTTTTGGTAATTCAAGTTCATTTGCCTGATCTTGGTCATCTGCTCCGATGTCAGCTGAAGAGGATCATCGGCCATCATTCCTCTCCCCATCTGGGAAAACAGGGCGGGAGCCATGGCCAGAGCGAAGACAAGTGTTAAAGCGGCTGTTTTTCTCATTGCCGTCCTCCAATAAATCAAACGATCTATTCATATGGATAGCAAAAAGCATGCCATCCGCATGAGATCGATTTATTTGCGGCCCCTCAAAGGGAAGCCGGATCCTCTCTATCCGGAAGTCTGATGGATTCCTGCCCGGCAGGAAAATTCCTGTCACATTTGAAGGATTTGTTGTTGACGGCCGATAGAGCATCCCAAGCGATCAGGCCCGGGGATGGATGGCGCCCGGAGCGAAAAGGAGGCGGTTCCGTCAAGAAGACCTCAGCGAGCACTGGTTCCTGAGCGTGGATGATACCCAGGATAAGGTTCAAGCCTGGCGGAAGGAGGAATGCGCTTATATCATGCCAGGAGCTAGAATCGTGAAAGCGGCGGTCAAGCGATCCGGTCGGGCGGCTCGTGGGGTTCGAGGTGGGTGATGACGTCGATCACATGGGGTCCTTCGTCCATGAGGCGGCGTTTGACTTCCGTGGTGATGTCGTGACCCTGGGCCACGGTGAGGCCGGCGTGGACGAGGACGTGGAGATCGACGTTGATGCCTGGGCCGGATCGGCGGGTACGGATCTTATGGACTTCGATCACGCCTGGGGTGGCGAGGGCGATCTGTTCGATGCGGCGGCAGTCCTCGGGGTCGGCGCCCCGGTCGGCGAGTTCCCTGAGGGCGGGCCAGGAGATCTTCCAGGCCGCCTGAAGGATGAAAACGGAGACCACGATGGCGCCGACGTGGTCGAGGAAGTACCAGCCGGGCAGGAAACGGGCGCCGGCCGCCGCGAGGGCGGCGGGGATGGACGAGAGGGCGTCGGAGCGGTGGTGCCAGGCGTTGGCGATCACGGCCGAGGACCGGGCCCTCCGGCCGACCAGGGCGGTCCATCGGTAGAGCGCTTCCTTGGAGAGGATGGAGGCCAGGGCCGCGATCAGGGCGATGAGCCGGGGCGGGCCCGGGTGAGGTTCCATCAGGGTGGTGACGGCGTTGTAACCGATCCCGGCGGCGACCGCGGCGAGCAGCGCCCCGATCAGCATGGTGACCAGGGTCTCGATCCGGCGATGGCCGTGGGGATGGGTGTCGTCGGGGGGCGCGGACCAGTACTTGACGCCGATGAGCACGGCGGCGTCGGTGACCAGGTCGGAGAGGCTGTGCACGCCGTCGGCCACGATGGCCTGGCTGTTGCCGATGATCCCGGCGGCGACCTTGAAAAAGGATAACCCGAGGTTGATCACCGCCCCGGTCCAAGTGACGACCTTGACCTGCCGGACCTCGTCCTTGCAAGCGCCATCGCGCTCGAGCCGCGCGTTCCCTTTCGTGTTCACTTCTCCTCCGGCGTCTCGGGCAACCGCTTGGCCTCTCGATTTTCAGGATCGAGGCTCAAGACCTTTTCGCAGGACCTCCCCGCGTCGGCCGTCTCTCCTAGAGCCCTCTGGAGACTTGCCAAGAGCAGGAGGTGATCGAGCTTGCCGGGGTGGCCCTCGAGATTCAACAGGGCGTGCATGCTCTCAGCCGAAAGGTCCGAATCCTGGTCGAGGCGGATGGGCGCTCGGATCCGGTCGAGATCCCATCCGTCCCCGCCCCTACAACCCCTTGCTCATGGCGTTCATGAAGTCCTGGTTGGTCTTGGTCTTGCTGAGCTTGTCGATCAGAAGCTCCACGGCCTCGACCTCGTTCATCTGGCTGAGGACCTTGCGCAGGATCCAGATCCGGTTGAGCTCCTGCTCCTCGATGAGCAGCTCCTCCTTGCGGGTTCCGGACCGGCTGATGTCGATGGCCGGGAAGACGCGCTTGTCGACCAGGCGCCGGTCGAGGTTGATCTCCATGTTCCCGGTGCCCTTGAACTCCTCGAAGATGACCTCGTCCATGCGGCTGCCGGTGTCGACCAGGGCCGTGGCCAGGATGGTCAGCGAGCCGCCTTCCTCGATCTTGCGGGCCGAGCCGAAGAACTTCTTGGGCTTTTGGAGGGCATTGGCGTCGATGCCGCCCGACAGGACCTTGCCCGAGGGCGGCACGATGGAGTTGTGGGCCCGGGCCAGCCGGGTGATGGAGTCGAGCAGGATGACGACGTCCCGCTTGATCTCGACCAGCCGCTTGGCCTTCTCCAGGACGATGTTGGCGACCTGGGCGTTGCGGGTCGGCGGCTCGTCGAAGGTCGAGGCCACGACCTCGCCGTTGACGCTCCGCTTGAAGTCCGTAACCTCCTCGGGCCGCTCGGCGATGAGCAGGACGATGAGGAAGATCTCGGGGTGGTTCTTCTCGATGCTCTTGGCGATGGTCTTGAGAATGGTCGTCTTGCCGGCCCGGGGCGGCGAGACGATCAGCCCGCGCTGGCCCTTGCCGATGGGCGTCAGGAGTTCCATGACCCGGGCGTTCATGTTCTTGGGATTGCCGTCCTGGAGCTTGATCATCTCGAAGGGGTAGAGCGGGGTCAGGCTCTCGAAGTGGACGTTGCGGCGCTGCTCGATGATGACGTCGGGGTGCAGGAAGTTGACGGCCTCGATCTTGATCAGGGCGAAGTACTTCTCGCCGTTCTTGGGGGCCCGGACGACGCCCGAGATGGTGTCGCCCGTGCGCAGCTGGAACTTGCGGATCTGCGACGGCGAGACGTAGATGTCGTCCTGGCTCGGGAGATAGCTGAACTCCGGGGCCCGCAGGAAGCCGAAGCCGTCATCGAGGCACTCGAGGACGCCCTCGGAGAACAGCAGCCCCTGCTTCTTGGCCTGGGCCTCGAGGATCTTGAAGGTCAAATGGTGCTTGCTGGCCCCCTCGGTCTCCGTCTCGTCCAGGCCGAGGCCGGCCGCGACCTTCTGGAGGGCCGGGATATCCTTCTCTTCCAGGTCGACCAGGTTGAGTTCTCTCATCTTGTTGACCTCGCTGTCGTTTTTTTTCGCCGTCATGGTCGGTTCACCTTGTGATATGGGAGTCTATCGGATTCTTCGGTTCTTCCGGTCAGTTCGTCAGGGGCGGTTCCTTGGGCGCGTCCCCCTCCCCCACCTCGACGGCCTTCTCCGGCTCGGCCGGCTTCTTGTCCCGGGCTTCGGGGGATTTCTTGGGCAGCTCCTTGGTCAGGGCGATCCTCAGGACGTCATCCATGGCCTCGACGAGGTGGATGGTCATGTTCTGCTTGATGAGCTTCGGCAGGTCTTTCAGGTCGGGCCGGTTGTCGAGGGGCAGGATGGCCTCCCGGATGCCCTCCCGGTAGGCCGCCAGGAGCTTCTCCTTGATGCCTCCGACCGGCAGGACCTTGCCCTTGAGGGTAATCTCCCCGCTCATGGCCACCTTCTTGCTGACAGGGATGTCCGTCAGCAGCGAGATGATGGCCGTAGCGATGGTGATGCCCGCCGAGGGCCCCTCCTTGGGCGTCGAGCCCTCCGGGACGTGGATGTGGATGTCGAAGTTGCGGTGGAGGTCCCGGGCGATGTCGAGCTCATAGATCTTGCCCCGGACGAAGCTGAAGGCCGCCTGGGCCGATTCCTGCATGATCTCGCCGAGCTGCCCGGTCAGGGTGAAATTGCCTTTGCCGTGGATCTTGTTGGCCTCGAAACGCAGGAGCTCGCCGCCGAACTCCGTCCAGGCCATGCCGGTGCTGACCCCGACCTCGTCGCGCTTGTCGAACTCCGAGCGGCGGAACTTCGGGATGCCCAGATAGGTCTCGAGGTTCTTCGGGTTGATGCGCTCCCGGGTGCCCTTGCCTTTTTGGACGACCTTCTTGACGACCTTGCGGCAGACCGTGGTGATCTCCCGCTCCAGGCTCCGGACGCCGGCCTCCCGGGTGTAGCTCCGGATGAGCTTGAACAGGGCCCGGTCCGAGAACTGGATGTTCTCGCCCGTCAATCCGTGGGCCTCCATCTGCTTGGGAACCAGGAAGCGCTTGGCGATCTGGAGCTTCTCGTCCTCGGTGTAGCCCGGGATGCGGATGATCTCCATGCGGTCGATGAGCGGCTTGGGGATGGGCTCGACCATGTTGGCCGTGACGATGAACATGATCTGGGAGAGGTCGAAGTCCGTGTCGATGTAGTGGTCGAGGAACGTGCTGTTCTGCTCGGGATCGAGGACCTCCATGAGGGCCGAGGCCGGGTCGCCCCGGAAGTCCATGCTCATCTTGTCGACCTCATCGAGGAGGAAGACCGGGTTGCGCGTCCCGCCGCGCTTGATCATCTGGATGATCCGGCCGGGATAAGCCCCGATGTAGGTCCGGCGATGGCCGCGGATCTCGGCCTCGTCCCGGACCCCGCCGAGCGACAGGCGGACGAACTTGCGGCCCGTGGCCCTGGCGATGGACTTGCCGAGCGAGCTCTTGCCGACGCCCGGGGGCCCGATGAAGCCCAGGATGACGCCCTTGGGATTCTTGACGAGTTGGCGGATGGATAGGTACTCGAGGATGCGCTCCTTGACCTTCTCCAGGCCGTAGTGGTCCTGGTCGAGGATCGTCTCGGCCTCCTTGAGGTCGCGCTTCTCGCGGGATTTCTTATTCCAGGGCAGCGACAGGATCCAGTCCAGATAGTTGCGGCTGACGGTCGCCTCGGCCGACATCGGCGGCATGGCCTCCAGGCGCTCGATCTCCTTGTAGGCCTTCTCCTCGGCGTCGCCCGGCATCTTGGCCTTGGCCACCTTCTGGCGGAGCTCCTCGATCTCGTTGGGCTGGTCCTCTTTCCGGTAGCCGGGGGGGCGCGGCGGGAAAGCCTTCGGCCCGGCCTGGTCCTTGAGAGGGGCCCGGCGCTTGCCGGCCCTCTGGGGGTCCTTCTGGTAGGACGAGTGGATCTTGAGGATCTCGTTCTCCAGGACGTAGTTGAGGCGCCGCAGGCGCTCAAAGGCGTTGACGGTCTCGAGAAGGTTCTGCTTCTCCTCGATCGGCATGAAGACATGCGAGGCGATGATGTCGGTGATCCGGTCCGGGGTGTTCTCGCGCAGGGCGGGGATGATGGAATCGAGGTTGGCGTTCTGGTTGAGCTTGAGGTAGTCCTCGAACAGGGCCAGGACCCTCTTGAGAAGCTCCCGGGACTCGGGGGCCCGGTCGTCGACCTCCCGGATGACCTTGGCCAGGATCTGGTAGAAGGGCGCGGTGCTGAGATACTCGACGATCCGGGCCCGGCTCTTGCCCTCGACGATGACCTTCATATTGCGCTCGTCGCTCTTGATGGTCCGGATGATCTTGGCCGTGACCCCCACCGAATAGATGTCCTTGGGGGACGGATTGTCGATCGAGGCGTCCATCTGGGCGGACAGAAAGATCATCTTGTCCTTTTCCGCGGCCTTTTCCAGCGCCTGGACGGACGAGGACCGGCCGACGATGAAGGGCACCAGGGTCGACGGGAAGACGACCAAGTCCCTCAGGGGGATGAGCGGGATGTTCCTGAGGACCTCGGAATGTTCGCTCGAATCCTGCATGATTACGCTCCGGGCCCGAGGGGGCCCCTGCTCGTCTTGAGGCGGACGGCCCAGGTCATGAGGATTTGGGCCGCTGGTTTATCGGTGATCGGACGTGCTCAAGGGGATCAGGAGCATGAGAACCTTGGTTAACTCATTATAGCCGTTTTCATAAGAAAGTCAACAGTTTTGCGGAACAGGATCGACTCGGCCAGTTCCTCCATCCGGCCCTCGTTGCGGAGCATCTGCTCCAGGGCCGCCGGGGCCACGCCGTTGGCCTCGGCCAGGCTCCGGATCTCGGCCTGGATCTCCTCCTCGACGACACCCAAGCCCTCTTTGGCGGCGATCTTCTCGATGATCAGGTGGTTGGTCAGGTGGTCCACGGCCTGGCGGCGGGCCTCGGTCTTCAGCTCTTCGAGGGCCTCCGGGGTCATCCGGCGGCCCCTGACCGACCCCAGCATCCGTCTGAGGACGGATAGGGACTCCCTCTCGACCAGGGTTTCCGGCAGCTCGAGGGACGCCCGGCGGCCTATCTCGGCCAGGACGGCGGCCGCCGTCTCGTTACGGGCCGACCTCTCGCGGGCCCCCCGGAGGTCCTGTCTGATCCGGTCCCTGAGGGTCTCGAGCCCTCCGGGTTCGCCGACGGTCTTGGCCAGCTCGTCGTCGATGGCGGGCAGCTTCCTCTCCTTGATGTCGACGACTTTCAGGCTGTATTCGATGTCCTTGCCGGCCACCCGGCGGTTGGCGTGGTCCTTGGGATAGGAGACCTGGAAAGGCCGGCTTTCTCCCGGCCGCATGCCCGCCAGGCTTTCGTTGAGGGCCGGCTCGTTGTCGGCGTGCCCGGCCAGGACCACGGCCTTCTCGACGGGAAGCAGCCGTTTTGTCCGCAGGTCCCGGCCCTGCATCTCGACCGTCGCGAAGTCCCCGTCCCCGACGCCCCGTCCCTCGACCGGGACGAATTCGGCCGCCCGTTCCCGGACCTCTTCCAGGGCCTTGTTGACGTCGGCGTCGCCGACGTCAACCGTTTTGCGGGGGACCTGGATAGCCCGGTAATCGGGCAGGTCGAACTCCGGCAGGACCTCGAAAGAGGCCGTGCATCGCAGGGGCTGTCCGTCCTTGTGCTCGAGATCGCGGACCGAGGGGACGTTGACGGGACGCAGGTTCAGGAGCTTGAGTTCCTCCTCCAGGACGCGCGGAATGAGAGCGTCGTAGACGTCGTGCCGGATGTCCTGGTCGAAGAGCTTGCGGACCATCTCTCGGGGGGCCTTGCCCTTCCGGAAACCGGCGATCTTGACCCGCCGGGCATAATCGTCAAGGGCTTTCTCGTACTCTTGGCGGACGTCCTCGTCCGGGATCTCGATCCCGATCTCCTTGCGGCTCGGGCTGACGTCACGGAGCCTGTTCGGCCGTTCGCTTTCGTTCATGGTCGTTCTCTCTCAGGGCCACGCCCGGGTGCGGGGGCGCCCGTCTTCCGAAGAGCATGGGCAGAGCGGGACTCGAACCCGCACTCCTTCATCAGGAACTAGGTCCTAAGCCTAGCGCGTCTGCCGATTCCGCCACCTGCCCTCGTCGGTCGATGGTCGTCTCATCCTCGCCGTCGAGCGGGACGGGAGGACCGGAGGGGCGGCGAGCCCCTGCCGCGAGCCGAGGTGGAATGGCCGGAGACCCGGACGCTATTCTAGGCCGTCGGGCCGGCCCTGTCAATCGCCTCCGCCTCAGTAGATGTACTTTCTCAGCTTTTCGGCCAGGCCGGCGTCGAGGGTCGTCAGCTTGTTGTACATCTCCTTGGCGCTGTAGTTATCCTTGAGATTGATGTAGACGATGGCCAGATTGTAGACGGCGACGGCGTTCGAGGGATTGAGGTCGACGGCTTTCCTCATGGGCTCCAGGGCGGCCTCGAAGTTCTTGAGCTGCATGTAGGAGACGCCCAGGCTCAGCCAGCCGCCGGGTTCGTCGGGCGAAAGCTCGACGAACTTCCTGTAGGCCTCGGCGGCCTCCTTGTAGGCCTTCTTCTGGATCTGGGACGAGCCGATCTGGAACCAGGCGTAGGCGTAATCGGGCTTGACGGCCAGACAGTCCTGGAAGGCTTTGATGGCCTGGTCGTAATCCTCCAGCTTGAAATACATGAGGCCGAGGTTGTAGATGTTCGCCTCGTTGCCGGGCTCGAGCTCGACGATCTTTCTGGCCGGGCCGATGGCCTTGTCGTAGAGGCCAGCGGCGTCGTACATGCGGATGGCTTGGGCGTGGTACGTCCGCGCTTCGGCGGGATTGATGGACGCCAGCCTGTCATAAACGGCTTCGGCCTCCTCGAACCGTTTGGCCTTCTCGAAGGCCTCGGCCAAGCTGAAGTTGATCTTGACGTCCTGGGGCTGGTCCTTGAGGGCCTCGCTGAAGGCGGCGATGGCGGCCTCGTGCTGATCGAGCCGGCCGCGGACGATCCCCAGGCGCAGGTAACCGTTCCAGGCGACCTCGGGCTTGAGGCTCAGGTACGTCTCGTAGGCGGCCGCCGCTTTCTCCCATTCCTGGAGGTCCTCGTAGACCGTTCCGAGCTCGAAATGGATCTCCTTGTTGTCGATGCCGAGCGAGACGGCCTTCTCGAAGGCCTGCACGGCCTCCTTCCGGTTGGCCGTCCGGGCCAGGACGGTGCCGAGCTTGTAGAAGGCGTCGGCCCGCGAGCCGTCGAGCTCGGTGACCTTCCTATAGGCGCCCACCGCGGCCGTGTAATCCCGCTGCTTGGCATAGACGTCGGCCAGCAGGGAATGGCCCTCTAGGAAAGTCGGGTTCAAGCTGACGGCCTTTTCCAGGCTGATCCGGGCGGTCATGTCCTCGTTGAGAGCGGCCGCGGCCAGGCCCGCCAACGAGGCCCCCTCGAACGTCTGGAAGTACTCCTCCTTGGGTCTCGACTTGATGTCCTCGGCCCGGGCGCCCCGGGTCACCCCGAGGATGACGCCCAAGGGCACGCCGGCGCGGACCCCGCGCTCGAAGACGAAGCTCATCCCGACCATCTGGCCCTCGGCATCGAAGATCGGCCCGCCGCTGAACATCTCGGGCATCGTCAGGGACACTTCCATGATCCTATCCTGGGGCCCGATGTCCGCCATCCTCCGGAACGTCCCCTCGGAGACCACGATCTGGCCCGATTCGTTCGAGCCCAAAGCGAAGAGGCGGGCCCCGGTCTCGAGCCCCTCGGGATTGCCGATGGCCAAGGGGCGGATCTTTCCCTTGACCTTCAGCAGGGCGATGCCGCGCGCCCTGTCCACGCCGAGGACGCCCTCGATCTTGACTTTCTTCCCCTTGACATTGAGGCCCTCGAGATCGAAGGCCTGGGCGATCACGGGGTAGGCCGTGGCCACGACATCGTCGGCCAGGGCCAGGGCCGTTCCTTTGGTGATCTCGGTCTTGTCCTCGCCGTAAGCGATGATGGTCAGAACCCCGTCGCTGGCGACGTTGAGGATATTCTGGGCTTCGGCCGTCTGGGCCGCGACGGTCGCCGCGACCAACAGAAAGAAGGCCAGGGCCAGGGGGATCTTTTTCCGGACTGAGGTCATGGTCACCTCCTGTCGGTCGGATTCCGTAAGGCTCTTGATCGTACTGTATCCGAGGATCCGGGGGTCTGTCAATTCATAAATCGCCCGGGGGATGACACAGGGCGGGGCATCGACTACAATGAGGCCGGCCGGAAGCAATCATGACGAGGATCACCTCCCCTGCCCCTCCCGCCCCGGGCCCCTCAAGGACGGTCCGTTCCGTTCTGGCCTTTTCCGTGATCGGCGCCCTGGTCTGGATCCTGTCCATTTTCCTGGCGCCCATGCTCGCCGCCCGCGGTTCCTCCGGGGCCGCGGCGTTGATCTACGGCCTCTTCTCGCCGACCTGCCACCAGATGCCGGAGAGGTGCTTCACCGTCGACGGCCACCCCTTGGCCGTCTGCGGGCGTTGCCTGGGGGTCTACTCCGGCTTCCTCGCCGGCCTCCTCGCCTATCCCGCCGTCAGAGGGATGAGGGCCCTCCGGCTGCCCTCGGCCCGGGCCTTCATCCTGTTCTCCCTTCCCATTGCCGTCGACGGCGCAGCCGGCGTTCTCGGACTTTGGAAAAGCCCCATCGGCGCGCGCTTCGCCACCGGGTTCGCTTGGGGGACGATCCTGCCGTTCTATTTCGTCACCGGGATCGCCGACCTGGTCCTGTCGCGGAAGAACGGAACCCGGCGCGGACCTCCGTTCGGCCCAAAAGAAGGGATTGAATCCGGCGAGGCAAAAGGCATAGAATAGGCCCGGCCCGAGGAGGCACGATGGACCAACGTCAACCGGAATATCTGACCCCGGCCCTGATGGCCGGGGCCGTGGCCGGGATCCTCTCGGGGATCCCTTTCGTCAATTGCCTTTGCTGCCTGTGGATCATCGGCGGGGGGGCCGTGGCCGCGCACCTGCTGGCCCAGCGAACGGGGGGCCCCTTGACGGGCGGGGACGGGGCCATCGTCGGCGCTTTGACCGGCATCGTGGCCGCCGTGGTCGAGGCCCTCGTCGGCATTCCCCTGCGGGCCTTCAACAGGGAGTTCGTCCAACGGCTCATGGAGAGGATGGGCCAGTTCGCCGACGACATGCCCGCCGGATGGGAGAGTTGGCTCGACCAGGGCCCCGGGGCTTCGGTAGGCCTCTTCCTGCTGGGGCTTTTCCTCTCGGCCGCCATCTTCGCCGCCCTGGGCGCCCTGGGCGGTATCATCGGGGCGTCGTTCTCCAGGCGCAGGAGCGCTCCGCCTCCGCCCCCTGCGGCCGGATAGGGTCTCCGCCATGCGGTTCAAGACCCAGGTCATCGTCAACCCCGAGTCGAACAAGGGCCGGACCCGCAAGCGCTGGGCCGAGATCCGCGAAGGGCTGAAGAGCTTCGTCCGCGAGTTCAAGTTCGAGTTCACCGAAAAGCCGTTCCACGCGACGGACCTGACCCGCCAAGCCATCAAGGATGGCAGCGACTTGGTCATCGGCGTCGGCGGCGACGGGACGATGAACGAGATCGCCAACGGCTTTTTCGAGCAGCGGCGGATCATCAATCCCGCGGCCACCCTCGGCATCGTCCCCTCGGGAACGGGTTGCGACCTGACCCGTAGCCTGGGCATCCCGGCCGGCCTGAAAAGCGCCCTGAAGGTTTTATCCGACGCCCCCCCGGGCCGGATGGACGTCGGCCAGGTCCGGTTCAAGGACCATCGTGGCGAAGACCAGGAGCGGTACTTCCTCAACGTGGCCGACTTCGGGCTCGGCGGCGAGGTCGTCCGCAAGGTCAACGAGCGCCGTCTCGAGAGGAAGGCCTCCTCGTACGTCCGGTGTTTGATCGAGACCATGATCCGCTACCGGAACAAGCGCGTCCGGATCCGGGTGGACGGCCGGGACGTTCCGGAGGGCGAGTACCTCATCGGGGCCGTGGCCAACGGCAGGATCTTCGGCAAGGGCATGAAGGTCGCCCCCGGGGCCCGGCTCGACGACGGCCTGTTCGACGCCGTGCTCGTGCGAGGCTTCAAGTTCCTCGAGTTCTGCCTGCACGGCTGGAAGCTGGCCAACGGGAGCCACGTCTCCCATCCCAAGGTCTCGGTCCTGCGCGGCGGGAAGGTCGAGGCCTGGCCCGAGGACGGCGCGGACGTGCTCCTGGAGCTCGACGGCGAGCAGCTGGGGCGGCTGCCGGCCGTCTTCGAGATCGTCCCCGGGAACCTGCTGGTCAAGGGATTCCTCCAGCCAGCCCGCTGACCGCCGGGCCGGCCGGCCTCAATCGCCCTTTTTCCGCTTCAGCAGGTCGGGGTCCGTCGTCAGGACGACCCGGCCCGACTCGTCCACGAGCCTGTAGACGCGGTTGGTCGTCCGGACGGTCGGCTTCCCGTAGCTTCTCATGATAGAGCTGATGTAGTTCTTCGTCTCAGGGTAGGGCGGGATGCCCTTGTACTTGCGGACGGCCTCCTGTCCGGCGTTGTAGGCCGCCAGGACGAGACGCGTCTCCCCGTCGTAGAGCCTGACGAGGTCCTTGAGATACTTGATGCCGCCCTCGATGTTCTGGGCGGCGTCGAAGACGTTCTTGACGCCGTACTGATTGGCCGTCCCGGCCATTAGCTGCATGAGCCCCATGGCGCCCTTGTTCGAGACGGCGAAGTTATCGTAGTTGGACTCGGCCCGGATGATGACGTGGATGAGGTCCGGATCGACCCGGTGCTTCTCGGCCAGCTTCCGGACCAGGGGGTCGTAGAGAGCCTTGCGGTCGGACCCCAAGCCGGGGCGCACGAGGACGGCCAGAAGACAAAGGACGAGAAGCGCCGAGGCGCGTTTTCCGCAGGCCATCATGCCACCGGCCTTATGATGACAAAAAACGTCTCTCATGACAATCCCCGCCCGGGGTGAATCCGGGGGGGTCAGGACGACAGGCGCGCGAGCAGGTCCGGGACGGCGGCCAGGACCTTGTCCAGTTCCTCGACGCGCGGCCCGCCGGACTGGGCGAAATCCGGCCGCCCCCCTCCCCCGCCGCCGAGTAGCGGGGCGATCTCTTTGATGAGCGACCCGGCCTGGACGCGCTTGACGAGGTCCTTGGTCACGGACACGACGACCAGCGCCTTGCCCTCCAGGGGCTCGCCGAGGACGACGACCCCGCTGCCCATCTTCTGCTTCATTGAATCGGCCAGGTCCCTCAGTTCCTCGACGGGCAGGCCCTCGACCTTGCGGACGATGAGCGGGATGCCGTTGACCGTCCGCTCGACGCCCGCGGCCCCCGTGACGCCGATGTTTTCTTCGGCGGCCCCGGCGACGAGCTTCTTCCTCAGGGCCCGGTTATCGCGCTCGAGCCTCTCGGCGGCCTCCTTGAGCTTGTCGATCTTTCCCAGGACCTCCGCGCGGGTCGATCCCAGGCTCTTCTCGATGTCAGCCAGGAGCTCCTCGGTCTCCTGGACGCGCCGCAGGGCCTCCTCTCCGGTGACGGCCTCGATGCGGCGCATGCCGGCGGCGATGCCGGATTCCGAGAGGACCTTGAAGAACCCGATCTCCCCCGTCGCGTGGACATGGACCCCGCCGCAGAGCTCCCGGCTGAAGTCCCCGATGCCGACGACCCTCACGGACTCCCCGTATTTCTCCTCGAAGATGGCCATGGCGCCGGTCTTCAGCCCCTCCTCGAGGGTCGTCACCCGGGTCTCAAGGGGGACGTCGCCCCGGATGCGCTCGTTGACCAGGTCCTCGACCTTGCGGATCTCTTCGGCCGTCATCGGAGCGAAATGGGTGAAGTCGAACCTCAGGCGGGCCGGCGACACGAGCGAGCCAGCCTGTTTGACGTGGTCGCCGAGAACCTGCCGCAGCGCGGCGTGGAGGAGATGGGTGGCCGTGTGATTGCCGGAGACGGCCCGCCGCCGGGCCAGATCGACGGCCGCGTCGACCCGGTCACCGACCTTGATCTCCCCGCCGAGGACCTTGATCCTGTGCGAAATGACCTCGGGCGTCAGGAAATGGGTGTTCTCGACGAGGGCCGAGAACCGGGCCCCCTTGAGGACGCCGGTGTCCCCGACCTGCCCTCCGGCCTCGGCGTAGAAGGGAGTTTCCTCGAGGACGGCCTCCCCCTGCTCCCCTTCCCGCAGGCCGTCGGCGGGACGGCCCCCTTTGAGAACGGCGGTCACCCGGAGGTCGGCCAGCTCGCCGGTCTCGTGGGCCCGCGACCGGGCCGTCAGGCCGCTGAGCTCCCCGGGGGCCTGCCTCTCCTTCTGCCGCTCGTCGCCCTTCCAGGACAGGCGGGCCCTTCGGCGCTGCTCCTCGAGCTCGCGGGCGAAGCCCGGCTCGTCGATCCCCATCCCCCTCTCGCGGGCCAGCTCCTGCGACAGGTCCAGGGGGAAGCCGAAGGTATCGTAGAGACGGAAGACCTTATCGCCGGCGAGGACCGTCCGCCCCGCTTCGCCCGCCTCCCGGACGACCTGGTCGAAGTACTTCAGGCCGGAGGCCATGGTGAAGGAGAACCTTTCCTCCTCGGACAGACAAACCCGGGAGATGTAAGGGATGGAGGCGACGATCTCCGGGTAGGCGTCCTTCATGATGTCGGCGACCCGGCCGGCCAACTCGAACAGGAACGGCCGGTCGATGCCCAGCAGGTTCCCCCGGCGGTGGGCCCGGCGGATAAGGCGGCGCAGGACGTATCCCCGCCCCTCGTTGGCCGGCGTGACGCCGTCGCCGATGAGGAACGTGACCGCCCGGACGTGGTCGGCGATGACCCGGACCGACACGTCGCCCTCGTCGCCCGAAGGGTATTCTCGGCCGGCCCGCTCGCAGACCGCTTCGATGAGCGGCATGAAGAGGTCGGTGTCGAAGTTGCTCCGCTTGCCCTGCAGGACGGCGGCCATGCGCTCGAGCCCCATGCCCGTGTCGATCGACGGCGAGGGCAGGGGGCGCAGGCCTCCCTTCCCGTCCTGATCGAACTCCATGAAGACGAGGTTCCAGAGCTCGACGAACCGGTCGCTGCCCTTCTCGATCAGGGCGGAGGGCTCGCCGGCCTCGATGTCCGCGCCCAGGTCGTAATGGAGCTCGGAGCACGGCCCGCACGGGCCGCTGTCGCCCATGGCCCAGAAGTTGTCCTTTTTCCCATAGCGGAAGATGCGGCCCTTCGGAACGCCGGCCTCCTCGGCCCAGATCCGGTGGGCCTCGTCGTCATCGAGGTAGACCGTGGCGTAGAGCCGGTCGGCGGGCAGGCCGTAGACCTTGGTGACGAGCTCCCAGGCGTAGGCGATGGCCTCGCGCTTGAAATAGTCCCCGAAGGAGAAATTCCCCAGCATCTCGAAGAAAGTGTGATGCTTGGCCGTCCGGCCCACGGTCTCCAGGTCGTTGTGCTTGCCGCTGACGCGCAGGCATTTCTGGACCGAGGCGGCCCGCTTATAGCTGCGCTTCTCGAGCCCCAGGAAGACGTTCTTGAACTGGTTCATCCCGGCGTTGGCGAACAGGATGGTCGGGTCGTCCTTGGGCAGGAGCGGAGAGCTCGGGACGACCTTGTGGCCCCGCTCCTCGAAGTACCGGAGAAAGGTCTCGCGGACCCGCTGGGACGTCATCGAGGGCCCGCTTCAGTCCCCGCCCTCGGCCCTCTCGAGCTTGGTCATCCCCTTCTCCATCTCCTCGACGGCCATGTCCAGGGTCGACTGGATGCCCATGATGCGCAGCTTGAAGTTGTCGGGATTGGAGGAGTACTTCATGCCCTGCTCGAAGGAGATGTACCCGTCCCGGTAGAGCTGGTAGATGGACTGGTCGAACGTCTGCATCCCGTACTGCGACACGCCGGCGGTGATGGCGTCCTTGATGAGGCCCGTCTTGTCCTTGTCGGCGACGCAGTCCTGGATGTAGGGGGTGGCGATCATGGCCTCGACGGCCGGCACCCGGCCCTGGCCGTCCATCCGCGGGATGAGGCGCATCGACAGGATGGCCTTGAGGATGCTGGCCAGCTGGAGGCGGACCTGGCGCTGGTGGTGCGGGGGGAAGACGGAGATGATGCGGTTGATGCTCTCGGGGGCGTCCAGGGTGTGGAGGGTGCTGAGGACGAGGTGGCCCGTTTCGGCGGCCAGCAGGGCCGTCTCGACGGTGTCGAGGTCGCGCATCTCGCCCACCAGGATGACGTCGGGATCCTCGCGCAGGCAGCCCCGCAGGCCCCGGGCGAAGCTCGAGACGTCCATGCCGACCTCCCGCTGGCTGATGGTGCTCTTCTTGTCCTTGTGGAGGTACTCGATGGGGTCCTCGATGGTGATGATGTTCTCGCGGCGGAAGGTGTTGATGTAGTCGACCATGGCGGCCAGGGTGGTCGTCTTGCCGCTGCCCGTCGTTCCGGTGACCAGCACGAGGCCCCGCTGGTAGAAGGCGATCTTCTCCAGGACCTCGGGCAGCAGCAGCTGGCGGATGGTCTTGACGTCGAGGGGGATGATCCGCAGGGCGATGGCCAGGGAGCCCCTCTGATGATAGATGCTGCCGCGGAAACGGCCGAAACCCGGCAGGCTGTAGGCCAGGTCGATGTCGAGGTCCTCTTTGAGCCGAGTGCGCTGGAACTCCGTCATCGTCTGGTTGGCCAGCTCCTCACAGTCGGCGGCCGTCAGACGGGGGAAGCCCGTCAGCGGCGTCAGGGCCCCGTGGATGCGGAGCATGGGATGGTTGCCGGCCTTGAAATGGAGGTCGGAAGCGTCCCGCTCGATGGCGATCTTCAGGAATTCATCGATGACCATAGAAGCCTCCTTGCGGTCTCATGCGGCCAGGGTCAGCCACCGGTGGGTGTCCTCCCGGCGTCCCTCGATGACGTCGAAAAAGGCCTTCTGGACCTTTTCGGTCACGGGGCCCCTTTTGCCTGTCCCGATCGGGATCTTGTCGATGGAGCGGATGGGGGTCACCTCGGCCGCCGAGCCGGTGAAAAACACCTCGTCGGCGATGTAGAGGAGCTCCCGCGGCACGGTGTCCTCGACGCAGGGGATGCCCAGCTCCTTGAGCAGCGTCATGACCGAGTCCCGGGTGATGCCCGGCAGGACCGAGGACGACAGCGGCGGGGTGATGACCGTGCCGTCCTTGACCAGGAAGATGTTCTCCCCGCTCCCCTCGCTGATGTGGCCCCGGATGTTCAGGGCGATGCCCTCCTCGTAGCCGTCGAGGACGGCCTCCATCTTGATGAGCTGCGAGTTCATGTAGTTGGCCCCCGACTTGGCCAGGGCCGGGAAGGTGTTGGGGGCCATCCGCCACCAGGAGGAGATGCGGACGTCGACGCCGCTCTCGATGGCCTCGGGCCCCAGATAGGTGCCCCATTCCCAGGCCAGGACGGCGCAATCGACCGGGTTGGCGAAGGGATTGACGCCCAGGGAGTGGTAGCCCCGGTAGACGATGGGCCGGACATAGCAGGACTTCAGACGGTTGGCTTTGACCGTTTCGATGACCGCCGCGTTGAACTCGTCCTGGGTGTAAGGGATCTCCATCCTGTAGATCTTGCAGGAGTTGTAAAGCCGCCGGGTGTGATCGTGGAGGCGGAACAGGGCCGGCCCTTTGGCCGTCCCGTAGGCCCTCAGGCCCTCGAAGATCGAGCTGCCATAGTGGACAACGTGGGAGGCGATGTGGATGGTGGCGTCCTTCCAGGGGACGAGGCGTCCGTTCATCCAGACGATACCGTTCTCGGAGAAAGGGCTCATGAGCTGCTCCTTGGTTTGAGTCGTCGGAGGGCGTTCCCGGTGGAATCCGGCCCCTTGTCCGGCGCGTTTTCGAGGACCCATCCTAACCCATCGCCGAGGACCAAGTCAACGCGTCCCAAGGCAATCCTCAGGTCGTCTCCCCGCAATGTGGGCAGGTGCGGGACTTGATCGGCAGGGGCCGGCGGCAGTTCCAGCACAACTGGGACGTTTTCTGCTCCCGGGCCTTGATGCGGAGCATGATGTCGTCGATCTCCGATGTCTTGGGCGTCTTGCCCCTGGTCAGGGACAGGTCCCGGATGATCTCCGAGGCCGCCTGGTACCGGTCCTCGATCTTCGGGGCCAGGGCCTTCATGATGATGGCGTCGACCTCCTTGGGGACGCGGCTGTTGCGGATCCGCGGCGGTGTGATCTTGCCCTGCTGGGCCCGCTCCAGGATCTTGAAAGGATCGGGATCGAAGATGGGCGGCCGGCCGATGATCATCTCGTAGAAGATGCAGCCGAGGGAGTAGAGGTCGGAGGCGTAGCCCGCCTTGCCGAGGAACTGCTCGGGGGCCATGTAGGGCGGCGAGCCGATCCTCGTCGACGCGTAGGGCACGGAGTTGAGCCAGGCCGAGGTCCCGAAATCCGTGATCTTGGCCGTCCCCTCCTCCGAGACGATGATGTTGGACGGCCTCAGGTCCCGGTGGATGATCTTGTTCTTGTGGGCATGGTCGACGCCGTAGGCGATCTGCTTGGCCAGGTCCAGGGCCTGCTCCAAGCTCAGGACCCGTTCCTTCTCCAAGACCTTCTCGAGCGTCGGCCCCTTGATGTATTCCATGACCATGAAAAAGACGCTCTTCTCCTTCTCGGCGGCCAGCATGCGGACGATGTTCGGGTGGTTGAGGACGGCCTGGAGCCGGGGCTCCTTGAGCAGCTTGTAGAGCTCGGAGGACTGCTTGTGGGGGACCTTGATGGCCACCTTGATGTCGAGCCAGGTGTCCTTGGCCAGGTAGACGGAGCCGAACCCGCCGCTCCCGAGGGAGCGCAGGATCTCGTACTTGCCGACCTTCTGGCCTTGAAGGAACATGTCACTCGTTCCAGTGATGGAGGATCATGGCCGTAGCGGCCAGGGCCGCCGTCTCGGCTTTGAGGATGCGGGACCCGAGGCTGACGGCCTCGAACCCGGCCTCGCGGAAGAGTTCCTCCTCGTCGACCGTCCAGCCTCCCTCCGGGCCGACGGCCAGGATGACCGTCGCGGGAGCGGCTCCCGGTCCGCCGGACGCCAGGACGTCCTTGAGGGGCCGGCCGCCTCGCTCGCTCAGCAGCAGCTTGCGGCCGTCCGCCGTCTCCTTCAGGAGCGGCTTGAGGGCCGACGTCGCGCGTACGCCGGTCGCTCGCGCTCCCTTGCTCTGCTTGGTGGCTTCCCGGGCGATCCTGGCCCAGCGCTCGGTCTTCCGCGCCGACCGGTCCGAAGGGTCCCGGAGGGACCGGGCGGTCGTCGCCGGGACGAAGGCGGTGCACCCGAGCTCCGCGGCCTTTTGGACGATGAGGTCCATCTTCTTGGCCGGCAGCAGGGCCTGGACCAGGACGAGCTCGATCCGCCGGCCCTCGGGCTCCTCGAAGCCGAGGACCCTCAGCTCGGTCCGGTCGCGGCCGACGGCCGTGACCTCGGCCCGGCAGCGCGTCCCCTCGGCGTCGAACAGGCGGACCTCTTCGCCGGCCCGGACACGGGCCGCCCGCGCCAGATGGCGGTGTTCGTCCCCGCGGAGAACGACGCGCGACGATCCCGTCTCGAGCCGGGCGATGAAGAACTGGTTCGAGGTCACTCTCGCCGGCGCCTATTGGAAGATGTTCTTCATCCGATGGATGACGGTCTTGTCGACGGCCTCGACGTCCTCGCCCCGCAGCTCGGCGAGCTTGGCGAGGAGGGCCTTTTGCTCCTTGGTCAGTCCCTCGGGGGTCTTGACCTGGACCCTTACGAACAGGTCGCCTTTGCGCCGCCCGCCCACGTCCTGGAGGCCCTTCCCCTTGACCCGGACGACCTCGCCGCTCTGCAGGCCCGGGGGGACCTTGAGGATCTCGCTGCCCTCGAGGGTCGGGATCTCGACCCGGGCCCCCAACGCGGCCTGGGTGAAGGAGACCGAGATCTCGCAAGCCAGGTTGTTGCCGTCCCTCTCGAAAAAGGGGTGGCGGCGGACGCGCATCGTCACGTAGAGGTCGCCCGCAGGCATGCCCTCGTCGCCGGCCTCCCCTTCCCCGATGAGCCGCAACCGCAGACCGTCGGAGACGCCGGCCGGGATGCGGACCTTGAGCGACCTCTTCTCCCGGACGTGGCCCTTGCCCTGACAGGTTTCGCACGGGGACTCGACGATCTCCCCGGTTCCTCGACAGCGTGGACACGTCCGGGCCACGGTGAAGAACCCCTGCTGGTACCGGACCTGGCCGCGGCCGCCGCAGTTCGGGCACGAAGAGACCGACGTTCCCGGCTTGCGCTTGGACCCGCCGCAGGCCGGACAGGTCTCCGCCCGGGTCAGCTTGATGTCCTTCTCGACGCCGGCGGCGGCCTCCTCGAGGCTGATCTCGATCTCCAGCGCCAGGTCCCCCCCTCGCTGACGCCCGGGGCCCCGCCGACGCTCGCGGCCGCCGAAAAAGCTGCCGAAGCTGAAGCCGAAGAAGTTCCCCAGGATGTCCTCGAAGTCCTCGAAGACGGAGGCGTCGAACCCCGAGAACCCCTGGAAGCCCTCGCCCCGGAGCCCCTCGTGGCCGAAGCGGTCGTAGACGGCCCTCTTGTCGGGATCGGCCAGGACGGCGTAGGCCTCGGCGGCCTCCTTGAACCGGTCCTCCGCCTCCCGGCTCCCGGGATTGCGGTCCGGATGGTGCTTGAGGGCCATCTGACGATAGGCCTTCTTGATGTCCTCCGGCGAGGCCGCCCGGGGAACGCCCAGGACCTCGTAGTAGTCCCTTTTAGCCATCTTCGCCGGACCCCCCGTGGCCCTCCCCGAGGGAGCGCATGATCTCCTTGACCTCGGAGGCCATCAGCCCCGAGGACGGACGGATCTCGATCTTGTGCTGGCTGCCCGTCTCGACGTCGGCGGCCGACACCTGGACGAGGCCGTCGGCGTTGATCTCGAAGGTGACGTCGATCTGGGGGACGCCGGCCGGAGCTGGCTCGATGCCGACCAGTTCGAAGACGGCCAGCGACACGTTCAGCGAGGCCAGCGGGCTCTCGCCCTGGAGGACATGGATCTTGACCCGACGCTGGTTGTTCTCGACCGTCGTGAAGGCCTTGGTCTTGCGGGTCGGGATGGTCGCGTTCCGCTCGATGACCACCTCGTACCCGTCGTTCTCCGTCTCGATCCCCAGCGAATGGGAGGTGACGTCGAGAAGGAGGACGAGCTCCCGGACGTCGCCGTGGAGGATCCCCGACTGGACGGCCGCGCCCATGGCCACGATCTCGTCGGGGTTGATCTGTTCCTCGGGGGGGCGGCCGAAGAAGTCGGAGACCTTCTTCTTGACCATGGGCATCCGGGTCTGGCCGCCGACGAGGATGATCCGGTCGATGGCCGGGGGCGTCAGTTGGGCGTCGGCGAGGGCCTGTTCGATGCGGGGGACCGTCTTGTCCACGAGGTCGGCCGTCAGGGATTCCAGGGTCCCCCGGGTCAGGGTCTTGCGGATGTGCTTGGAATCGGATTTGTCCGAGGAGATGAACGGCAGGTTGATCTCCGTCTCGGTCGTGAACGACAGCTCCCGCTTGGCTTTCTCCGAGGCTTCCTTGATCCTCTGGAGGGCCAGCTTGTCGGTCCCGAGGTCGAGGCCCGTCTCCCGGTGGAAATCGTCCACGAGCCAATCGACGATGCGGTTGTCGAAGTCCTCGCCCCCGAGGTAGGAGTCGCCGTTGGTCGACAGGACGTTGAAGACCCCGTCCTGGATCTCGAGAAGGGTGATGTCGAAGGTCCCGCCGCCGAGGTCGAACACGGCCGCGACGCCGTTCGACCCCGTGTTCAGCCCGTAGGCCAGCCCGGCCGCAGTCGGCTCGTTGATGACCCGCTGAACGTTGAGCCCGCAGATCTGGGCGGCGTCCTTGGTGGCCTGCCTCTGGTGGTCGTTGAAGTGGGCCGGCACGGTGATGACGCAGTCGGAGACCTTGTCGTTGAAGAACGATTCCGCGCAGGTCTTCAGATATCCCAGGATCATCGACGAGATCTCCTGGGGCGTCAGGGACTTCGAGTCGAACGAGACGAGGACGTCCCCGTTGGGGGCCTCGACCAGACCGTAGGGCAGCTTGCCCCGGGCCTTCTGGACCTCGGGCGAGGCGAACTTCTGCCCGACGAGGCGCTTGACGGCGAAGATCGTGTTCCGGGGATTGGTGATGGCCTGACGGAGGGCCAGGGTCCCCACCAGCCTCTCCCCCGCCGACGTGAAAGACACCACGGAGGGGGTGGTCGGCAGGCCCTCGAGGTTGGGGATGACGACAGGCTGGCCGCCCTCCAGGTAGGCGACGCAGGAATAGGTCGTGCCGAGGTCGATGCCGATGACGCGGGACACGGTCGCTCAGCCTTTCTTCGGGAGGGCGACCTTGACCAGGGCCGGCCGGAGCAGTCGGTTGTGATGCATGTAGCCCCTCTGGAGCTCTTCCAGGATCTCGGGCTCCTCGACGGTTTCGGATTCCTCCGTCAGCATCGCGTGATGGAAGTTGGGGTCGAACCGCTTCTCGGCGATCTCGAGCGGCTGGACGCCGTTCTTGGCCAGGAACGCCTGGAACAAGCGGTCGATGAGCTCGACCCCTTCGCGCAGGGTCCGGCCGTCGGGGTCGGCCGCCTCGCTCCGTAAGGCCCGCTCGAGGTTGTCCTTGATGGCCAGCAGCTCGAGGAGCAGCCCGCTCAGAGCGAACTGCTGGAACTCGCTTTTCTCCCTTTCGAAGCGCTTGCGGAGATTCTCGAGGTCGGCGAGCTTCCTCAGGAACTGGTCCTTGAGCTCGTCCATCTCCCCGCGGAGCTTCCTGAGCTCGGCATCCTTTTTCTTGAGCTTGTCCTTCAAGCTCCGGTGGCCCTCGTGAGCGGCTTCCTTGGCCGGACGGTCCTTCTCGCCCTCGGCGGGGCCGTCCGCCGGGTTCCCGGGGGCAGGGGGCCCGGGCCGGCCCTCCTCCCGGATGAACTCGATCTCGTCGTCGGGCTTGGCGGCGCCGTTGTCTTCCGTCATAGCGTGACCTCTCTGCCGAACGCCGTGATGGCCATGCTTAGACGCTTGGCCACCCGGTCGACCAGGGGGATGATCTTCTCGTACGGGATCCTCTTGGGACCGATGATGCCCAGGGACCCGAGGACCTGGCTGCTGGTCCCGTAGTGGGATAGGACGAGGGAGCAGTCCTGGACATTGGGGAAGTTGGTCTCCGACCCGATGAGGACCTTGACCCGGTCCAGACTGATGAAATCCGATAGGAGCTTGACCAGGTTGGCCTTCTCCTCGAGGTTCTCGAACAGGGACCGCAGCTTGCTCATCTCGAACAGCTCCGTCTTATTGATCAGCCGCGAGGTCCCCTGGAGGTAGATCCGGTGCTCCCCTTCCTCCCGATTGATGGAGGTTTTGATCAGGTCGAGAAGCTTGCTCATCGTGTCCTCGTACTTGGCACGGTGATGGGGGAGCTCCTGGAGGATGGCATCGCGAACGCTCAAGAACGTCCTGCCGCGATAATGGCGATTGATGTATTGGGAGGCCCGGTCGAGCTCGATCTGGGACGGGGCCAGCCGGGTCTCCAGGGTCTCCGTCAGGACCATGTGGAAGGGAGTCACGAGAATGACCAGGATCCTGCGGTCGGAGATCTTGATGAACCGCAGATATTCGAACTGGACCCGGGAGATGTTCGGGGAGATGACGAACGCCAGGTTGTCCGAGGAGTCGGCCAGGATCCTCGAGGCCCGGTCGAGCAGGGAATCGAGATCGGCCGTCCGGGTGGGGAATTCCTCCTGGATCCTCGGGACGGCCTCCGGAGGCAGGGACCTCTCGGAGAGCAGCCCGCTGACATAGGCCCGCAGGCCGAGATCGGTCGGCACCCGCCCGGCCGAGGTGTGCGGCTGGGACAGGTAGCCGAGCTCCTCGAGCTTGGCCATAATGTTCCGGATGGTCGCCGGGGAGCCGTCGAAGAGACCCGCCTTGTGGATCGAGCCGGAGCTCACCGGACGGCCATGACGGACATAGCCGGCGGTAACCAGTTTGAGGACCTTCCTGTCCTTGTCTCGCAAGATAGACCGCGCCATGGCAACCTTCCTCGATTGTATAGCACTAAAAGGGAATTCCTGTCAATAAACTAGGAGTTAACGGGCCGCTCCCCGCAAGATTCTAAATCCCGCGTATCCAACAACTTGTGAAAAATCGCCGGAACTCTCCCCCGATGTCCGATAGAGGACGAGCTCGGCCTCGCCGGCCCCGAGCGCCAGGGACGCGACCAGGGCCGCGGCCGTCGGCTGGAATCCGCACATGGAGATGCTCTCGGAGAGGACGGTCTCGTAAAGGCCCTTCGGGTCGAGGGCCAGGATCCTGCGGATGGCCAGAGCGTCCATTCGTTCGGCCGTGCTTTGGCTGACGTAATGGCTCATGTCCGTGCTGGCCACGATGAGGGCCGGGCGGGCGAAGTCCCGCAGGGCCTCGGCCAGCCCGCGCCCGAAGGCCTCGAGATCACCGTATTCGGCTTCGTGGGATACGCACACGGGGACGATGGCCACGTTCTCGCGGAAGAACTGCAGGAACGGGAGCTGGACCTCCAGCGAGTGCTCCCCCCGATGGGCCTCCTCATCCTGTGTGGCCGAAGGGCAACGCTCGAGGACCGCCGTGGCAAGGTCCCGCTCGATGGCCGCCTCACCCAGCGGCGTCAACCAGCTGCCCTCCGATTGGACCGCGAACAGGGACCGGATCCCCCGATGACCGGGGCCCAGGATGACGGCCGTTCCGGGGACCTCGACCGAGGAGAAGACGGCCCCGGCGACCGGGCCCGAATAGACATATCCCGCGTGGGGCACGACCACGGCCACGGCCTGCTTCTTGGCGGCTTTGGGGTCGGTCATGGCCCGGATAGTCCTCAGAAGCTCCCGGCGTTCGCCGGGATAGAAACTGCCGGCCACCTGAGGTCTTCGTCGCATGACCCCTCCTCACCCCATTAATAAGCCTCCCGGGCCGGGTTGTCAACGGCAGGCCGGCTCCGCGGCGGAACGTTCAGGAGAACGCGGGGGTCCAGACCCGGCGCTCCTCCGTGAACCGGATGCCAAGGGCGCCGAGCTCTTCCAGGATCGGGAGGTAGATCTCGGGGTGGATGGGGACCTCGACCCCCTTCCTCCCGATTCGGCCCTCGAGGATGAGCCGGACGGCGATGGCCGCCGGCAGGCCGACCGTGCGCGACATGGACGAGGGCCCCCCGGGGACGCCGTAGTCGACGAGGGTCGAAACGATCCTTTCCGTCCGGCCGGCGGGGAACTCGACGAGGAACTCATGCTGAAGGACGATCATGTCCCTCTCCCCCTCCTCGTAGCGGAGCTTATCGACCATCAGAGCGGCCAGATTTTCGAGGGCCGAACCGCGGTCCGACGCGAGAGGCCGGTCCTCGAAAAGCCCGAGCCATTCGAGACGTCCCATGATGTCGGACGAGGCTTCGAGGCCCAGCCGCCGGGCCGCGGCGGCTTTAGCGTCCTCGGCGGGGGCCGCCCCGGCGAGCTCCCTCATGAGCCCGAGGTAGCTCGAGCCCGGCCTGTCCTTCCGGACGTCATCGAGCAGGCCCAGCTGGCCGATCTTCAGGAGGGTTCGGCACCAGCCGGGATAGCGGAGGGTCCCTCTGAGGATCGAACGGGCTTCCGGAATGCCATAGGTCTCCTGGTAGGAAACGGAGTCCCTGTTGGGATAGCCCTCGAACTCCCCGAGCCCGGCGATGACGATGCTCTCCGGGTCGGCGAAGAGCCGCTCGGCCGGGACGGTCACGATCTGGCCGTCCCTCAGGAACCGGGCCGAGTTCCGGGAGGCGAGAAGGACGCCCATCGGGCTCCAGGAGAACTTGTAACCGAAGGGATTGTCATTGGCCTCAGGCGCCGGGAGCCCGCCGCAGTAGGACGTGAAAGCCAGGACCCGGCCGCCCTTGCCGTGGGCTTCCCTGATGATGCGCATGGCCTCCATGTGGTCGATGCCCGGATCCAGGCCGAGCTCGTTGAGGATGAGGACCCCCTTCTGCCGGGCCCGGCCGTCGAGCTCCTTCATGGCCGGGCTGACATAGGAAGCTGTGACCATGTCCTTGCCGAGATCGATGGCCAGGTCGGCGACGAGCGGGTGGAAGGTGTAGGGGACCATGCTGACGACGATGTCGGCCCGGCCGATCTCGGCGGCCAAGGCCGCCTTGTCCTCGAGGTCCAGCGTCCGGGCCTCGCCGCGGGCCGCTCCGGCGACCAGCCGCCGGGCCCGCTCCGCCTCGACATCGGCGACGACGACCGTCCATCCTTCCCGCTCGAGCAGGTAACGGACAAGGGGACCGGCCACCAGGCCGGCGCCCAGAACGAGGATCTTTTTCATCGGCGCGCTCCCTGAGAGAGATCCGGGCTCACCCGACATGGGCCGCGAGATAGGCGAACTCGGGCGTCAGCTCCCCCCGGTAAAGGATAACGGCCCGGCGGATGACGGGCGGCAGGCCGCAGGCCTCGAACGGCCCTTCAAGGTCCGCGGCGGCCAGGGCCGGGATGTAGTCCTTGAGCCCCCCGCTGAAATAGGTCGATGACTCGAGCGGCAGCTCGGCCGGCAGGTTGTAGACCGCGAGGACCACGGGCCCGCGCCCCTCGAAGCCCATCCGGATGACGTCCTCGACCGGATCGTAGACATAGACGGGGTCCGAGGAGTCGGTGGCCCTGACATTGCATTCCATCGAGCCGTCGACATCGCACGTGATGTCGGCGACGACCCGGAGCCGGGGCCGTTCGTCGCCGCCGTAGAGCCGCTTGAGGAAGGACTTGGTGAGGAACTTGGGATACTGAGGGGCCCAGTAGATCCCGTTGACCAGGACCGTGAGGAACGGCAGGATGTCCTCCACGACGGGCTCGTAGAGCTCGGGCTTCGCGTAATACTCCTGGAGGTCGAAGGCCCGGCCCGGGTCGACGGGCCTGACCATGTCCTCCTCCTTGAACACGGCCTTGATCAGCCGCGTCTCCCCCCTCCTCCCCTTCTCGAAAAGGCGAGGGATGTCGGCCGGGCTGACGGTCTCGACCGGCAGGATGCCGAGGATCTCCTGGGCGCTCTGGCTGACATGCCCGTAACCGAAGAATCCGACGACCAGGGGCCCCATGTCCTTCGGAAGTCCCCCCTCGATGATCCTGACCGCCAGCTCCGCCACGGCCTCCCGGACCTCGGTCAGGTTGACGTAGCGATGGGTCGGCTCAAGAAGGGTGAACGGGTTCCGGACGCCCTCGACCTCCAGCCGACGCCCGAGCGCCCAGAGCGCGTCGACCATCCCGGCATGGCCCGCGTAATTGCCGAAAAAGAGGACCCGGCGGCCCTTGTCGTCGACCATTTTCTCGTAATCGATGAGGGTGCAGCCGAGCTCCATCATCCGCTTGAGCATGGGCATATTGTGCTTCTGGCCTTTGGCCGTGTGAGAGAAGAAGACGTAGGCCTTGCCCTTTTCCAGGCGCTCGAGGGGGATCTCCTTGATGCCCAGGACGATCGGGCAGGGCGACAGGCTGTCCTCGACGGGGATGCCGGCCGCCCGGAAATCGTTGTCGGCGAAGATCCGGACGTCGGACGGCTGGACGCGGATCTCGACCGGGTGCCTTTCGACCAACTCCCTGGCATGCGAGGGGATGAGCGGGACCCGCCGCTCCCAGCGGGAGATGTCCTCGCGGCGGATACCTATGCGGGTGATATGACTCATGATAACGGCCCTTCTCAAGGGGAAATGATGAAGTGCGATTATGTCACAGATGCCCGGTCCGGTCAAATCGCGGCGCCAGTTGACGGGGGCGCGCCGAAGGGCTAAGATGGCCGGAGATGATCCGCTTCTTCAACACCCTCGGGGGCGCCGTGGAGCCCTTCACCCCGATCGAGCCGGGGGTCGTCAAGCTCTACACGTGCGGGCCGACGGTTTACGACTACCCGCACATCGGCAATTGGCGGGCCTACGTCTTCGAGGACCTCCTCAAGCGGTTCCTCATCTTCCGGGGTCTCCGTGTCGTCCATGTCATGAACGTCACCGACGTCGACGACAAGACCATCCGGGGGGCCCGGGCCAAGGGCGTCAGCCTCGAGGAATTCACCCGCCCCTTCACCGAGGCCTTCTTCCGGGAGCGCGACAGGCTCAACATCCTTCCGGCGGACCACTACCCCCGGGCGACCGGGCATATCCCCGAGATGGTGGCCATCATCAAGTCGCTGCTCGAAAAGGGCTTCGCCTACCGCAAGGACGGATCGATCTACTTCGCCATCGACAGGTTCGCCGCCTACGGCCGCCTGTCGAGGATCGACCTCAACGAGCGGCGGGCCGGAAGCCGCCGGGGGGACGCCGACGAGTACGAGAAGGAGAGTGTCCACGACTTCGCCCTTTGGAAGGCCCCCAAGGAGGGCGAGCCCGTCTGGGAGACCGAGATCGGCCCGGGCCGGCCGGGATGGCACATCGAATGCTCGGCCATGAGCTCGAAGTATTTCGGACCGAGCTTCGACATCCACTGCGGCGGCGTCGATAACATTTTCCCCCACCACGAGAACGAGATCGCCCAGTCCGAGGCGGCCAGCGGGGTCAAGTTCGTCAAGTACTGGCTCCATTGCCATCACCTCGTCGTCAACGGCGAGAAGATGGCCAAGTCCAAGGGGAATTTCCTGACCCTCGCCGACGTCCTGGACAAGGGCTACGATGCCCGGGAGGTCCGGTTCCTCCTTCTTTCGACCCATTACCGGAAAATGCTCAATTACACGGACGAGGCCATGCATCAGGCCCGGGCCGGCCTGGAGAGGATGAGGAACTTCCTGGTCGACCTCCAGGAGGTCAAGCGGGAAGGGGGCCCGAGCCCCGATGCCGCTCGGCTCGTCGACGGTTCCCGCGAGGCCTTCGCGGCCGCTCTCGACGACGACCTGAACATCTCCGAGGCCCTGGCCGCGCTGTTCTCCTTCGTCAAGAGCGCCAACGTCCTGAGGGACGCGGGCCGGCTTACGAGGACGGACGCCGCGGCTCTGCGGGACTTTCTCCTTGAGCTCGACGACAAGGTCCTGGGGATCGGCATCGGGAGCGCGACCGCGTACCCTGGTGCGGTCAAAGGGGGATCGGGCACGGTGGACCCCGGTGCTGATACCACCCCCCAGGACTCCTCCGAAGCGAACGAAAGGACGATCCGCGAGATGATCGAGGCCCGTCAGAAGGCCCGGGCCGCCAAGGACTTCAAGAAAGCCGACGAGATCCGCGACGAGCTTCTGAGGGCCGGCGTCCTTCTCGAGGACACCAAGGACGGCGTCCGCTGGAAGCGGATCGCGCCCAAAGCCTGATCCCCCCGCGCGAGGGCACACCATGTCGCATGACCGGCACACGCCCCGTGACCTCGGCCGGCGGGGCGAGGAGCTGGCCGCCGCCTACCTTATCAGGAACGGCCTCGAGATCGTCGAGCGGGGCTTCCGTGTGTTCCGCGGCGAGCTCGATATCGTCGCCCGCGACGGCGACACTCTGGTCTTCGTCGAGGTCAAGGCCCGGGCCGACGAGTCGTTCGGACGCCCCGAGGAGGCGGTGACACCGGCCAAACAGCGCCAGATCCGCCGGCTAGCGACGGGGTACCTGATCGAGCGACGTCTGGGCGACGTCCCCTGCCGGTTCGACGTCGTCGCGGTCCTGTTCCAAGACGACGGGTCCCACCGCCTGACCCACTTCCGGGACGCCTTCTGAAGGCCTTCCCCTCAATCGACCTTGACGACGGAAGAGCGGTCCTTGACGGTCCGCAGGATCTCCGCCACCGACCTCTTCAGCACCGGGTGGACGGCCTCCGGGGCCAGCTCGGCGAGCGGGACGAGGACGAACCTCCGGAGGGCCATTCGCGGGTGGGGAATGGTCAGGTCCTCCGTTTCAATGATCAGATCCCCGGCCAGGAGGATATCGATGTCGATCGTCCGCGGCCCCCGCGGCACGGTCCGGACACGCTTCATCGAGTCCTCGACGGAGCGGACGACCTCGAGCATGGCCGACGGGTCGAGGGCCGCCCGGACCTCGACGACTTGATTGAGGAACCAGGGCTGAACGGGGCCGCCGACGGGTTCGGTCCGGTAAACGGAGGAGGAGCGGACGACCTCCACGCCGGCGGCCGCCAGCCGGGCCGCGGCCCGGGCGAGGTTATCCGCCGGGCACCCCAGGTTGCTGCCCAGCCCGAGGTGGTAGGTCGTCATCGGGGCTTTCCCGGCCATGCCGGCCCCATTCTACGCCTCTCGGCCGGGGCAAGGCAATGGACGCGCGCCCCTCCGGACGGCGACATTCCAGTTGCATTTCCGCGGGCCTTCGCATAGTATAACAAACCCGCGCGGGCCGCCGCCCGCGAATCCCGGAGCGAGGATCACGGCATGAGCAAGCTGATCTACCTGGACAACGGCGCGACCTCCTTTCCCAAGCCCGAGGAGGTCTACACCTTCATGGACCATTTCTTCCGCCACTACGGGGTCAATCCCGGGCGTTCCGGCTACGACCTGTGCATGGAAGCCGGTCTGGTCGTCGAGGACACCCGGAAGATGCTCACGGAGTTCTTCAACGGCACCGATCCGAACCGGCTCTGCTTCTCCTACAATTCGACCGACGCCCTCAACCTGATCATCTCCGGCATGCTGAGGCCGGGCGAGCATGCCATCTCGACGACCATCGAGCACAATTCCGTCCTCCGCCCTCTCCATCACCTTTCCCTCCAGGGCGTCGAGGTCGACCTGGTGCCCTTCGGCCCGGACGGTTTCGTGGATCCGGGCGAGATCCGGGCCCGGTTCCGGCCCAACACCCGGCTGGTCATCGTCAACCACGCCTCCAATGTCATCGGGACCGTCCAGCCCATCGCCGCGATCGGCCGTCTCTGCCGGGAGGCCGGCATCCCCTTCGCCGTCGACACCTCCCAGTCGGCCGGCAAGATCCCCGTCGACATGGAGGCCCAGTTCCTGGACGTCGTGGCCTTCACCGGTCACAAGTCCCTCCTCGGCCCGACGGGCATCGGCGGCCTCTACGTCCGCGAGGGGATCGAGATCCGCCACTCCCGGGCCGGCGGGACGGGCGTCCGCTCGGCCGTCAAGACCCACCTCGACGAGTACCCTTACCGCCTGGAATACGGGACCCCCAACGTCCTGGGCATCGGCGGCATCCATGCCGGCCTGAAATGGGTCCTCGGGCGGGGGCTCGAGGCCATCCACCGCCACGAGATGGACCTCCTCCGCCTGCTGCGCGACGGGCTGCGCGACATCCCGGGGATCATCCTCTATTGCCAGGAGGACCTGGCCGACCACATCGCCGTCCTGGCCTTCAACCTGGAAGGCATGGACGCCTCCGACGTCGGGACCATGCTGGACGTCGATCACGGCATCGCCTGCCGGACCGGCCTCCACTGCGCCCCCCTGGTCCACGAGCAGATGGGCACGGACAAGCTCCACGGCGCGGTCCGCTTCGGGATCGGCCCTTTCAACACGGAAGAGCACATCAAGACGGCCGTCGGGGCCGTCGCCGAGATCGCCACGCTGCGGAAGGACCGGAAGAAAGCGGCCTAGCGGGCGCTGCTCACCGGACCGGCAGGTCGACCGTGAAGGTCGTCCCCTCCCCCACCCGGCTGCGGACCGACACCTGGCCCTCGTGGGCCATGACGATGTGCTTGACGATGGACAGGCCGAGCCCGGTTCCGCCGAGCTTCTTGGAGCGCGACCGGTCCACGACATAGAACCGCTCGAAGACGTGCCCCTGATGGTCGGGGTCGATCCCGATGCCCGTGTCGGCGACCTCGATCCGGAAGCGGTCGCCGAGGGCGCTGAGCCTGACCGTGACCCCGCCTTTTTCCGTGTACTTGACGGCGTTGTCGACGAGGTTGAGAAGCAGCCCTTCCAGCTGGACCGGGTCGGCCTGGACCGGAGGCAGATCCGGCCCGGCCTCCAGGGTCATCCGGAGGCCCTTGTCGGCGGCCGGTTTCTCGAACATCCTGAGGGTGGTCTCCGCCAGGGACCGGACGTCGACGGCTTCTTTGTCGAGGCCGGTCCTCCGTCCTTCGATCTCGGACAGGGCCAGAAGGTCGTCGACGATGGCCATCAGGCGGTCCGTGTTCCGGCGGATGACGCCGAGATAGGCGAGGCCCTGCCCCGCGACCTCCTGCTCCAGGGTCTCGACAAAACCCTTGATGGCCGTCAGGGGGGTTTTGAGCTCATGCGTGACATTGACGACGAAGTCCCTCTTGATCCGCTCGAGCTCCCGGTACTCCGTCATGTCGTGGAGGGTGACGACGATCCCTCCCTGGGAGGCCAGGTAAGAGGCGCTGCAGAAGTAGGTCTTCCCGCCGATGCCCGCCTCGCCGGACGCCCCGCTCCTCGTCTCGCGCGCCTTGCGCGTGAGCTCGGCCAGCGCCGAACTGCGGGCGATCTCCCAGAGGTGCTTGCCTTCGGGCGCCGGCCCGCCGACGGCCCGGCGGAAGCTGTCGTTGCAGAACAGGATGCGGGAATCGACGTCCGTGACACAGAGGCCCTCGCGGATGGAGGCCAGGATGCCGGCCAGCTCCTCCCCCTGGACCCGGACCTCATCGAACATCGCCTTGAGCCTGGCCGTCATGTCGTTGAAGCCGGCGGCCAGGGCCTTGAATTCCCCCTTCCGTCTCGTCGAGATCTTGACGTCGAGGTCACCGGCGGAAACCCGGGAGGCGGCCTCGACGAACTCCCGGACGGGCCGCGAGACGGACCGGCTGAAAAAGGCGGCCGCGACGAGGGCCAGGATGCCGGCCAGCCCGACGAGCTTGAGGAGATCGCCGCGGAGGCGGGCCAGGAGGTCCCGGAGCTCCTTCATGAACAAGCTCAGGCGCAGGACGCCCGCGACGCCGTCCTCGGCGACGATCGGGACGCTCATGTACATCATCTCGGCCCGCAGGGTCGAGCTGAACCGGATGGACATCTTCTTTTCGCCCTGCAGGGCGGCGAAGATCTCCGGCCGGAAGAAGTGGTTCTCCATGTCCCGGGCTTCCTTTTCGGAGTCGGCCAGGACCTTTCCTTCCCTGTCGATGACCGTGATGCGGCGCCCCGTCCGGCCACCCACGGCCGTGACCAGCTCGTCCAGGCCCGCCGCATCCCCTCCCTCGAGAGAGGGCCTGACGCGGTCCTCGAGAAGATAGGCCAGGTTCTCCAGATGGACCGAGTGGGCCCGGATGAACTGGGCCCGGGTCATGGCCGGAACGGCCAGCAAGGCGGCCACGGCCATGAGGGCGATGACCGCCAGGAATCCCGAGAAGATCTTGAGAAAAAGCGAGTTCTTCATTCTTCGACCTTATAACCCACACCGCGCACGTTCTTGACGAGGGAGGCCGCCGGCCCCAGCTTCTCCCGGAGGTTGCGGATATGGACATCGACCGTCCGGTCGACGACCGCCTTCTCATGGCCCCAGAGATGATCGAGGATCTGATCGCGGGTGAAGACCCGGCCGCGCTGCGAGGCCAGGAAATGGAGGATCCGGAACTCGGTGGCCGTCAGATCGACCTTCCGGTCCCCGACCAGGGTTTCGAACCGTTCGGTGTCCAGGACCAGGTCGCCGACACTGACCCTCCGGGAGGGCCTGGCGGACGAGGGACGCCGGAGGACGGCGTGGATCCGGGCGACCAGCTCCTTCGTGGAGAACGGCTTGGTGATGTAGTCGTCGGCCCCGAGCTCGAGCCCGACGACCTTGTCCGACTCGTCGCCCCGGGCCGTCAGCATGATGACCGGGATCGAGGCCAGCTTGTCGGAACGGCGCAGCTCGCGGCAGACGTCGAGGCCGTCCATGTCGGGCAGCATGAGGTCGAGGAGGATGAGGTCGGGTCTGTCCCGGTCCAGGAAGCGATAGAGGCCCTCGGCCTCCTCGAAGCCGGCGAAGCGGAATCCGGCCCTCTCCAGGGTGACCTTCAGCAGCTCGAGGATGTCGGTCTCGTCGTCGAGGGCGGCGATCAGTGGCGGCATAGGTTCACCTGACCCTTGATATGATGTCGTATTATATGGAAATCCGGCGTCGATTCAAGGCGGGGGCGCCCGGAAGGTTGCCCGGACGCAAGCCGCGGGTTATAATGGGAAAAAAAGAACGGAGGGAACGGACATGGTGAGAATTCTTCTGGTCCTGGCCCTTGCGGGGCTGGGATTCGCGGGGGCGGCATCGGCCGCGTCCAAGTTCGAGAAGGACGTGCTGTCCACGTCCGCGGGGGACCTCGAGATCACGTTCCTCGGGCACGGATCGCTGATGATGTCCTTCGGGGGCAAGACGATCCAGGTCGACCCCTACGGAGAGGTCGCCGACTACGCCCGGCTGCCGAAGGCCGATCTCATCCTCGTGACCCACGATCACTACGACCATATGTGCCTCGACTCCATCAGGCACATCCTGCGCCCGGACACCCGGCTCGTGGGGGGGCCGAGCTGCGCCGGGAAGCTGGCCGACGCCGTCATCATGAAGAACGGCGACGCGACGACCGTGCTGGGCCTGCCGATCGAGGCCGTCCCGGCCTACAACATCGCTCACAAGAGGCCGGACGGGAATCCCTGGCACCCCAAGGGGGAGGGCAACGGCTACGTGGTCACGTTCGGGGACCTGCGGATCTACATCGCGGGCGACACCGAGAACATCCCCGAGATGAAGGCCCTGAAGGACATCGACGTCGCCTTCCTGCCGATGAACCTGCCCTATACGATGACCCCGGAGATGGTCGCCGAAGCGGCCCGCTGGATCCGCCCCAAGATCCTCTATCCCTATCATTTCGGGGACACCGACACCTCGGCCCTCGTCAGGCTCCTCGAAAAGGACGGCGGGATCGAGGTCCGCATCCGGAAGATGAGCTGAACGGGGGCTCATTCCCCGCCGGCGTCCGACCTCAGCTTGTCGGCCCGGCCTTCCTCGATGTGGTGCTTGATGGTCCGGCCCTTGACCATGTAGATGACGTCCTCGCCGATGTTGGTGGCGTGGTCGGCGATGCGCTCGAGATGGCGGGCGACCAGCAGGAGGTCGACGGCCCGGGTGATGGTCGCGGGGTCCTGCATCATGTAGGTCAGGAGCTCCCGGAAGACCTGCTCGTTGATCTCGTCGACCTGGTCGTCCCGCTCGCAGACGTCCTTGGCCAGCCTGTCGTCCCCGTTGACGAAGGCGTTCAGGGCGTCGCGGACCATGGCCTGGGCCAGCTCGGCCATGCGCGGGATGTCGATGAGCGGCTTGAGCTGGGGCCGCTTCAGGAGGTCAAGGGTCCGCTCGGCGATGTTGACGGCCAGGTCGCCGATACGTTCGAGGTCCGTCCCGATGCTCATGGCCGAGGTGATGAACCGCAGGTCGGCGGCCATGGGCTGGCGGAGGGCCAGGAGCTTCATGGCCATCTCGTCGACCTCGATGTCGAGACGGTTGATGGCCGCCTCGCGCTCCAGGACCTCGCAGGCCAAGTTCTCGCGGCGGTCCTTCAACGCCTTGACCGCCAGAGCGATCTGCTCCTCGGCCCGGGCGGCCATCTCCAGGAGCTTTTCCTTGAGAGCCTTGAGCTCCTCGTCAAAAGGACGTTCCGGTTTCGACATGGCGCCTCCTTGGCCGGGCGGGCGGGCGGCCGGGCTTACCCGAACCTTCCGGTGATGTAGTCTTCCGTCAGCTTGTTGGCCGGATTGGTGAAGATCCTCTCCGTGACCCCGAACTCGACCAGCTCGCCGAGCATCATGAAGGCCGTGTAGTCCGAGACACGCGCGGCCTGCTGCATGTTGTGGGTCACGATGACGACAGTGTAGCTTTTTTTTAGGGTTTCTATCAAGTCCTCGATCTTGGCCGTGGCGATGGGGTCGATGGCCGAACAGGGCTCGTCGAACAGGATGACCTCGGGCTCGACGGCCAGGGCCCGGGCGATGCAGAGCCGCTGCTGCTGCCCGCCCGACAGGGAGAAGGCGTTCTCGTCGAGCCGGTCCTTGACCTCGTCCCAGAGGGCGGCGCCCTGGAGGCTCTTTTCGACCACGGCCTCGAGCGTCTTCTTGTCCCGCATCCCGTTGATGCGCAGACCGTAGGCGATGTTGTCGAAGATCGACTTGGGGAAGGGATTGGGCTTCTGGAAGACCATCCCGACCCGCCGGCGGAGGTCGACGACGTCGACGTCCGGCGAGCGGACGTCCTTGCCGTCGAGGAGGATCGATCCCTCGACCCGCGTACCGGCGATGACGTCGTTCATCCGGTTGAGGGTCCGGATGAAGGTCGATTTCCCGCATCCGGAAGGCCCGATGATGGCCGTGACCCGGTTCTCGTAGCAGGCGACACTGACCTTGTCGAGGGCTTTCTTCGTCCCGTAAAAGAAGTCCAGGTCGCGGGTCTCCATGCGGATCTTCAAGGCGTCGGCGCTCATCGCTGTTTTCTCCTGAGCCGGTAGCGGATGATGACGGCGGTCATGTTCATGCCCAGGACGAGGGCGATGAGGACCAGGGCCGTTCCGTAGGCCAGCGGCCGGACCTGGACGATGGCGTGGTGCTGAGTGGCCATGATGTACAGATGGTACGGGAGGGCCATGAACTGGTCGCCCAGGGATCTCGGGAGGATCGGCAGGAAGAAGGCCGCCCCGGTGAACATGATGGGGGCCGTTTCGCCGGCAGCCCTGGCCAGCCCCAGGACCGTCCCGGTCAGCATCCCCGGGACGGCGTAGGGCAGGACGTTGGTCCGGATGGACTGCCATTTCGTGGCCCCCAGGGCCAGGGCCCCCTCCCGGTACGAGTTCGGGATCGTCTTCAGGGCCTCCTCGCTGGCCGTGATCGTCCAAGGCAGGGTCATCAGCCCCAGGGTCAGACCGGCCGAGAGGATCGAGGTCCCGAAGCGGAGGATATTGACGAACAGGATGACCCCGAACAGCCCGTAGACGATCGACGGCACGCCGGACAGGTTCCGTATCGACAAGCGGATCATGCGCGTCAGCCGGGTCTGCTTGGCGTATTCATTGAGATAGATGGCGGCACACATCCCGAGGGGGATAGCCAGGACGGCCGTGATCATGGTCACCAGGAAGGTCCCGATGATGGCCGGATAGATGCCGCCCTCGGTCATGCCCCGGCGGGGGGCCTTGGACAGGAATTCCCAGCTGATGGCCCCGCCGCCCTTGCTGCCGATGTCGTAGAGGAACAGGAGCAGGATGGCCAGGACGAGGAACAGGCAGCCGCGCAGCAGGAAGAACCCGAAGAACTGGATGACCTTCTTCTTGGTCGAGCCTTTCATAGCTCCCTCTCCTGGTACTTGTGGAGGACGACGTCGGCGACGAGATTGACGAAGAAGGTGATGATGAACAGGACCAGGCCGATGGCGAACAAGGCGTAGTAATGGGTCGTATGGTAGGGAACTTCGCCGAGCTCGATGGCGATGTTGGCGGTCATGGTCCGGACGGACCGCAGGAGGGCCTGGGGGAGCTGCGGGAACGTTCGAGCGTTGCCGGTGGCCATCAGGACGGTCATGGTCTCGCCGATGGCCCGGCCCATGCCGAGCATGCAGGCGGCGATGATCCCCGAGAGGGCCGCGGGCAGCTTGACCCGGAACAGGGTCTGCCAGCGTGAGGCGCCCAGGGCCAACGAGGCTTCCCCGTAGGCCGGAGGGACGGCGGTCAACGAGTCCTCGGAGATGCTGATGATCGTCGGCAGGGCCATGATGGCCAATAAAATGCTGCCGTTAAGGGCCGTCAGGCCGTGACCGACGTTGAAGATCTTGGAGATCAGGGGGGCGAACAGGACGATGCCCAGGAAGCCGACGACGACCGAGGGGATGCCGGCCAGGACCTCGACGACCGGCTTGACGATCTCACGGACCCGCCAATGGGCGACGTCCGAGAGATAGGCGGCGACGCCGACGCCGACCGGGACGGCGATGATCAGGGCCCCGAGGGTGACGATGAAGGAGCTCATGATCATCGACAGGATGCCGTACTCGGCCTGTTCCGGGGAGGTCGGGTCCCAGTTCTTCGACAGCAGGAACTCCGATAGCTTGATCTCCTTGAAGGCCGGGAAGGACGTGGTGATCAGAGTGGCGAAGATGCCCAGCAGGACGATGATGGCCAGGACCCCGCAAGTGAAGAAGAAGGCCCTGATCGCGGCTTCCTTGAGGCGTTCCCGTTTCCTCTTTGTCATCCTGCGACCAGAGCCTTCTTCTCACTCGACAATCTATGCGAAGAACCGTCCTGAGGTCAAGAAAACCCCTCTACCGGAGGTTCTTGTCATTCGCGGCCTTGTGGGCGGCGCTGATGGGGAAGAAGCCTTCCTTCTCGACGATCTTCTGGCCCTCGTCGCTCATCTCGAAGCGGATGAAATCCGCGACGGCCGGCGACGGTTTGCCGGCGGTCGCCTGGTACAGGGCCCGGGCCACGGGATAGTCGCCCCGGTCGACGGCGGCCTTGTCAAGCGGCGAGAAAGCCTGCCCGCCGGGGTCTTTGGAGATGTTCAGGACCTTGAGGCCCTTGCGGACCTTGCCGCTGGCGTCGAACAGATAGCCGACCCCGACATAGCCGATGCCGCCTTCGTCCTGGAGGATGCCCTCGATGATCTGGGCGTTGCCGTTCATCTCCTTGACGTCGGTCGAGTAGTTCTTGTTGCCGAGGACGTGCTCCTGGAAGAAACCGTAGGTCCCGGAGTTGGACTGCCGGCCGTAGAGAGAGACGGCCTTGTCGGACCCGCCGACGGCCTTCCAGCTCTTGACCTCGCCGCGGTACATGGCCCCGACCTCGCCCATCGAGAGCTGGGACAGAGGGTTCTTCTCGTTGACGACGATGCTGACGCCGTCGACGGCGATGACGAAGAAGCGGGGCGTGATGCCCTTGGCCAGCGCCTGATCGATCTCGCTCTGCTTCCACTCGCGGGAGTGGTTGGCGAGGTCGCAGGTCTGGTTGATGATGCCGACGATGCCGGTCCCCGAACCGCCTCCGAGCACGGCCAGGGCCGTACCGGGCTTTTTCCCCATGTATTCCTCGGCCAGGATCTGGACGAGGTTGACCAGGGTGTCGGAGCCCTTGATCTGGATCATCTTCCCTCTCTGGGCCGCGACCGCGCCGGCGGACGCCAGCAGGCCGAGGCCGACAAGCCCGACCACGAACCCATTTTTCATCTTCATGGACCTACTCCTTATGACCTTAGAATTTGAAATACAGGGTCAAATACCCGTAAAGATCGTTCCCGGCGCGCTCGCCCTCGAGCGGGTCCTTGTAGGTGACGTATCGCACGTTGGGGACGATGTAGATGTTCTTGAGGACCTGGTAGCTCAGGGCGCCCAGGATGAAGCTGAATTCGTGATCATCGGCGAAGGGCATGTAGTCGATCCCCGATCCGCCGAAATTCAGCTGATAGCCGTCGCCCGTGTTCAGATCGTAGCGGCCGATGATCTCGACCTTCTGCCCCGCCTTGATGACCGCGAAGCCGGAGAACACGTTATAGCAGAAGCCCTCGGGAGCGCCGGCCGGCGTCAGATCGCGGTGGGCGTACATGAGACCCACCCGGCCCCATTTGCCGGTGTAGGCGCCGAAGCCCTTGTAGATGATGTCGTCGCTGCCGTTCTTGGTTTCGAACTGGCCCATGCCCTCGAGAACGATGCCGGACTTCTGGAAGGCCAGGGAGCCGAAGACCTTCTTGCCCTTGTTGGTCTCGGCCTTGTTCCCCGATCCTTGTCCGAACATGAAGTGATAGGCCAGGGTCTTACCGCCCTTGATGCCGATCCCGAAATCGCGGGATGATGTCCACTTGTAGAGGTCGAGAGGCGTTTTTTCCAAAGCCCTCCACCCCCAGATGCCCTCCTCCAGCTCGAAGCTCGGGGGGCCCTGGATGCCGGCGACCAGGTCGGCCTGGCCGATCTTGAAGCTCAGATAGGCGTCCTTGACGTAGGGCGTCAGGCTCGAGTCCGTGTTCAGCTTGCCGGGCGAGTTCATCTCCAGACGGAGGCGCATCTTGACCTTGTCGCCGAGCTTGTTGTCGTAGCCGAAATAGGCCCGGCGGAGCCAGAAGCCGTTCCGCCCCTGGAAACCCTCGTCGGCGATCTCCCCTGTGTGGTGGCTGAAGAAGGAATAGAAATCCATCATCATGTAGCCGCTGATCGCTCCGGACTCGGGCTTGAACTGGGCCAGCCCCGTCGACGGCAGCAGAGCGATCGCGCCTGCCGTCACCAGGATCCACGTCCACTTTCTCATGTTGAGGACCTCCTTGTCGTCCTTGGATTGTTCTCGAGGGGTGGGACGGGCCCTGCCCATTCGAGGCCACCAGGATAGCGGGAGAGGATTAAGGCAGGATGTGGCTTCGGTCAATTTTCGGTTAAGACGGGGCCTTTCCGGCCCCCCTGCCCGGAGCGGGAGCATTGGCCTCCGCCCGCCGGGTTCTGGCCCGAGGCGGCCCGATATGCTATAGTAGGATACCATCCTATCCTCAGGAGATGTTCCCATGCCGACCGTCGAATATCAGGGACGGAAGCTCGAGCTCAACGAGGAGGGCTTTCTGGCCGATCCGGACGAATGGACCGAGGACATCGCCCTGGTCCTGGCCAAGGACCAGGAGAACCTCGACGCCTTGACCCCCGAGCACTGGGCCGTCATCCGCTTCATCCGCTCCTATTACCTCGAGAAGAAGCTGGCCCCCATGGTCCGGGCCATCTGCAAGACGACCAACCTGCCGCTGCGGCAGATCTATGAGCTGTTTCCCTCCGGGCCGGCCAAGGGGGCCTGCAAGCTGGCCGGCCTGCCCAAGCCGGACGGCTGCGTCTGAGCGGAAATGACGGCCCTCGAGGTTCTCCGCGCCCTGGTCCTGGCGGCCGCCTTCTTCTGCGCGGCGGCCCTGACCTTCCTCATCGGCCGGACCCTGGCCGTCGGCCGTCGGCAATACCTCTCGGCCCCGCGAGGGTACGCCGGCCGCGGCATCATCTACGCCTTCGGACGGGGCATGGTCGAAAAGGAAAGCGTCTCGCGCCACTTGCCCACCTTCGTCGGCGGCATGCTCTATCACGGGGCCATCTTCGCCGCGTTCCTCTATCTCTTCTGGGCGGTTCTCGCGCCGGGAACGGTCGTTCTCGTGTGGGCCTTCCGGATCGTCCTTCTCGGGGGGACGGTCGTGGGTCTGTCCCTGCTCCTCAAGCGGGCCTCCAAGCCCCACCTGAGGCGTCTCAGTTGCCCGGACGACTTCTTCGCCAACCTCTTCGTCGACCTCTTCCTGGCCCTGGCCTTCCTTCACACCCTCGTCCCGGCCGTCGAGCCCGTCTGGCTGGCCGTGGCCATCCTCCTCCTCCTCTACATGCCGCTCGGCAAGATCCGCCACTGCTTCTTCTTCTTCGCGACCCGGCTGGCCTTCGGCCTTCACTTCGGCCGGCGCGGCGCCCTTCCCGGCTCCTCGAGAGAGGCCTGACCATGGACAAGCCGACGACCAAGAAAGACCCTTACGAGGAGAGGCTCGACAGCCTGACCGACGCCGACCTCGACCGGATCCTGACCGAGTTCCACCGCCGGTTCCGGGCCGAGGACGTCGCCGCCGTCCACACCTGCGTGCGCTGCGGCCTGTGCGCCGACGCCTGCCACTACTACCTGACGAACGGCGAGCTCGAGGACCTGCCGGCCTACAAGCTCAACCTCGTGCTGGGCGTCTTCAAGCGCCACTTCACGCCGGGCGGCAAGCTCCTGGGCGGATGGTCGGGGGCCAAGACCCTCGACCGGGCCATGGTCCGCGAATGGGTCGACGCCCTTTACGGCCGCTGCTCGGGCTGCGGCCGCTGCACGATGAACTGCACCTCGGGGATCAGCATCCACGCCCTGATCCGGGCCGCCCGGGGCGGGTTGGCCGCGGCAGGACTGGTCCCCCCCGAGCTGCAATCGACGGTCATGACGGCCGTCGAGCAGGGCAACAACATGGGCATCCCCCGGGAAGAATGGCTGGAGACGCTGGCCTGGATCGAAGAGGAGCTGCGGACCGAAACGGGCGACCCCGAGGCCCGCATCCCGGTCGACGTCAAGGGGGCCCGGCTGCTCTACACCGTCAATCCCCGGGAGCCCAAGTTCTTCCCTCTCTCGCTGCTGGCCGCGGCCAAGATGTTCTACGCCGCCGGGGAGAGCTGGACGTTCTCCTCGGACCGCTATGACGTCACCAACTACGGGCTCTATTCGGGCGACGACGCCCACGCCGGCCTTCTCTCGGACCGCCTGGTCAAGGCCAAGGAGGAGCTCGGGGCCGAGGTCCTCGTCCTGGGCGAGTGCGGCCACGGGTTCGGCTCGACCCGCTGGGAGGCCCCCCAGTGGCTCGACAAGCGCTTCCCGTTCCCCGTCCGGAGCATCCTCGAAGTGGCCGCCGATTACGTGAGGGCCGGGCGGATCACCCTCGATCCCTCCAAGAACAAGAAGCCCGTCACCCTCCACGATCCCTGCAACCTCGTCCGGCTGGGAGGGGTCGTCGAGGAGCAGCGCTTCCTCCTGAAAAGCGCCGTCGAGGACTTCCGGGAGATGAGCCCGAACCGCCAGAAGAACTACTGCTGCGGAGGGGGCGGCGGCCAGCTGGCCATGACCCGCTTCGCCAAGCGCCGGCTGGCCGTGGGCGGCATCAAGGCCGACCAGATCCGCAAGACGGAGGCCAAGACCGTCTGCGCCCCCTGCCACAACTGCATCGACCAGCTGATGGAGCTCAGCCGGGAGTACAAGCTGGGGACGGAGATCAAAACGGTCATCGAGGTCGTCGCCGAGGCCATCGTCCTGCCGGAGAGAAAGGCCGCGGCCTGATCCCCTAGTCTATCGGCCGGCCATGATGGCCGCGATGTCCTCCTCGACCGTGCCGATGGGCTTGATGTCGAACTTCTCGACCAGGACCTTGGCCACGTTGGGGGACAGGAAGGCGGGCAGGGTCGGTCCGAGGCGGATGCCTTTGATCCCTAAAGAAAGCAGGGCTAGGAGAACGGCCACGGCCTTCTGTTCGTACCAGGCGATGTCGAAAGAGACGGGCAGGGCGTTGATGTCCTTGAACCCAAAAGCCTCTTTGAGCTTCAGGGCGATGAGGGCCAGGGAATACGAGTCGTTGCACTGGCCGGCATCGAGGACCCGGGGGATGCCGCCGATGTCGCCCAGGGCCAGCTTGTTGTAGCGGTACTTGGCGCATCCGGCCGTCAGGATGATGGCGTCCTTGGGGAGCGCTTCGGCGACCTCGGTGAAGTAGGCGCGGGACTTGTGGCGCCCGTCGCAGCCGGCCATGACCACGAAGCGCTTGACGGCCCCCGACATGACGGCCGCGACGACCTTGCCGGCCAGGGCCATGACCTGATTGTGGGCGAAGCCGGCCGTGATCGTCCCGGACTCGAGCCCCGCCGGGGGCGGACAGGTCTTGGCCAGCTCGACGAGCGGCGAGAAGTCCTTGGCACCGCCGTCCTGTCTGTCGGCGATGTGCCGGGCCCCGGGGTAGCTGGCGACGCCGGTCGTTAACAGCCGGCCGAGATAGGTGTTGGTCTTCTTGAGCGGGACCAGGCAATTGGTGGTCAGCAGGACGGGCCCGTTGAAGGTCTCGAACTCATCGTTCTGCCTCCACCACGAGCCGCCGTAGTTGCCGGCCAGGTGGCCGTACTTCTTGAACGCCGGGTAGCAGTTGGCCGGCAGCATCTCGCCGTGGGTGTAGACGTCGACGCCCGTGCCTTCGGTCTGCTTGAGGAGCTCCTCCATGTCCTTCAGGTCGTGGCCGGAGATCAGGATCCCGGGGTTGCCGCGGACCCCGATGGGGATATCGGTGATCTCGGGGTGGCCGTAGGCCGTCGTGTTGGCCTCGTCCAGCAAGGCCATGGTCTTGACGGCCGTCTCCCCCGCTCTCAGAACGAGGGCGACCATGTCGTCCACGGCTAGGTCCTTGGTCGTCGAGGCCAGAGCCTCCACAAGAAAGCCGTAGATGTCGTCCTTCTCATGGCCCAGGACCAAGGCGTGTTCCGCATAGGCGGCGATGCCCTTGCAGCCGATGACGAGCAGCTCCCGGAGAGAGCGGACGTCCTCGTCCGCGGCGGCCGTGATGCGGAGCTCCGGGGAGCCGGCCTTGGCCGGGATGGCCGCGTCGTCGGCCGGAGTCCAGGTGGCGCAATCGGGGAGCTCCCGCGGCAGGGCGGCCCCGGCTTTCGCCCGGAGGGAGTCCCGGACCTCGAGGCCTTCCTTGATGCGGGCGATGATGGCTCCATCGTCCCAAGCCGCGTTGGTGATGGTCGTGAACAAGGCCTTGCAGATGAAACGGCCCGCCTCGCGGTCGACCGGGCCGGTCGCCCGCGCGGCCTCCTCGCAGACGGCGATCCCTTTGCAGACGTAGACGAGCAGGTCCTGAAGGGCGGCCGTCTTTTCCGTTTTACCGCACGCGCCGACGACCGTGCAGCCTTGGTTCTTAGCCGTCTCCTGGCACTGGAAGCAGAACATGGTCCCTCCTTTGGTTCCGACGGGAGCGGTCCGGGGATCACCGGGAGCATTCTCTTTTATACGCCTCTTAGGACGCGCGGTCAAACGAACGCGCGAAGGGGGATCGTCGAATGTGGCTCCTCGGGCAGGACTCGAACCTGCAACCTAGTGGTTAACAGCCACCCGCTCTGCCGATTGAGCTACCGAGGAGCAGGCCGGCTTACTCTAGCAAAAACCCCTTGAAAAGGCAAGAGAGGGATGCCCTAAAACCGGTAGCTGGCCTGCTTGGCCATCTTGCGGTAGTCGTCGCCTTCCATCTCGACGACCTTGCACATCTCGTAGATCCGCGACCGCAGCCTGACGCCGATGCGGTCGACGAGCGACTCGCCGCCCTTTTTGTAGAACGACTCCCTGGAGTCCTCGGGCTCGTCGGTGTCGGGGTAATTGGTCGTGAACAGGGTCATCTTATTGTGGTTGTAGCGGTGGTTGATGATGTAGAAGACGGTCTCCTCGACCCAGGCCGTCGTCCGCTTGGCCCCGAGCTCGTCGAGGACCAGGACGTCGGACTGGAAGACCGGGTTCAGGACGTCCGACTCCGAAAGGGTGGAGTCGGGCGTGAAGGTGCTCTGGATCTCCCGGATGAGCTCCCGGAAATCGTAGAAGAGGCAGACGGCCCTCTTCTTCTCGATGAGCTCCCGGATGATGGCCACGGCCATGTGCGTCTTGCCCACTCCGCACGGACCGATGAAAACGAGCCCGACGTCCTGGGCCGGGTAGTTCTTGACGAACTGCCGGGAGATCTTCAAGGCGTCCTTGTGGGAGTCGTTATGGACCTCGAAGTTGTCCAGGCGGCAGGATTGGTAGCGCCGGGGGATGCGCGCCTGATCGAAGAGGGCCTGCTTGCGGCGGTCGTCGAAGCACGAGCAGCGGCGGGCCACCTGGGCCCCTCCGGCGTTCTCCAGGATCCAGCCCGTCCCCTGGCAGCGCTGACAGATCCGCTCTTCGCTCAATTGAGATACCCTCGAAGCTGCTGGAGCTTCTGCGACCGGCCGAGCCTGCGCATGGCCTTCTGCTCGATCTGCCGGACCCGTTCCCGGCTCAGGCCGAGCTCGTCCCCGATCTCCTGGAGGGTCCGGACCCGGTCGTCGTCCAGCCCGAAACGCCATTTTAACACAAGGGCCTCCTTCTCATCCAGCTCCCCGAGGATCTCGCGGATCTGCTGGTGGATGGCGGCCCGGATGACGCCGTCCTCCACGGGCGGGACGGTGTCGTCGCTGAGACGGTCCTCGAACTCGAACTCGTCATCGTGGAACTTGTCGCTCAACGACAGGTTCCTCTCCGCCAGGATCTCGAGGTCCTCGACCTCGGTCTCCTGGAGCCCGATGGCCCGGGCGATCTCCTCCCGTGTCGGCTCCCGGCCGAGCTCGGTCTTGAGCTGGGCGGCCTTGCGCTTCATGAGCGAGATCTGGTCGGAAAGCTTCTGGGGGATGTGGTAGATGCGGGAGTAACGGGACAGGGCGTGGACGATGGCCTGCCGGATCCACCAAACGGCGTAGGAGACGAACCTCACGTTGCGCGTCGGATCGAAGCGCCGGGCCGCTTCGATGAGCCCGACGTTCCCCTCGTTGATGAGGTCCAGGATGCTGAGTCCCATCCCGCGGTATTTCTTGACGTAGGAGACGACGAATCTGAGGTTGGACTTGACGAGCGTCTGGAGGGCCTCCCGATCGCCGCCGCGGATGCGCTCCCCGATCCTCTTTTCCTCGTCCTCTCCGAGAGCCGGGAACTTGGAGATCTGCTCGAGATAGTGCCGGAGGTTCCGGGAATCGATGAAATCGCGCTCGTCCATCCTCAGGTGTCCGGCCGCTCGATCTTGACGACCCCGCCGGGGCGGAGGCGGACGATGGCCTTGCGGCGGGCCTCGAACTCGTCCTCCCGTCCCTGGAAGAACTCCCGGCGGACGTACTCGAGGAACTCGTTGACCTCGGCCTCGATCTGCTCGATCTTCTCCCGCATGTTGAGGACGACCTCGACCCCGGCCAGGTTGACGCCCAGCTCCCGGATGAGGTTGAGAATGAGCTCGAGGCGCTGGAGGTCCTCGGCGGAGTAGAGCCTGGTGTTCCCTTCGCTGCGGGAGGGCGTCAAGAGCCCCTCCCGCTCGTAGAGCCGGAGGGTCTGGGGGTGGATGTTGTACATCTTGGCGACGCTGCTGATGTGATAGAACTGCCGGGGCTCCTTCTTGGTCGCCCGAGACCCGCTGCTCATGTCATTTCACTCCCAGATCCTCGCGGGGATTCCGTCCCGGGAGCCCCTCGAGCTCCTTCATGAGGTCCCGAACCCTCTGGTCCTCGAAAGGCGGCGGGACGATAAAGACCTCCACGAACTGGTCGCCCCGGACCTTCTTGCCGGGTGCGGGAGCGCCTTCCCCCTTGATCCGGAACTTCTGGCCGGACTTCGTTCCCGGGGGGATGCGGATCGTGGTCTTCCCCCACAGAGTGGGGACCTCGATCTTGGCCCCCAGGGTGGCCTCCGGGACGGTGATCGGGACCTTGAGAGAGATGTGGGACCCCTGGCGCTTGAACAGGGGGTGCGGCGTGATCTCGATGGTGATGAACAGGTCTCCGGTCGGGCCCCCGCCCCGGCCGGCGTTGCCCCGGCCGGGCACGCGGACCTTCGATCCGTTGTCGACGCCCGGCGGGATGCGCACGGCGATGAGGTCCGAGATCTGGACGACACCGGCGCCCCGGCAGGCCCCGCAGGCCTCTCCGGGCGACTGGCCGCGGCCGCCGCAGGTCTGGCAGACGCCCGAGAACTTCATGAAGCCGCGCTGGACGAAGCTCCGCCCCGAGCCGCCGCAGACCTGGCACTTCGAAGGCCGGCTCCCGGCGACATGCCCTCTCCCCCCGCACGCCTGGCAGGGCGCGAGACGGTTGACGCGGATGCGGCTCTTGACCCCCCGGATGGCGTCCTCGAAGCCGACCGTCATGGCGTAGTGGAGGTCCTCGCCCTTCGAGGGCATGCCGGCCTCGGTCCGCGCCGCTTCCCTGAAACCTCCGCCGGAGAACAGGTTCTCGAAAAAGTCCCTGAAGGACGACGATCCGTAATCGGAGAAATCGAACCCTTCGAAGCCCGGGCTCCCGGGGCGTCCCGGCCCGCCTCCGGCCTGAAAATCGCCGGCCGCCCCGAATTGGTCGTAGTGGGCCCGTTTCTTCGTGTCGCTGAGGACGGCGTAGGCCTCCTGGATGTCCTTGAAGCGGGCCTCGGCGGCCTTGTCCCCCGGGTTGAGGTCGGGATGGTGCTTGCGGGCCAGCTTGCGATAGGCCTTCTTGATCTCGGGCAGCGAGGCGCCCCTGGCGACGCCAAGCACCTGATAGTAATCTTTGGCCATGGCCATCCCTCGGACCGCGGACCCTCGTCCGGACCTATTCTAAGCCCTCCAGGGTCCCGATCCTAGTTCTTTTTCTCGTCGTCCACGACCTCGGCGTCGATGACTTCCTCGTCGGGGCCCCCGGAGGCCGGCCGTTCGGGACCGTCGCCCCCTTCGGGAGGGGCCTGTTGAGCCTGGTCCGGCCCGGCCTGGGACTGGGCGGTCTGCTGATAGAGCGTCTCGGTCAGCTTGTGGGAAGCGCGGGACAGCTCCTCGGCCGCCTTGCGGATGCGGTCCGGGTCGTCGCTCTCGATGGCCTTCTTGGTGTTGTCGATCTCCCGCTGGATGTTCTCGGCTTCGGTGGCCGGGACCTTGTCCTTGTTGTCCCGGAGGAGCTTCTCGAGGCTGTAGACGAGCTGGTCGGCCTGGTTCTTGGCGTCGATCGTCTCCCGTCTCTTCTTGTCATCGGCGGCGTTGGCTTCGGCGTCCTGGACCATCCGGTCGATCTCCTTGTCGTCGAGGCCGCTGTGGCCGGTGATGGTGATGGCCTGTTGCTTGCCCGTGCCCATGTCCTTGGCCGAGACGTGGAGGATGCCGTTGGCGTCGATGTCGAAGGTGACCTCGACCTTGGGGATGCCGCGAGGGGCCGGCGGGATGCCGTCCAGATGGAACCGGCCCAGCGTCCGGTTGTTGGCGGCCATCTCACGCTCGCCCTGGAGGACGTGGATCTCGACGCTCGGCTGGTTGTCCGAGGCCGTCGAGAAGATCTCGGTCTTCTTGGTCGGGATGGTCGTGTTGCGCCCGATCATACGGGTGAAGACCCCGCCCAGGGTCTCGATGCCGAGGGTCAAGGGGGTGACGTCGAGCAGGAGGACGTCCTTGACGTCTCCCGAGAGGACCGCTCCCTGGATGGCCGCGCCGACGGCCACGACCTCGTCCGGATTGACGCCCTTGTGGGGCTCCTTGCCGAACAGCTCCTTGACCAGCCGCTGGATGCGCGGCATCCGGGTCTGGCCGCCGACGAGGACGACCTCGTCGATCTTGTCGGCCTTGAGGCCGGCGTCGGCCAAGGCCTGGCGGACGGGGGCGACGGACCGCTGGATGAGGTCCTCGCAGAGCTGTTCGAGCTTGGCCCGCGAAAGCTTCATGAGAAGGTGCTTGGGACCCGAGGCGTCGGCGGTGATGAACGGCAGGTTGATCTCGGTCTCCATGGTCGTCGACAGCTCGACCTTGGCCTTTTCGGCGGCCTCCTTGAGCCTCTGGAGGGCCATCTTGTCGCGGGTCAGGTCGATGCCCGATTCCCGGCGGAACTCCTCGACGATCCAGTCCTGGACCTTCTGGTCCAGATCGTCGCCGCCGAGGTGCGTGTCTCCGTTGGTGGCCTTGACCTCGACGACCCCCTCCCCGACCTCGAGAATGGAGATGTCGAAGGTCCCGCCGCCGAAGTCGTAGACGGCGATCGTCTGGTCCTTCTTCTTGTCCATACCGTAGGCCAGGGCGGCCGCGGTCGGCTCGTTGATGATCCGGACGACCTCGAGCCCGGCGATCTTGCCGGCGTCCTTGGTGGCCTTCCTCTGGCTGTCGTTGAAATAGGCCGGGACCGTGATGACGGCCTTCTCGACCTTTTCGCCCAGGTAATCCTCGGCCGCTTTTTTCAGCTTCTGGAGGACGAAAGCGGAGAGCTCGGGCGGAGCGTACTTCTTGGAATGGGCCTCGACACGGACATCACCGTTGGCGGCCTCCGTGACCTTGAACGGGACCTGCTTGATCTCCTGGCCGACCTCGCTGTACCGCCGGCCCATGAACCTCTTGATGGAGTAGATGGTGTTCTCGGGATTGGTCACGCGCTGGCGCTTGGCCACCTGCCCGACGAGGATCTCGCCTTTCGGCGTGAAGGCTACGACTGACGGCGTCGTCCGTCCGCCTTCCTCGTTCGGGATGACTGCCGTCTTTTCGCCCTCTTGGATGGCGACGACGGAGTTCGTCGTGCCTAAGTCGATGCCGATGATCTTTGCCATTTATGTTCCTCCTGATGAATAACTATTTAGTCATTCGATATTATAAAATCTTAGCATATCTTTGTCAAGTTAATATCAAGCCCCCCGAAAAATTTCTTATTTTATTATTTATTAATACTTTATCTACAAAATGATCCCGTTGATGCCCTCATAGAAATGCCAATAGATGGCCTGGGCATCTTCTTTGTCCTCAAAGATCAGCTCCAGCCAGGCGTCCGCTCCCGTCTTCCTCCGGTCGAATAGGCTCAAGAGAGGCAAGCCGACATGCCATCTCCAAAAGCTCCAGAGCCGCTTGAACGCGTTCCCCGAAACGGCCCTCGCGGACCTGACGGAGACATGGAAGCCGTTGTCGAACTCCAGGCGGAAGCTCTCGGGCATATCTTTGAGCTCGAGGGCCTCGGGTTCGAACCCGGCCGCCTGGTCTTCGGTCCCGACGTCCCCCTTCTCTTCGGGTCCCCGGGGACGGATGACGATCCTCCGCGGGGCTTTCAGGGCGCTTTTGCTCTTGAGTTCGACATGGCCTTGGAACGATGGTCGTCCCCAAAACCGCATGGCCTTCAAGGGCCAGGACTTCAAGGCCTCCCCCCTGACGCGAAGCTCGAGGGTCTTCCCGCCGACGTCGAGCACGAAATAGAAATTCGGCGACCTGGCCAGACCGTATTCCGCCCCCAACGTATCCTGGAGGCGAAGCAGATCACCGGTCTCTTGGGCCGCATGCGCCCCGGCCCCCATGATGAGGGCCGCCGCGGCCAGCACAAGGATCGTCCGCTCTCTCATGGCCCCTCAATAGATATAGATCTTGGCGCCCAAGGGGACGGCCCGGAAAACTTCCTTGAGATCCTCGTCACCGACCCGCACGCAGCCGTGGGTCACGTTCCTCCCGAGCAGACGGGTGTAGAGCGTGCCGTGGATGAAATACCCGTCCCCGAAGCCGAGCGCGTAGTCCCCGAGGGTCCCGGCCTCGATCCGGTCATCCAGCTTCTTGGGCACGGGCTCCCCCTCCTCGATGAACGCCCAGTCGGGCTTGACCCAGTAGGGGTTCTTGATCTTGGATTTGACCGCGAATTCCCCCCGCGGCGTATCGAAGATCCAGGACCTGTTCTTCCCTCCCGGCTCCTCGAGGACGACCCCGCTGCCGCAGGAGACGACGGCCGTCCTCAGGACGGACTCGCCCTTCCTGAGATAGAGCTTGTTCTCGGCCGTGTCGATGACGATGTGCACCCCTCGCGGCCGGAGAGCGTCCATCCGCCTTTGGAGCTGCTGGACGTTCCTGCGGACCTTCGGCAGGTCCTTCTCGGCCACCTCCCCTCCGGGCGACGACGGGGCCCAGGCCGAGATCTTCCTCAAGCCGTCGTAATGGGCCGCGCCGACGAGGATCAGGAAGCCCGCATGGACGGCCGCCACGGCCACGACGATCCGGCGCTTCGTGTCCATGTCATATCCTTCTGACGGTCTCGAGGATCGGGCTGTCGCCGTCCGTCGTACCCACGATGGCCACCTGTGTCCCGACCGGCACGCGGTCGAAGAGGTCGTCCATGTCGCCGTCGTCGAGCGCCACGCAGCCGCGGGTCAGGCCGTCCCGCCCCCCGCCGTGGATCTCGATCTGCCCCCCGATGCCGACCGAGCCCGGGAGGGCCCCTCTTTTTTTGTCGCGGGCGAACGCCCGGCGGTCCTCCTCGTTGGGATAGTCGATGAGCAGGGCCTTGTGATACTGGCTGACGGGGAGCTTGCGGATGACGGCATAGCGGCCCTCGGGCGTCGCGTCGTCCCCCGCGTGGCGCTTGTCGGCCAGGCCGTTGAAGCCGAGCCCGACGTCATAGGTCCGCCGGAGGACCCCGTCGCGGTAGAGCATGAGCTTTTTCTCGAGCTTGCTGACGACGAGAACGGTGGTCCGCTTCCGCCGGGACTCGGCGACAGCCTCGTCGGCCAGCCGCTTCCACGCCCGGACCTGCTCCCGGTCGAGGTATCGCCCCAGGGCGGCGTTGACGGCTCTCTCGACCCCCCCGATAAGGATGTCGGCTTGGGCGAGCCTGGCCGAGGCGTCCTCGTACTTCTCGCCTTCCATCAGGCGCCCGGCCTCGGTCAGCAGAACGGAGGCCCGGGCCAGGTCCTCGCGGGGCCTGCCGCGGACGCCGAGCGAGACCGTGATCCCTTCGAGGGTCTTGAGCTTGCCCCAGACCGCGGCCGCCGTCTCTTGAACGGACCCGGCCTTCCGGGCCTTCCGGGCGCGCACGTCGCGTCCGATCCGGCCCCCCTCGTCGATGACGGCCCGGAATTCCCGGCGGACCGGGCCGTAATCGCGCAGCCAGCCCAGCTTGAGGTTTTCCCGCTGGTAGCTTCGTCGAGCGCTCTTGAGGGCCCGTAGATAGCCCTCGTGCTCCGGCCCGGCGTACTGGGAAGCGCCGGCCCCCCGGAGGTCCCGTTCCTGCCTTTCGGCTTCGGCGACCTCCGGGGGTACCGGCGCGGACCGGCAACCGATCAGAACAACGGCCAGGATAAGCGCGGCGGTCGGTCGATCCAGCTTCAAAACGCGCTGTGGCCGGGAACGGGCCTTACCGTCCCCGGATCTTGGCAATGGCCGCCCGGACCTGGTCGGCGATGGCCACGGCCCCGTCCCTGACGGAGGCGGCCTTGTCCTTGGCCGCCATGAAATCCTCGGCCTCGAAGGCACTCTGAGCCTCGGCCATCGCGGCCTCGAGGCCGTTCAGGTCGGACTTCATGGCCTCGATGTCGGCCCTGGTGCCCTTGCCGGTCGGGGCCTTGTCGAGAAGCGCCTTGGCCTCGTCCCAGGCGGCCTTGGCCTCGCTCATCGCGAGCTCGGCCTCGGCCCGGGCCGCTTCGATCCGGGCGGGGATCTCGGCCTTGAGAGCCTCGGCGTCGGCGACGACCTGGGCCAGCATCTCCTTGGCCGGGCCGAACTTCTTGAAGAACTTCTTGGATTGAGCGTTGATCTCGTCCATCGCCGCCTGCAGGTCGCTCTTGAGCTTGTTCAGCTCCTCGGCCGCGTAGATGTTCCCCTTGGCGTCGACGACGCTCTCGATGGCCGCTTGGGCGGCATCGATCTCCTGGGCGGGCTGCTTGGCGCAGCTCGTGAATGCGACGGCTAGGGCCAGCGCCAGGGCCAGGCCTTTCATCACGTTTCTCATGTCATGACCTCCTTTTTGTCGGTTCTCTATGATGATCCCCTCAAGAATGAGAATGGGTACCTTCGCGTGACCTGCTGATTTCCACCTCCTCTCGGCTTGGAAAGCGTCCCTCGGCGCACGGCGTCGATGTTGACGGGGCTGGGTTTGAGGGACGGATCAGGGGGGATGAGGAAGATCACCGAACGGAGCTTCCTTCGTGTACATCATCGGATCCTGACACTCCTCCGTCGCGGGGCCAAGGTCCCCCGCGATATGGTTTTATTGTAGGCATTCCGGGGACCGTTGTCAATCTCACGGTTCCCCCGCCGGCGGCCGGCGGGTCCCCTTCCGGCAGGGAGCGCATTCTGAGGAGCGACCGTCAGAAGTGCGGCGGAGCGACTCGGAGCCGCACTTCCGGGAAATATCCGAAAAGAGCCGGTGATCTGAAGAACTTTAAAGAGGGGGATCTTCAGGGCGACGCCTATCGGACCCTCATGGCCGTCTGTTCTCCGGAATCGGGAGATGAACAAAAAAAAGGGGGGCACGTCCATCCGGGACGTGCCCCCCTGCTAAAAGCTATCCGGCGGCCTTACTTGTCGGGGTCGATGATGACGCCCTCTTTCATCTTCTTCTGGACGTCCTCACGGGAAGCGCGGATGATGTCCTCGGCCATCTTGAAGCGGACGTCGGCCGGAAGATCGAAACGGGCCACGCCCTCCTTGATGGCTTCGGTCCCGACGGCCACGGCCTCGCGGGGGAAGACCTCCCACTCGTCCATGTTGGGGATGATGTAGTCCTCGTGGAGGCCCTTGTCCTCGGCCACCTTGGCCAGCTCACGGGCGGCGGCGATGCACATGCCGTCGGTGATGGTCTTGGCCCGGACGTCGAGGGCCCCGCGGAAGATGCCGGGGAAGCCCAGCGAGTTGTTGACCTGGTTGGGGAAGTCGGAGCGTCCCGTGGCCACGACGCGGGCCCCGGCCTCCTTGGCCTCCCACGGCCAGATCTCGGGGATGGGATTGGCCTCGGCAAAGACGATGGCATCCTTGGCCATGGTCTGGACCCATTCCGGCTTGATCGTGCCGGGTCCCGGCGTAGAGACGCAGATGAGGACGTCGGCGCCCTGGATGGCGTCGGGGATCTGGCCCTGTTTGCGCTTGGGGTTGGTCCGCTGGCACATGTCCCACTTTTCCTTGAACTTCGTCTGGAGCGTGTCCCGGTCGGCCCGGTCGCGGTGCAGGATGCCCTTCGAATCGACAAGGAGCATGTTGTCGCCGTTGGCCCCGGCCAGCATGATCTGGTGGGCGATATTGATGCCCGAGGCCCCGGCCCCGACGACCGTGATCTTGACCTCGGCGATATTCTTCTTGACCAGCTTGAGGGCGTTGATCAGGCCGGCCACGGTGACGCAGGCTGTGCCCTGCTGGTCGTCGTGCCAGACGGGGATCTCGCACGATTCGCGCAGCTCATCGAGGATGCGGAAGCACTTAGGCTGGCTGATGTCCTCGAGATTGTAGCCGCCGAACGACGGCTGGAGGGCCCGGCCGATCTCGATGATCTTGTCGGGGTCCTTCTCGGCCAGACAGATGGGGAAGGCGTCGACGCCGCCGAGGTACTTGTACAGGATCCCTTTGCCTTCCATGACCGGCAGGCCGCCCTCGGGGCCGATGTCGCCCAGCCCGAGAACGCGGGTGCCGTCGCTGATGACGGCCACGGAATTCCACTTGTTGGTGTATTCGTAGGCCTTTTCCTTGTCGGCGGCGATCTCCTTGCAGACCGCCGCGACTCCCGGAGTGTACCAGATCGCGAAATCGTTGAAATCGCGGATGCGGCACTTCAGGGCCGTGCCCATCTTGCCCTTGTAGAACTTGTGGAGCCGGGGGGCGTCCAGCGAAGGCTGCTGGGCCTTGGCCAACAGCTCTTCTACGGTGACTTTTTTCATGGAATGAACCTCCTCGAAATGACGGACACCCATCATAAAGATGAGGGGTCGAAAAGTCAATTCTTTTCGGCCCGGCAAAACCCCCTCGGGCCCGCCCGGACGGCCCCGTCGTGAAGGGCTGCCCGCCGGCCCGGCGGAGCTCAAGAATTGAGAATGTGAAGGGCCCGGCTGTCGGCCTTCAGGGCGGCCTCGCCGACGGCCTCCGACAGCGTCGGATGGACGTAGACGATGGAATCCAGGTCCTCGAGGGTCAGGCCCCGGGAAACGGCCATGGTCAGGACGGGGATCATCTCCGAGGCCCCGGGAGCGACGACGTGGGCCCCGACGACCCGGCCGTCGCCATCGGCCAGGACCTTGACCAAGCCGTCGGTGGCCCCCATGGTCAGGGCCCGGCCGCTGGCCTGGAGGGGGAAAACGCCGGTCCTGACCTTCAGGCCCTGGGCCGCGGCCTCCTCGCCGGTCAGCCCGACCGCGGCGAACTCGGGTTCGGTGAAGACGGCCGAGGGCAGGGCCCGGTCGTCGACGGCCCGGCCGCCGGCGCCCACGGCGTTCTCGACGGCCACCAGGGCGTCGCGGTAGGCCTTGTGGGCCAGAAGCTTGCCGCCGATGACGTCGCCGATGGCGTAGATCCCGGGAGCGCTCGTTTCGAGCGACGGGCCGGTCTTGATGAAGCCGCGGTCCATTTCGAGGAACGGCTCCCCCGCGAAGAGGTCGGCCGTGTTCGGACGGCGACCGGCCGACAGGAGGACCTTTTGGCCGCGATAGGCGAAGGGCTTGTTCGTCTCGAGCTGAAGGCCTTTCAGCGTGACCCCGCCCTCCTCGACGACGGCCTCGTCGATCCTCATCCCGGTGAGGATCCTCAAGCCCTGCTTCTTCAGGGCCCGCTCGAGCCGGGTGACGGATTCCTTGTCCGAACCGGGCAGGATCTGGGGCAGGATCTCGAGGACGGTCACCTCGGTCCCCAGCCGGCGGTAGACCGACCCCATCTCGAGGCCGATGGCCCCGGCCCCGATAACCAGCAGGCTCCGGGGGACCTCCGTCAGCTCCAGGGCCTCGGTGCTTGTCAGGACGAGCCGCCCGTCGGCCTTGAGGAACGGCAGGTCGGCGGCCCGGCTGCCCGTGGCCACGATGACCTTGTCCGCCGCGTAGACCGTCTCCCCGTCCGCGCTCCGGACGGCCACCGAGCGGTCCGCCCCCAGACGGGCCTGGCCCCGGACGATCTCGACTTTCCCCTTTTCGAGCAGGAAGACGAGCCCCTTGACGAGCTGATCGACCACGGCCTGGCGGCCCTGCTGGACCTTGGCCCAGTTCAAGCGGACGTCCGCGGCGGGCCCTTCGATCGTCCGCGCCCCGGAGACCTCCTTGAGGATCTTGGTCTGCTGGAGAAGGTACTTTGTCGGGATGCAGCCGTAGTTGATGCAGGTCCCGCCGACGCGGTCCTGCTCGATGAGCGTGACGCGCCGGCCCAGCTGGGCCGCCCGCATGGCGGCCAAGTAGCCGCCCGGTCCGCCGCCGATGATGATCAGGTCTCTTCGTTCCGGCATGGGTCCTTCCTTTCGGTCCGTCGTGAGGGACCATTATATGTCTTCGGCCCCCGGCTGTTAAGGCCGTTCGTTCGCCCCGGCCCCCCCGCATTGACAGGCGCGCCCGGAATCGGTAAAACGGGGGGCGTTCGACGGAACAGGAGGTCCGGCTTGCTGACGCCCTTGGAAAAGGCTTTGCTCCTCGCGCTCATCGCGGCCACGGTCGTCGCTTTCTTTCTTCCCATTCTCCGGCGCGTCCGCATCGTCCGGTCCGGCCTGCCCGAACGCCGCCTCCGGAGCTGGGGCGGGCCGTTGCGGCGCGTCCTGAGCAAGGTCTTCCTGCAGCGCTGCACGCTGCGTTCCGAGCGCCCGGCCACGGGTCTCATGCACGCCCTCATCTTCTACGGCGCCCTGATGTTCGACACGATGACCGTCAACCACACCCTCGAGGGCCTCATCGACGGCTTCCATCTCTTCGGCGCGGGCGGTTTCGGGCTGTCCGTTTCGCTGGCCGTCGACGCGGCCGCGGTCTCGGTCATGGCCGGCGTCCTCTTTCTCGCCTTCCGCCGCTTCGTCCTGCGGCCCGAAGCCTACGATACGACCCCGGGCGACTCGGCCGTCATCTATCTTCTCATCACCATGGCCACGGCGACTTTCCTCTATCACGAGGCCTTCTCCATCGCCCTCCATCCCGGGACCGAGCGGCTGTCCTTCATCGGCGCCCGCCTCGCGGCGGCCCTGCGGGCTTCGGACCTCGCGCCGGAGGCCGTCGCGGCCCATGTCCGGATCGCCTGGTGGGCCCACCTCGTCGCCGTCTACGGTTTCATCGCCTACGTCCCCCACTCGAAGTACCTCCACATGTTCGTCGGGCCTCTCAACGTCCTCTTCGGCGGAAAGGGCCGCGGCGGCCGGCTCGAGCCCCTCGATCTCGAGACGAACGAGGTCTTCGGCCTTGAGAAGCCGGCCGACCTCACCTGGAAGGACGATCTCGACGCTTTCGCCTGCATGGAGTGCGGCCGCTGTCAGGACGCCTGCCCGGCCTTCGCCGCCGGCAAGCCCCTATCGCCGAAGAGGGTCCTTTTCAACATCGAACGGGCCCTCCTGGCCAATGACCGGGCCCTCAGGGCGGGCGACCGAGCCGGACAGCCCGACCTCGTGCCCGCAACCCTCACCGAAGGCGAGATCTGGGCGTGCACGACCTGCGGGGCCTGCGAGAAGGTCTGCCCGGTCGAGATCGAGCACATCCGTAAGCTCGTCGGCGCCCGTCGGGCCCGGGTCCTCATGAGCAGCGAGTTTCCCAAGGAGCTCCATCCGTTGTTCCGCAACCTGGAGACCAATTTCAATCCCTGGGGAATGGGCTTCGCGGAACGGGCCGACGGGACCGAGGCCCTCGGCGTCCCCCACGTCAAGGACGTCGCCGGGGCCGAATGGCTGCTGTGGGTCGGCTGCATGGGGGCCTTCGACGAAGGGGGGAAGTCCGCCGTCGGCGCCCTCGTCGATATCCTCCGGGCGGCCGGCATGGGCTTCGGAACGCTGGGCGTCGAAGAGAAATGCTGCGGCGACCCGGCCCGCCGTCTGGGCCACGAATACCTGTTCCAGAACCTGGCGCGGGAGAACGTCTCTCTCTTCAGGCGATACGGCGTCCGCAGGATCGTGACCGTCTGTCCCCACGGCGCCAACACCTTCAAGAACGAATACACCCGGCTCCTGGAGGCCTCCGGCGGCCCGGCCGATGAGGACGCGGCCGTGATGCGGAACATCGAGGTCCTCTCTCATGTCGAGCTCATCCACGGCCTCCTCGCCGCCGGCCGGATCACGCTGAACCCGGAGGGAGCGGGGACCGCCGTGTTCCACGATCCCTGCTACCTCGCCCGTCATAACGCCGTGATCGAGGAGCCGCGGGGCATTCTGGCCGCGGCCCTCGGGGCCCGGCCGCGGGAGCTGCCCCGCCACGGCCTCGACAGCTTCTGCTGCGGGGCGGGAGGCGGGCTGATGTGGACCGAGGAGAGCGGGCCTTCGCGGGTCAATCATCTGCGGGCCGAAGAGATCATCGCCTCGGGCGGCCGCCTGGCCGTGTCGGCCTGCCCTTTCTGCCGGACCATGCTCAGCGACGGTCTCCGCGACAAGGGGCGCGCGGACGTCCGTATCGAGGATATCGCCCGGATCGTCGCCGGGCGGCTCTCCCGGGCCGCCCGTGCGCCCGTCAGCTCAGGATCTCTCGGAAAGCCTTGACGGCTCGTTCGACGTCCTCGTCCCCGACGTCCTTGTGGGTGACCATGCGGATGCCGCCTCCGACCGACAAGGCCAGGATGCCCTTGTCCTTCAGCTTTCCCAGCATGACCGGGATGGTCAGGCTCGGATGGTCGAACTCGAAGATGATGATGTCGGTCTCCACGGTCGTCGGATCGAGCCGGACCCCCGGCAGCCCGGCGATCCCCCGGGCCAGGGTCTTGGCCCGGGCGTGGTCGTCCTTAAGGCGCTCGACCATCTCGGTCATGGCGATGATGCCGGGCGCGGCCAATACGCCGACCTGCCGCATACCGCCGCCCAGGACCTTTCTCAGGCGGCGGCCGAACTCGATGCGCTCGCGGCCGGCGACGAGGACGGAGCCGGCCGGCGCGGCCAGCCCCTTCGAGAGGCAGAACATCAGGGAATCGACATGCCGGGCGTACTCGCGGACCGGGACCCCCGAGGCCTGACTGGCGTTGAAGATGCGGGCCCCGTCGAGATGGACCTTGAGGTCGTGGTCATCGGCGATCCTCCGGACGGCCTCGAAGTTGTCCGGGCGCACGACGGCCCCCCCCCACACGTTGTGGGTGTTCTCCAGGCAGATGAGCGACGTCCGGGGCGTGTGGACGTTGGGCTTGCGGATGTGGGCCAGGACGTCGTCCGGGTCCATCGTCCCCCGGACCGAGCGGACGGGCCTCGGCGTGACCCCGGAGATGAAGGTCATGTGGGTGGACTCGAGGTTGTAGATGTGCGAGCGCTCCTCGACGATGACCTCTTCGAGGGCATTCGTCCACATCTTGACGGCGATCGAATTGGCCATGGTCCCGGAGGGGCAGAACAAGGCCGCCTCCTTGCCCATCGTCTCGGCGGCCAGGGCCTCCAGCTTCTGGACGGTCGGGTCGTCGCCCAGCACGTCGTCGCCGACCGCGGCCTCGGCCATGGCCTTCCTCATCTTCTCCGTGGGCCGGGTCACCGTGTCGCTGCGGAAATCCGAATAGGTCATCATGGTCCGTTCTCCTTCGCGGGCCTCATTATAAGGGAAAGGCCGGCGTCCGGCAATGCGCGGCCGGTTTACTCCGCCGCGGATCTATGGTATTAATGGAACCCGAGACCGGGCTTCCGAAAGCCGCGCATGTCGAAGAACCTGCTTTATGATATCGCCCTCTACGCATTGCTCTTCCTCGTCGTCTTTTTCCTGACCGGGGTGGTCGTCTCTCAGGTCATCCTCAAGAGCGAGGCGGTCACCGTGCCCGATCTCACCGGCAAGACCTTGGCCCAGGCCCGGACGGAGCTGGCCAAAAAGGACCTGTCCGTCGCCCAGCGCGGCACGGAGTTCGACGACCGCTGGGAGAAGGGCCTCATCGTCCGCCAGGATCCGGCCCCCGGTTCGCGCATCCGGGTCACCAAGGTCGTCCAGGTCATCACCAGCCTCGGCAGCGAGACGGTCACCGTCCCCGACCTGCAGGCCAAGAGCCTGGACGCCGCCCTGACGCTCCTCCGGGAGGCCGGGCTCCTCAGAGGGCAGCTCACCCAGATCCACACGGCCGCCCACCCGGCCGGCCGGATCCTCGCCCAGAGGCCCTCGCCGGGCTCGATCGCGGAAAGGAACTCCTCGGTCGGGCTCCTGCTCAGCCAAGGCAGCCGGGAGCCCGGGTACGTCATGCCCGACCTGATCTACCGGCGGGCGGAGCGGGTCCTGGCCCGCCTGCAGGCCCTGGATTTCAAGGTCGCCGACATCCGTTATGTCTATTATCCCGGCCTGGCCGCGGGCATCATCGTCAAGCAGGATCCGCCGAACGGGTACCGGATCCAAAAGAGGAACAGGATCTCGCTGGAGGTCAGCCGATGAACGTCCTGATCGCTCCCTCGATCCTCTCAGCCGATTTCGGCAAGCTGGCCGAGGCCGTGGCCCTCGCCGAGCGGGCCGGCGCCGATCTCATCCATATCGACGTCATGGACGGGCATTTCGTCCCTAACCTGACCATCGGCCCTCCGGTCGTGGCCGCGCTTCGCAAAGCGACCCGCCTGCCCCTTGACGTCCATCTCATGGTCGAGGATCCGCGGGCCCTCGTCCCTCTCTTCCATGAGGCCGGCGCCGACTGGATCTCCCTTCACGTCGAGGCCACGGCCCATCTCCACAAGGACCTCTCCCTGATACGGAGCCTCGGGCGCAAGGCCGGCGTAGCCCTCAACCCGGGCACGCCCGTTCATCTCCTCGACGAGGTCCTGGGTGAGCTCGACTACATTCTGGTCATGTCGGTCGATCCCGGATGGGGGGGACAGTCGTTCATCCCCTCATCGCTCGAGAAGATCCGCGGCCTCCGCGACCGGATCCGGGCGCGGGGCCTCGATATCCCCATCGAGGTCGACGGGGGCCTCAAGATCGACAACGTCGGACCGGTCATCGAGGCCGGCATGGAGATCATCGTGGCCGGGTCGGCCGTCTTCGAGGCCCCGGACCCCGCGGGCGCCGTCCGCGAGCTCAAAAGGATCGCGGCCATGTACAATGGGTAGGGGGACGCCGGGCGTCCCGGGAAACCACGGTCCGGGTCGGGACCCGGGCCCAGAGGAAAAGGATATGAAAAGTCACTCAGCCTTCAGGATGGCCGCCGTGATGGCCCCCCTTCTCGCCACCCTTCTTCTCGCCGGCGCCTGCCGGCAGAAACCGGTCGAGATCGACACGAATCTGGCTTCATCCGACGAGGCCCTCTTTAGGATCGGCGAGGAGGAGATCAAGCGGGACAGGGAAAGGGGCATTCTCTATCTCCGGCAGGTCATCGACAGCTTCCCCAAGAGCTTCTACGCTCAGAGGGCCAAGCTGCTCATCGCCGACGCCTACTTCCGGAAAGGGGACGAGAGCAGCATGATCCTGGCGGCGGCCGAGTACCGGGAATTCATCCGCAGCTATCCCTACTCCCCGTCGGCCGCCTACGCCCAGTTCCAGGTGGCCATGACCTTCTACAAGAAGATCCTCAAGCCAGGCCGCGATCAAACCAGGACCATGCAGGCCCTGGAGGAGTTCCGGAAGGTCATCACCGACTATCCGGCCAGCGAGCAGGCCGCGGCCGCCCAGGAGATGATCAAGGACTGCGAAGAGCGCCTGGCCCAGCACGCGACGGCCGTGGGCAAGCAGTACCACAACGCGAAAGCCTATCGCGCGGCGGTCAGCCGTCTGACCGAGGTCATGACGACCTACCCCGACTACTCGCGGATGGATGAAGTGTACTTCTACCTCGGCAGCTCCCATCTCCGGATGAAGCAGCCCGAGCAGGCCCTCCCCTTCCTGACCAAGGTCGTCACGGACTACCCCCGGGGGAAGCTGGCCAAGAAAGCGACCAAGCTCCTCAAGGAGATCGAGGCCAAGAGAGCGGCCGGGCCGGAAAAGGCCGGACCGCGTGGCCGTTGAGAGAGGTGACCGCATGAAAGATCCCGACCGGAAGCCCGGCCCCGGCTTGTTGGCCGTCATCGTCATCGCCGCGCTGGCGGCCGGAGCGGCCTACGGCGCCCCGGAGGGCCCGGCCCTTATGACGGGCCTGACCGCCGAGTACCTGTCACGCACCGTGACCTGGGAAGGGGACGAGGCCGTCTCCAAGGCCGCCGGCCCCATCGTCTCCCTCCGCCAGGACTTCTTGTTCCGGGGAGGATGGACGGTCAGCCTGTCGGCCGGACTGTCCTTGCTGGCCCCGGACCGGCTCGTGTTCCGCGAGCTGCCCGTGTCGGTCGAGTACGACTCGGGGGCTCTCCTCGGAGTGGCCGTCGGGGCCGAGATCCGCGTCCCGATCCTCAGGACGGGAGATGTCGAGATCAGGGGATTCGGGCGCGCCGCCTCGTCCTTCGGAACGGCCCGAAGCTGGGAGCTGGAAGGGTTCGCCGTCACCGGTGAGGCCCGCGGCCGCATGAGATGGTCCGAGGTCGCCGTCGGTCCCGAGGCCGTCTATCGCGTCTCCGGTAAGTTCATCCCCTCGCTCGAGATATTCGCCAGCTGGCTGTGGGCCGATTTCAAGATGGACGAGACGCTCGGCGATCTGACGGGCTCGGAGACCCGAAGGGTCAAGGCCGACCTCGCCTTGGGGGCCTCCCTGGGAGCGGACTTTGTCCTCTCCGAACGTCTCACGCTGACGGCCCGGGCCGGCATGATGCCCTACGAGGGCGGCGTCGACGCCTTGGCCTCGGCCGGCATCCGCATCGTGTTCTAGGAAAAGGAGACGGACATGAAAGAACGGATACGAACGTCCCTCCGGGCGGCCCTGGCGCTGACGGTCATGATGGTCCTGGCCGCCGGGTCATCCGACGGCCAGGGGATCCGCCGCAAACGACGGGTCGACCCGTCCCTCCTGAAGCCGAAGCGCGAGCTCCGCGTCGAGTCCGCCGGTCTCCGGGGATCCCGGCCGCAGGCCACCGACCGGGTCCTCGTCCGCTTCCGTCCCGGCGTCTCCCGCGAGGACGCCGAGGGTCTGCTGCGCTCCTACCGCTTCCGGGAGATCCGCGGCATCGAGCCGGTCGGCATCTTCGCCGTCCGGGTCCCCGCCGATTCGTCGGTCGAAGAGACCCTGGCCGCGATGGCCCGCGATCCCGACGTGGAGCGGGCCGCGCCCGATCACCGGACGCGCCTGTTCGACGTCCCCAACGACACCTTCTTCCGGAATTACCAGTACAATCTCCAAAACCGGGGGACGGTTCTCGAGATCTCCACGACCATCCGTCCCCAGACGACGGCCGGGGCCGACATCAAGGCCGTGCCCGCCTGGGACGAGACCACGGGCGACGCCGGGGTCCTCATCGCCGTCCTCGACACGGGCGTCGACCTGACCCATCCCGAGCTCGTCAACAAGGTCGTCTCGACGGGCCGGGACTTCGTCAACGACGACTTCGACGCCACCGACGACCACTGGCACGGCACCCATGTCGCCGGCATCGCCGCGGCCGACACCGACAACGGCGAGGGGATCGCCGGGGTGGCCTGGAATTGCCGCATCCTGCCCGGCAAGGTCATCGACGCCGACGGCGAAGGGTACTACAGCTGGCTCATCGACGGCATCGTTTGGGCCGTCGACGCGGGGGCCCGGGTCATCAACCTCAGCCTGGGCGGGGACGAGGCCGACGCGTTCCTCGAGGACGCCTGCAAGTACGCTTTCGACCGTGGCGTCGTCGTCGTCGCCGCCACGGGCAACGACGCCGGCCCCGTCGGCTACCCGGCGGCCTACGACAGCTACGTGCTGGCCGTGGCGGCCACCGACTACGATGACCAGCGGGCCTCGTTCTCCAACTTCGGCCCGGAGGTCGACGTCGCGGCGCCCGGCGTCTACATCCTAGGCCCCTGCCCGGAATGGTATGCGGGCGAGGGCTATCTGCCCTATCTCTTCGGCTCGGGGACCTCCCAGGCGACGCCCCACGCCGCCGGGCTGGCCGCCCTGATCCTGAGCGTCAAGCCCTGGCTGGAGGCCGGGGAGGTCATGGACGTCATCCGCTACACCGCCGACGACGTCAACCACGCTCAGAACCCCGGCCGGGACGACGATCTCGGCTACGGCCGGATCGACATGCAGAAGGCCCTGGTCCCCTACGTTCTCAGGTAGCTCCGCCCCGGACATGATCAAGTCCCTGCGGATCCGGAACCTGGCGACCATCGAGGACGTCGACATCCGGTTCGAAAAGGGATTCACGGTCCTGACCGGGGAGACGGGAGCGGGCAAGTCCGTCATCATCGACGCCGTCCGCCTCCTCGCGGGCGACAGAGGATCTTCCGAGCTCGTCCGGACGGGGGCCCGGGAAGCATCCGTCGAAGCCGTGCTCGACGTGTCGGGACCGGCCATCGATTGGGCCGGCCTCCCGGAACCCGAGGCCGGCGAGCTCGTCGTCCAGAGGACGGTCTCCGATCAGGGGAGCGGAAGGGTTTGGGTCAACGGCGTCCTCGTCCCCCTCCGCCGGCTGAAGGAGCTGGCCCCTTCGTTCGTCGACATCTACGGCCAGAACGACCATGTTTTCCTGCTTCACACCGGCAATCACCTGGCCTACCTCGACGATAACCTGGAGGACGGCGATCCCTCCGGCGAAACGGCCTCGTCGGCCCGCCGCCTCCGGGCCCTCCTGCAGGAGCGGAAAGACCTGGAAGCCAGGAAGAGGGACCGCGAGGAGCGCCTCGACCTCATCGGCTTCCAGGTCCGGGAGATCGAGGCCGCCGGGCTCCGGCCCGGGGAGGACGACGAGCTGCTGCGGCAGCGCGAGATGCTCAGGAACTCGGAGAAGATCACGGCGCTTGTCGACCGGGCCCTCGACGCGGCTTACCTGCGCGAGGACTCGTTGCTGGCCCTCCTCGGACGGCTGAAGGCCGCGCTGGGGGAGCTGGCTTCCTACGATCCGGTCTTCGGGGATTTCCGGAAGGACCTCGACGGGTCGTCGATCCTTCTCCAGGACGTCTCCGATACGCTCGTCCGCTTCAAGGACCGGCGGGCCGAGGTTCCCGACGATCCCGAAGCCGTCGAAGAGCGCCTCAACGTCCTCGAACGGATCAAGCGCAAGTACGGTACGACCATCGAGGCCGTCCTGGAGCGCCTCGAACGGCTGCGGGCGGAGGAAGCGGCCCTGGCCGCCGGCCAGGACCGGATGCACGGTCTGGAGGCCGAGATCGGTTCGGCGTTCGAGCTCTTCCGGGCGGCCGCCGGGCGGCTGACCCGGGCCCGGGCCGCGGCGGCCGAGCGGCTCGAGCGGCGGATCGAGAAGGAGATCGCCCAGCTCGGCATGAAAAAGGCCCGTTTCAAGGTGGGCCTGGCCAGCGTGGACCCCGATCCCGGCAACGCGGCGACCATCCGGGACCGCGGGGCCGAGGACGCCGAGTTCCTCCTCTCCCCCAATCCCGGCGAGGAGCTTCGGCCCCTTCGACGGATCGCCTCGGGCGGGGAGCTGTCGAGGATCATGCTGGCCCTCAAGTCCGCGGGGCGGGACCGGGAGGTCCCCAAAACGCTGATCTTCGACGAGATCGACGCCGGCATCGGCGGACGGACGGCGGGCTTCCTCGCCGACAAGCTCCGGCGCCTGGCCGACCGCCATCAGGTCCTTTGCATCACCCACTTGCCCCAGATCGCCTCCCGCGCCTCCCATCACCTTCAGGTCGTGAAGACGGTCGACAGGCAGCGGACCTATACGAGCGTCCGGCGGCTGGCCCGGGAGGACCGTTTGACCGAGATCGCCCGCCTGATCGCCGGCGCCCGGGTCACGGACGCCTCCCTGCAAACAGCCCGCGAGATGCTCGATCTTGCGGACGGGGACCCGCCCGTTTGAGGCCCCCCGGCCCCGGCCGGGGATGCCCGGCAAAGGATGTGACCATGAAGCATGAGGAAAGAGCCCTTTCTCTGTTCCGGGAGGGTTTCAGCTGCTCCCAGGCGGTCGCGGCCGCGTTCGCCCAGGACCTCGGCCTGGATACGGCTACGGCCCTCAAGATCGCCCAGCCGTTCGGAGGAGGCATCGCCCAGAGCGGCGACTGGTGCGGCGCCGTGACCGGGGCCTTCCTGGTCATCGGCCTCAAGCACGGCCGGTCGAAGGCCGAGGACGACGCGTCGAAGGCCCGGACGTACGCGCTGGTCCACGAGTTCATCCGCCGCTTCAGGGACCGGCACGGCCATCTCAAGTGCCGTGACCTGCTCGATTGCGACATCTCGACCCCCGAGGGACGGAAGAGGGCCGAAGAGCTCAACCTCCACACGACCCGGTGCGAAGAACTCGTCCGGGACGCGGCGGCCATCCTGGGAGATATCCTCTAGGGAACGGGACCATGACGGCCGCGCTGGGAGGGCTTGCGTACTTCCTCCGGACGTTCGGCTGCCAGATGAACGAGAACGATTCCGAGCATATCGCCGGGCTGCTGGAGAGGGAAGGCGCGTCCCGGGCCGAGAGGGAGGAGGACGCCGACATCATCATCGTCAACACCTGCGCCGTGCGGGAGAAGTCCGAGATGAAGCTCCGCTCCTACCTGGGACGCCTGGCCGCCCTCAAACGCCGCCGCCGGCTCCTCATCGGCGTCGCCGGCTGCGTCGCCCAGATCGGTGCGGTCGATCTGCTCAAGGACCTGCCCTTCGTCGACTTCGTCGTCGGCCCGGCCCAATACGAGCGGCTGCCCGAGCTCCTGGCTCGGCCCGGAGAAGGCCCCCGCGTCCGGACGGGACGGTCGCGCGCGTGGCAGGAGTTCGGATCGGGGACGGCCGTCCGCGGCAGCCGGATCTCGGCCTACGTCCCCATCATGGAAGGCTGTGACAACTTCTGTTCCTACTGCATCGTCCCGTTCGCCCGGGGCCGCGAAAGGTCCCGCCCCTCGACCGCCGTGCTCCGCGAGGTCCGCGACCTGGCGGCCGCCGGATTCAAGGAGATCCAGCTCCTCGGCCAGAACGTCAACTCCTATCGCGATCCGGAAGGACGGCGGGCTTTCGCCGGCCTGCTCGACGAGGTCTGCGCCGTCGAAGGCATCGAGTGGGTCCGCTTCCTGACGTCCCACCCCAAGGACCTTGGAGAGGACATCATCCGGGCCATGGCCGGGAACAGGAAGATCTGCCGCCAGCTCCATCTCCCTCTCCAGTCGGGGTCCTCGGCCGTCCTCGAGCGCATGAACCGCGGCTACACGCGGGAGGACTACCTGTCTTTGGCGGCGCGTCTGCAGGAGCGGCTGCCGGGCCTAATGATGAGCACGGACGTCATCGTCGGTTTTCCCGGCGAGACGGAGGAGGATTTCGAGAGGACCTGCGACGTCCTGAGGGAGGTCCGCTTCGCGGGCATCTTCTCGTTCCGCTTCTCCCCCCGCCCCCTGACCGCGGCCGCCCGGATGCCCGACGACGTCCCCCTGGAGGTCAAACGGCGCCGTCTCATCGCCCTTCAGGGTCTTCAGCGGGCCATTCAGCTCGAGATCAACCGTTCGTTCATCGGGCGAGACGTCCGGGTCCTCTGCACGGGGCCGAGCCCCAAGGGCGGGGGCCGCTTCTCCGGGCGGGCCGAAGGCGGACAGGTCGTCAACTTCGAGGCCCAAGGCCGTCCCGCCGACCGGTTCATCGAGGTCCGCGTCACGGGCTGCGGCCCGTACAGTCTCCACGGTCGATCGGCCGCCTGACCCTCCGGCCGATTGCACTCCCCGGCGATTTCCGTTATAATCCGGCTCCTTGGATCCACTTGGCCGGGACTCGAGAAAAGAAGATGAAAGTCAACGTCTGGAATACGATCCTCCAGCTCAGCAAAGAGCGGGATGTCGAGCCCCGGGCCATCATCCGGGCCATCGAGGAGTCCCTCAAGGTCGCGGCCACCCGCTTTTTCACCCAGAAAGAGGACATCCGCATCCACTTCAAGCCCGAGAAGGGCGAGCTCCGTGTCTATGCCGTCAAGCGGGTGGCGGACGATCCCCGGAACCCGGCCGAGGAGATCTCGCCTGAAGAGGCCCGCAAGATCGATCCCGAGGCCGCCGCCGGCGGGACGGTCGAGATCGATCTGCCCTCCGACACGTTAGGCCGCATCGCCGCCCAGGCCGCCAAGCACGTCATCTTTCAGAAGGTCCGGGACGCCGAGCAGGAGAAGATCTACGGGGATTTCGCGCCCCGGCTCGGCGAGATCGTCACCGGGGTCGTCCGGCGGGTCGAGGACGGGGCCATCATCCTGGAGGTCAACCGGACCGAGGTCGCCCTTCCCCTCCGGGAGACGCTGCCCGGAGAGGAGCCCGCGCGCGGCGACCTGGTCAAGGGCGTCATCGTCCAGGTCCTGCGGGGCAACAAGGGGCCTCAGATCATCGTTTCGAGGGCCAGCCCACGCTTCCTCGCCCGGCTCCTCGAGACCGAGATCCCGGAGATCGCCAACGGGACGATCGAGATCAAGGAGGTCGTCCGCCAGCCGGGCGAGAGGGCCAAGGTCGCCGTGGCCTCCCAGGAGGGGGACATCGATCCGGTCGGGGCCTGCATCGGCGTCAAAGGGAACCGCATCCTGGCCATCTCCAAAGAGCTGGCCGGCGAGAAGATCGACGTCATCGAATGGTCGCCCGACCTGCTCTCCTACGCCAAGGCCTCCCTCAGCCCGGCCAAGGTCGTCCGGCTGCAGATCGCCAGCCGGAACGAAAAGGCCCTCTTGGCCATCGTCCTGCCGGAGCAGTTCTCCCTGGCCATCGGCAAGAAAGGCATCAACGTCAAGCTCGCGTCGCGGCTCGTGGGCTGGAAAATCTCCATCAAGCAAGAACAGACCAATGAATGAACCAACCAAAAAATCTCCCGTGAAAAAGTCCGTCAAGGAAGCCGCCGCCAAACCGGCGGCGTCCAAGTCCGTGGCGACCAAGCCTGCGGCCCCCAAGTCCGTGGCCACCAAGCCTGCGGCCACCAAGCCCGCGGCCCCCAAGCCTGCGGCCACCAAGCCGGCGGCCCCCAAGCCTGCGACGCCCCCGCCGCACGCCGCCCCCAAGGCCCCGGCTCCCAAGACCGAGCCCCCCAAGGCCACGGCTCCCAAGCCGGCGGCCGCCCCCAAGACCGAAGCCCCCAAGGCCCCCGCTCCCAGACCGCGCGCGGCCGTCCGGCTCCGGGAAGGGCTGCGCCTCAAGGAAGCGGCCGAATGGATGAAGGTCAAGCCCAAAGACCTCCTGGAAAAGCTGGCGTCCAAGGGCTTCGCCGCCGATCTCAACGAGTTCGTCGACCCCGAGCTGGCCGCGGCCATCTCCCGCGTCACGAACGTCGACGCCGAGTTCGTGACCCTCGAAGAGGACATGCGGCGCCTGGCCGGAGCCCGGGCCGAGGAGCACCTCGCGAGGGCCCCTGTCGTGACCATCATGGGGCATGTCGACCACGGCAAGACGACCCTGCTCGACGCCATCCGCTCCTCGAACCTCGTCGACAAGGAGTCGGGGGGCATCACCCAGCACATCGGAGCCTACCGGGTCGCCGTCAAGAACCGCATGATCACCTTCGTCGACACGCCGGGCCACGAGGCCTTCACCCAGCTGAGGTCCCGGGGAGCGAAGGTCACGGACATCGTCGTTCTGGTCGTGGCCGCCGACGACGGGATCATGCCCCAGACCAAGGAGGCCATCGACCACGCCAAGGCCGCCGGTGTTCCGATCATCGTGGCCATCAACAAGATCGACAAGCCGGAAGCCAACATCGACCGCGTCAAGCAGCAGCTGTCCAAGGAAGATCTCCTCGTCGAGGACTGGGGCGGCAAGACGATCAGCGTCGAGGTCTCGGCCCGCGACCGCAAGAACATCGGCGACCTGCTCGAGATGATCCTCCTGCTCAGCGACATCCTCGAGATCAAGGCCACCCCCCGCGTACCGGCCCAGGGCGTCATCCTCGAGGCCCGGCTCGACAGCCAGAAAGGCCCGGTGGCGACGGTCATCGTCCAGCAAGGCACTTTGGCCGTCGGCCAAGCGTTCGTATCGGGCAAGGCCATGGGCAAGGTCCGGGCCCTTTTCGACGAGAACGGCAAGGTCCTCAAGAGCGCCGGCCCTTCCATACCGGCCGAGGTCATGGGCTTCACGGAGGTCCCGGCCGCGGGCGACCTCTTCCAGGTCGTCGATAACCTGCCGGTCGCCAAGGCCGTCGTCGACTACCGTCGGTCCCTTGTCAAAGGCCCGGAGGCCGCTCGTCCCGCGGCCTACACCCTCGACGAGCTGTTCAAGAAGATCGAGGGCGGGCAGGCCAAGGAGCTGGCCCTTATCCTCAAGGCCGATGTCCAGGGATCCATCGAGGTCCTGACGGACACCATCCCCGCCCTGAGCACGGAAAAGGTCGGGATCAAGATCGTCCACGCCGCCTCGGGAGCCATCACCGAGGCCGACGTCCTGCTGGCCTCGGCTTCCAAGGCCGTCATCATCGGCTACAACGTCAAGCCCGGACCGAAAGTCCTGGAGCTGGCCAAGGCCGAGGGCGTCGAGATCCGGGTCTACAAGATCATCTACCAGCTCACGGACGACATCAAGAAGGCCGTCATCGGCCTCCTCGAGCCGGTCATCAAGGAGACCTTCCAGGGCCGGGCCGAGGTCCGGCGGGTCTTCCAGATCCCCAAGATCGGAGCCATCGCCGGCTGCATCGTCAAGGACGGGCGCATCGTGCGGAACGCCGAGGCCCGCGTCCTGCGCGGCCGTCAGGTCGTCTTCCAGGGCCGGGTCTCCTCGCTCAAGCACCTCAAGGAGAACGTCTCCGAGGTCAAGAAGGACTACGAGTGCGGGATCGGCCTCGACAAGTACGGGGATTTCCAGCCGGGCGATACGATCGAGACGTTCATCCTGGAGAAGATCAAGGCCGGCTAGGCTGACGGGAGGGTGCCCATGGTCGTCGGCGTCCTGGTCCTCGACCTCTTCTTCCCCCACTCCCGCTCCCTCAAGGACAAGCGCAGCATCCTGCGCGGCTTCCAGGAGCGGATACGGAACCGGTACCACGCGGCCGTCGCCGAGATCGACCACCAGGACAAGTGGCAGCGGGCCCTGGTCGGGGTGGCGACCCTCAACAGCCGGCCAGGCGTCGTCGAGGACCTCCTCGCCAGGGTCCTGGCCGACGCCCGCAATCTCGAGGGGGCCGAGGTCGCCGGCCAGGAGATGCGCTATTATTAGACCGGAGGCCGTGCGGAGGCCATGAGGAAGATGGGGTTCCGCGCCCGGCGCGTCGCCGAGCTCATCCAGGAGGAGCTCGGGCGGCTCCTCATCCGGGATTTCCAGGACGCATCGACGGGCCTGCTGACCGTGACGGCCGTCGAGGTCTCCCCCGACCTCCTCACGGCCCGCGTCCGCCTGAGCGTCTTCGGCGGGGCCGACCCCGAGGCCCTCTTCGCACGCCTGGAAAAGAGCCGGGGCGCCCTCCGCAAGGCCCTTGCCACCCGCATCAAATTAAAGTATAATCCGCAGCTATTTTTCGTCCTGGACGACGGCCCTGAGATCCAGGACCGGATCGACCGGTTGATCGAACGGGTGAGGGAACATGACGACTGACCCCCGGGAGCTCATCGCCGCGAGGATCAAGAGGTCCGCCCGGCTGGCCGTGACCGCCCATCTCCGGCCCGACGGCGACTCGCTCTGCACGGCCCTGGCCTTGGCCGAAGCCTGCGAGCTGCTGGGCAAGACGGTGGCCGTCATCAACCGGGACGAGACCCCCGTGCCGTTCACGGCCTTCCCCGAGACCCGCAGGGTCAGGATCGGCCAGATCGATCCGGCCGATTTCGACACCGTCATCCTCCTCGAGTGCGCCGATGTCTCCCGGTCGGGCCAGGAGGGCTTGGGGGACGCCTTCAAGATCAACATCGACCACCACTACTCGAACACGCCCTACGCCGACATCAACTGGATCGATCCCGAGGCCCCGGCCGTCGGCGAGATGGCCTTCGAGCTGTTCCCCTTCCTGGGGATCACCCCGACGCCGAGCATCGCGGAGCATCTCTATTGCGCGATCGTCTCGGACACGGGCTCGTTCCAATTCTCCAACACGACGGTCCGGGCCCTGGCGGCCTCGACCGAGCTCGTCCGCCTCGGGGCCTCCCCCATCCGCGTGTCGGAAAAGCTGTTCAACAACAATCCCCCCGAGAAGATCCGGCTTCTCGGCCGGGTCCTCTCGACGCTGACCTTGAACGAGGCCGGCAACATCGCCTGCATCAGCATGTTCCGCCGCGACATCGAGTCCCTCCACATGAACGCCGTCGACACCGAGGACCTGACGACCCTGGCCCGGTCCATCCGGGGCGTCGAGATGGTCCTGTTCTTCAAGGAGATGAGCCCCGAGACCTTCCGGGTCAGCCTGAGATCGAAAGGCCGGGCCAACGCCGCCCAGGTCGCCGAGCACTTCGGCGGCGGCGGACACATCCACGCCTCGGGATTCACGGCCCACGGCCCCTACGAGCGCCTCATCGCCGAGGTCCCCCGGACCGTGGAGTCCCTGCTGACGGCCATGCGCGGCGAGGACGGCCCGGCGCCGGGCTGACCGCCGCGGACGCCGCGATGGACGGCCTGATCATCGTCGACAAGCCGGCCGGCCCGACATCCCATGATATCGTCCAGCGGATCAGGCGGCTGCTGGGCCTTCGGAGGGTCGGCCACGGCGGCACGCTCGATCCCGGGGCCACGGGCGTCCTCCTGGTCATGCTCGGTCAGGGCACCCGTTTCTTCCCGTTTCTCTCCGGCCACGACAAGTCCTACGAAGGGACCTTCCGCCTCGGTCACTCGACGGACACATACGATTCGTCAGGCCGGCGGACGTCTCCCGAGAGCGCGGACATACCGGCGCCGGAGACCATTGCCCGGGCCATGAAGGCCATGGAGGGCGAGTTCCTCCAGACGCCTCCCCCCTATTCCGCCAAGAAAGTGGGCGGCACGCCCGGCTACAAGCTGGCCCGCGCGGACAGGACGTTCGCCCTTGAACCCGTGCGCGTCCGGGTCCGGACCTTCGAGGCGACCGCCTTCCGCCCGCCCCTCGTCGATTTCCGGGCCGCCTGCTCGACCGGGACCTACGTCCGGTCCCTGGCCCACGACCTGGGCCAAGCCCTCGGATGCGGGGCCCATCTCGACGCCCTCCGCCGGACATCTGTCGGCCCCTTCCGGATCGAGAAGGCCGTCACTCTGGCGCGCCTCGAGGAGGCGGCCGGCGGCGGCGGGCTGTCCTCCATGGTCCTGCCGCTGGCCGAGCTGCTCCCGGACGTTCCCGCCGCCGTCGTCCGGCCGGAGGCCGTGCCACGGGTCCATCACGGGGCCCCGCTGGGGCCGGGCCATCTGGCTGAGGGACCCGGGGGGGCGGCGACGCCCCGCCCCGAAGCGGGCGTCCTCCGGCTCCTCGACGGGGACGGACGGCTCCTGGGCCTGGCCCGGACGGCCCCGGACGAGGGCCGCCTGCGGCCTTTCCTGGTCATCCGCTGATCGCCCCCGGGACCCCGCGGCGGACGGGCTTTCTCAAATCGGCCTTGAAATTCGGGCTGACCTGTTGTATTGTATGCAGGTTATGCGGCTCAACAGGAACCAGATCGAGCACCTGGCCTCCATGATCCTGCGGAACCTGGCCAAGGAAGGCAAGATCATCATGGAGGACAGGACCCGTCTGCTCGAGGAGATCACGAGCCTGCTCACCGAGGAGTTCCAGAAGGAGGACCGCCTCGACCAGGAGGTCCGGGAGCTTCTCAGCAAGCACATGGAAAAGATCCGCCGGGAGAACATCGAATACCAGCAGATGTTCAAGCTCATCAAGACCAAGCTGGCCCGGGAAAAGGGGATCGTCCTGTGAGCGGCCGCCTTTCCCGGGAGAAGATCAACTACCTCTCGCGCCAGATCCTGAACGTCCTCGAGAACGACGATCTGGTCGACTTCCTCGACGACCCCAACGAGATCCGCCTGATCGTCGTCAAGTCCATCGAAGAGGAAATGAAGCTCTACGAGGCCCTCGACAGGAAGGCCATCGATAAGATCCAGTCGCAGAAGAAGGCCATCGAAGAAGGCTCCCGCGAATGGGAGATCCTCTACCGGAAATACTACAACGACGAGCTGGCCAAGCTCGGCAAGTTCAGCGACTGAGGCCCTCGCCGTCCCCCCCTTATCCGGTGTCCGTCCCTTTCGGGGCTCCGCCGACGCATGGCCTGCGGCCTGTCCATCCCCGGAGGCGGCTTCCATCGTCTTCTCCAGAGCCCTGTTCCCCGGGAACGGGTGAAGAACCGAAAAAAAAGGGCCGGAGAGCGGGCGCTCTCCGGCCCTCGGTCAGGTGCGTCCGAGCGGACCTCAGAAAACGAACCGGAACCCGATCCCGGTCTTGTAGTTGTGCTCGAAGGACCGCCCCAGCGGGGCCCGGAACTCGAAGAACAGGGCCCCCTTGCTGGTCCAGTTGTCGAAGACGTTGAAGCCGACCTGGCCGACGAGGTCAATGCCCGACTTGTGGTTGTCGTCCTTGGCCTGGGTCACGCTGCTGAAGCCGACGCCCGTTCCCAGGAAGTACTGCTTGAAGTGACCGCTGACCAGGGCCTCGGCCGTGAAGGCGAGCTTCCAGGGGTCGCCCTTGAAAGGCAGACCGGCCCCGCCCGTGACCGACAGGCTCCATTTGTCGGGAGCGATCCAATAGAAGACACCGGCTCGCAGGAATCCGTAGAGGGCCGTGCTGCCGCCGTAGATGCCCGGGCCGCCGGCGAACTGCCAGAAGAACAGCCTCTGGGTCACTTCGAAGGTCACCCGGCACGGATCGGCCGCCGAGGACTGGGCGCCGTCGTTGTCGAAGACCGTGACGTTGATGGTGTAGGTCCCGGCCTTGGAGAAGACCTTCTCCCAGAGCCAGGGCTTACGGGTCGTGACGCACGTGTCGATGACGTTCCCTTGATCGTCGAGCAGCTCGAAAATGACCTTGGCGATCTGGCCGTCGGGGTCGCTCGAGCCGGAGGCGTCGAAGGTGATGGGCCGGCCCACGTAGTCCTCGCAGGGCAGGCACGAGGTCCAGAGCTTGCAGACGGGCGGGAAGTTGATGGACACCTTGCCCTCGCAGGGATTGGTGGAAGCGATCCCTTCCATGTTGACCGCCGACCCCTTGAACGTGTACTCGCCGGGACGGTCGAACTTCGTCTGCCACTTGGGCGACTGCGGGGTCAGCTCCTGGGTGGTCATCTTCTGGCCTTGAGCGTCGAAGACCTCGACGGTCATGCTCTTGGCGTGCTGGGTGCCGCTCATGTCGACGGTCACCGGGTCGTTGACGTTGGCCCTTTCGGGGACCACGACCAGGCTGCAGACGGCCGGCGGGATGGCGTCCTCGACGCCCATGAGGGCCAGGTTGCCGCATTCCTTGGGGATGACGAAGTGGTAGATCTTCCAATCCTTCTTGATGTCGAACCGGAAGATCGGCAGGGGCTCCTTGCCGGCCCACTCGATGTCGCGGGCGACCTTGACCTGCCCCTGGGACTTGAAGAGCATCCACATCAAGCGGCCGCCGACAGGAAGCGTCGTCTCTTCGAAAGAGGCCGCCGGCAGCTGCTCCATGAACGGCGCGTAGAGCTCAGGATAGCCGGCCAGATCGAATCCCGTCTTGACGTCCGAAGAGAATCGGGAGAACAGGTCCTTCATGACCTCGGGCGTCGGGACCTGCCCTTTGACCTCGCAGAAGGTGTAAAGGCCGATCCGCCGCAGCTTGGTCTGGGCGAAGGCTGTCGCCGTCGCCAGGACCAGGACGGCTAACACCATGAAAAAAACGAGGTTCCGTTTTCTCATCAGGGTCCTCCTTGGTAGGTACGCTCGTATCCTTCTATATATTGGGAATAGGCCTGTCTGTCAAGCAAAATCAACAAGTTCCCGGCCCCCGCGGCCTCCGTCCAGGAAGGCCCGGACGATGCGGGTGATGAAACCCGAATCGCGCGGGGTCGAGCTCAGGGCCTCGAGGAGCTCGTTCCGGCCCTTGAAACCCAGGTCGACGAGGTCCTTGAGGAAACGCAGGCCGGCGGCGATATCGATCTCCGGGTGGCTCTGCAGGCCCCACACCGGTCCCCCTCCGAACCGGAAGGCCTGGACCGGACAGTTCTGCGAGGAAGCCAGGACCTCGAACGTTCCAGGCAGGTCGAAGACCTCGTCATAATGGACCGAGAACGCGTGGAACTCCCCCGGAGGGCCCAGCAGGTCGCTCTCGCGGGCGACGCGGACCGGTATCCAGCCGATCTCCGGCCGGGCGCACCGCCGGACGCGGCCCGGGCCGGCCAGGGCGTAGGCCAGGAGCTGATGGCCCCAACAGCTGCCCAGGACCGACGAGCCCGCCCGGACGCTCTCGCGGACGAAGGCCGTCTCCCTCTCGACCCAGGGGTCCCGCTCCAGGATGGAGGCTTCCGAGCCCGTCAGGACGACATGGGTGTATTCCCCCGGTTCGGGGAACTCCCCTTCCCTGGCTGTGAAGGCGTCGGCCTCCACCGGCAGCCAGCGCCGCCAATGCTCGACGGGCCGGTAGAGGGACGGATCGATCGAGTTGTCGATGATGGCCACCCGGCGGGCCCCGGCGTCTTTCATCATGTCGACCTCCCGGACGGCGTTAGGCCCCCCTATTGTAGGACATGCCGGGCCGCTTGGGAACGGCCCCGCGGAGGCCCGCAAAAAACAGCGTGTTTTCCGGCCCGGATTCTGGTATAATCGCCCTCACTAAAATAAGGAGTGTGTGTCGTGACAGCCGTCAACGAGGATACCGAACTCATCGTCCTTACGCCCGACGAGCCCGGCATCTTCGGCCGCGTTCTGGGCACCCTAGCCAACGCCGGGGTCAATGTCCGGGCTTACTACGTCCGGGCCGACCAGGACCAGGGTCACTTCCATCTCGTGACGTCGGCCCCGAAGAAGGCCGAGACCGCCCTGCGCACCCTGGGATTCAAGGTCCGGAGCCGCAAGGTCCTCACGGTCCTTGTCACCGACCGGATCGGCGCCGGGGCCGAGATCGGCGCTCTTCTCGGCAACGCCGTCATCGACATCCGCTACTCCTACGGCTCCTCGGCGGGAGAGGGGAAAACCCTGCTCATCTTCCAGACCAGCCACAACAAGAAGGCCTTCGCCACCCTGAAATGAGCCCTCGACAAATCCATTGACACCGGGCACGGGTTGCCCTAGAATAGTGCCTTAGTGTTGCATCAAGGAGGCCCTTATGGCTAAAGCCGAACCCAACGTCGTCCCGCTGTGCGACATCCTGCTCGTTCTTCTCATCATCTTCATGGTCATCACGCCCCTTGTCCAGAAAGGCATCGACGTCAAGCTGCCCGAGACCCAATCCGATTCGTCCAGCGGCGGCCAGCCGACCGGCCTGATCGTTCTGACCATCAAGGACGGCGACGCCATCGAGATCAACAACATCAATTACGAGATGCGCGGCCTTCTCGAGGAGCTGCGGCGGCTCTACTCCACCCGCCAGGACAAGACGATCTTCATCCGGGCCTTCGCCAAGCTCCCCTTTTCCAAGGTCATGGAAGTCCTCGACATCGCCCGCGGCGCGGGCGTCGAGACCCTGGCCCTGATCCCCGAGTACATCGAGTAGCCCGGCCCTTCCCTACCGGTTCCGGATAGGGCCGATCACGTCCCGCGAAATGACCAGTCGCTGGACCTCGTTCGTTCCTTCGTAGATCTGCAGCAGCTTGGCGTCGCGGACGAGCTTCTCCACCGGATAATCCTTCATATAGCCGTAGCCGCCGTAGATCTGGAGGGCGTCCATGGCTGTTTTCATGGCCACATCCGACCCGAAGCACTTGGCCATGGCCGATTCCTTTCCGCAGGGCTTCCCCTGCTCCATCAGCCAGGCCGCCTGCCAGACGAGCAGCCGAGCGGCCTCGACCTCCATGGCCATCTGGGCGATCTTGAAGGCCGTGGCCTGGAGCATGGCGATGGGCTTGCCGAACTGGACCCGGGTCTTCGAGTAGGCCACGGCGTGCTCGAGGGCCGCCCGGGCGACGCCGACGCCGGCCGCACCGACGGCGGCGCGGGTCTTGTCGAAGGTCTTCATGGCCACGCTGAATCCCAGCCCCTCCCGGCCGAGGAGATGATCGGCGGGGACGCGGACGTCCTCGAAGAACAGCTCGGTCGTGTTCGAGGCCCTGTGCCCCAGCTTGTCCTCGACCTTGCCCACGGTGATCCCCGGCGTTTCGCGGGGGAGGAGGAAGACGCTCAGTCCCCGGGCGCCCTTCTCCGGGGCGGAGTTGGCGAAAACGACATAGAGGCTGGAAACCCCTCCGTTGGTGATGAAGCACTTGGAGCCGTTGATGACGTATTCGCCGCCCTCTTTGCGGGCCGTCGTCTTGATGGCCGTCGTGTCCGAGCCGGCCTCCCGCTCCGTCAGGCAGTAGGAGGCGAAGGTCATGGCCTTGGAGAACGGGGTCAGGAAACGCTTCTTCTGGTCCTCGGTCCCGAACAGGAGGATCGGGGTGAAGGCCAGGGAGTTGGCCATCATCGTCGTGTACATGCCCGCGCAGCCCCAGGCCAGCTCCTCGCTGACGAGGGCCGTCTCCAGGTCGCCGAGACCTCCTCCGCCGTATTCGACCGGGACGGTGCAGGTCAGGAAGCCGACCTCGAAGGCCTTTTTCATGACGTCGGCGGGGAACTCGTGCCCGCGGTCGTATTCGGCCGCCCGGGGACGCATCTCGTTCTCCGCGAACTCGTGGGCCATGTCCCGAAGGGCGATCTGATCCTCGGTCAAACTGAGATCGATCATCGGTTGAGCTCCTTCATTCGGTGAAGATATGGGGGGGCTTTACGGAAAGCGAGCGCAAGTTTACCGGATTCTCCAGGGGCTGTCAATCCGCCTCCCGCTCGAGGACGACCTCGTCGCGCCTCAGGCGGAAGACGGTCTCCTCGGGCCCCAGGACGGCCCGGAGGATATCCTGAGGGCGGGGGCCCCGCCCCGGAGGGGGCACGACCAGCCGGACCCGCCGCCCGCGGACCTCGAATGCCGCGGCCCGGGCCTCCTCGGGCGAAGCGGCCCGGAAGCTCTCCAGGAGGGCCTCGATCTCGGCCCGGCGGCGGCCGCCCGCGTCGAAGGAATAGACCAGCTCCCTTATCGAATTGTGCAAGGTGGGGGCCGAGGGATCGAGCGTGATCAGGCTCGAGAAGCGGATCCCGCCCGGCAAGGACCTGTTGACCCGGCCGAGGAATTCGCCCTCGTCCATGATCCGGGGCGAGCGGAACTCCAGGACCTCACGCCGCCCCTCCACGCCCAAGGGAAGGGCCGGGCCGTAGGAGAGGTCCATCTTGGGATGGAACCCTTCGGTCATGCGGATCTCGATCCCGGCCCGCCGGAATCCCCGCTGAAGGACATGGATGAGCTCGATGTGGGAAAGGAACCGGGCCTTGCCGCGTTTGGAGTAGACGGCCCGGTAGCGGACCCGTCCGTCCGAGGGCTCGCCGAGCGGGGGCTTGGCGGCCGGCAGGGGGCTCAAGCGGGCCGCCCGGCGTGGCCTCTTCCAGAACCGGATGTCGCATCCCCCGCAATCGGCGCAGGACCGCTCCGGACAGGGCGGAGAGGCCTCGCCTCGCAGGGCCAGGTCGAGCTCCCGGAGGAGATGCCCCTTGGTCCATCCGGCCTCGATGTGGTCCCACGGAAGAACGGCGTCGCGATCGAGGGGGCCGAGATAATCCCGGAAATCGACCCCTTCCTCCTCGAACGCCCGGCGCCACAGGTCCGGGTCCAGACGGTCGTCCCATCCGTCGAACCGGGCCCCCGCGGCCCAAGCCCGGGCGAGGACGGGCCCGAGCCTGCGATCCCCGCGTGAGAACACCGCCTCGAGGACGGAGCCGGCGACTTCGTGGGCCTTGATCTCCACCGAGCGGTGCCTCCAGAGCTCGGCCCGCAGCCGGTCCTGCTTCTCCAGAAGACGGCCTTCGTCCGCCATTCCCAGCCATTGGAACGGGGTGTGAGGCTTGGGGATGAACGACGACAGGCTGACGTGGACGCGGGGGACCGAGCCGAGGATCCCCCGACCGAGGTCGAGGACCCGGCGGACGAGACCGGCGACGGCCGCGACATCCTCGTCGGTCTCGGCGGGCAGCCCGATCATGAAATAGAGCTTGATCAGCTTCCATCCCCCACGGAAGGCGAAGGTCAGGGCCTCCTCGATCTCCCGGTCGTCGAGCTTCTTGTTGATGACCCGGCGCAGGCGCTCCGTCCCGGCCTCGGGGACCAGGGTGAAACCCGTCTTCCGCACCCGCTGGATGTTCTCGACGAGCTCGCGGGACAGCCTCCCGGGCCGCAGCGACGAGAGCGAGAGGGAGATCTTCGCGGGGGACAGCTCGTCCATGAGGCACCGAACGGTGGCCTCGAGCTGGGGGTGATCGCCGATCGACAGAGCCGAAAGGGAGGCATCCTCGTACCCTGTCTGCCGGAGGCTGCGGACGACGGTCCTGTGGAGCAGGCCGGCATCCTTGGGCCGATGAGGGAAGTAGATCCCGGCGGCCTGGCAGAAGCGGCAGTTCTGAGGGCACCCCCGGGCCGCTTCGACGGCCACCCGGTCGAAGACCACCCGCAGGCTGGGAACGACGATCCGCTCCGGAAAGTGCGAGCGGTCGAATCCCCGGAGGACCCTTTTCGGGATCCTGGCCGGGGCGTCGTCCAGAGGCTCCGGCACGAGGAGGGGCGACGCCCCCCGTCGGACGGCCCGATAGAGGGACGGGACATAGACCCCGTCGATGCGGGCTAGCTCCCGAAGGAGAGCGGGTCGGCCGCCTCCCGCGCTCCTCATCCGGCGAACGGTCCGGACGATGTCCGGGAAGCCCTCCTCCCCGTCCCCCAGGAGGAAAAGATCGAAGAAATCCGCCAGCGGCTCGGGATTGAAGGCCGCCGGCCCGCCGCCGGCGACCAAGGGGTGCTCGTCCCCTCTCTCGGACGCGCGCAACGGGATCCCGCCCAGATCGAGCATGGTCAGAATATTGGAATCGTTGAGCTCGTAGAGAAGCGAGAACCCGACGATGTCGAAGTCCCTGAGAGGCAGGCCGTTCTCGAGGGTCGTCAACGGCATCCCCGCGGCCCGAAGCTCCCGTTCGTAGTCGGGCCAGGGGGCGAAGACGCGCTCGGCGAGCACGTTCCGGTCCCGGTTCAGGAGGGCGTAGAGGATCTTCTGGCCCAGATAGGACATCCCGATCTCATAAACATCGGGGAATGCCAGGGCCACCTTCGTCAGGCGGGCCGAAGGCCGCTTGCGGATCTCGTTCCATTCGCCGCCGACATAGCGCCCCGGCCGCTCGACCCGGGACAGGATCCTGTCCGTGTCGGGGCGCTCAGACATTCGCGAACCGCCTCATTCTGACGTTCAGGATCAGGCCGCAGGCGATATAGCTGGCGAGAAGCGACGAGCCCCCGTAGCTCAGGAAAGGCAGGGTGATGCCGGTGACCGGGAACAGCCCGATGATCATCAGGATGTTGACCAGGAATTGGAAGGCGATGAGCAGGGAAGTCATGAAGACGATGTAACCGCCCGCCCGGTCGCGGGCCTTGGCGACGGCCTGGAACATCCGGGCGAGCATGAGGAAATAGAGGGCGATGACCGTGAGCACGCCCAGGAAGCCGAACTCCTCCCCGACCACCGAGAAGACGAAATCGGTGTGGCGGGCGGGCAGGAAGCGGAGCTGGACCTGCGATCCGTTCTTGAAGCCTTTGCCCGTCAGCCCGCCCGAGCCGATGGCGATCCTGGACTGGATGACCTGATAGCCGGATCCCTGGGGGTCCTGGTGGGGGCTCAGGAGGGTCGTCACCCGTCTTTTCTGATAATCCTTGAGCCCGAAGTGCCAGCCGCCCGCGCCGACGGCCAGGGACACGAGGAGGAAAACCGCCAAGGTCCTTTTCTTCAGACCGGCCAGGACGAGGCCCCCTCCGACGACGGCCGTGAAGACCAGGGCCGTCCCCAGATCGGGCTGCAGGACGATGAGCACGAGCGGGATGCCGGCCAGGACCAGGGCCGAGGCCGTGAACCGAGACGAGAGGTAGTCGCCCTTATATTGGCCGAAAAGCCGGGCGAAGACGAGGATGATGACGATCTTGGCGATCTCGGACGGCTGGAAGCGGAACGAGCCGAGCGCGAACCAGCTCCGCGTCCCGGCGATGACCCGGGCGAAGATCGGGAGCGCGGCCAGGAGGGCGACGGTCAGACCGTAGAAATAGGGCGATAAGGAGACCAGGAACTTGTAATCGACAAGGGCCACGAGGACCAGGGCGGCGAGCCCGGCCCCGATCCAGAAGACCTGTTTCAGGTAGTACGCGCCGGGGACGAAGTGGGAGGCGCTGTAAATGAAGACGACCCCGATAAGGGAGTTGAGCAGGACGAGACCGATGAGGACCCAATCGACCTCCTGGAAGAGACGGCGGTCGATCATCATGGGCTTTGGATCTCCCGGAAGAGCGAGAACATCCGCCCGGCCAGCGGCGCGGCCGTCTCGCCGCCTCCGCCCCCGTATTCGACCAGGACGGTGACCACGATCTGCGGCTCGTCGCGGGGGGCGAATCCCGAGAACCACGAGTGGGTCTTGATCTCGATGCCGGCTTCGGCCAGCTTCTCGGCGCGCTCCCGGCTCATGACCTGGGTCGAGCCCGTCTTGCCGCAGATGTCCAATCCGGCGACCGCGGCGCCGCGGCCCGTCCCCAGGTCATTGACCGACCGCCACATGCCCTCGATGACCGGCCCGAACGAGGCCGCCTTGAAGAGGGACTTGACGGGCGCCTCCCCCTCCGCGCCGCCCTTAAGGAAGTGGGGCCGGACCCGCGTCCCCCGGCGGCCGATGAAGGCCGTGAAGGCCGCCACTTGGAGGGGGGTCATTTGGATCGGGCCCTGGCCGATGGAGACCGAGATCGTCTCCCCGGGGAACCACGGCGTCTTGAGGGTCTCCTGCTTCCATCGGGAGCTGGGGATCAGCCCGTCCTTCTCTCCGGGCAGGTCGATGCCCGTGCGGGCCCCGAGCCCGGCCCGTTCCCCGGCCAGGGCTATCATGTCGATCCCCAGGCGACGCCCGAGCTGATAGAAGTAGATGTTGCACGAGTTCTTGATGGCCTCGGAAAGGTCCATGGATCCGTGGCCCGGCCGGAACCAGCAAGCGAACGGCGAGCCGTAGATGACAGTCGATCCGCTGCAGAAGACGGTCGTCCGGGCGTTGACGTAGTTGAAATCGAGCCCGGCGAGGGCCATGAAGGGCTTGAAGATCGACCCCGGCGCGTACAGCCCCCGGATGGCCCTGTTCTCGAGCGGCGACTGGGGATCGTTGACGAGCGCCAGCCACTCGGCCGGAGTGAAGCGGGTGATGAACCGGTTGGGATCGAACGTCGGGGAGCTGGCCATGGCCAGGACCTCGCCGGACCGCGGATCGAGGACGATGATGACCCCCTCCCGACCCGCGAGAAGCTCTTCGGCCCGGGCCTGGAACCGGACGTCCAGGGTCAGGACGACATCCTCCCCCTGGACGGGGTCCGTGCGCTCCCGCTCGCCGTGGGCCCGGCCGAGGCTGTCGACGATCTCGACGGCCGAGCCGTCCTCGCCCGTCAGCCGGACGTCGTATTCCCTTTCGATGCCGGTCCGCCCGCCCATCTGCCCCGCCCATGCCGCTTTCTCCCTGAAAGCGGCGGCCTCCTCGGGTGTCCGCTCCTGGAGATAGCCGAGGACGTGGGCCGCCAAAGACCCGTGGGGATAGAACCGCTGCGGCTCGGCCTCGACCAGGAGCTCGGGGAACTCCAGCTGCCGGCCCTCGATGGGCGCGACGTCGAAGGGGCTCAGGCCGTCCTTGATGACGATGGGCTCGAAGGCCGGCAGGCCCTTGAACATCTCGATCCGCTCGCGGATGACGGCCTCGTCGACGCCCAGCAGGCGGCTCGCCGCCGGATAGGAAGTTTCGGGATCGACGACGTTCTCCCGGATGAGGGAAACCTTGAAGGAGGCCCTGTTGTCGGCCAGGATGACGCCGTTGCGGTCCCGGATGAGCCCTCGGGGGGCCGGCAGGGCCCGGAGCCGGGTCCGGTTCGATTCGGCGAGCTCCCAGTATTTCTGGTGATCGAGGATCTGGACCTTCCAGTAGTAGACGACCGCCAGGGCGATCAGCACGGCCACGATCCGGAAAACGGCTCGGGCCCGGCTGCGAACGGTCGACAGGTCCTCGTAGATCTTCTCTTCCGCCATGGCCGCCCTCAGGGCTCCCGCCTCCGGGCCGAGAGGCGCCGCTCGGCGGTGATGAGGGCCACTCCGAGCAGGGCGGTGACGGGCGGCTGAAGGAGGAGGAGGCCTCCGTGGAGCTGGACGGGCTCCTGGCGCACGACCGAGGAGAGCAGGACGTAGGCCGCCAGCTCGAGGCTCGACATGACCAGCAAAAAGGCGCCCATGCGCGGGAAGGGAGAGACGTCGATCCGCCTCGTGACATAGCCCGTGAAGAAGCCGAGAAGCGTCTTCGTCAGCCCGGCCAAGCCGAAGACGCTGAGAGAGAAAGCGTCCTGGACCAGGCCACAGGCCGTCCCCAGGAAGGCCCCGAACACCTCCCCTCGGCGGACCGAGAAATAGACGACGACGACGGAGAAGGCGTTGAGGACCACGAGCACCGACGGGCCGGCCGAACCGGCCAGCGAGTAGAACAGGACGCCCGCCGCCGCGGCCAGGAAGGCCCGGAAGACGTCCTTGAGAACGGTCTCCCTCATTTGTCCGCTCCCTGGACCTGGGGCAGGACGGCCACGGCATCCAAGGTGTTGAACTGGAAGTACGGCTGGACGAGGATCTTCCTGAACAAGGGCAGGGAGGGATCTTTCTGGATGGCGGCTATCCGGCCGACCGGCAGGCCGGCCGGATAGATGCGGTCATGGCCGGTCGTCTCCAGGGCTTCGCCGACCGTTCCCCCCGTCGTGCTGGCCAGCACATAGCGGAGATCGCAGACCGGGCTCGACCGGCCGGTGACCGAGCCTACCAGCCTATCGGTCACGGAGATGACGTTGACCCGGCTCTCCTGGTCGGTGATGAGCTGGACCATGGCCTCCCTCAGGCTGACCGGGTCGATGGTCCGCCCGACGAGGTTGCCGAACTTGTCGCAGACGGCCATGTTCCTCTTGACCCCGTCCAGGCTCCCCTTGTCCAGGACGAGGGACCGGAAGGGATTGGCGCTGTCGATCCCGATGACCCGGGCCGGGATGAGCTCCTCCCGGAAACGCTCAAGGCTCTCCCGGATCTGGGACTCGGCGCGATAGAGCTCGAGGCGGTCCTGCAGGAACCGGCTCTCCTGGCGGAGAAAGAAGAGGCTGTCCTTGAGCTCGCGGTTCTCCTGGCGCACCCCCCGCAGGTCGAAGTAGTTGAGCCAGAACGACCGGACGCCCCTGACCGTCCCGACGGCGGCCCGCTGGATCGGCGAGAAGACGAAGAAGACGGACTTCTCGAACAGGGACTTGCGGCCCTGCCCCCGGGGGACCTGGATGGAGATGAGCACGACGTGGAACAGGACGAGGCCCGCCAAAAGGAGGATGTTCCGTCGCCTATCCCAAAGGGGCATGAAACCTCTCGAGCCCTCGAGGCCCCGGGCCTCAGATGAGGGAGATCTTTTTCAGGAGGTCGAGGTCGTCGAGCATCTTCCCCGCCCCCAGGACGACGGTCGTCAAGGGGTCCTCCGTGATGAAGACCGGCAGCTGGGTCTCCTCGCGGATCCGCTTGTCGAGGTTCTTGAGGAGGGCCCCGCCGCCCGTGAGGATGATGCCCCGGTCGATGATGTCGGCCGACAGCTCGGGCGGCGTCCTCTCCAGGGCGATGCGGATGGAGTTGACGATGGCGGCCACGGTCTCCTCGATGGCCTCGCGGATCTCCTGGTCGTCGACGACGATGGTCCTGGGGATGCCTTCCCGGAGGTCCCGGCCCTTGATCTCCATGGTCATCGGCTCGTCCAGAGGGTAGGCCGATCCGAGCTGCATCTTGACGAGCTCGGCGGTCCGCTCGCCGATGAGAAGATTGTATTTCTTCTTCAGGTAGTGGATGACCGCGTCGTCCATCTCGTTGCCGGCGACCCGGATGGAGTGGTTGAAGACGATCCCGTCGAGGGAGATGACGGCGATGTCCGTCGTCCCGCCGCCGATGTCGACGATCATGTTCCCGGTCGGCTCGGATATGGGCAGGTCGGCGCCGATGGCCGCCGACATGGGCTGCTCGATGAGATAGACCTCGGACGCCTTGGCCCGCATGGCCACGTCCTTGACGGCCCGCCGCTCGACCTGGGTGATGCCCGTGGGGATGCCGATGACGATCCTCGGCCGGAGCAGGAAGCCCCGGTTGTTCATGGCTTTGCGGATGAAGAAGTCGAGCATCTTCTCGGCGATCTCGAAGTCGGCGATGACCCCGTCGCGCATGGGCTTGATGGCCATGACGCTCGTCGGCGTCTTGCCCAGCATCTCCTTGGCCCGTCCGCCGACGGCCTCGACCTTGCCGGTCGCCTTGTTGACGACGACGATCGACGGCTCCTGGACGATGATCCCTTTCCCCTTGAGGAAGACGAGGGTGTTGGCCGTCCCCAGATCCACGGCCAGGTCGCAGAAAAGCCTGTCCTTCAACCAGCTCAGAATGGGCATGTTCTCTCTCTCTTCACCGGGGGAATATGTAGCACAATTCCCGGGCCGAAGCAACTGGCGGGCTTGACTTTGGCTCCGGACTTCCCATATACAATAGGAAAATTCCCGGCAAGGAGCTTGTGATGAGCTATCAGCCCTATGTCCCTGAGAAAACCGATCTGAAGGAATTCACCCTCCGCGCCCTGCTCGTCGGGCTCGTCCTGACCGTCATCCTCGGCGCCGCCAACGCCTATCTCGGGCTGCGGGCCGGGATGACCATCGCCGCCACCTACCCGGCGGCCGTCATCGGCATGGCCGTCCTGAGGATCATGCGGGGGTCCATCCTGGAAGAGAACATCGCCCGGACCGTCGGCTCGATCGGCGAGTCGGTGGCCGCCGGGGCCATCTTCACGATCCCGGCGTTCCTCATCTCCGGGGCCTGGCTGCAGTTCAACACCGTCGAGGCCTACATCAAGTCCTCGGCCCTGATGTTCGTCGGCGGGGTCCTGGGGATCCTCTTCGTGACCTTCCTTCGCCGGGTCATGGTCACCGATCCCGAGCTCCCGTTCCCGGAGTCGGTGGCCGCGGCCGAGATCCATAAAGCCGGCCAGAAGGGCAGCCAGGGGGCCCGCTTCTTGTTCCAGGCCATGGGCCTCGGGGCCCTCTTCTATGCCCTGGGCGTCGTCCAGCTCTTCGCCGCCAGCAAGGACTTCATCCTCAGGGTCGGCAGGCTCGGGGCCAGCTTCGTCCGGCTCGGCGCCGAGAAGGAGGCCCCGACCCTGAGCACGGGCGGCACGGTCGCCGTCTCCGGGCCGGGCGTCTACCCGGCTTACATCGGCGTCGGCTACATCATCGGGCCCCAGCTGGCCGCCCTCAACTTCGCGGGGGGCGTGCTGGCGTGGGGGCTGTTCGCCCCTCTGTTGATGTATTTCCTGGGCCCCGAGCTCATCGAGCGGTTCTACGGGCCCGGCGTGTCCGCCGCCGGCGTCGATTGGCCCGACATGGTCTCCAACGTCTGGAAGTTCATCATCCGGCCGATCGCCGTCGGCGGGATGCTCGTCGGCGCCGGATACACCCTCTACCGGATGAGAAAGAACCTGGCCGCGGGCATCAAGAGGTCGATGGGCGACATCAAGAAGGCCGCCGGCCAGGCCGAGACCTCGTCCCGACTCGAAAAGGACCTCAACATCAAGGTCGTCCTGGCCGGGCTCGCCGCGACCTTCGTCCTGATGATCTTCGTCTACAAGGTCTTCGCCGGCACCTGGCCGCCGGCCGTCCTGGCCGCCGTGGTCATGGCCATCGCCGGCTTCTTCTTCGCCGCCGTCTCCGGGAACCTCGTCGGAACGATCGGTTCCTCCAACAACCCCATTTCCGGCCTGACCCTTTCGACCCTGATCATCGCCGCCCTGCTGATGGTCGTCATCGGCGCTTCGGGCGTGAGCGGGGTGGCCGCCGTTCTCGGCGTGGCCGCCGTCGTCTGCGTGTCCTCGGCCGTGGCCGGCGAGATGCTCCAGGACCTCAAGGTCGGACACCTCCTCGGGGGCACGCCTTACAAGATGCAGGTCGGCAACCTCTTCGGGGTGCTCCTCTCGGCCCTGGTCATGTACTTCCCCCTGATGCTCCTCCACGGCGCCTTCACCTTCGGGAGCAAGGAGCTGCCCGCGCCCCAGGCCGGGCTGATGGCCGCTCTCTCACAGGGTATCGTCGGCGGGGAGATGGCCTGGCCCCTGGTCATCGTCGGCATGCTTTTGGGTTTCGCCATGATCCTCGTCCAGGTCCGGTCCCCCATGCTCGTCGCCGTCGGGATGTACCTGCCCCTGGAAACGACCTTCGCCATCTTCGTCGGGGGCATGCTGAAGGGGGGCGTCGACATGATCGCCGCCCGGCGCCGGTTCAACGCCGCCCAGAAGGCCCGGGTGACGAACGTCGGGATCCTGCTGGCCGCCGGCCTGATCGCCGGAGAGGCCCTGACCGGTCTCCTCCGGGCCGCCTGGAAGTTCTTCTTCCTCCAGGGCGTCGTCCCGATCGACATCCCCGAGATCTTCAAGACCGCGACGTACTTCGGGACCGTGGACCGCTACGTCGGCGGCCTGGTCATCCTGGCGCTGATCGGGCTCTACCTGATCAGGATCCCGCTGAAGAACGCCGGCGCGGCCGACGAGCCGCCGCCGCCGTCGGCCGTCATCTAGCCGACGCCGAGCGTCCCCGGCGCCCCGCGGGCCAAGGGCCCGAGGCCCCGATTGGCGGCCCGGTCCGTTTTGGGGTAAAATACGGGCGGGAGCATCGACATGGCCGTCCGCGACATCATCACCATCGGTCACCCGACCCTGGTTCGGAAGGCGAGCCCCATCGTCAATATCGACGGCGAGATCGCCAGCCTGGCCCGCGACATGGTCGAGACCATGCACCGGGCGCCCGGGATCGGACTGGCCGCGCCCCAGGTCGACGCCGGCAAGCGGCTCATCACCGTCGATCTCTCGGTCGGGGAGAACAAGGAGGATCTGATCGTCCTGGTCAATCCCGAGATCGTCCACCGCGAGGGCGAGGCCGTCCTCGAGGAAGGATGCCTGTCCGTCCCCGAGATCCGGGAGAAGGTCACCCGCCCCTTCCGGGTCCTCGTCCGGGGCCATGACCTCGATGAGCGGGCCGTAGAGATCGAGGCCGAGGACCTCCTGGCCCGGGTCCTCTGCCACGAGGTCGACCATCTGGAAGGCATCCTTTTCGTCGACAGGCTCTCGCCCTTGAAGCGGGCCCTCCTGGGCAAGAAGCTGCGAAAGAGCCGCTTGGCCGGCGCGAGGGCATGAAGGTCGTTTTCTTCGGAAGCCCTTCGGCGGCCCTGCCCTCCCTCGAAGGCCTCATCCGGGCCGGCCATCACGTCGAGCTGGTCGTCACCCAGCCCGACAGGCCCGCCGGCCGGGGGCGCAGGACGACCCCTTCCGAGGTCAAGAAGGCCGCCGTGGAAAAGGGCCTCCCCGTCCTCGAGCCCTCCCGCATCCGCAAGGACGAGACGGCCGCCGAGCGCATCCGGTCGGCGGACGCCGACGTCAACGTCGTCGTCGCCTACGGCCAGATCATCCCCGACGCCATTATCTACGCCCCCCGGCACAGGTCGCTCAACGTCCACTTCTCGCTCCTGCCGCGCTACCGCGGCGCGGCCCCCGTTCAATGGACGATCCTCAACGGCGACACCGAGACCGGGGTGTCCATCATCGAGCTCAACGACCGGATGGACGAGGGGGACATCCTGGCCTGGACCAAAGTCCCCGTCCTCTCCGGGGAAACGGCCGACGAGCTCGAGGCCCGGCTGGCCTCGCTCGGCGCCGAGCTGCTGATCGCCAGCCTCGAGCGGATCGAGGATCTGCCGCACGTCCCGCAGGACCATGGCCGGGCCACCCTGGCCCCCAAGATCCGCAAGGAGGACGGTCGGATCGACTGGGGGCGGACGGCGGAGGCCGTCGACCGCCAGGTCCGGGCCCTGGCCTCCAATCCCGGCGTCTACACGTTCTTGAGGGGACGGCGGCTCCTTGTCCATCGAGGCCGGGCCATGGCGGACGGGAGCCCGTCCGCGGCCCCCGGCACCGTTCTGGGCGCCGGACCGGAAGGGCTGTTCATAGCCTGCGGGGAAGGGACCTCTTATCTTGTCGAGCGGGTCCAGGCCGAAGGCCGGGCCGTTCTTTCGGCCCGCGCCTTTTCCCTGGGGACGAGGATCGAGGTCGGCGACAGATTGGGAGAGGGCCGGGAGCCGGCCTGAGACGCTATTCTTCCAGGATGTAGTTGGACGGATTGACCTTCTTGCCGTCCTTCCAGACCTCGTAGTGGACGTGAGGCCCGGCGGCCTTGCCGGTCTGCCCGATGTAGCCGATGACATCCCCCCGCTTGACCTTCTTGCCGGCCTTGACGGCGAACTTGCTCATGTGACCGTAAACGGTCGTGAAGCCGTTGCCGTGGCTGATGGTCACGCTGTTGCCGAGGTACTTGTCGTACTGGACCTTGATGACGATGCCGTCGGCCGTGGCCACGATGGGATTGCCGACGTTGGTCGAGATGTCGACACCCCAATGCATCGTCCAGGTCCCCGTGAAGGGATCGGTCCTGTGACCGAAACGGGAGCTCAGCCAGCCGGCGGCCGGCATGATGGACGGCGTCGAGGCCAGCCGGAGGCTCTCGCTCTCGAAGAACCCGACCAGGCTGTTGAGGTTCCTTTCGATGCTTTCGGCCTTCTCGCTGAGATCGCGGACCGTGATCGGCGAGATCTGGGGGCCGTTCGGCTGGGTCACTCCGTCGGCCGCCAGCTCCGCTTCGGTGGGGCCGCCGCCGATGCCGGCCGGAGAGGTCAGGACATCGGGCGATTTCAGGCCGGCCATGACGTTGATCTTCTTGGCGTAATCCTCGAGGGTGGCGATCGTCTCGCGGAGCTCGCCGATGGACTTTTCGTAATCCGCGATGAGGACCTTCTGCTCCCCCGCTTCCCGGGACAGGACCCCGAACTTCCGGCGGACGGAGCTCATGGAAACATAGTCGACCAGGATGACGAGCGAGGCCACGGCGAACAGGGCCGTCCCGGCCGCCAGTGCGCGCAGGCTCTTTCGCGAAAAAGCCAGAGTACGGCAGCTGGTCTTGGTGTGCGGGACGATGATCAGGGACAGGTGCTTATTGGCCATTATTCGCACTCTAGGTTACCAGCGGAGGGGCTCTCTGTCAAGGCTTTTTCAGGGGGAAATGCCCTCCCCCCGGGGGGTTAGCCTCGAAAGGTCATCCCCCGCAGAGCACGGCCCCCCCGTTGACGTTGACGATCTCGCCGGTGATGTGCCGGGCCAGGTCGGACGCCAGGAAAAGGATGGGCCCGGCGATGTCCTCGGCCGGGGGGATCCGTTGGAGGGGGATCGACAGGCGGACCTTCTCCTTGAATCCGGCATCGCTGAAGCTGCCGGCCGACATGTCGGTATCGACCCAGCCGGGGGCCACGGAATTGACCCGGATCCCATACGGGGCCAGCTCGACGGCCAGGGACTTGGTCAGGGCGTGGAGAGCCCCTTTGCTGGCCGCGTAATGCGAGTGAAGGGCCTCTCCCCTGACCCCGGCCGTCGAGGTCACGTTGATGATCCAGCCTCGGCCCTTCTCCTTCATCCGGGGGACGACGGCGTTGGTGACATAGAAAACCCCGTCGATGTTGACGGCGACGGTCTCCCGGTACACAGCCTCGTCCATGCGCCCCATCTCGAGATAGGTCCAGATGCCGGCGTTGTTGACCAGCGTATCGACCTCGCCCCATCGGGCCAGGAGGTCGCCGACAGCCCGGTCCAGGGCAACCTTGTCGGCCATGTCGGCCTGATAGGCCAGGCCTTCACGTCCCAAGGCGGCCACGCCCGCCCGGACTTCCTCGGCGGCCGCCCGATTGCTGGCGTAGGTGAAGGCGACATCGGCCCCGGCCTCGGCGAACATCAGAGCCGCGGCCCTTCCGATGCCCCGGGACCCGCCCGTGATCAGAACCTTCCGCCCGTCGAATCGGATCATGTCCCTGTCTCCTTGCCGGCTGCCGTCGAGGCTCCGTCCCCCCGGGCCTATCGGACGTACCCCAGCGTGAAATCGCCCATCTTGTGGAATTCGAGGTACCGGTAGATCTGCTCCTGATACGGGAGGATCCTGTCCTTCATGACGGCCATGTATTCATCGGCCGACGGGACCCGGCCTTTGATGGCGGTGACGGCCGCCAGCTCCGCGGAGCCCAGATAGACCCTCGTGTTGTCGCCCATGCGGTGGTCGAAATTGCGGGTCGAGGTCGAGAACACCGTCGTCCCGGCTCGGACACGGGCCTGGTTCCCCATGCACAGCGAGCAGCCGGGCATCTCCATGCGGGCCCCGGCCCCGGCGAAGACCGCGTAATTCCCTTCCCTCATCAGCTGGGCCGCGTCCATCTTGGTCGGCGGGGTCATCCAGACCTTGGCTTCCGGCAGGGCGGACTTGTCGAGGATCCGGGCCGCGGCCCGGAACTGGCCGATGTTGGTCATGCAGGACCCGATGAAGACCTCCTGGACCGGGTCCCCGGCGACCGCCGACAGGGGCTTGACGTCGTCGGGATCGTTGGGGCAGGCGACCAGGGGCTCGCGGATCGCGCCCAGGTCGACCTCCAGGACCGCCTTGTACTCGGCGTGAGGGTCCCGGGCGAGCAGGACCGGCTTATCGAGCCAGGCCCGGCAGGCCTCGATCCTCCGGCCGAGCGTGCCGGCGTCCTGGTAGCCCTCCTCGATCATCTTCTCCATGAGGGCGATGTTGCTCTTGAGGTACTCCGCGACCCGGCCGGCGCTCAGGGAGATGACGGCCGCGGCCGCCGACCTCTCGGCCGAGGCGTCCGTCAGCTCGTAGGCCTGGTCCACGGTCAGGTCCTCGAGGCCCTCCATTTCCAGGACGCAGCCGTTGAAGACGTTCTTCTTGTTCTTCTTCTCGACCGTCAAGAGGCCCCTCTGGATGGCCTCGTACGGGATGGCGTTGACGACGTCGCGCAGGGTAATCCCGGGATTCATGCGGCCCTTGAAACGGACCAGGACGGACTCCGGCATGTCGAGGGGCATGAAGCCCAGGGCCCCGGCGAAGGCCACCAGCCCGGAGCCGGCCGGGAAGCTGATGCCGATCGGGAACCGGGTGTGGGAATCGCCGCCCGTGCCGACCGTATCGGGAAGGATGAGGCGGTTCAGCCAGGAGTGGATGACCCCGTCGCCCGGCTTGAGGACGACCCCCTTGCGGGCGGCCATGAAGGGCGGCAGGTTCCGGTGCATCCGGGCGTCGGCCGGCTTGGGATAGGGCGCGGTGTGGCAGAACGACTGCATGAACAGATCGGCCTGGAACTCGAGACAGGCCAGCTCCTTGAGCTCGTCGGCGGTCATCGGCCCGGTGGTGTCCTGGGACCCGACCGTGGTCATCCGCGGCTCGCATGCCGTCCCCGGGAGGACCCCGGGCAGACCGCAGGCCCGGCCGACGATCTTCTGGGCCTGGGTGTACCCCTGGTCCTTCTTGGGGATGGGATTGGCGATCCGGGTGAAGAAGCCGGCCTCAGGCAGCCCGAGCGCCCGGCGGGCCTTGGCCGTCAGCTGGCGGCCGATGATGAGATTGAGCCGTCCCCCGGCCCGGTATTCGTCGCCAAGCGTCGCCGGCTTGAGCTCGAGCTTGGAGAGCGTCTCGCCCGAGGCACCCCGGATGACGCCGGCCTCGAGATCGAGGGTGATGACGTCACCGGTCCGCATCTTGGTGACGTCGGCCATCACCGGCAGGCCTCCCGAGTCCTCGGCCGTGTTGAAGAAGATCGGGGCGATCAGGCCGCCGATGACCACCCCGGCCCGCCGCTTGTTGGGGACGTAGGGGATGTCCTCGCCGATGTGCCACATCAGGGAGTTGCAGGCCGACTTGCGGCTCGAGCCCGTGCCGACGACATCGCCGACGAAGGCGACCCGGTGGCCTCCATCGCGGAATCGCCGGATGGTTTCATTGCCCCCCGGGAACCGGGTCTGGCCCATGGACTGGGCGTGAAGAGGGATGTCGGGCCGGGTCGGGGCGTGGCCCGCCGGAGAGAAGTCGTCGGTGTTGATCTCGCCGTCGACCTTGAAGACCTTGAGGGTCATCGTCGCCGGCAGCGCCGGGCGGGACGTGAACCACTCGCCTTCCGCCCAGGACTCCAGGACGGCCCGGGCGTGGGGATCGGTCTTGGCCATCCCGGCGATCGTGTCGAAACGGCCGTAGACGAGGATGATTCCCTTGAGGGCCTCGGCCGCGGCCGGGGCCAGGGACGGGACGCCCAGGAACTCGATCAGGGGATCGACGTTATAGCCTCCGAGCATCGTCCCGAGCAGGAAGACGGCGTCCGTCGGCGTGACCGACGGGGACGTGACCTCCCCGCGGGCCACCGAGGCCAGCCAGCGGGCCTTGACCTCGGCCGAGGGATCGACCCCCGGCGACACGCGGTCCTCGAGCAGCCTGCGGAGCGGGGCGGCCTCCTCCCCCGTCACCGTTTCAAGGCCGCGGCAGACCTCTTCGACCTCGTCGGGCGTCAGGGGCAGAGGCGGCACATGGTTCTTCTCTCTTTCGGCGGCTTTGGCGAAATAGGTCTCGAGCATCGCTATCTCCGGGTCGTGGGATCGAACGCCCGTCGGGCGCGGCCCCTATGTTATCGATTTCCCGCTCCCTTTGTCAAAGGCCGCGGAGGGCGTAAATTCCGTTTGCAATTCCGTTCGGAAAAGGATAGAATTTCCACCTTGTAGGTTTGTCCAAAATTTACCGCCTCAGGAGGGATTCAACACCATGCGTAAGAAGATCGCTCTCGTCGGCGGCGGGCAGATCGGCCAGATCCTGGCCATGCTCGCGGCCCAGAAGGAACTGGGTGACATCGTCATCCTCGACATCCCCGAGCTCGAGAACCCGGTCAAGGGCAAGGCTCTCGACCTCATGGAGATGGCCCCCCACGGCAACTACGACGCCAACATCTCCGGCACCTCGGACTACAAGGACATCGCCGGGGCCGACGTCGTCATCATCACGGCCGGCCGTCCCCGGCAGGCCGGCATGACGCGCGAGGACCTGCTGGCGGTCAATCTCGACATCATCACCAAGGTCGCCGCCGGCGTCAAGCAGCACGCTCCCAAGGCGTTCTGCATCGTCCTGACCAACCCCTTGGACGCCATGGTCTACGCCTTCTCCAAGCTGACCGGCTTCCCCCGCCACCAGGTCATCGGCATGGCCGGGACCCTGGACACGGCCCGCTGGCGGGCTTTCGTCGGCATGGAGCTCGGCGTGTCGGTCTGCGACATCGCCGGCACGGTCCTCGGCGGCCACGGCCCCGACATGGTCCCCCTGCCTCGGTTGACGACCATCGGCGGCGTGCCCCTCACAGAGATCGCCACCAAGGAGCAGATCGACAAGCTCGTCACCCGGACCCGCGAGGCCGGCACCGAGATCGTCAAGCTCTTCGGCAAGGGCTCCGCGTTCTTCAGCCCCGCCTGGAGCGCCATCGTCATCGCCGAGTCCTTCCTCCACGACAAGCGCCGCATCCTGCCCTGCGCCGCCCTGTGCGAGGGCGAGTACGGCGTCAAGGGCCTGTTCATCGGCGTGCCGGTCATGATCTCGGCCAAGGGCATGGAGAAGATCTACGAGATCAGCCTCAACGACGAAGAGAAGGCCATGCTCCAGAAGACGGTCGGCGTCGTCCAGAAGACCGTCGAAGAAACGAAGCTCTGAGCTTCGGCATCGCACGCGTTCTCACGGCCGGGGGCGGCGACGCCCCCGGCCTTTTCTTTGTTCCTCTCCCGTTTTCGGGGGCTATAAGCCATGCGGTTCGCCGATAGGCATCCCCCTTTGCCCCCCACGCTCCCGGGAACCAGTCCCGACGGTTCCTCCGCCGGCCGCCGGCGGATCGCTTTTTAACTAGCCGTTTGACAAAAGCGCGCCGTCCGGGTATGACCTACTTGGACCTTGTCAAGGAGGGATTCCCATGAGACCAAGCTTCGCTGCCGTAAAACGCTTTCTACCGGCGGCCCTGGCCGTCTTTCTCCTCGCCGCGCCCGTGTGGCTTGAGGCCGCCCAAGCGGCTCCCGCCAAGCCCGCCCCGCAGGCGCCCCCGCCGCTCGCCGTCCAGAAGATCGCCGGCGGCCTCCATCTCGTCAAGGGCGGATCGGGGGCCAACACGGCCTTCTACGTGACGGACAAAGAGGTCTTCGCCATCGACGCCAAGATGAGCGTCGAGTCCGCGGAAGAAATGATCGCGGAGATCCGCAAGGCCTCCTCCGCCCCCCTGACAACGATCATCATCACCCACAGCGACGGCGACCACATCAACGGCCTGCCCGGGTTCCCCAAGGGACTGACGATCGTCGCCCATGACAACTGCAAGGCCGACATCGAGAAGGCCGCCGCCGACCTGCCGGCCCTCAAGGACTACCTTCCCAACAAGACGTTCGATCAGGCCCGTCTTCCGCTGACAGACGGCGGGGACGGCAAGATCGATCTCCTCTACTACGGCCCGGCCCACACGAGCGGCGACATCGTCGCCTGGTTCCCGCGGGAGAAGGCCGTCTTCGTCGGCGACCTGCTGTTCGTCGGGCGCGACCCTCTCATCCACCGCCACAAGAACGGCAATTCCTTCGGCTACGTCAAGACGCTCAAGGGCCTGCTCGAGCTATCGCCCCGCGTCGAGGTCTTCCTCTCGGGACATGCCGATCCCTTGGGCCGGTCCGACGTGGAAACCCTCATCGTCTCCATGGAGGAGAAGCAGGATAAGGTCCGGACCATGATCGCCGAAGGAAAGAGCCTCGACGACATCAAGAAGGCCTTCGGCATCGAGGACCGCCCGGCGGCCGGCGGCCGGCGCTGGCTGAGCCTGGTCGAGACCATCTACCTCGAGCTGACCGAGAAGTGAGTCGGCCCGGGCTCGATACCCCGGGCTCTGCGGACTGTTTCGGGCCCGACATCCACAAGAGGCGGAATGAAAAGAAGGAGTTCCCCATGAAAAAGCGTCGGGGCTTTTCCGTCGCCATGGTCCTGGCCGCGATCGGCATCACCGTTCTCCCGACAGGCCCGGCCTGCCGGTTCTCCTCGGAGCCTCTCGGCGCCCGGGTCGAAGAGCGGGCCGAGGTCATCCGGACCTACCCTTTCTCGGACCCGGACCCCGTGCCCATCTTCGCCCGCTCGTCCATGTGGGGGGGCGGCGCGCGGCTCTATCCCTACTATTTTTTCGACGGTTTCACGGCCCGGGGGGAGGACCGCGAGTGGACCGTCGTCCGGCTGACCAACCCGCACATCGAGGTCGCCGTCCTGCCCGGAGTGGGCGGCAAGGTCTGGGGCGCCGTCGATAAGGCGACGGGCCGGGAGTTCCTCTACTGGAACAAGGTCCTGAAATTCCGCCAGATCGCCCTCCGCGGCCCCTGGACGTCGGGCGGCATCGAGTTCAATTTCGGGGTCGTCGGCCACGCCCCGTGGACGGCCTCTCCCGTCGACTACATCCTCCGCCGGGAGCCCGACGGAGCCGCGAGCTGTGTTGTCGGGACCATCGATCTGCCCTCGAGGACCCGCTGGAGCGTCACCGTCACCCTGCCCCCCGACGCGGCCGCTTTCGAGACGAATTCCCACTGGGTCAATCCGACCCCTTATCTCCAGTCCTATTACGCGTGGTCCTGCGCCGCGGTCAGGACGGCCGAGGACCTCCGCTTCATCTCCCCGGGCCGGTGGCACATCGGCCACGATTATTCCGTGCCCCTCGAGCCCTGGCCGGTGGACAGGACGGGCCGAGACCTCTCTCTCTACAGGAACAACGCGACCCCCGGCTCCAAGAGCTATTTTACGGTCGGCGAGTACGAGGACTTCAACGGGGGATGGTACGAGACGGACGATGCCGGCTTCGGACATTGGTCCCCCTACGAGGACATGCCCGGCCGCAAGATCTGGATCTGGGACCTGTCCCGTTCGGGGGAGATCTGGGTCGACCTCCTGACCGACGAGGACGGCCAGTACAGCGAGCCCCAGTCGGGCCGGCTTCTCAACCAGTCCGACCACGGAGGCTTCCCGCCGGCCGCGGCGGACCGCTGGCGCGAGGTCTGGTTCCCCTACCGCGGCATAGGCCCGATGGCCAAGGCCTCGCCGCACGCCGTCCTGAGCGCCTCCCTCGAAGGCGGGACCCTGGCCCTCGGCCTCTTCCCTCTCCGGCCCGTGGCCGAAACGTTGAGGGTCGCCGCAGGAGACCGGGAGCTTTTCCGTGGGGACGTCAGGCTCGCGACGGGAGAGGTCTGGAAGACGGACGTCCCCCTAGCCGAGACCGGTGAGGCCCCGGGGCTGGAGATCCGGCTCGGGGACAAGCTCGTCCACCGGATGTCGCCCGAGGCCCGCCGACTCGACCGCCCCCTGCATTTCCGCGCGGTCCGCGAGACCACGGCCGAGGGCCTTTTCCTGCAGGGGAGGACCCTCGAGCACGAGCGCCGGCTGGCCGAGGCCCTCGAGAAATACAAGGCCTGCGTCGAGCTCGAGCCCCTCCACGTCCGGGCCCTCGCCCGCCTCGCCGAGCTTCATACCCGGCGTGGCGAGCCGTCACGGGCCCTGGAGTTCGCCGGCCGGGCCCTGTCGGTCTCGATGTACGACCCGGAAGCGAACTATGTCTATGCCGTCGCCGCCCGGCGTCTCGGCCGGCTCGTCGACGCCAAGGAGACCCTCGGATGGGCGGCCCGCTCCCCGCAAACCAGAGTGCCGGCTCTCATCCAATCGGCCGAGATCGCCCTGCTCGAGAGGGACTTCGAGGCCGCGGCCGGACACGCGCGAGCGGCCCTCGGGTCGGACGCCCGCAACGTCACGGCCCTTGAGGTCCTGGCCGTGTCTCATCGGCTTTCGGGCCGCAAAGCCGAGGCCCGCCGGACCGTCGAGGACCTTCTCGCTCTCGATCCCCTCGACCACCTGGCCCGCTTCGAGCGCTATCTCCAGACCCGCTCTCCCCGAGACCTCGAGGCCTGCCGGTCGCTCATCCGAAGCGAGCTGCCCCACGAGACCTGGCTCGAGATGGCTTTGTTCTATGTCCGCAACGGCCTTGACGAGGACGCCGTGGCGGCCCTGGAGAACGCCGGCGAGCACCCGACCGTCCTCGCCTGGCTGGCCTATCTCGAGCGCGACCGGTCGCCCTCGCGAAGCTCGGCCCTGCTCGACCGGGCCATGGCCCTCTCCCCCACCCTGGTCTTCCCTTTCCGCGAAGAATCCATCGCTCCCTTCTCGTGGGCCATCGCGGCCCGGCCCTCCGATTGGAAGCCCAAGTACTATCTCGGCCTCATCCTCTGGGGAAAAGGCCGCCTCGAAGAGACCCGCGATCTCTTCCTGATGTGCGACGGGGCCGACGACGCGACGTTTTATATCGCCCGCGGTTCGTTGTTCGAGAGGATCGACCCCTCACGGGCCCGCACCGATCACGAAAAGGCCGTGGCCTTGGACCCCGCGTCTTGGCGGGCCCGCCACGCCTTGACGGCTTTCCTTCTTAAACGCGGGGAAAAGCCCGCGGCCCTGGCCTCCGCCGAGCGGGCCGCCGCCGACTTCCCGGAGAATGTCCGGCTCCTCGTCGACCTCGCCGAGGCCCTCCTGGCCAACGGCCGGCCCGACGACGGGGCCACCCTCCTCGACAGGATCGAATCCCTGCCTTACGAGGGGGCCAGCGACGTCCACGGCCTCTACGTCCGGACCCACGTCGCCCGGGGTCTGGCCGCCATGCGCCGGGGCGCCTGGGCCGAGGCCGTCGAGGCCTTCGAACGGTCCAAGCTCTATCCCGAAAAGCTGGGCACCGGGGCCCCCTTCCACCCCGACACGCGGATGCAGGACTATCTCATCGCCCTTTGCCTGGACAGGATGGGACAAAGGACCCGGGCCGACGAGGTCCGTCAAGCGATCCGTGAATACACCTTGACCTATTGGGACGAGCCCCAGCCCCACGGGTACTTCGGCGGTCTCGCTCTCCAGGACCTCGGCCGGCGCGAGGACCGGATCAGGGCCCGCGAGCTGCTCGGCCGGGGGCGGCCCGCGGCGGAGATCATGGACGCGATCCGCAGGCTCCGCTAGCCCGGGCGTTCAGGACACCATCTTCATTCGGGGGGCCGCCGTGGGGCGACGATGGGCCGACTCGGGACGATGGCCCTCAAGGGGCAGGCCCCATCATCCAGGACCGGAAGGACTCGTTCTTCCAATTGAGGAGCCATATGTGGACGCCTGTCATCCCGCCGATGACCTCGCGGACATATTCCCTGAGGATGTCGCCCGCCGCCGTGAAGTCGGACTCGTTCCCATAAAGGAAATATTTCGCCGGATGGTTGACCTGGGCCCCTTCGGAGGCCCGAGGGTAGGCGATCTCGCCGCCGGGCGGGAACTCGTGGGAAACGAGATCGAGACCGCTCCGGAGACGGCCCAGGAAATCTTCGAATACCCAGGAGGCCTCCGAGGTCGTTCCGCAGATGACGGCGAAAGAATCCGCGGGATATCGCCACCAGAGGGAGAACCTGGGCACGGTGAATATCCCCCCGGACCCGGAAGTTTCAGTGATGGCGATGGCTTCGTTGTCCACGGTCACCTCATACACGGATCGTTGGCCGGCGCCGTAGCGGAACTCCAGGGAATAGACTCCCTCCTGGAGCTCCAGGAACGCGGCACCCCGGGCCGTGCCGAGCGCCGTCAGGCAGATCTCCGGCGTCTCTATCCCTTGGATATCCACGCTAAGGCCGGCGATGTCGCGGTCGAGGTCGAAGAGGACGCGATAATTGCAGCAGGGATAGGTCTTTTCCGTCTCCATGTCCAGAACGAGCGACGGCTCGACGCCCTCCGCCGCCCCCCGATAAGACTCTTCGATACTGAAAAAGATCCGGCCCTCGAGGGCCCCTATGTCCTTCGGGCTGCAAGCCGTGAGGACGAGAGGCCCGGCCGCCAATAAAAGAAGAAGGACTTTGCCCCTTTTCATGATCATCACCTCTTGCTCATCAGACAGACCATTTTGACACGAGATCACCATCAAATGCAGCATAATCCATGCCAAAACTTCTCCCTGACTATGGGCAGCGCCAGCCCCTGTCTGTCCTAAAATAAGGTCATTTTTCTATCAGGATAGAGGACACGTTGCTTATACCCTGGCAGAAGAACGCTCAGGAGGGCCAGCGCTTATAAGGCAGCAGGGATCCGGGCCGGTTCCCGGTGACCCTCAGGATGGCGAAAACTCCGCCGGCTTCGGGGACGAGCCCGAATTTCCAATAGCGGATGAAGCCGTACTCCGACTGGGGCTCGAGGAGGCACGGCACGAGGTTGGCCGCCGGCTGGGCGATGTCCACGTAGAAATCCCCCTTTTGGGCGGCATGCCGGGGTATGTCCGCCAGTTCGACCTCGATCCTCTCCGGGGCCAGGTAGTCCAGCCCCGACGGCACGATGTCCTTCACATGATAGGCCGCGGCCTCGACCATAGCGCCCTTCTCGAAGATGTCGACCTCGATCCCAAGGGCCAGCAGGGCCTCGACGATATCGAGCCGGTCGCCGCGGATGAGATAGCCGTGCGGGCGGGGCACGGACAGAGCCGGTTCGACCTCCGGGAACCAGTTCTTGACGACTTCCTCGACGATCTTCCGGTCCGCGGGTCCCGGGTAAGGCGCGATGTCGGCCGTCGTGATCGTCTCTCCGGCCTTCTTGTCGACCTTGAGGACGCCGCGGACGGGCGACCGCGACCTCTCGAACGCTTTCAGGATGAGCTCCGGCTGCCCCGGGTCGCGGGCGTATCTCATCCTCAGGTGGACGAGATCGCCGGCGGCCGGCGACGCGGCCTTTTCGATAAGGCGGGAGCGGTGGTCGCCGACCAGCTTCAAGATCTCGGGGCCGTGCCCGGCCACGGATCCGAGGAAAGCCCGGAGACCGTGGTACTGCCAAGTCGTCCGGTCCTTGAGCGTCTCGAGGTCGTGCCGTGACGCGCCCTCCTGGATGAACGACAGGGTCTCGAAGATGCCGAGGCTGTTCCGGCCATCGTTGAGGTCGGTCGTCGAGTAGCGCTTCATCTGCTCGCGCGCCCCGGCCGGCCCTCGGGCGAACGCGGCCCCCGACGACGTATCGACGCCCAGGTCCTCCGTGATCAGGTATTCGTGGAAGGTGATGTTCCTTTTCCGAAGGCTCCTGTCGACCTCGGACAAGACGATCTGCCGGGAGAAGTCCTGGAGCCCGCGGCCGATGTTGACGTTGGAGACGCAGCCGATCGAGACCCGGTAATAATCGTCGCCCTTCTCGTGGACGTCGATGGTCACCTCAGGCATCCAGGCCCGGAAGACCCGGTGGATGGCCCGCACGCCCTCGGTCTCGAGCTTGACGTGGTCGCGGTTCATGTCGAGGCCGAGCTCGTTGGTCCGGACATCGAAGAAATTCCCGTAGGGATTGACCTGGGGCATGATCAGGACGTTGAGCCTCTTGAGGAGCGGCTTGAGGTCGCCGACGGCCAGGTCGCGGAGGAGCCACAGGGCGGCCTCCTTGGCCGACTGCTCGTTGCCGTGCTGGGCGGCCACGACCAGGACCGTGGGCTTGGTCCTGTCCAGCTCGGCCGGCGACCCGGCGGAGTTCTCGGACAGGACGGCCAGATAGAGGTCCCGGGCCCCGTATTCATCCTTGGCGAGCGATCGTCCCATGGTCCGGACCGAAAGCTCGCCCGTGCGGGCTCCCAGAAGGCTCAAGAAGGCGGTCACGCCTTCGCTCTGCGTGTACCGCAGGTAGCCGGCCTCTTCGGCCGGGGTCGGGACCGTCGCTTTCGGCGGCGCGGCCGGAAGCGCCGCTCCGGCCGCAGCCAGACACCCCGCGGCCACGATCGCTTTAAGGATACCGGTATTCATGGTGCCTCCCTTCTCAGGCGGGCTCGGGTCTCGATGCCGCGGCGGCCGCGCCTCGAGAGACTATCCATATCTCTACGTCGCTTGCCTGTCAACACAAGAGCCCCGGGAGGGCCTCAACTCAGGATGGCCGCCTGGGCCCGGATGAGGTCGTGGAGAGTGATGATGCCCGTCACGGCGCCGGACCCCCTGTCCACGACGACGAGGATGTTGGAGGGGGACTCGATGAACTTGTCGCCGACGTCCCGGACCGACTGGTCGGGATGACAGGTCCCGACCTTCCGGACGGCCGGGAGGCCGCCCGATCCAAGGGCCGCTTGGATCTCGTCCCGGCCGACGACGCCCTCGAGCCGACCGTCCCTGACGACGGGGAAATAGGCGTACGGATGGCGCTCGACGGCCTTCCTCAATCCTTCTTCTGTCATCGCGTCGAGAGTGACGGGCCGCGGGCTGGCGATGGCCGAGACGGGCAAGTTCTGCCAGCTCTGCAGGTCCAAGGGCGGGCGGACCTTGTGCAGCTCGTGCCCGTCCTGAACGAGCAGGGCATCGTAGAAATTGAGGCGCCCGGCGAAGCGGGCCACGGCCTGGCTGATGATCGCGCCCAGCAGCAGTCCGGGCACAAGCGAGAATTGGTGGGTCATCTCGAAAACGATCAGGATGGAGGTCAAAGGCGCCCGGACGATGGCGCCCAGGCAGGCGCTCATGCCGACGGCCGCCAGCACGATCTGGTCGGCGGGGGTCAGCGGCAACCAGAGCCCGAAGAGGCCCCCCAGGAAATACCCGCTCATCCCGCCGAGGAACAAGGAGGGGGCGAAGATGCCGCCGCAGCCGCCGAAGCCGTAGCTGGCGACGGTGGCGATCAGCTTGCCGAGCACCAGCACTCCCGCGATCCGCCAATCGAAATGGGCCGTCAGGGCGTTCGACAGGTCCCGATATCCCAGTCCGAACACCCCGAGCTTGCCGGTGGCCAGGAAGACCGAGGTCCCCAGGATCCAGGTGACGCCCCCGCCGAAGACCGGCCTGAGCCAACCGGGGATCCGGCGGAAGCGGGAGGCCCTCCCTCTCAAGCCCAGGGTCAGAACGTGAAAGAGGCTGCCGATGGACGCGGCAACGAAGGCGACGACCGGCACGACCGCGTAATGGAGCCAGCTGACGTTCTCGACGGCCGGCAGGATGAAGGCCGGCTGGCGTCCGAGGAGAGCGTAGACGACCATGGCCCCGATGACCGAGGCCAGAACGACCTGGCCGAGGAACCTGCTGTTGAGGTCCCCGAAGACCTCCTCGATGGCGAACGTGATGGCCGCGATCGGCGTATTGAAGGCCGCCGCCAGCCCGGCCGAGGCCCCGCCGATGGCCGGCCCCCGTCGCCCCCGGCGGGGCGTCCCCATCAGGCCCGAGAGGTTGGAGGCCACTCCGGCTCCGATCTGAACGGACGGTCCTTCCCTACCGAGGCTCTGGCCTCCCCCGATGCTGAGAACGCCCGCGATGAACTTGACCAGGACGACCCGGACGCGGATCCAGCCGAGCTCTTTCCAGAAGGCCGACTTGACCTGGGGCACGCCGCTGCCGGCCGCTTCGGGCCCGAAGACCTTGAGCATCACCCCGACGGCGGCCGACGTGGTGATGATGAGGACAAAGCTGGCGATGACGAAAAAGGGCTTGGAACGGGAAGCGAAGAGGAGATAGGTCTTGTCGAAAAGAAGATTGGTCATGAAGAGAAAGGCCACGGCCGACAGGCCCGCCCCGAGGCTGAGCAAGACGGTCTGAACGACCATCCGGACGTTGTCCGGGAGACCGGCCAGGAAGGCCGGGATCCTTATCTCGCCTCGGCCGGACGCCTTCGCCGGGTCGCTTCCCATATCGCTGGACTCCGCGCGCCCGCCCCCCCTATCTCCCGCCGCCCGCTCCGAACTCGAGGACGACCTCCTTGACCTGCCCGTCCCGAAGGACCTTGAAGGCGGACTTGTCGCCGGGCCGGAATCGGGACAGATAAGCGCGGATCTCGTTGATGTCGTCGTAGAACGCGCCATCCACCGACAGGACGAGGTCGCCTTTCTCGAAGCCGGCTTTGGCCGCCTCGCCGGACATCGGCTTGGGGTCGATGATCAGGTTGGTCAGGTTCTCGACCTTCTTGAAGGACAGCCCGACGGACGGGAAAGCGGGGGCGGCCTCTTCGGCGATGCCGAGAACGTAGTCGGCGTAGGAGCGCGAAACGGTGACCGAGCTCTTTCCCGGGGGCAAGACCACGGCCACGACGGTCTTGAACGGCAACCTCGACTTCTCGAAAGCCCTTCTGTTAAGGCCAAGATTATAAATGAGATGGCCGGACCCCGCGCAGACGACGACGCGCCGGCCCTCGCTCGCCGCCCCGCGCACGGCGTTGGCGCCCATGACTTCGTCCCAGGCGGACTGCGAGCGATAAAGGCCTTCGAAGACCTGGTCCAGGCCGGGCCCCTTCATCTGGGGCGGCAGGTCGGCGCTCTCGAAGATCGCCCGGATGAGGGTCCGGTGGTCCTGGTTGGAAAGGTCCGGGACGGCCGGGATGAGTGACTTCTCCTCTTCGGACAGCGCGTCCCAGCCTCGCATCCGGATCTTGGAGATGATCTCGCGCGGGATGTTGAGGGCATAGACGGGAAGGCGGTGCTCCTTGGCGAAGTCGAAGATCTTCTCGTAGTATCCGAAGTTGAAGTTCCAGTTGACGTACCAGCGGACCTCGCGGATGAACTCGTCCTTGGTCAGCAGGCCGGCGCTCCACTTGTTGAGCGTCTCCTGGACGGTCACCGGCAGCATCTCCATCCCGACCGCCAGGTGCCGGTCCTGGGCGTAGAGGGCCTCGAGGACCCGGAACTGGAGGTCGTGCATGGGCATCGAGTCGTGGGTCTCGCCGACGTGGACGAAGCGGCTGCCCCGCATCTCGGCGATCATCCGCTCGAAGCCCACGGCTTTTCCCGTCGCCCCGGACAGGACGGCCCCCGCGGCGACATCCATGGTCTTGTCCCGCAGCTTGGGATCACCGATCCGCAGCGTCAGGGTCGCGTCGGGCTTGTCTTCGTCCGCCGGAGGGGAGGCCGGGGCCTGGGCCTGAGCGGCGGCCGCCCCCAGGGCGAGCAGCGCCATGGCTATGAGATATCTACGGAACGATGTCATGTCGGCCTCCGGCAAGAAAATTCTCACGTATCATAGTCCTTGCGTTTCCCCGAAGTCAACGCGATCGGAAAGAGACGGGCCTTCCTTTTGGCCGCGCGAAAAGATAAAATCGCTTCCATGCCCGAAGAAGCCGTCACCAAAAAGGCCGAGACGCGACGGACGATGCGGACCTTCGCCGCCGCCTCGTTCCTCAACGACATGGGCTCGGACATCGTCTATCCTCTGTGGCCGCTTTTCGTCACCCAGGTCCTCAAGGCCAACATGGCAACATTGGGATTCCTCGACGGGCTGGGCGAGGCCATCGTCTCCCTGTCGCAGGCCGCATCCGGCTACTGGTCCGACAGGATCCGCAAACGCAAGGTCTTCGTCTGGATCGGCTACCTCTGCGGGGCCGCCTCGCGGCTGGGCTATGCCGCATCTGCCATATGGCAGCACCTCATTCCCTTCCGGGTGCTCGACCGGGCCGGCAAGATCCGCAGCGCCCCGCGCGACGCCATCGTCGCCGACATCTCGACCGGCGCCGACCGCGGCCGCCACTTCGGGCTGCTGCGGGCCATGGACAACCTGGGCGCCGTGGCCGGCATCCTCATCGCCATCGCCTTGGTCAACGTCCTCGGCTACCGGCTCCTGTTCGCCCTGGCCGCCATCCCCTCGGTCATCGGCGCCGTCCTCATCTATAGGAACATCAAGGAGTCACGGGATCCGGGCGGGCGCGTCTTCAAAGGGCTCTCGTTCCGGGACATCGACCGCAACCTGGCCCTCTACATCGGCCTCAACGGCGTCTTCGCCCTGGCCGCCTTCAGCTATTCGTTCCTGCTCCTCAGCGCCAAAGAGGCCGGCTTCCGGACCGGTTTCATCCCCGTCCTCTATCTCGTCTATTCGCTGGCCGCGGCCCTTCTCTCCTACCCGTTCGGGCGCCTCTCCGACCGCGTCGGCCGCAAGCCGGTGATGTTCTTGGCCTTCGGCGCCTGGGCGGCCGTGTGCGCCGGCGTCCTCCTCACCGACAGCCTCCCGGCCGTGGCCGCTCTTTTCGTCTTTTACGGGGTCCACAAGGCCGCTCTCGAGCCGGTCCAGAGGACCATCGCCGCCGAGCTCGCACCCCAGCCCTACCGAGCGTCCGTGCTGGGGGGGTTCCAGATGGTCATCGGGCTGGCCGCCCTGCCGGCCTCGATCCTGGCGGGCTTGCTCTGGGACAAGGTCGGGCAGAAGGCGCCCTTCTTCCTTTCCCTGGGATTGACGGCGGCCGCCGCCCTGCTGCTCCTCTTCGTCAAGGAGACGCGGACGCGGGATTAGTCCTCTTCTTCCGGCTTGACCCGGCCTTCCTTGACGGCCTCGGCGACGATCTTCTGCTGGATGTGGGACGGGGCCTCTTCGTAGTGCGAGAATTCCATAAGGAACGAGCCGCGCCCCCCGGTGATCGAGGTCAGGGTGGGCTCGAAATCGAGCATCTCGGACATCGGCACCTGGGCCTTGAGGACGCGCATGGAGCCCTTCTGCTCCATGCCCTGGACCTTGCCCCGGCGGCCGTTGAGGTTGCCCATGATGTCGCCCATGTAGGCCTCGGGCGTGTAGACCTCGACGTTCATGATCGGCTCGAGAAGGGTCGGCTTGGCCTCACGGATGCCTTTCTTGTAGGCCTTGCTGGCGGCGATCTTGAAGGCGATGTCCGACGAGTCGACGTCGTGGTACGAGCCGTCGTAGAGGATGGCCTTGAAGTCGACCGTCGGGTAGCCGGCCAGGACCCCCTTCTTGCGGGCCTCCTGCAGGCCCTTCTCGACCGAGGGGATGAAGTTGCGCGGGATGGCCCCGCCGAAGATCTTGTCCTCGAACTCGAAGTCCTGGCCGCGCGGCAGGGGCTCGAACTTGATCCAGGTGTCGCCGAACTGGCCGCGGCCGCCGGTCTGCTTCTTGTGCCGGCCCTGGACGTCGGACCGGCCCTTGATGGTCTCGAGATAGGAGATCTTGGGCGGCTTGAGGTCGACGTCGACGTTGTAGCGCTTCTTCAGCCGCTCGGTGATGATGCGGACGTGGAGCTCGCCGTTGCCGGAGATCAGGAGCTGGGCGGTGTTGGGATCGCGCTCGATGCGGACCGTCGGGTCCTCCTCGGTGATGCGGTGGGTGGCCTGGGAGATGCGGTCCTCGTCGGCCCGCGTCTTGGGCTCGATGGCGAAGGAGATCGATGGCAGGGGGAACTTGATGGCCGGAAAGGCGATCCCGGAGCCCTTGGCGGATAGGGTGTCGCCGGTCGCCGTGGCCTTGAGCTTGGCCGTGGCCACGATGTCGCCGGCCTTGGCCTGGCCGGCCGCGACCTGCTCCTTGCCCTGGAGGAAGAACAGCCCGCCGAGCTTCTCGTCGGCATCATGGGTGACGTTGGTGACCGTTCCGTCGGGATTGGTCCGGCCGGAAAAGACGCGCATCAGGGAGATGCGGCCGGTGTAGGGGTCGGAAATGGTCTTGAAGACCAGGGCGGCGAAGGGCCCGTCGGCCGACGGCGCGAGGGTCTTGTCCTCGCCCTTGATGACGGCCTTGACGGCCCCGGCCTCGACCGGGGAGGGCAGGTAGGCGATGATGCCGTCGAGGAGCGTCTGGGCGCCGATGTTGGCGGCCCCCGAGGCTGCGAAGACCGGGAAGATCTGGTGATGGCGGATGCTTTTCTTGAGGCCGGCCCGCAGCTCCTCCGGCGAAAGCTCGCCCTTGTCGAAATACTTCTCCATGAGCTTTTCGTCCGACTCGGCGACCATCTCCATGAGCTCTTTGTAGCGTCTTTCGACCTCGTCGGCGAGCTCGGCGGGGATCGACCCTTGGCTCATCTTGCCGCTCTCGTCCTTCTCGAAGATGTAGGCCTTGCGCTCGACGATGTCGACGACGCCGGCGAAGCTCTTCTCCTCGCCGATCGGCAGCTGGACGGGCACGGCCTGGCGGCCGAAGAACTCTTGGACCGAGGCCATGGCCCGGTTGAAGTTGGCGTTCTCGCGGTCCATCTTGTTGATGACGATCAGGCGGGGCAGGCCGAACTCCTCGAGCATGCCCCAGACCTTCTCCGTCCCGACCTCGACCCCGGCCACGGCGTCGATGAGGACGGCCGCGCCGTCGACGGCCCGCAGGGCGGCCCGGGTGTCCCATAGGAAGTTGCTGTAGCCCGGCGTGTCGACGACGTTGATCTTGTGGTCGCTCCACTCAGAGAAGCAGGGCGTGGCGTTGATGGAGATCTGGCGCTCGACCTCCTCGGGCTCGTAGTCGGTGATCGTATTGCCCTTGTCGACCTTGGTCAGGCGGCTGGTGGCCCCCGTGACGAACAGGAAGGCCGCGGCCAGGGACGTCTTGCCGGACGAGCCGTGCCCGACCAGGGCGATGTTGCGCATGTTCTCGGCGGAATAGTCTTTCATCCTCGAGCCTCCTGGGATTCTCGGCGGAAACGAATTTTTATTTTACCTAAAACGCGGTTTTTCCTCAAGCGGAAACTCCCGGCATTGGCAATCCTTACTAGGGTCAAGGATTTCGCCCTATTCCAGAGCCTTCAGCAGGGGGCGGCGCCGCTCAATCCATTTCCCGGGCGACGACCGCCTCGAGGTCGGGCGGCAGGGGCGAGGCGAAGGTCACCCTCTCCCCTGTCCCCGGGTGGAGGAACGACAGCGTGTGGGCGTGGAGGAACAGGCGGGGGAACCGCCCGCCCTCTTTCCTGCGGCCCCGGCCGTAGATGGGGTCCCCGACGATGGGATGGCCGGCGGTGGCCATGTGGACCCGGATCTGGTGGGTCCGCCCGGTCACCGGACGGATCTCGAGGAGGGTCGTCTCGGCGAAAACTCTCTGGACCTCGAAGAAGGTCTCGGCCTTCTTGGGGCTTCGGGTCCGGACCGAGATCCGGCCGCCGTCCTTGGGGTGGCGGCCCAGCGGCCAGGCCAGACGGCCCTCCGAGGCCACCACCCGCCCCCAAGCCAGGCCGAGGTAGGTCTTCCAGACGACGCGCGTCTTGAACTGCCGGACGAGATCGGCGAAGGCCCTCGGCGAGCGGGCCACGACCATGACCCCCGAAGTGTCCTTGTCCAGGCGGTGGACGATCCCCGGCCGCTCCTCGCTGCCGATCAGTCCGACCTCGGGGAAATGATGGAGGAGAGCGTTGGCCAGGGTCCCCGTGAAGTGGCCCGCTCCCGGGTGGACGACGAGTCCGGCCGGCTTGTCGATGAGAATGACGTCCTCGTCCTGGTGGATGATCTTGAGGGGGATGGGCTCCGGCAGGAGCTTCGGCTCCGGTTCAGGGATGTCGTACTCGAAGACGATCTCGTCGCCCCGCCTGATGCGGTGGCCGGCCTTGGCCGGACGCCCCCCGACCCGCGCCCCTCCCCCGTCGATGGCCTTGCGGACCTGGGTCCGCGTCAGGAACGTCAGCCGTTCGGCCAGGAAGACGTCGAGCCGGATGCCCACTTCGGCGTCGGGGCCGACGGTGTATTCCGCCTTAGGCACGTTTCCGCCGCTTGAGGATGACCGCCAGGGTCGTCCCGGCGATGACCCCCAGGATGCAGAACAGCTGGGGATAGGACAGGCTCGAGAGGGCCGAGCTTCCGTGCAGGAAATAGACGTTGTCCCCGTGGTCGCCCCGGAAGTACTCCGTGAAGAACCGGATGATCGAGTAGTTGATGATGTAGAACGAGAAGACCTGCCCGTCGAAGGTCTTTTTTTTCAGGATGAAGAACAGGACCAGGAAGTTCAGGAAGTTGAGGGCCGCCTCGTAGAGCTGGACCGGGTGCATGGCCCTTTCGAGGGGAACACCGGTCAGCCCCGCGGCGTATTCGTTCCTGAAGACGACCGACCACGGCAGCGAGCATTCGCTCCCGTAACAGCACCCCGCGCTGAAGCAGCCGATGCGGCCGAAGCCGTGACCGAGGGCCAGGGCCGGGCCGATGAGATCGGCCGTGGGCCAGGTCGGGATCTTCTTTCGGCGGAAATACCAGAGAGCGAAGATGACCCCGAAGGTCAGTCCGCCCTGGAAGACCCCCCCGGACCGGGCCAGGGAGAACAGCTCGCGCGGCTCGCTCAGGTAGAACGAGAGATTGCCGACGAGGAGGATGAGCTTGGCCCCGACGAGCGAGACGATGATCGTGTAGAAGGCCGCGTCCATGATCCGGGCCGCGTCGAGCCCGGCCTTTTTGGCCTGGACGTAGATGAACCACAGGCCCATGGCGACGCCGAGGGCCATCATGAAGCCGTAGGTGTGGATGGTCAGAGGACCGATCTTCAAGAGGATGGGGTGCATGCGGGCTTTCTCCTGAAAAAGGCGATGAGGACGAGCAACGCGCCGATCGTGATGCAGGAGTCGGCCGCGTTGAAGACCGGCCAGTGGGCTTTCCCGACATAGACATCGAGGAAATCGATGACGTAGCCGCGGAAGATCCGGTCGATGAGATTGCCAAGGGCGCCGGCCAGGATGAGCGACAGGGAGAGCTTCAGGAGCTTGTCCTCGGGCGGGGTCTTGAGGAAATAGGCGACGACCAGGCCGAGGGCCGCCAGAGAGGCCAGGGTCAGTGCCCAGAAGACGACCCGGCTGTCGGCCCGGGCGAAAGCCCCGAAGATGCCCCCCCTGTTGTGGACCAGGGTGATGTCGAAGAAGCCGGGGATGACGGTCACGGACCTCTCCACGGTGCGGGTGACGAGGAGCTTGGTGGCCTGGTCGAGGGCCACCAGGGCCAGGACGAGGTAGAGGTAAGGGGAATGCCGCTTCATGCCCCTTCTCCCTTGACCGCCTCGGCGCAGCGGACGCAGAAGGTCGGACGGGCCGGGTCCCGGCCGACGTCGGCGGTGTAGTTCCAGCACCGCTCGCACTTCTCCCCTTCGGCCCGGCCGACGGCGATCCCGAGGTCCGGTCCCGGGCCTTGCTCGACGCTGACGGCGGAGACGATGAACAGCGCCGGGAGCTCGCTCTTGTTCTCTTCGAGGAAGGCCAAGTCGTCGGCCGGGGCCCGCAGCGTGACCCGGGCCTCCAGGGAATTGCCGATGAGCTTGGCTTCGCGGGCCTTCTCGAGCTCCTTGAGGACCTTGTCGCGGACGGCGACGAGACGCCTCATTCTCTCGATGAACGGCCGGCCCCGGCCGGCCAGCCAGTCCCGGCCTCCCGGGAACTCCCCGAGGTGGACCGAGTCCTCCTTGCCGTCGTAGGCCGGCACGTGGGCCCAGGCCTCCTCGGCCGTGAACGACAGGATGGGGGCCATGAGGAGCAGGCTGTCCCGCAGGATGATGAACATGGCCGTCTGGGCCGACCGCCTCAGCCGCGAGCCCTTGGCCGAGCAATAGGCCCGGTCCTTGACGACGTCGAGGTAGAAGGCGCTGAGGTCGACGGTGAAGAGATCGAGCACGGCGTGGAGGACGGGGTGGAACTCGTAGCTCTCGTAGGCCTGGACGACACGGCGGCGGACCTCCTCGTGCCGGTAGAGGACCCAGCGGTCGAGATCGAGGAGGTCGGGCTCGGCCACCATGTCCCGGCCGGGGTCGAAGTCGGAGACGTTCCCGAGAAGGAAGCGCCACGTGTTGCGGAGCTTGCGATAGGCCTCGACCAGGCGCTGCTCGATCTCCTTGCCGAACCGGGCATCCTCCTTGTAGTTGAGCATGGCCGCCCAGAGACGGACGATCTCGGCCCCGCTGCGCCGGATGACCTCGGCGGGGTCGATGACGTTGCCCAGGGATTTCGACATCGCCCGCCCCTGCTCGTCGAGGATGAAGCCGTGGGTGATGCAGGTCCGGTAGGGGCTGCCGCCCTTGGCCCCGACGCCGATGAGGAGCGAGCTGTTGAACCAGCCGCGGTGCTGGTCGTGGCCCTCGATATAGACGTCCGACGGCCACAGGTGGCCGGCCTCGCGCTCGAGGACGTTCTGCGAGGCGCCCGACTCGAACCAGACGTCGAGGATGTTGAATTCCTTGTCGAACTCCCGGCCGCCGCAGGCGGCGCAGGCCGTCCCCTCCGGCACGAGCGCGGCGGCGTCGCGGACGAACCAGGCGTCCGAGCCCTCGGCGGCGAAAACGGAGGCCACGTGGCGGCAGACGCCGGCGTCGGCCAGCGGGGCCCCGCAGGCCCGGCACTTGAACGCCGGGATGGGCACGCCCCAGGTCCTCTGGCGCGAGATGCACCAGTCGGGCCGGCCGGCGACCATGCCGTCGATCCGGTCCCGGCCCCACGAGGGGATCCACGAGACCCCGGCGATGGCCTCGCGGGCCCGGCCGCGCAGGCCGCTTCTGTCGAGCGATATGAACCACTGCTCGGTGGCCCGGAAGATGACCGGCTTCTTGCAGCGCCAGCAGTGCGGATAGGAGTGGGCGATCTCGGTCTCCTTGAGGAGGGTGCCGTCGGCCGTCATGTCGGCCGTGATCCGGGGATTGGCCTCGAAGACCTGGAGCCCGGCGTAGCGGGGCACTTCGGGCGTGAACCGGCCGTCGTCGTCGACGGGCGTGTAGATGTCGATGCCGTAGGCCGCTCCCGTCAGGTAGTCGTCGTGGCCATGCCCGGGGGCGGTGTGAACGGCGCCCGTGCCGTCCTCGAGGGTGACGTAGTCGCCGAGGACGAAGAGCGAATCGCGGTCGATGAACGGGTGACGCGCCTTGAGCCCTTCGAGCTCGCGGCCGGCGAAAGCGGCCAGGACCGCGGGGGCCGGCCAGCCGAGCTCCTCGGCGACGACGGGCAGCAGGCGGCGGGCCAGGATGTAGACGTCACCGCCGACCTCGGCGGCGACGTACTCGTGCTCGGGATGGAAAGCGATGGCCATGTTGGCCGGCAGCGTCCAGGGCGTCGTCGTCCAGATGAGGACGAAGGCCCGGCGGCCGGCGAGGGCCGGGAACTTGGCCCCCAGGTCCGAGACGACCGGGAAGCGGACGTAGATCGAGGGCGAGGTCTTGTCGCGGTACTCGATCTCGGCCTCGGCCAGCGCCGTCCGGCAGCTGATGCACCAGTGGACGGGCCGCTTGCCCTTGTAGACCTCGCCGCGCTCGAAGAAGGCGCCGAGGTACTCCAGGACCTTGGCCTCGTAGGCCGGATGCATGGTCAAGTAGGGCGCGTCCCAGGCGCCGAGGACGCCCAGCCTCCGGAACTCGTCGCGCTGGATGCCGATGAATCTCTGGGCGTACTTGCGGCACTCCTCCCGGACGGCCGTGACGGGCATGGCCGCTTTCTTCTCGCCGAGCTGGCGGTCGACGTGGATCTCGATGGGCAGGCCGTGGCAGTCCCAGCCGGGGACGTACGGAGCGAAATGCCCGCGCATGGACCGCGACTTGACGATGAAGTCCTTGAGGACCTTGTTGAGGGCCGTGCCCATGTGGATGTGGCCGTTGGCGTAGGGCGGCCCGTCGTGGAGGATGAACGGCGGGCGGCCGTCGGCGGCCCTCTTGGCCAGGATCCGCTCGTAGAGGCGCCCCTCTTCCCACGTCCGGAGGAGCTCGGGCTCTCTCTGGGAGAGCGAGGCCTTCATGGCGAAGGAGGTCCGGGGCAGGTTCAGCGTGCTCTTCACATCGGGCTTGTCGGCCATGGAATTCTCCCCACGATCGGGTATAGTTGGCTATTATAGGACAACTCGGGCCGCCCCGCCACCCCCCGCAACGGATCGTCTCGTATGTCGCCGAAGAGGCGCCTCGTGCTTGGACGATCGGGGGCGATAGGTTCCGGATTGACAGGGGATCGCCCGGGCTTGGCAAGGGACCCGCATGGGGACATGGACCTCAGGGACGTGTCTCACCTATGGCGGCCGTGCGCTTATCTTTTAATATAGTGCGCGCCGCGGCTGACCGGGTTGCTCAGGGCGGCGATGGTGATCATCAGGGCGACCTGGATGCCGTGGCGGAGGCTGATGATGGCCGTGTCGACGCGGGCCTCCCGGTAGAACTTCTCGATGCGGTGGCGGAGATACTCGAGATCGGACTTGGCCCGCTCGAGGCGCTTGACGGTCCGGATGATGCCCGCGTAGTTCCACATCGTCGAGCGGATGGTCAGCCAGTCCTGGTTGATGAGGGCCGGGTCGAAGGCCTCCAGCTGCTTGGCGTGATACCAGCGGTGGATGTCGGAGGCCCGGTAGGGACGGGCGTCGTCGAAGCGGGCCGCGATGTCGTCGGCGGCCCGGGTGCCCCACACGAGCCCCTCGAGCAGCGAGGTCGAGGCCAGGCGGTTGGCGCCGTGGACGCCCGTGCAGGCGACCTCGCCCACGGCGTAGAGCCCCTCGAGCGAGGTCCGCCCCCGCCCGTCGGCCAGGACCCCGCCGCACATGTAATGGGCGGCCGGGACGACCGGGATGGGCTCGCGGGTGATGTCGAGGCCCTCCTCGAGGCAGGTCCGGGTGATGGTCGGGAACCGCTTGCGGATGTCGACCTTGGCGTAGGACGCCAGGTCCAGCAGGACGTAGTCGGAGTTGGTCTGGATCATCTCCTCGTAGATGGCCCGCGAGACCTCGTCGCGGGGCGCCAGCTCCCTCTTCGGTGAGTATTTTTCCATGAACGTCCGGCCGTCCTTGGTCTTGAGGCGGGCCCCTTCGCCCCGGACGGTCTCGGAGATGAGGAACCCCTCTCCGTTCTTGCGCATGAGCGTCGTCGGGTGGAATTGGACGTATTCCATGTTCCCGATCCGGGCCCCGGCGCGAAGGGCCATGGCATAGCCCGAGCCGTCGGCGCCGGCCGGGTTGGACGTGTGGAGGAAGACCGCGCCGCAGCCGCCCGTGGCCAGCACCGTATAGGGGGCGAAGATGCGCATGACCCGGCCCGTCCTGTTCTCCAGGACGTAGGCACCGATCGTCCGGGGCTGCCGGTAATAGGCGATGGGGTTCTTCGAGTGATGGGGCACGGTCAGGAGGTCGACGGCCGTGTGGCCGGCGAGCAGCGTGACCCGCGGGTTCCTTTTGAGGGCCCGCAGGAAGCGGTCCTCGATCGTCCGGCCCGTGGCGTCCTCGACGTGGAGGATGCGGCGCCGGGAATGGCCGGCCTCCTGGGCGAAGTCGAGAGCGTCGGGCGCGCTCTGGGTGAAAGGGATCTTGAGATCGCCGATAAGCCTTTCGCGGACGAGCGTCGGACCGTCCTCGACGAGGATGTCGACGGCCCGGGGGTCGTTGATACCGTCGCCGGCCTCGATGATGTCGTCCTTGAGAAGCCGGGGCTGGTCGTCGGGGCCGAAGGAGACGATGCCCCCCTGGGCGTAGAAGGTGTTCGACTCCCGCGGCTCGCCGGCCTTGGTGATGACCACGGTCCGCAGGCCCGAGCGGGCCGATTCATAGGCGGCGGCGGCCCCGGCGATGCCGCAGCCGATGACCAGGACGTCGGCCCGGATGTCGGTCTGGCTCATCGGGACCTCACTCCAGGAACTCCAGGCTGATGTCGACGGCCCGGACGGAATGGGTCAGGGCCCCGACGGAAATGTAGTCGACGCCCGTTTCGGCGACGGCACGCAGCTTGTCCAGGCTCATGTTCCCGGAGGCCTCGAGGGGGACGCGCCCGCCGGCGATGGCCACGGCCTCTCGCATGGCTTCGAGCGGCATGTTGTCGAGCATGATGATGTCGGCGCCGGCGTCCAGGGCTTCGCGGACCTGAGCGAGGTCGTTCGTCTCGACCTCGATGCGCATCCCGGGCCTCACGGCGGCCCGGGCCCGGCGGACGGCCTCGGCCAGGCTGCCGACGAGGCGGAGGTGGTTGTCCTTGATGAGGACCATGTCCGAGAGGCTCATCCGGTGGTTCTTCCCCCCTCCGGCGGCGACGGCGTATTTCTCGAGGAGGCGCAGGCCGGGGGTCGTCTTGCGGGTGTCGAGGATGCGGGTCCGCGTTCCCTGAACGGCGTCGACGAAGCGCCGCGTGGCCGTGGCGATGCCCGACATCCTTTGGAGGAAATTGAGGGCCGTCCGCTCGCCCTTGAGCAAGGCGACGGTCGGGCCTTTCAGCCGGGCCAAGGCGTCGCCCTTCTTGAACGGGCTGCCGTCCTGGGCGTCCTCTTCGAACTCGACGCGGGCGTCGATCTTCTCGAAAACCCGGCGGGCCACCGGCAGGCCGGCCAGGACGCCGTCCTCCTTGGCCAGAATGACGGCCCCGGACACCGCTCCGGGCGGGATGACGCTCTCCGAGGTGACGTCTCCCTCGGGCATGTCCTCGCGGAGGGCGGCCTCGATGAGGACGTCGAAATCATGGGCTTCCATGGCACGGCGAATTATAGGCCTTTCGGCGGACACCCGTCAAACCGGCGGACCGTGCCCGCACCGTACGCCGGCTGGGTTTATGTCTCTTGAAATGCGATTTGTTTGGATCGTTTGATGTTGCAATCCTTTCGTCAAATCAATAGAGTATCCATACACATAAGAAGCCTTGGCCGGCTTTTTGAAAATGAGGCCTCAACTACGATCATCGCTCATTCTGCTTGCTGCACTGTGTTTCCTAGCTTTCTTCCTGGGCTTCATGAGCATGCCGATTTCGAGAGGGCTTTACTTCGTTACAGGAGTGGTACTAGGTGTTTCGGCGGCTCTCTTCCTCTTAACCAGGATTATCGTCCATCTGATCGTGAAAAGAAGGTCCCTCAATAACTTAGTGCCTGGAGTTGATGAGCTCGACGAAAGATCCGGTTTTTTCACTCAGCAGCCCGCTGGTATTCTGCTCCTGACGATTTTCTTAGTGGGGAAGTTAGTCCTGAGTTTTCTAGCGACGCGAGGAAGCCAGGTATCAGTCTATGCGATCCTTATCCTCCATTTTATTCTCTTGGTGACATTGGGCGGGCTTTACTCCCGTTGGGCGAAATCGGCCGAACATGTTCCTATCCTTGCGACCATAACGGTTGTCCTCGCAGATGCTTCACTCGATGCTATCAAGTTTTTAGGGAATCCCTCGGCACAGTTCAGATTCGGCCCGGAAATCGTCCTTTTTGCGGCCAGCAGAATCTCAGGACGGCTTACCGTGCTTCCACTCTTTATCGTCGTCATCTGGGGAGCCTGGAAGATCTTCGATGCCACGAGAAGGCCGGCCGCAACTGATGCGCTCTTGCCACCTTGATGAGCTCGAAGCGCCGAGCAATCCTCAGTAAAAGATTATTGGGACTGGGAAGAGGTCTCCATTTGCCCATGGCCGGGAAATGTGCCATCATGGCGCCGCCATGAGCCGCAAGCGCGCGAGACCGGAAAAGGCCGGGGCACCCGACCGGCCTTGGGCCGAGCCCTTCGGCCTGTCGCCCGCCGACCTGCGCGCGGCCCTGGCCCTGGCCCTTTCGAGCGGCGGCGACTTCGCCGAGATCTTCTTGGAGCGCCGAACGTACGATTTCGTCAATATGGAGGACGATATCATCAAGGAGTCGGCCGAGTCGGTCGGCCTGGGGATGGGTATCCGGGTCCTGGCCGGCGACAGGACGGGCTTCGCCTACACCAACGATCTCGGTTTCGACAAGGTCCGCCAAGCGGCCCGGTCGGCCGCGGCCATCGCCTCGGGCAGGGCGCCCGCGGCTATTGCGCGGTCCCTCCGGGAAAGGAGACTTTCGAGGACCGCCTATCGGGCCGGGGCGCCCGCCGACAGGGCCGGCCTGACGCGAAAGATCGGCCTCGTCCGTCAGGCCTACGAGACGGCCCTCCGCTTCGACCGCCGCATCGTCAAGGTCAAGGCCTCCTTCCAGGACAGCCTCCAGCAGATCTGCGTGGCCAACTCCGAGGGCCTCCTCGTCCGCGACACGAGGCCGATGGTCAAGCTCGTCTGCGCCGCCATCTCCGAGAAAGGCGGGCGGCGGGAATCGGGCTACTGGGGAGGAGGGGGACGCGTCGGGCTCGAGTATTTCCGGGACGACCTGACCCCGAAAAGGATCGGCGAGGAGGCCGCTCGCGAGGCGCTCATCCTGCTCGAAGCCTCCGACGCGCCCGCCGGCGAGATGCCCATCGTCCTTTCGCCGGGCCACAGCGGCGTCCTCATCCACGAGGCCGTCGGCCACCTCGTCGAGGCCGACTTCAACCGCAAGAAGACGTCCGTTTTCTGGAACAAGACCGGGCGGAAGGTCGGTTCCGACCTGGTGACGATCTATGACGACCCGGCCATCCCCGGGTTCCGGGGGTCCTACGACGTCGATGACGAAGGCACCACGCCCCGCAAGACGCTGCTGATCGAAAAGGGCGTCGTCCGGGGATTCCTCCAGGACCGGCTGTCGGCCAAGCTCATGAAACGTCCGCTGACGGGACACGGCCGCCGTCAGGATTTCAGCCACCCCCCCCTCCCCCGGATGGCCAACACCTACATCGCGGCCGGCGGGGAGGACCCGGAGGACATCCTCCGGTCGGTCAAGAAGGGCTTCTACGTGGCCAGTCTTTCCGGCGGGCAGGTCGAGGACTCGGGGCACTTCACCTTCTCGGTCAGCCTCGGGTACCTCATCGAGGACGGGCGCCTGACGAGCCCCATCAGGCAGGCCACCCTCATCGGCTCGAACATCGAGATCCTCAAGAGGATCGACCGGGTCGGCTCGGACCTGACCTTCGGTCTGCAGACCGGCACCTGCAGCAAGGAGGGCCAGGACGTGCCCGTGACCGACGGCTGCCCGACGCTGCGCGTGTCGAAGATGACGGTCGGAGGCCGGTCATGAGCCACGGCCGCGCCCGGCCCGTCCCGGCGCTCGCGACGCTGGCCGAATCCCTCGTCGCCTACGCCCGTAAGTGCGGCGCGGACGAGGTCGAGGTCTCGGTCTCCGACGGCCACGAGTTCAACGTCGACGTCCGGCGGGGACGGATCGAGCGGCTCGTCGAGGCCGGCTCGCGGGTCTGCGGCCTGCGGATCATCAAGGACAAGCGGACGGCCTTCGCCAGCTCGTCCGACCTCGACCCCTCGACGCTGAGGCGCCTCGTCCGCAACGCCGTCCGCCGGGCCGGGCTGGGGAACCCCGATCCGTTCGCGGGGCTGGCGCCTCTCTCCAAGAAGGCCGTGGACCCGGCCGCCCTCGGGCTCTACGACCCGGACGTCGTCAGCCTCGACTCGAAGAGCAAGATCGCCATGGCCCTCGAGTGCGAGCGGCTGGCCCTGCGGGACAAGCGGATCACGAACTCCCACGGGGCGGGCATGGTCACACACGTCGCCCGGTCCGTGCTGGCCCAGTCGAACGGCTTCGTCGGCGAGTACGAGCAGACCTATTGCGGGCTCGGGGTCGGATTGCAGGCCGGCGGTACGGACGACCGGGTCGAGGACTCCTGGTCCTCGTCCAAGCGCCTCCTGCGGGACCTCGAGAGCCCGGGGACGGTCGCCCGCAAGGCCGTCGAGCGCACGGTCCGTCAGCTCCGGCCCCGGAAGGTCCGGACCCAGAACGTCCCGGTCATCTTCGAGCCGGCCGAGACGGCCTGGCTGATGGGGTTTCTCTTCTCCTGTGTTTCGGGGACGGCCGTCTATCAGAAGTCGACCTTTCTGGCCGGCCAACGGGGCCACCGCATTGGGAGCGGGCTGGTCACGGTCGTCGACGACGGCCGGCTGCCTCGCGGGCTGGGGACGCGGCCGTTCGACTCCGACGGCGTCCCGTCCCGGACGACCACGGTCGTCGAGGGCGGCGTCCTCAAGAGTTTCCTCTGCAATGTCTATTCGGCCCGCAAGCTCCGGCTGCGGTCGACGGGCAACGCCGACGGCGCCGGGGTCGGGCCCAACAACTTCTATCTCCTGCCCGGCGCCAGCTCTCCGGGAGACATCGTCCGGTCGACCCGCAAGGGGCTGATCCTCACCCGGACACTGGGCCACGGCTTGAATCCCGTCACCGGCGACATCTCCCGGGGCGCTTTCGGCCTGTGGGTCGAGGATGGGGAGGTCGCCTATCCGGTCTCCGGGATCACCATCTCGGGCCACCTCGGCCGCGTCCTCGAGGGCATCGAGATGGTCGGCGACGACCTCGAATTTTTGGGCGCGGTGGCCGGCCCGACCGTCAAGGTCGCCGAAATGACCGTCGCCGGCCTTTAATGGGGGACATGATACCTATTTCCTAATTCCCGGCTTCTCATAGATCTGCCACGAAGTCCCGTCGCGTGGTGGCGATTGATTTTGCTTGCCAGAGTGCCCTCCCTGACAGAGGGGAACCCGTCTGCCGCAGACGGGGCAACCGACGGATCCGTTACAGGGGGATCGAGAAGCAACCGGGGAAATCTCTCGCGAAACCGACCAGAGGACTTCACCTGGATAGAAACGAGAACCGGAAAAAATAGGAAATAGGTATCATGTCCCCCTATTTAAAGCGGACGACGCTCGCGAAAGGCCGCTTGGGGACGTGGAGGCGCCCGTCGGCGTCCTTCCAATAGCGGCACGAGTCGGCCATCTCCTCGACGACGGGCTCCTCGTCCGCGGTGCCGAGGGCCAGCACGCAGTCGATCCGGAACTCGTTCGGGACGTCGAGGATCTCGCGGACCCTCTCCCGGTCGACCGACAGCATCCAGCAGCTGCCGAGGCCCTCGGCCGCGGCCGCCAGGATCATGTTCTCCATGGCCGCGCCGACGTCGTACTCGAACATCTTGTCCCGGACCCTGGTGTCGACCAAGGTCACGACGTAGGCCATGGGCTCCTGGCCCGGCCGAGGGTCGCCCTGCGGGGCGATGTAGGCCGCCCATTTCAGGCAGGGGAAGATCTCGCGGCGCAGCGGCTCGCTGTCCACGACCACGAAGGACAGGGGCTGCATGTTGGCCGCCGACGGGGCCAGGCGTCCGGCCTCGGCGATCTTTTCGAGGGCCTCGCGCGGCACGGGTCGCGGCTTGAAGCGCCGGACCGTCCGCCGCGAGACGATGAGATCGTAAAGGCCTTTTCCTTCTTCGCACATCAAAAGCCTCCTTGCGGCGCACGACTTTCCGTTCTTGGCGCCTTGAGCATGAAAACGGCCGTCGAGACGAGCAGGAACAGCCCGGCGGCCATGTACATCTTTCGGTAGCCGGCGACATCCGAGATCCAGCCGAAGAAAGGCGAGCCGAGGCCCATACCGACATCGAAGAGCGACAAGTACAGGCTGATGGCCAGAGCCTTATGGCCCCGGCCCAGGAAATCGATGATGTAGGTGCTGAGGGCCGGGAAGATCAGCCCCTGCCCCAGCCCGCCGATGAACCCCGTCAGGATGAGGAACGGGTAGCTCCGGGCCTGGGAGATGAGGAACAGGTTGGCGGCGATGATCAGGGCCGCCGGCAGGATGACGGCCTTGCGCCCGAAGCGGTCCGACAGGTCGCTCAATCCGAACCGCGTCAGGATGGCCGCCAGCGAGAAGACGAGGAAGAAGGCCCCGACGCGCTCGAGCTGGATGGACTTGCCGAACACGGCGATGAAATAGATCATGGCCCCGCGGATCGAGCCGTGGACGATGGGCATGGCCGAGATGACCAGGGCCGTCATGACCGGGACGGCCCGCAGGATGCCGAAGTCGGTCTGCCCGCCGTTCGTCTCGGGGCGGGCGAGCTCGCGGGTCGCGAACAGGCAGGCTCCCGACGCCAGCAGGAAGAGCAGGCTGGCGTTGAACAGCCCGGCGAACCCGAAGCGGCTGATGACCTCCTCGGCGATCAGCGGGCCCAGGGCGTTGGCCACCAGCCCGCCGATCCCGATGATACCCATCGAGCGGGCCAGCCGGTCGATGGGCGCCAGGTCCGAGCAGACGGCGATGGTCGCCGTCATGCTGATGCCCCATCCCAGCCCCGTCAGGGCCCGGAGAGCCAGGGGCAGCCACCCGGCGTCCTTGACGAGATGGAAGAGCGGGATGCTCAGGACGAGGATGCCCAGCCCCAGCAGGGCGATCCGCCGTCCGCCCCGGACATCGATCATCCGCCCGAAGAACGGCCTGACGGCGATGGCCACGACGCTGTGCACGCCCATGATCAGCCCGATGCGGCTCGGCTTGGCCTCCAGCTGCCCCAGGAACACCGGCAGCAGGAAGAACAGGGAGATGGCCATGAACATCAACAGGTACCCGGCGAACGCCAGCAGGAAATCCCGGTTCCAGAAAGAGCGGTTGTTGGTGTCCATCTCGTCGCCGCGGTCGGGCGTCATTCGAAAAAAAGGCGCCGGCCGGAAGGTGATTTATAAAGGACATGGCAAGGGATGTCAAATCCGCACCGGACGAGCGGAACGGCGGGGGGAAGTAAGCTGGCTGTTTTTTAGGGGTTATAAGCTTAAGGGGGATATTGAAGGAGGGTAATCCTTGTGCTTTGCACAGCCAGCCAAGCAAAGCTATTGACTTTATTATAGCACAGGGGCAAAAAATATCAAATATCAGCCGTCCGAAAACGATCCGACCGCCTCGGAAAGCCGGCGGGCCCTGTCCTCGAGCGCCCGCCAATCCCCGGCCTCGACGATCCGTTTGTCGACCAGGGCCGTTCCGATGCCGACACAGCACGCCCCCGCCTCCAGGAAGGCCGCGGCGTTCTCGATCGTCACGCCCCCCGTCGGCATGAGCCGGACGTCGGGCAGCGGGCCGAGGACGTCCTTGAAGAACCGGGGCCCGAGCGAGGTCGCCGGAAAGACCTTGACGATGTCGGCCCCGGCCTTCCAGGCCGCCAGGATCTCGGTCGGCGTGAAGGCCCCGGGAGCGACGAGGACCCCGGCCTCGCGGCAGGCCTCGACGGTCGTCATGTCCGTCACCGGCGAGACGACGAAATCGGCCCCGGCGTCGATGACCTCCCGGGCCGTCCGCGCGTCCACGACCGTCCCGGCGCCGAGGAGCGTTCCCGCCGGCTTCGACCCGGCCATCTCCCGGATGATGCCGACGGCCCCGGGCACGGTCATGGTCACCTCGAGGGCCTTGACGCCGCCCGCGAGCAGGGCCTCGGCGACCCGCGACAGGCGACCCGCGTCCTTCATCCGTATGACGGCGATGACCTTCGACGCCAACAGCCCCTCGAGAACGCGCGCTTTGTCCACGGCCGTCCTCCTCCCCTACCGCCGGACCCGCCCCGAGCGGTCGCCCGCCGCCAAAGCCTCGACCTCTTTCTCCGTGACCAGGTTGAAATCCCCGGGGATCGAGTGCTTGAGACAGGAGGCGGCGACGGCGAACTCGAGAGCCCGGGCGTCGTCCCATCCGCTGGCCAGCCCGTGGATGAGCCCCGCGGCGAAGGCGTCGCCGGTGCCGATGCGATCGACGATGTCCCTGATGTCGTATGAGGGGCCGCGCAGAAAGCCCTCTTTGTTCCTCATCACGGCCGACCACTTGTTCCAGTCGGCGCTCAGGCTCTCCCTGAGGGTCACGGCCACCCGGGCGACATTCGGGAACAGGGCCATGACCTCGGCCGTCAGCCTCGCGTAAGCTTCCGGGTCGAGCGGGCCCGCCGCCGCCCCGCCGCCATCGACCTCGATCCCCAGCGCCTTCTGGCAATCTTCCTCGTTTCCGACGAGCAGGTCGGCGTGGGCCGCCAGCTCCCGCATGACCTCGGGGGCCCGACGGCCGTATCTCCAGAGCTTGGACCGGTAGTTGAGGTCGAGGGACACGGTCATCCCGGCCGCCCGCGCGGCCTTAACGGCCTCCAGGGTCAGCCCGGCGGCCGAGGCGCTCACGGCCGGGGTGATGCCGCTCACGTGGAACCGGTCGAAACCGTCGAGGGCGCCGGCCCAATCGATGTCCCCGGGCGCGGCCTCGGCCAGGCCGGACCCTTCCCGGTCGTAGACGACGAGCGAGGCCCTCTGGCCGGCCCCGGTCTCGGCGAAATAGACGCCCAGCCTCCGGCCGGCCCGTCCGACGCGGCTGGTGTCGACGCCGCACCGTCGGAGGGCCGCCAGGGCCGCTTCCCCGATCTCGCTCGCGGGCACGACCGAGATCCACCGGGAGCGGTGCCCCCAGAGGGCCAGGGCGACGGCCACGTTGGCCTCCCCGCCGCCGAACACCGCCGAGAGCCGCGGCGACTGGAACAGGCGCTCGCGGCCGGGCGGCGACAGTCTCAGCATGATCTCTCCGAACGTCGCGATGCCGGGCATGGACCTCTCCTTCGGCCCATCTATACCACAGCGCGGCTTGCGGAATCAAAGCCGCCGGCGTCCTTGACCTCCCTCCCGCGCTGTGCTAACTATGGACACATGGGGCGATCGCCGGGGCCGCTCCCCTGAGAGGCCCGAACCGACAAGGGAGGCTGAGCCATGCTGCATTTCGAACAGACCTTCATGGATTTCCTTCTCGAACACCAGGAGCGGCACCACCGGACCTACCACTTCCTCATCCTGATGAACTCCATCCTCAACGCCGCCAAGCGCATCCAGTACTACTACCTGACCGGGGCCCTGCACGGCAACCTGGGCATGGCCGGCTCGGTCAACGTCCAGGGCGAGGACGTCATGAAGATGGACGACATCGCCAACGAGGTCGTCAAGCACTACATCGAGCGGTCGGGCCGGGTCATCCACGCCGTCTCCGAGGAGGAGAAGGACATCATCCCCATGAACGTCGAAGGAGGGCGCTACTTCTTCTATTACGATCCGATGGACGGCACCTCCAACGTCCCCCACAACCTGCCCGTGGGCTTCCTGTTCGGCATCGGCAAGCGCAACCTGGAGGGCCCCGAGGACAACCACCTGCGGCCCGGCAACGAGTTCCGGGCGGCCGGCATGTTCGTCATCCCCACCGGGACCTTCACCCTGGCGCTGCGGGACGCGGGCTGCTGGCGGTTCCACATCGACGAGATGATGAACTACGTCAAGCCCATGCGCATGGTCCTGCCCGAGGACCGCAAGACCTGGGAGCTGTCGTTCAACACCGCCAACCGGGAATACTACGCCAAGGGCGTCAAGGACTGGATCGAGAAGAACGAGAAGGCCTACGTCTTCCGCTACCTCGGGGCCCTGGCCGGCGATTTCCACCGCATCCTGCGCAACGGCGGGCTGTTCATGTACCCGGCCATCGTCAATCACCCCGATCCGAAGAAGAACCGGCCCCAGGGCAAGCTCCGCCTCATGTATGAGGCGGCCGTCGTGGCCTTCATGTGCTGCGAGGCCGGCGGCTCGGCCGTGGACGAGACGGGGACGTCCATCCTGGACATCGTTCCGGAGAAGCCCCATCAGCGGACGGCCCTTTACCTCGGGTCGAAGCCCCTGGTCGAGGATATCGCCGGCGTCCTTCGCGGGGCAGGCGCCCCGGTCCCCGTCCCGAACGGGTGCCGCTGAAACGCCCCCGCCCGGCCCGCCCGCGCAGGACGCCTCCTCCGTTTTCCCGCCCGCTCCTACCTGTTCGCGCCGTTTTGGGGTAAAATGAGTTTTCGCATCCCTCTCGAAAGGAGGCGCCGCGATGTCATCGAGCGACCGCCGTTGGCGCCGGACCGCCGGCCTGATCGCCCTGTCCTTACTGGCCGCCGGAACGGCCCTTTTCTCCCAAACCCAGGACCCCAGCGTCCTCGGCTTCAAGAGCCGGATCGTCATCGAGATCGTCAATCCGGGGCCCGTGGCCCTCGACGACCAGCCCATCGTCCTCGACGTCGAGGCCATCCGGGCCGTGGCCGCGGACTTCAACACCTACTACTACGCGATCTTCGACGAGGCCGGCGGCGACTACCGGCTGGTCGTCTCCCAGGCCGACGACCTGGACGGCGACCGCTATCACGACGAGATCGTGTTCGTCCGCGATCTGGCTCCCGAGTCCACGACGCGGCTGGCCTGTTATTACGCCCCCAGCCGGAGCTTCCAGTTGATGTCGACGGCCAAGGCCGGGGCCCGGGTCGGCTGGGAGCCCGGCCAGACCACGGCGGGCTGGGAATCCAACCTGGCCGCCTACAAGTTCGCCGGAGGCCGCATCGAGTTCTACGGCAAGTCCTATGACGGTCTCATCCTGAGGAAGCTCGCGGCCGAGGATCGGCGCCTCCAGGAGTGGGGCATGAGCGTCCTCGACGCCGGGGATTCCGCCGGGCTCGGCGGATTGAGCCTGTACGAGGGGGACGAGCGTCGGCCCCTTTTCGGCCCCTCCGCGCCCCCGGTCAAGCTGACCGTTCTCGCCTCGGGACCCATCCGGGCCCTCGTCCAGGCCGAGTTCGGCCCTCTGGATCTAGGCGGCGGGCCGGCCTCCGTCAAGGTCCGCTTCTCGGCCTTCGCCGAAAACGCCTGGTCGCGCCACGACGTCCTCATCGACGCCAAGGCCTCCGGACCGGTCCTCCTCGGCCCCGGCCTCAAGAAGCTGTCCTCCGAAACGCGGACCCTCAAGGAGGACAAGGGCTTCTTCGCCAGCTGGGGGAAGACGCCGGTCGCCGGCGAGGTCGGACTGGCCGCGATCTTCGCGCCGGACGCTTTCGCCGAGGTCGTTGAGGGCCAGGCCGACCGGGTGGTCAAGCTTCGCCTCCCGGCCTCCCGCCGAGCGACGTTCTGGGTGGCCGGATCGTGGGAACGGGGCATCACCTCGCCGGGTGTGCCGGCCGCCCCGAACTGGGCCCTCCGCGTCGAGAACCTGGCCGCCCGGCTGATGGCCCCGGTGAGGGTGGAGATCAAGGCCCGTTGAACGCTCCTCCCTGCGATCCCGGCTTCCGGCCGATCATGTTCGCCTACCTCGACATGCTCGACCGCGCCCGGAAGCGGGGGTCGGTCCCCCTGAGGATCGGCGTCGAGCGCGAGGAAGGCTTGATCTCGACCTTCGAAACGACCGTTCCCGACCCGTCCGCCGATCCGGCGCCCGAAGAGACCCTCAAGGTCGTCGAGCGGCTGGTCAAGTTCCTGCTCTGGTCGCGCGGCGGCTGGCGGGTCCACGTCCAGGGGCCGCCCGCGATCGGCGCCATGGTCCGGGCCGCGTACGCCCCCGGCGGCCCGCGGGCCTTCGACACCCGGCTCATGGCCCGCGTCTACGAGCGGCCGTTCGAGATCGCCCTCCATCGCGAAGGGGCCTTCCCCGCCGCCCGCGAGAGCCGGCGTCACTTGGGAGGCTTCCTCGACGGTTGCCGCATCGGGTTCGACCTCGGGGCCAGCGACTTCAAGGTCGCCGCGGTCCGGGACGGCGAACCGGTCTTCAGCGAAGAGATCCCCTGGGCCCCGGCCGCCGAGGCCGATCCGGCCTATCACGACGAGCGCATCCGGGGGGGCCTCAAAGCGGCCGCCGCCCATCTGCCCCGCGTCGACGCCATCGGCGGCAGCTCGGCCGGCGTCTTCATCAACAACCAGGTCCGCATCGCCTCCCTCTTCCGGTCCGTCCCCGAGGACGTCTTCGAGGACCGGGTCAAAGGGATGTTCCTTCGACTCGGCCGGGAATGGGGCGTTCCTTTCGAGGTCATCAACGACGGCGAGGTCACGGCCCTGGCGGGACAGATGTCCCTCAACGAGACGGCCGTGCTGGGCATGGCCATGGGCTCCAGCCAAGCGGCGGGCTTCCTCAACGAGGACGGCCACCTCATGGACCGGCTGGACGAGCTGGCCTTCGTTCCCGTCGACCTGAATCCCGGCGGTCCCGTCGACGAGTGGTCGGGGGACCGGGGCGTCGGGGCCAACTACTTCTCCCAGCAGGCCGCCAACCGTCTGGCCCTTTCGGCCGGCTTCCGCTTTCCCGAGGCCATGGCCCTGCCCGAGCGGCTCAAGGAGGTCCAGGCCCGGATGGACGACGGCGACGAGCGGGCGGCGCGCGTCTACGAGTCCATCGGCGTCTATCTGGGCGCCACCATTCCCTGGTACGAGGTGTTCTACCCGTTCCGCAACCTGCTCGTCCTCGGCCGGGTCATGTCGGGCCCCGGCGGCGAGCTCATCGTCCGCAAGGCCTCCGAGGTCCTGGCCGCCGAGTTTCCCGGGACGGCGGCCAAGGTCCGCATCCACCTTCTCGACGAGAGGAGCCGCCGGGTCGGCCAGGCCGTGGCCGCGGCCAGCCTGCCGGAGATCGTTCGGCCCGGCCGGTCCCAAGGAGAGCGGCCATGAAGCTCCACGACCCCGGCGCGTCCGTTCTCGTCCCCGACGGCACGCCCGTCCCGCAGGCCCTGCGGCGGATCACCCACCTGGGCATCGGCGCCCACCAGGACGACCTGGAGATCATGGCCTTCCACGGCATCGAGGCCTGTTTCCGTAAACCCGATCTCTGGTTCGGGGCCGTGACCTGCACCAATGGCGGCGGCAGCCCCCGCGACGGCGCCTACGCGTCCTTCACGGACGAGGAGATGGCCGCCCTGAGACGCCGGGAACAGGAGAAGGCCGCCCGGCTCGGCGAGTACGGCGCCCTGGTCCAGCTCAATCACCGAAGCGCCGCGATCAAGGACGTCTCGAGCGGGCTCCTGAAGGACGACCTGCTCGAGGTCCTGAGGGCCTCGAGCCCGGACATCGTCTACACCCACAACCCGGCCGACAAGCACGACACCCACCTGGCCGTCGTCTTCACGGTCCTGGCCGCCCTCCGCGGGCTTCCCTTGGAGGCCCGGCCGCGGACCGTCTACGGATGCGAGGTCTGGCGCGGCCTGGACTGGATGGACGACGCCGACAAGGTCGCCCTCGACGTCGGCGCCCGCGAGGACCTGGCCCTGGCCCTCGTCGGCGTCTACGATTCCCAGCTCGCCGGCGGCAAGCGCTACGATCTGGCGACCATGGGGCGGCGGCGGTCCAACGCCACCTACTTCCAGTCGCACGAGGGCGACGCGTTCGAACAGCTCTGGTTCGCCATGGACCTGACGCCGCTCGTCCGGGACGACTCGCTGGACGTTCCCGCCTTCGTCCTTTCGCACGTCGACACGTTCCGCCGGAGCGTCGCCGACAAGATCGCCCGATTCTGGACCAAGAGGCCCTGACCGGACCCGGGCCCCAGGAGGGAGACATGGAGATCATCATTCAGCCCGACGCCGCCGAGGCCAGCCGGGTCGCGGCCCGCATCGTGGCCCGGCTGGTCGGCGACAAGCCCCACGCCGTGCTCGGATTCGCCACCGGCAACACCCCTCTCCAGCTGTACCGGGAGCTCGTCCGCCTGCGCCGGGAAGAGGAGCTGGATTTCTCCGGGGTGACGACCTTCAACCTCGACGAATACGTCGGCATCGCCCCCGCCCACCCGTCCTCCTTCCACAGCTACATGTGGGCCCACCTGTTCAGCCACATCAACGTCCCCAAGCAGCGCATCCACATCCCGGACGGCCTGACCGCGGACATCCCGGCCACCTGCCGCCACTACGAACAGGCCATCCGTTCGGCCGGCGGCATCGACATCCAGATCCTGGGCATCGGCACGAACGGCCACATCGGGTTCAACGAACCGACCTCGTCGCTGTCCTCGAGGACCCGGATCAAGACCCTGACCGAGGAATCGCGGAAACACACGGCGGCCGGCTTCGGCGGGACCGGCGGGGTCCCGACCCATGTCATCACCATGGGCCTGGGGACGATCATAGACAGCCGGATGTGCCTCCTGCTGGCCTTCGGCAAGAAGAAGGCCAGGGCCGTGGCCCGGGCCATCGAGGGCCCGGTCACGGCCATGGTCCCGGGGTCCGTTCTCCAGATGCATCCCCGGACCGTGGCCGTCCTCGACCGGGAGGCCGCTTCGGAGCTCGAGATGGCCGACTACTACACCTGGGTCTACGACCACAAGCCCGACTGGCAGAGATACTGAGCGAAAGGACGCCCGCATGCAACTCGTCTGGATCGACTGGCTCATCATCGCCGTCTCCGTCTCCATCTGCTTCGTGCCCGCGCTGCTGTTCAGCCGCCGGGCCGGCAAGAACACGGCCGAGTTCTTCACCTCGGGCCGGGCCGCGCCGTGGTGGCTGGTCGGGGTGTCCATGGTCGCCACGACCTTCAGCACCGACACGCCCAATCTCGTGACCAACATCGTCCGGACCCAGGGCGTCTCCGGCAACTGGGTCTGGTGGGCCTTCCTGCTGACCGGGATGATGACCGTCTTCTTCTACGCCCGCATGTGGCGGCGCTCGGGGGTCCTGACCGACCTCGAGTTCTACGAGATCCGCTATTCCGGCAAGCCGGCCGGCTTCGTCCGCGGCTTCAGGGCCGTCTACCTGGGCCTGCTCTTCAACTGCGTCATCATGGCCACGGTCAACCTGGCCGCGGTCAAGATCGCCAACGTCCTGCTGGGCTGGCCGATGACCAAGACCCTGCTCATCTGCGCGGCCATCAACATCTTCTTCGCCGTCTCGTCGGGCCTTTGGGGGGTCCTGGTCATCGACCTCATCCAGTTCGGCATCGCCATGACCGGGGCTTTCTCGGCGGCCTACTTCGCCGTCAAGCAGCCCGAGGTCGGCGGCCTCGCGGGCCTGTTCGAGAAGCTCGATCCCAAGACCCTGAGCATCCTGCCCGATTTCGGGGACTGGGGCCTGGCCTTGTCCATCTTCATCATCCCCATCGCCGTCCAATGGTGGTCGGTCTGGTACCCGGGTGCCGAGCCCGGCGGCGGCAGCTACATCGCCCAACGGATGCTGGCCGCCAAGTCGGAAAAGGACGCCCTCGGCGGGACGCTCCTGTTCAACGCCATGCACTACGCCCTGAGGCCCTGGCCCTGGATCCTGGTCGGGCTCTGCTCGCTGCTCGTCTATCCCGAGCTCTCCGACATCCGGGCGGCCTTCCCCGGCGTCGATCCCAGGCTCGTCGGCCCCGACATGGCCTACCCGGCCATGCTCCGCTTCCTCCCGGCGGGTCTTCTGGGCCTGATGGTCGCCGGGCTCCTGGCGGCCTACGTCTCGACCCTGATCACCCATCTCAACTGGGGGAGCTCCTACGTCGTCCATGACTTCTACCGGCGGTTCATCAAGAAGGGCGCCGACGAGAAGCACTACGTCCTGGCCGGGCGGATCATGACCGCCGTGCTGATGGTCCTGGCGGCCCTGCTGACCTATGTCCTGGACACGGCCAAGACGAGCTTCGACCTGATGCTTTCGGTCGGGGCCGGCACCGGCCTCATCTATCTCCTGCGGTGGTTCTGGTGGCGGATCAACGCCTGGAGCGAGATCGCGGCCATGACCAGCTCGTTCCTCATGGCCGTCTTCTTCTTCGCGCTGGGTAAGTCGGGGCACCCCGTGCCCACCCACATCTCCCTGGTCTTGACCATCGCCGTGACGACCGTCGTCTGGCTGACGGTGACCTTCCTGACCAAGCCCGCGGACCGGTCGACGCTGGTCAAGTTCTACCGGCTGGTCCGGCCGGGAGGCCGGGGCTGGGCACCCGTCCGCGCCGAGGCCGGCGTGGGGGCTTCGCCCGACAGCCTGCCGAACGCCCTCCTGTGCTGGGTGACGGGCATCGCCTTCGTCTACGCGGCCCTGTTCGGGGCCGGCAGCTTCCTCTACGGAAAAACGACCATGGGCCTCGTCTGGACGGCCCTGTTCATCGTCAGCGGGGCCGGCCTGCTCAAGCTCCTCCCCAAGCTGTGGGTCAAGGACGAGAAACCGATCGGGGAGGTCTTGCCATGAAGATATCGACGTCCGTCGCGCGGATCCTCATCCTCCTGCCGATCTTCGTCCTGAGCATGGGCCCGGCCTCCGCGGGGCAGGATATCCGGATCATCTCGTCCATCAACGCCGTCCTCTCCCGGGACGCCGTCCGGCCCGGGGAGACCTTCAAGGCCGCCGTCATCCTGGAGATCGAGAAAGGCTATCACATCAACGACAGCACCCCACTCGACGAGTTCCTCCACCCGACATCCTTGAAACTTGAGGAGGCGGCCGGCTTCGAAGTCCTCGAGACGGCCTACCCGGCCGGCCGTCCCATGAAGGTGGATTACTCGGACGTCGACGTGGCCGTCTACGAGGGCCGGGTGGTCATCGGCGTCCTGCTCAAGGCCGCGGACGGTCTGGCCCCGGGGACGGTCAAGCTCGCGGGAACCCTGAGCTATCAGGCCTGCGACGAGACGACCTGCCTGCCGCCGGCGGAGATCGGATTCGAGATCGCCGTGCCCGTCGTCCCGGCCTCTCAAGCGACCGTCGAAACCCACACCGAGATCTTCGAGAAGATCGTCTTCAGGGCATCGGGGAAATAGGTCATCGGGCCTTGGCCCGGGCCGTCATCAAGCGGCGGCCCTCAGGTCCTCGGCGACCTCCCTCTTCTTGAGGAACGAGTAGCTGACGGCCCCGTACTTGCAGGACGACACGCACTTGAGGCAGCGGATGCAGTCCGGGGTGTCGGCCGACTCGTAGATGCGGATGCCGACGGGGCAGTCCTTGAGGCACTCGTCGCATCGCACGCACTTCTCGTCGTCCACGGCCATCCGGAACAGGCTGGCCTTGTTGAACAGGCCGAGGATGGCGCCCAGCGGGCAGACGGCCCGGCAGAAGGGCCTGCGGATGAGGACCATCGCGACCAGGAACAGGACGAGCAGAGCGACCTTCCAGTAGTACATGAACCCGACCAGGGCCCGGAGGCCCGAATTGAGGGCCACGAGGGGCAGGCCGGCCTCGAGCGTCCCGGCCGGGCAGATCCACTTGCAGAACCAGGTCTGGCCGAAGCCGAACTCGTCGACGACGAGCAAAGGGAGGGCGACGACGAAGACGGCCAGGAAAACGTACCGGAAATACGAGAAGAACGACGGCATCCGGAGCTTGGGCGAGGGGATCTTGTGGACGAGCTCCTGAAAGTAGCCGAAGGGGCAGATCCACCCGCAGGGCAGACGGCCGACGGCGGCGCCGACGACCCCGAGGAGGCCGATGACGTAGAGACCGAACTTCTTCTGGCCGACCGAGAGATTGAAGCGCAATCCGCCGAACGAGGTCTGCAGGGCCCCGACGGGGCACGCGCCCAGGGCCGACGGGCAGGAGTAGCAGTTGAGGGCCGGCACGCAGACGCCCTTGATGTTCCCCTGGAAAATGCGGCCTTTGAGCCAGCCGGGCAGCCAGGCGTTCATGGCCAGGGCGCTCGCCGCCTGGAACCAGGCCCGCCTGTCGCGGGGTTTCTTCTTGGAGGTGCTGGCCACGGCCCGTCCTCACCCGATCCCGATGCAGTCGAGACAGACCATGACGGCCTTCTCGAGAACGACCTTGTACTCCCCGAGCAGCAGCCCGGCGGCCATCAACCCGCCGAAAAGGACCAGCATGATCCAGGGGAGTTTGCGCTTCATTCTTTGCCTCGTTTGACGAGCCCCGCGACGGCGTGGTCGAGTTCTTCGACGAACTCTTCCTTGAAGCCGATATGGACGTGAGTAATACGGCCTTTCGGATCGACGAGATAGACGACCGGGATCTCCTGGACCTTGTAGCGGTTCTTCATGTCCTTGGCCGAGCGGACGACGCCGGGCGGCCCCTCCCCCTTCGCCGGATCGGCCAGGATGGGATAGGTGATCTTGAGCCTTTGATAGAACGGACGGACGACCTTGGAGCCGGCGTCGTCGAGGGCGATGCCGATGACCCGCAGGCCCCCCTCGGCCTGTCCTTCGGCCGGGCCGTACTTCTCGTGCAGACTCTGGAGGTGCGGCATGGCCTTGCGGCAGGGGACGCACCAGGTGGCCCAGAAGTCGATGAGCACCGCATCCGGGTACGATTTGACGGACCTCGTGTCCCCCTGCTCCGTCGCGGCGGAGACGACCAGGGTCAGCCGACCGTCCTCCAAAGCGACGGAATATTCGCGGCCGTCGACGTCGAGCAGGGTGAACGGGATGAGCGCGTCGCCGGGATCGAGAACGGCGAACGAAGAGACGGTCAGGACGAAAAGAGCGGCGGCGGCGCAGGCGGCCTTGAGAATGGGCTTCATGGGGTCTCCAGGGTCGTCGTTCTGTCGGAAACCAGTGTAGCGGTCCGGCCCCGCTTTTTCAAGGTTCGTCTCCCACTTCAGGAACAGATTTGTCCATTGGTTCACAGGTAAGGGGAGATGGAACCTTTTTAAAAGCGGCCGGGGCCGCTCAGAAGCGGATGACCAGGCCGGCGCCCCCCTGGAGGCCGCCGATCTTGGCTTCGAGCGGGTCGGGGTCGTCGGTCTTGATCGTGCAGCTCGAGTAGTTGCCGTGCAGGTCGAGCGAGACGGGGCCGGCGATCTTGATGAGCAGGCCGCCCCGGACGAGGAAGCCGAAGCCGCTCTCGTCGGCCGTCCCGAGCGGGTTCTCCTCGTGGAGCATGAAATAGCCGGCCGCGGCCCCGAGGTAGGGCCGGACGGCGCTCTTCCCGATGTGATAGCGGAGCCCGGCGAAGATGGGCACGATGCGGGCGCTCGTCTCCTCCTCGGTCACCGGGAGCAGGCCTTTCTTCGTGTAGTATTCCGCCCCGGCCCAGGCGTGAAGACCGCCGGTTATGGGCACGGCCAGCTCCGCGCCGAACGCGGGACCGCTCCCATAGACGTCCTTGAAGACCCTGTCCGAGGGCATGAAATAGCCGCCCTTGAAGGTCAGGGAGAATCCGGCCCCCCAGGCCGTGCCGGCCGACAGGACCAGCGCCGCCGCGATCAGCAGACGAAGGCTTGTTCTCTTCATCGATCTCTCCCTTCCCGCTTCGCTCCCGGGAAGGGCCATTCTATGGCCCTGAACGACCCCTGTCAAGGACGAGGCGCGGTTGACACCTCCGCTCGGCGTTCCTTACAATGAGCGCGATCCTTCACGGCATCTCCATCGAGAGAAAGGCGGGCCCATGAGCAAGAAGACGTCGCTCGCAAAAAGCGCGAGATACGCCGTCGGCGTCGATTCCGGCACCCAAGGGACGAAGGCCCTGGTCATCGACTTCGATTCGGGGCGCGTCGTCGGCCGCGGGTACGCCCCGCACAAGATGATCCCCGGGCTCGGCCCGGGCGTCAGCGAGCAGGACCCGGCGGGTTGGGCCCGGGCCATGGAGAAGGCCCTGGCCGCGGCCCTGCGCGCCTCCCGGATCGAGCCCAAGCGCGTGGTCTCCCTCGGGGTCTCGGGCCAGCAGCACGGCTTCGTTCCGCTCGACGGCAAGGGCCGGCCCATCCGGCCGGCCAAGCTCTGGAACGACACCTCGACCATCGAGGAGACCGAAGAGCTCCTGTCGCGGCTCGGCGGGACCAAGGGATGGATCAAGAAGCTGGGCATCGCCCCGGCGGTCGGCTACACGGTCTCGAAGGTCCTCTGGCTCAAGCGCCACGAGCCGGCGAATTACGCGAAGCTCGCGGCCGTGCTCCTGCCCCACAATTACCTGAACTATCACCTGACCGGCCGTATCCACATGGAATACGGCGACGCTTCGGGGACCGGGCTGATGGACATCCGCAGGCGCCGCTGGAGCCCCCAGGCCGTCGGGGCCGTCGACCCCGGCCTGGCCGTCAAGCTGCCTCGCCTCAGCCACCCCGCCGAGCCGGCGGGCCCGATCAAGAAGAGCGTCGCGGCCCGCTTCGGCTTCGGCAAGGTCCTCGTTTCGGGCGGCGGCGGCGACAACATGATGGGCGCCATCGGCAGCGGCAACGTCAAGCCCGGCGTCTTTTCCTTGAGCCTGGGGACATCGGGCACGGTCTATTCCTATTCGGCGAAGCCCTTCGTCGATCCCCGGGGCGAGATCGCCCCCTTCTGCGACAGCACGGGCGGCTGGCTGCCGCTCCTCTGCACGATGAACGTCACCAACACGACCGAGCTCGTCAAGTCGCTCTTCAAACTCGACAACGTCCGCCTCGAGACCCTGGCCCGTTCGGCGCCGGCCGGGGCCGGCGGGCTTCTCTTCCTGCCGTTCGTCGACGGCGAGCGGGTCCCGGTGCTGCCCTTCGCGAGCGCCGTCCTCTTCGGGCTCGACCGCGGAAGCTTCGACAGGGCGTCCATCGCCCGGGCCGTCATGGAAGGCGCCATTCTCAATCTCGGCTACGGCGTGGCCAGGATGCGCAAGCTCGGACTCGAGCCGAACGAGATCCGGGCCACGGGCGGAGGCGCCAAGAGCCGGCTCTGGCTGCGGATCGCGGCCGACGTCCTGGGCGCGCCGGTCGTCACGCTCCAGGAACCGGAGGCGGCCGCTTTCGGGGCGGCCCTCCAGTCGATCTGGTGCTACTTGCGCGAAAAGGGTGAGAAAGCGGGCATCGCCGAGATCACGGAAGAGCGTATCGCTCTCGGCAAGCTGGCCGCCGAGCCCGACCCGGCCAACGCGGAGATCTACCGTGCGCTCCAGGACCGCTTCAATTCCCTTTGGAAACGGCTCATCCCCGAGTTCAAGGCCCGCCGTCTCTGATCCGGTTCCGGTATGTCCCTCTGTTGCCGAGTCCTGATCTTCGGGACTGTACGGCTGATCCAGGGAACTTTCTCCCCCATTCAGGTTGACAAACCCTGCCGGCGCCCGAGGCGTGCAACTCTAAGCGGGCCTTTTGCGTCATTAAAAGTAAGAGAGGTTCCATGCTCAAGAACTACCTCAAGATCGCCCTCCGGAACATCGCCCGCCACAAAGGATACGCCTTCATCAATATCCTCGGCCTGGCAGTCGGCATCGCGGCCAGCGTCCTGGTCATTCTCTATGTCGTCGACGAGCTCGGCTACGACCGGTTCCACGAAAACGCGGACCGCATCCACCGGATCACCGCCGACTGGTCGAACCAGGGCGACTCGAAGATCCATCAGCTGGGCACTCCCCATATCCTGGCCAAGACCATCCGCGACCATTATCCCCAGGTCGAGGCCCTGACCCAGATCACCGGACCTCTCGGGGACGTTGTCATCAGAAAGGGGGACTTGGCCTACAAGTCGACCGCGGTCTTCGCCGCGGACGCCTCGTTCTTCGAGGTCTTCACCTTTCCCCTGATCAAGGGGGACCCCCGAACGGCCCTCAGCGATCCCGACTCCGTGGTCATCTCCGAGTCCCTGGCCGCCAGGTGTTTCCGGGACGAGGACCCGGTCGGCAAGACGCTCGAAGGCCAGGTCGTCGGCCAGCGCCGCCTTCACAAGGTGACGGGAGTCGTGCGCGACGTCCCGGCCAACTCCCATTTCCGGTTCGAGATGCTCATTTCCCTCTCGACCCTCTATCCGACCCCGAGCACCAACTGGACGTCGAACAACTACATCACTTATCTTCTCTTGGCCCCGGGCGTGACCCAAGCGGCCATGGAAGACAAGCTGGTCGAGATCGACCGGGTCTACTTCGAAGGGGGGCGCGCCCATATCCCCTGGATCTGGACCCTCGAGCCGGTCACCCGGATCCACCTCCATTCCGATCTGGCCACCGGGGGCCAGCCGAACGGGAGCATCGCCTACGTCAGGCTTTTCACGCTCGTCGCCGTGCTCATCCTGGTCATCGCCGGCATCAACTTCGTCAATCTGGCCACGGCCCGCTCGGCCCGGAGGGCGCGTGAGGTCGGCATCCGCAAGGTCGTCGGGTCGCTGAGGAGCCAGCTCGTCGGCCAGTTCCTCGGCGAGTCCGTTCTCCTGAGCCTGGTCTCCCTGGTCATCGGGATCGGCATCATCCAGGCCGCCCTCCCCTTCTACCGGGGCCTGGCCGGACGGGACCTGTCCGTGCCCTACTTCGGAAGCCCGCTGGTCATTCCCGGGCTCATCGCCCTGGCCCTGACCGTGGGCTTTCTGGCCGGTCTCTATCCGGCCTTTCTTCTGTCCTCGTTCAAGCAGACCGAGGTTCTCAAGGGCTCCCGCTTCGGAGGCCGGAACCAGGCGGCCCTGGCCCTCCGCAACGGGCTGGTCGTCTTCCAGTTCACCATGTCCGTCCTGCTGATCATCGGCGCTCTGGTCATCGGGCGGCAGCTCGACTTCATCAAGAACCAGCGGCTCGGCTTCGACAAGGACCATGTCGTGGCCGTCCACAACGCCGACAATCTCGGCGAGGGCTTGGCGGTCTTCGGCGATCGGCTCAGGCAGCACGCCGACATTCTCGGCGTGACGGCCGTCCGGGCCCTGCCCGGCCAGGGGACCTCGAACTGGGGGATCGGTGTCGAGGGCGTCCAGACGGACCGGCCGCTCAACATGAACTTCTTCACCTGCGACCAGGACTTCGCCGAGGTCCTAGGTATCCGGATGACCGAGGGGCGGTTCCTGTCCCGCGAGCACCCCTCCGATGTCGACGCCGTGGTCATCAACGGCAAGGCGGCGGAGTATTTCGGGATCCCCGAGCCCGTCGGCAAGAAGGTCCGCGTCTGGTGGGCCAGGAAGGACCTGACCGTCATCGGGATCATCGACGACTTCCACTTCGAGTCCCTCCACCGGGACGTCCGGCCCATGGGCTACGTGCTGCCGGAGGCCGTCTCCTCGAACCGGCGGCCCTATCTCCTGGTCAGAACGCGGCCGGGCCGGACGGCGGCCGCGCTGGCCGCGATCGAGCGGACCTGGGCGTCGATGTCCGCCGGTCTGCCCTATGAGTTCAGCTTCCTCGACGAGCGGGTCGACGGCCTCTACCAGAACGACAACCGGGCCGGGAGGATCGTCACGGTGTTCTCGGTCCTGGCCATCTTCGTCTCCTGCCTGGGGCTTTTCGGGCTGGCCGCGTTCGTCGCCGAGCAGAGGACCAAGGAGATCGGCATCCGCAAGATCCTGGGGGCCCGGATGTCGACCATCCTCTGGCTGCTGACGGGGCCCTTCGTCAAGTGGGTCGCCGTGGCCAACCTGATCGCCTGGCCGTTGGGCTATTGGGTCATGAGCCGGTGGCTGCGGGATTTCGCCTTCCGGACGTCTCTCGGACCATCGGTCTTCCTGGCCGGCGGGCTGGCGGCCCTGGCCGTCTCTCTGCTGACGGTCAGCTTCCAGGTCATCCGCTCGGCCCGGGCCAATCCCGCCGACAGCCTCCGGTACGAGTAGCGCCGGGCCGGCCAGGCCCATTGACTCCCGACGTAAGGCCGGGCTAATATCTTCCGGGGAAGCGGAGCGGAGGACCGTTCCGAGGAACCACAGGATCGGAAAGGAGATGATCCAGATGAGTCGACGATCAGGTCCATGTCTGGCCTGCTTCCTGGTTATTTTGGCGGCCGTCGCTCTCCCTCTCCGGGGACAACAAGCGGCCCGAGGCGCTGTTTTCGAGGACCCTGAAAGTCTCGTTCGGGGACTCTATGCCGCCGTATCCTTTGATCCCGGGCCCGCTCCCGACTGGGAATTCGTCAAGACCTTTTTCCTGCCACAGGCCGTCATCGTCGTCCGCAAGACGCGCGAATCCATGGCCGTCATGAACGTCCAGGAGTTCGTGGACTGGTTCGCCGAGGACGTCGAGAAGCACAAAATGGAAGAGCGCGGCTTCGAGGAGACCGTCCAGAAGCTGAAAATAACATCTCTCGGCGACATCGCCCATGCGTTCGTCGTTTACAAAGCGCGCTTAAAGACCCCGGTCGATGCGCCCGGCCAGATCGGCCTCGACAGCTGGGAGCTCGTGAGGAAGGACGGGCGCTGGTGGATCGCCGCCGTGACCAACGATATCCCCACTCCGCAGCGGCCGCTGCCTGAAGAGTTGCGCTGATCGGATCCCAAGGCCCGGGACCAGAAGCCCGCCGGCGAGGCCGGGCCGGCCGGGCCCACGACTCACGTCCGGCCCATCTCCCGGGCGGCCTCGTACATGGCCACGACGTTCTCCGCCGGGGTGTTGGCCTGGACGTTGTGGCACGGGGCCAGGATATAGCCGCCGCCCGCTCCCAGGATGCGCAGGTTGTCCTCGACCTCGCGGCGGACGTCCTCGACCGTCCCGAAGGGCAGCGTGTGCTGGTTGTCCATCCCGCCGTGGAGGACGATCTTCGGTCCGAACTCCGCCTTGAGCCGCTCCCGCTCCATGCCCGGGCAGCGCCACTGGAGGGGATTGAGGATGTCGATGCCGAGCTCGATCATATCGGGGACGATCCGCCAGCAGCTGCCGTCGTTGTGGTGGAAGACATAGGCCCCGGCCGAGTGGACGAGGTCGATCATCCGCTTCATGCCGGGCAGGAGGAACTCGCGGATGTGGCGGACCGAGATCATCAGGTCGGTCTGCCCGCCCATGTCCTCGGCGATATAGCAGATGGTGACCTTGCCGGGGATGCGGTCGAAGATCCGGACCGTGTTCTCATAGGCCAGGCCGAAGAGCTTGTCCAAGCCGTAATGGACCATCTCCGGGTTCTCGATGAGATCGACGAAGGCCTGTTCCTGGCCGCGAAGCTCCTTGTAGATGAGGAACGGCTCCGACCCGCCGCCGCGGATAGGATAGTCCTCATGGCCGCGGACCTGCGCGGCGATATCGGAGTAGTCCCACCAGTCGGGGCTGGGCCAGGTATAGTTCCGCTCGATCTCGGCGACCGACCGGAAGCCCGCCAGCGGGAAATGAACGCACTCCCGGTAGGCGCCCGTCCCGTAGTCGACCTTGCGGAAGCGGCGGCCGAACTCGTCCGTCATCCGGGGGAGCCTGGGCCCGACATAGCGCGGCTTGACCCGGACCTCGTAGTCGACCCCGAGCTTGCGGAGCGCCTGGCGCCGGGTCCGGCATCCGAGATGGCGCATGAGCCGGCGGGTGGCTTCCTCGGTCCCCCAATAATCCATGGGGACGCGGTCGGGGCGGCGCCGCTCGAGGACGGCCAGCCAGCGTTCGAGCGAGGTCATCGGGCCGCGGCTCAATGCTTGTGGAGGTCCTTGTGCATGATCTTGCGGATCTCGTGGAGCCGGTCGTGGGCCGGCACGCTCGCCAGCTGTCTGTTCATGCCGTCATCGTTCTCGGCCTTCAGCATCCCCGCGACGTAGTCGATGACGCTCGGGGGAAAGATCCCGTCACGCTCGTAGAGGGCCCGCTTCTTGACCAGGACGCGGCCCGATTCGACGCAGCTCGCCGGCAGGTTCGGCAGACGCTTCAGAAGCTCCTTGTCGGCGAAGATATTGCCCTTGACGTAAAGGCGCTCGGCGAGCTCGAGAGGACCGTGGTCCTTATGGAGGGCCGGGTCGGCGGCGAAGGCCCAAATGGCGGCCATGGCGATCCCGGCCAGCGTCAGGTGGATGCTGGCGCTGCCGTCGGGGCTGCGGATCTCGACGGTCTGCCGGCCGCCCCGGGGATCGACGAATTCCTCGGTCTCCTGGGGATTGACCCGGCGGGCCAGGTTCCCGAGACCGTGCCAGCCGAGGGGCACGCGGATGAGGGCGCTGCGGTTGAGATCGCTCCAGCAGATGCGGGTCGGGGCCTCCTGGTTGGGGACCAGGCGGAGGTAGGCCGAGGGGACGGTGTTACCGAAGGCCGTCAGGGAATCGGCGTATTCGCAGAGGCCCCCGACAAGCTTTCGGGCGGCTTCCGTGAGCTTTCCGTCGGGGCCGGCCATGACGCTCCGCCCGTCCTGGGTCAGCTCGAGGTGGAAGTGGAGGCCGTTGCCGGCCACGCCTTCTTCGAGCTTGGGGGCGAAGGTGGCGATGGCGCCATGGCGGTAGGCGGTGTTGCGGATGATCCAGCGGCCGATGACCAGGTCGTCGGCCATCTGCTCGATGGGCTTGGGCAGATACTCGACCTCCATCTGCTCGGCCCTCCGTCCGTTGATCTCCTCGAGGTCGCTTTTCAGGTTTTCGACCAGCCCGACCTCGCTGTGGGCGTACTTGACGGCCCCCGTGACCCGGGTGATGTGGCGGAGCATCTCGTCGAGGATGGGGCCGCCCCGGATGAAGGGCGAAGAGCCGTGATAGCCCCGCTGCGGCTCGGCCGGGTACATCCGGGCCGAGGGCTCGAGGAGCAGGAAGAACTCCAGCTCGCCGAGGGCGTTCAGCTCGAGGCCGGTCGTCCGGCGGAACATGTCCGCGGCCCGGGCCAGGATGTTGTCGGGCGTGAAGGGCGCCAGGTCGCCGTCCCTGGTCAGGTAGCGGCAGACGAAGTCCAGGCTGCCCTCGTCGAAGGGATTGAGGAAGGCCGACCGGTATTGCGGGACGATGTAGAGGTCCGAGAGGGCCGCATCGACCATGCCCTTGAAGAGCGAGGAGCCGTCGGCCCGCTCTCCCTCGGCCAGGATGGCCTCGATCTGGGGCCTGGAGGCGATTGGGATCTTGAGCTCCTTGAGCTTGCCGTCGACGGCCGTGTAATGAAAGGTCAGGCGCTCGATCCGTTGGTCCAGGATGACCTTGAGGAGGTCGGCCCGGGTGAAATCGGCGGCCGGTTTGTCGATGATGCCCGACAGGGGGTTGGCCAGGGCATGGTGAGGAGTCTTGTTGGCCATGGCGCGCGCTCCTTTTTAGGGGGGTTCCTCGTGAGGAATATTCATTTTAAGGAAAACCCGAGATGGGGTCAAATATCAATAGAGCAGATAGGGGCGGCGGAGGGCGGCGAATCCGGCCAGCTCCGCCTCGAGGCCGCCGAGGATGGCCGCGACCGTCTCCCCTGCTTCGAGAGCCAAGCGCACCTTGTCGGTACCCATGACCTTGTCGAAGTAGTCCGGATGGAAGGCGAAATCGTCCGGGTACATGTCGCCGACGGCCTTGATGGCATGGAGGGCCGTCGCGAAGGGCCGGTAGGCCCCGCGGTCCGTGACATGGACCTGACAGCCTCCGCAGAGCTGCCCCTGGAACTTGGAGAACCAGGGCGTGAACCAAGCCTCGCGGAAGGCGACGCCCGGCAGGCCGAGCCCGTTCAGCCTCTCGGCCAGCTCGCGCCCGTCGATCCAAGGCGCCCCGAACAGCTCGAACGGCCGCGTCGTCCCCCGGCCTTCCGACAGGTTCGTGCCTTCGAAATAGACCTGGCCCGGATAGACCACGGCCGTGTCGAGGGTCGGCATGTTGGGCGACGGGATGACCCACGGCAGGCCCGTCCCGTCGAACCACATCGGCCTCTTCCAGCCTTCCATGGCGACGACCGTCAGCCGGGCCTTCGTTTCCAGGAACCTGTCGTTGAAGAGCAGGGCCAGCTCCCCCATGGTCATCCCGAACCGCTCCGGGATGGGGTAGAGACCGACGAACGAGCTGAAGGCGGGATATTCGAGGACGGGCCCCTCCATATCCACGCCGTTGATGGGATTGGGCCGGTCCAGGACGATGACGTCGAGGCCGCTCTCGGCGGCGGCCTGCATGGCGTAGGCCATCGTCGCGATATAGGTGTAGACGCGGGTCCCCACGTCCTGGACGTCGAAGACCAGGGCGTCGACGCTCTCGACCATGGCCTTCTCGGGCAGCTTGCCCGCGTTGTCGGTGTCGAACGACCGCATGTACTCGTCGATGTTCCTGAGCATGCCCGGCGGCGGTTTGAGGGACTGCCCGTAGAGGCTGAAGACCGGCAGCCCGTACTTGTCATCGACGTAGAAGGGCACGTATTCGCCGGCCTGGGCGTTGCCGCGGACACCGTGCTCGGGGCTGTAGAGCGCGACGAGATCGATCTCCGGATGGGCCGCGAAAAGGTCCGCCGTCGGCCTGAGCCGGCTGTCGACGCCGGTGGGATTGGTGATCAAGCCGACCCTCTTTCCCTGGACGAGCCCGACGTACCGCTCGAGGAAGACCTCGATCCCGGGCTTGACCCGGACCGCCTCCGGCCCGGAGGCCCCGACGCGTCCCTCATCACGGCACGCCCCGAGCCCGAAAAGGAGGCCGGCCGCGGTCAGGAGAACGAGCGTCCCGGCGCACGCTCCCCGAGGTGTCCCGGATCCGTTGGCTCTGAGGCTCACGTTCCACCGTCCTTTCAATGCCCGCTCCGGCGATGGTCAGGATATCAGGGGCCCCTCGACGGAGTCAACCGCCGCCCTCCCGGGGACCCTTCGACCGTTGCGCAAAACCGGAAAATCCGGTATAAAGGTCGCAGATGGCCAACAGTCGCGACGGCCGGTTCCGTGGGGGGGCCGCTGGAGCCCTCGCCCGGCTCTTTGTCTTCTTGTCCGTCCTGGCCCTCTTCGCGCCGGCCCTGCCGGCCTTCGAGGAGGTCCCGTACGTCTGGACCGGCGTCGAGCGGGTCGTCGCCGTCGGCGACGTCCACGGCGACTACGACCGCTTCGTCTTCATCCTGACCAGTCCCGAGGTCGCCGTCGTCGATGCGGACCTCCGATGGGCGGCCGGCCGGACCCACCTCGTCCAGCTCGGCGACGTCCTGGACCGGGGCCCCGACGCCCGCAAGATCTTCGACCTCATCATGCGGCTCGAAGGCGAGGCCGAGGCGGCCGGCGGCAAGGTCCACGCCCTCCTCGGCAATCACGAGGAGATGAACATCACCGGCATCGCCCTCGGCTACCCCGGATACGTCACGCCGGAACAGTTCGTCTCCTTCCTGCCCGACGACACGCGCAAGATCCGCGAAAAGGCCTACATCGCCTCCCTGCCGCGACAGCAGCGACGTCAAGCGCAGGCCGAAGGGCTCGACCTGGCGACCGACCAGGGTTTGCGGTCCTACTGGCAGCGCGTCATCCGCGACGACCCGGACGCCCGCAGGGCCTACGTCAGGAACTTCAACGAGACCTACGGGAAGTGGCTCGTCACCAAGAACACGGTCATCAGGATCGACGATGTGGTCTATGTCCACGGCGGGATCAACGAAGAGTTCTCGAAATGGCCGCTTCAGGAGATCAACTCGCTGATGCGCAAGGAGCTGGAGCTCATCCGCGGGATGGTCCTCTACCCCGACCGCTCGAACAAGCCGTTCAAGCCCAAGGTCGTCTATGCCGAGAACGGGCCGCTCTGGTTCCGCGGCCTGACGGCCGGTCAGAGCGAGGCTGCCGAGGCCGAGGTTGACCGCATCCTGGCCAACCTCGGGGCCCGGGCCATCGTCGTCGGGCACAGCTACTTCCAGAAGTTCGAGGGCGGGAGCCCCATCGTCACCATGGAGAACGTCAGCCATTTCGATGGCAAGGTATTCATGATCGACACCGGGATATCCGAGGTCTACGGCGGGGTCCCCGCGGCCCTGATCTACGAGAAGGGCGAGTTCATGCTCTGGGGCGAGACCGAGGAGACGGCCGCCCGCCGGTCCGCGCAGATCGTCACTCCCGAGAAACCCCAGTCCGCCGAAGCCCTCGAGAGATTCCTGAGGACCGCCACCCCGGAGGTCCATTCGTCGACCGCCTCCGGGCGGACGGAGCCCTGGCGGCTGAACCTCGAAAAGGACGGCGTCACCCGCCGGGCCATTTTCAAGTACATCGACCGGCGCAGGCCTCACCCCCTCCCCGACAGCTTCCATTACGAGCTGGCCGCCTACGCCCTGGCCCGGCACCTGGGGCTGTCGTTGGTCCCGCCGGTCATCGAACGGGAGATCGAGGGCGTCCGAGGCTCCCTGCAGGCTTTCGTCGAGAACGCCGTGACGGAGGCCGAGATGAAGCAGCGGGGATTCGTCCCCGGTGACCCGGCGGCCTTCGAGCGCGACCGGGAGGACCTGCGGGTCTTCGAGATGCTCGTCCACGAGGAATGCGACAACGAGCGGGACGTCTATATCGGCCGCGAGGACCAGGCCCTCCACCGGGTCGACTTCTCCCAAGCCTTCGCCCCCCTCAAGAGCCTGCCTCCGAGCTGCGCCCTCCGGGCGTGTTCACAGGAGCTGCTCCGCAAGCTCAAGCAATGGGACGAGAAAGCGGTCACCCGCCTTCTCTCCCCGTACCTCAACAGGGAGGAGATCGAGGCCCTTCACGCCCGCCGCGATCTCATCGTCCGGACCATCGAGAAGCTCTCGCTTCCGCATGGGGAGGACCGCTCTCCGAGCTGATCGCCCGACCCCGGGAGGGATGCCATGGCCAATCCGTTCACCCCGTCGGCCCCGGACCCGGGGACGCGGCCCCCAGGTCTCGGATACCGGTTCCTGGGGCTGTTCGCCGACATCCGCCGGGGCGAGGCGGCCAAGGCCCTCCTGCTCGGGAGCAATATCTTCCTCATCCTGATGGCCTACTACATCATCAAGCCCATCCGGGATGCCCTCATCGTCACCGCCCGGACGCCCGAGTTCAAGAGCTACATGGGGGCCGCCCAGGCCATCCTGCTCATCTTCGTCATCAAGGCCTTCAGCCGCCTCTCCTCGAGGGTCGCCCGCCATGTCCTCATCACCTGGGTCACGCTGTTCTTCGTCTCGAACCTCGTGCTCTTCAACGTCATTCTGTCCGCCAGCGGGGGCAGCCGGGAGGCCCTGGCGCCCATCGGCATCATCTTCTATATTTGGATCGGCATCTTCAACCTCATGGTCGTCGCCCAGTTCTGGGGGTTCGCCAACGACCTCTACATCGAGGACGTCGGCAAGCGGGTCTTCCCCCTGGTCTGGCTGGGGGGGACCCTGGGGGCCCCCGTGGGCTCGAAGATCAACTCCTGGCTCTCCGGACCGCTCGGGCTCTACAACCTGATGTCGGTCGCCGCAGGTCTCCTCGTCATCTGCATCATCCTGGCCGTTGTCATCCACAAGCGGGAGGTCCACCGGTCGGCCGCCGCCGGGGGCCTCCCCCCGAGCGACATCGCCCAACACCGCAAGGTCCACGAACAGCCTCTCGAGAGGGGCGGCGGCTTCCGCCTCGTCTTCAGGAGCCGCTATCTCCTGTTCGTCGCCCTGGTCATCGGCCTGTACAATTTCATCAACGCCAACGGCGAGTACATGATCACCCGGGTCATCTCCAACCTGGCCGACAAGGCCCTCGCTACGGACGCCGCCCTGACGGCGAGCAAGGAGCAGATCGTCAATAACTTCTTCGCCGACTACCAGTTCCTGACCGGCGTCCTGACCATCGTCATCCAGCTGTTCCTGGTCTCCCGGATCTTCAAGTGGGTCGGCATCCGGGGGGCCCTTCTCGTCCTGCCCGTCATCGCCCTGCTCGGCTACAGCCTGATCACCTTCGGGGCCACCCTGGCCCTTCTCAAGTGGGTCAAGTCGGTCGAGAACGGCACGGACTATTCGCTGATGAACACGACCAAGGGCGCCCTCTTCCTGGTCACGTCCCGCCAGGAGAAATACAAGGCCAAGGCGGCCATCGACACGTTCTTCGTGCGCGGCGGCGACACGCTGTCGGCCCTGGCCATCTTTCTCGGCACGACCTATCTCGCCGCCCGGGTCGAAAGCTACGCCGTGCTGAACGTCGTCATGGGGGTCCTCTGGATCGCCCTGACCATCGTCGTCATCCGCGAGTACCGAAGACGGCAGGCCGCTCCGGTGCCGGCCGACTCCGGAGAGACCGCGCAGACTTGATTTTTCCCGCGGGAACGTCCTATGATGGGAGAAAGGATCCTCAGGGGAAAGCCGATGATACGATACGCTGGTCGGACCCTCCTTCTGGTCGTCCTGGCCGCTTCCTGCGCCGCCCTGTTCGCCCAGTTCCGCCCGGAAGAGATCGCCCAAAGGGAGGTCCTCGAGGAGTTCCTCCGGACGGCCGAGATCGTCCGCTACGAGGAGCTCGGCCAGGGAGTGACCAAGCCGTTCAAGCTGTTCCTCCGGAAAGGCGATCGGGAGTCGGCGGCCGTCTGGAAGAACCCGCGCGGCATCCAATACGGCTTTCTCGAGGGCTGGCAATTCGAGATCGCCGCCTACCGGCTCGACAAGCTCATCGGCCTGAACATGGTCCCGCCCGCCGTGGAACGGAGGTTCCAGAACCGCGTCGGGGCCCTCGTCCTTTGGGCCGAGAACGAGAACAGCCTTGATGATCTCTTCGAGAAGCGCATCCGCATCCCGGACGAGGTCGCCGATCACACCCAGAAGATGAGCTGGCTGACCCGGGCGTGGGACAGCCTGATCGCCAACGAGGACCGCAACCAGCAGAACATCCTCTATACCAAGGATTGGCGCGTCATCCTCATCGACCATTCCCGGGCCTTCCGGGCGACGGGCCGGTTCACGAAGCAGCTGATGTTCGGCAGGCGGGGCCTCAAGATGTCCATGCGCGGGACCCCGTTCCTCTTCAAGCGCCTGCCCCGGTGGTTCGTGGACCGCATCACGGGCCTGACGTTCGAGTCCGTCAAGGGCGCCGTGGGCGGGTCGCTCACCAACCGGGAGGTCCGGGCCATCCTCGCGCGGAGGGACCTTCTGCTCGAGGAGATCGGCGAGATGATCCGGGAACAGGGCGAGGACGCCGTCCTGTACTGAGGGCCTGCCGGTACCGCGCCGGCCGGCCCAGCGACGTATGCGCAAGGGAGGGTGCCATGAAAAGAGCACCGGTCGTCATCCTGTCCGCGGCGGTCATCGTCGGAGCGCTGGCCGCGACGTCCCTCATCCGGGCCGCCTGCGCCGGCACCGGACCGCGGTCATCGCCCCCGGGAGGCCTTACCCCCCAGTTCACGGCCGAGGAGCTGGCCGAGTGGGGGAAGTGGGAGGAGTTCCTGGCGACAGCGGAGGTCGTCGAGAGCGAACAGCTGCGAAGCTCGGTGGCCGTGACGAGCCCCTGGATCCTGACCCTCCGTCAGGGCGACGTGACCCACCGGGCCATCTGGAAGAACGCCCAGGGCCGCATGGGCGGATATTGGGAGGGATGGACCTACGAGATCGCCGCCTACCGGCTCGACCGTCTCCTCGGGCTCGGCATGGTCCCGCCCACGGTCGAACGCCGGTTCCGGGAGGAACGGGGATCCTGCCAGCTGTGGATCGAGGAGACCATCACCCTCCGCGAGCGGGAGAAGAAGAAGCTCAAGCTGCCCAATTACAAGGTCGGCTTCTGGAACCGGGCCCTCTACCTGCAGCGGTTCTGGGACAACCTCATCGCCAACGAGGACCGTCACCAGAACCAGATCCTGATCACCTCGGACTGGCGGATGATCCTCATCGACCACTCCCGCTCGTTCCGGACCTCCGCAAAATTCACCAAGAACCTCATCTACTCCGAGAGGTCCCGCGAGGGCCCCAAGCTTATGAGCGAGCTGCCGCGGGCACTCGTGGAGCGCATCAAGACCCTCGATTTCGACAGCATCAAGGGGGCCGTCGGGGACTACCTGACGGACGACGAGATCCGGGCCGTCCTCATCCGGCGGGACCTCATCCTCCAGGACATCGACAAGCTCATCCGGATCAAGGGCGAGGCCAACGTCCTCTATTGAGCCGGCGCCTCCCGGCCGGGGAGCTTCTTGAAGATGGTCAGGACGTTCTGGCCGTCCTCCCTCCGATAGGTATAGCCGTCCATCAGCGTCTTGAAGAGATACACCCCGTAGCCGCCCCGTCGCCCCCGGCGGAGCCTCGCCAGGAGGTCGGGATCGGGCCGGCTGGCCGGATCGAAGGGGACGCCCCGGTCGCGGATCTCGATGCAGACGCTCCCGCCGCAGCGCCAGAGCCTGACGGAGAGCTCGCCGGACCGTCCGGCGGGATAGGCGTACATGGCGATGTTGACGCAGACCTCATGGAGGGACAGCTCCATGGGCAGGATGCCGTCCTCGGCGACGCTCAGGCCGTCGAGGTACTCGCGGAGGAAAGCGCGGACGCGGTCGACCTCTTCGAGGACGGCCGGGACCGTCAGCTCCTTCACGTCCCCTTGGCCCACCGGATGATCCCTTCCGCGGCCGTCATGCCGTCCTCTTGACCACGACGAGGGTCATGTCGTCGCCGGCCTCGGAACAGCCCGTGAAGCTGAAGACGGCCTCGTAGGATTTCTCCATCATCTCGTTCGCCGGCAGCCCGGACGAGGTCCGGAGGACGTCGGCGAGCCTTTCTTCCCCGAACTCCTCCTTTTCGCTGTCGCGGCCCTCGACGATCCCGTCCGTGTAGAGGCAGAGGACGTCGCCCGGCTCGAGCCGCACCTGCTTTTCTTCGTAGACCTGGGCGGGGAACATCCCCAGGCAGAGGCCCGTGCTCTCGAGCCTCCGGGCATGCCCGCGGCCGTCCAAGTGGAGAGGGGGATTATGACCGGCGTTCACATAGGTCAGCTCGTGCTTGGCCCGGTCCAGGACGGCCAGGAAAAAGGAGATGAAGATGTGGGTGTCCGAGCTGTCGTGGACGAAATCGTTGAGCTTGGACGTGAGCTCGCTGAGGTCTTGGGAGGCCGGGAGCTTCTCGCTCAGGGCCCCCCTGAGAGAGGCCATCATCATGGCCGCGCTGATGCCCGTCCCCGAGACGTCGGCGACGACGATGCCCAGGCGGTCGGCGTCGATCGGAAGGTAATCGTAGTAGTCCCCGCCGACGTGATAGCAGGCCCGCATGCTGCCGCTGATCCCGTACGGCTCGAACGACGGGGTCGCCTTGGGCAGGAAGTTCTTCTGGATCTCGACGGCCAGGGAGAGCTCCCGCTCGTACTGGGCCATTCTCTGGGCGTCCTCGAAGAGACGGGCGTTCTCGATCTTGACCGCGGCCAGGTTGGCCAGCAGGGTCAAGAGCCTCAGGTCCTCCTGGGTGAACTGCTCGACCAGGGAGGCCCGGTCGGCGTAGATGAGGCCGATGATGTCCATGTTGTTCCACAGGGGGATGCACATGGCCGAGTGGATCTGGGCCTGGATGACGCTGGCCTGCCCGCCGAACCTCTCGTCGGCCAGGATGTCGGAGATGAGGATGGCCGAGTTCTGCTCCACGGCCGTGCGGACGATGGTCTCGCTGACGGCGATGTTCTGGGTCCTCAGGGCCCCGCTCTGGACGCGCACGACCTTGGGAACGAGCTGGCCGTTGTCGAGGTCCTTGAGCATCAGGACGCCGCGGTCCATGGGCAGGTACTGGATGAGGACGTCCATGATGTGATTGAGGAGCTTGTCGAGGGGCATGTGATAAATGAGGGCCTGGCTGACCTCGTTCAGGACGGCGATCATCTTCTGGTCCTGCTGGAGACGCTCCAGGTCGAGCCCTCCGCCGGGTGTCTTGAAGCTCTCGACGGTCGGCGGCTTCTTGAGGATGTCCTTGACCTGGATGATGGTGTTCGATCCGTGGGCCGAGGTCGCGTCCCGGACGATCTCGAAGCTGCTCTGGAACTCGCGGTCGAAGATCATCTTGGTCGAGCCGATGAGGATCTCGTCGCCGCGCGCCAGCACGGTCTCCCCCGCGACCCGCCGTCCGTTGACGAAGGTGCCGTTCTTGCTGCCGTGGTCGACGAGAACGAAGCCCTTCTCGGTCTGGGAGATGGAGGCGTGGCATCCGGAGCTGAAATGGTCCGCAAGCACGATGTCGTTGGTCGCCGCCCGGCCGATGCTGATCTTCTTGGCCCCGAGCGGCAGGGAGAACGGGTCCCCCGATTTCGGATAGATAAAGAGCTCGGGCATGCGCGCCACTCCCCTCGTCATTGTATTCCACGGTCGAGGAACATTTCAACCTCGCCCGCCGGCCAGCCGGGCCAGGGACCGGAGCTCCTTCCTCAGCCGGACGGCCCTGTCGGCGGCGGGCAGGTCTTCGATGAGCGGGAAGAGGGCCGCCTTGAGGTCGCGGTCGAGGATGTTGTCGAGAAGCTCCAAGGAATAATCGACCGACTTGCGCGTCCCTTGGAGGATGTTCTGATAGGCCTTGACGATGTCGTCGGCCGGGTGGATGAGGGTCAGGAGGTCAAAGATCCGCTTGATCTTGAGGTCCAGCGCGGCCCCGGCCCCGGAGCCGGCTTGCCCGACGGCCGGGAAGACCTCGTCGAGGAAGATCTCGTATCCCCGCTTGATCAAGTACAGGACCTCCGGCTTGACCTTCCGGGCCTTGAAGATGGGGGCCTCGGGCCGGCCGGCCCGGACCTTATAGAGGGCGTCGACGATCTCCGGCTCGAGCTCCTCTTCGCGGCGGGCGAGAGCGCCCAAGAGGATGTCGACGCTTTTCGGGGTCGCGTACCGGGCCAGGACCTCGGGGACGGCCCTGCGGACGTCCATCGAGGCGCTCCGGTCGAGGAGGATGTCCTTCAAGACGGGTTCACCCGCGGCCGGCCCATAGGCGGTGAGGGCGGCCTGGGCTTCCTGCCGGGTCAGAGGGCTGTCCAGAAGGCGCAGGATGAGGGGCAGATGCTCGGGCCGTCTGTGCCCGGCCGCGCCGGCGAGGGCATAGGTCGCGACCTCGGGGGACGGGTCCTGGAGGAGGGCCTTGAGGGTCCCCATGACCTCAGGCGTCGGCTCCATCATCCCCAGCAGCTTGGCCGCTTCCATGCGCTCGATCTCGGAGCCCGAAGCGGCCATCGCCGGGAGACGCATGCCCATGACGGCCTTGTAATCGTCCGAGGCGAAGACCTTGCGGACCTCGGCCTCGAAGTCCTTGTCGGCGATGGCCTCCTCGAAGCCTTGGAAGAATACCTCCCCGCCGACGTCGAACAGGCAATCCATGGACCGAGCCCGGAGCTCGTCGCGCTTGAAGCCGAGCAGCTCTTTGAGCTCGGGGCTCAGGCTGTCCTTCCGGAGCAGGTCGAAGATGTTCATGATATAGAGGGTCGTGCTCCTCTCCCGGCTTTGCAAGGTCTCGAAGACCTGACGGGTCCTGTCGACGTCGATGCTCTCCTCGATGACCTTGTCGCCATCCCGCCACTTGCGGGACAGGTCCCTCTTGAGAACGCTCGGATACAGCCCGTAGACGACCCCGATGAGGGCGATCCAGAGAACGAGGAAGCCGATGACCAGGAACCCGACCTCCCGGACCTGGGTCACAGCCGGCTTGTACGCGAAATGGGAGACGTGGTAGAGCAGGAGGAAGAGGCCGGCGCCCAGGCCGACGGCGAACTTGTTGACGAACATGTCGATGAACATCTTGCCTTTGTACTTGATGTCCTCGGCGACGGGGATGTAGAGGAGCTCCCGGACCGACTGGCTGACGGTGTTGTCGAAGACCTTGTCGCCCCCCCGGACGGCGATGGCCCAGGCCATCAACAGGCCCGCCGGCAGGGCGAAGACGGACAGCGAGACGAGAAGCAGGAAAACGGGAGCGGACAGGAGGGCCAGGCGGATCCCGAAGTTCTTGAGGATCCGTTGAGTGGCCGCCATGTGCAAAACGGCCGAGAGGACCAGGATGCCGGTGAAGAAGGTTCCCAGGAACGCCGTCCGGGCCGCGTCGGACTCGTACAGGCTCTTGACCACGGCCATGAACTGGTAGTTGACGAGCGAGCCGGCGACCATGGACGACGCCAAAAGGCCGGCCAGGAGCAGGAGATATCTGTTCCTGCGGACCGCGGCGAAGCTCTCCAGATAGCCGACCCGGGCCCTGGCCGTCGCCGCCCCTTGCTCGGACTCTCCGCGGAGCTTCTTCTGTTCGCCGTACACGAGATGGACGGCCGCCAGGGCCGCCACGAGGATCCCCGGGCAGACGAGCAGGAGGTTCTCGGGCCCGATGACGCGGACGAGCAGAGAGGTCATCAGGGAGCCGGCGATGCCGCCGAGCAGGCCGCCCGAGACGAACAGTCCGACCATCCGCTTAGCCTGGTAGGGATCGAGGGTGTCGTTGACGGCGATCCAGAACTGGGTGACGGACATGGCGATGAAGACGCTGGAGAAGAAGCAGAAGACCAGGACCGGGACCGGCCAGATGTTGCGGACGATGACCTGGAAAGGGATGACCCCGATGATGGCCGAATGGTGGATGACGGGCGTGCGGGCCAGCAGCTGCTGGCTGGTGTCGAAGATGTACCAGAAGACGAGCAGGCTGGCCACGAAGAAGAGAATGGTCCCCGTCATGTAGGCCCGGCGGGGCAGGCGGTTGAGGAGCCGGGTGTTGAGGGCCACGACGAAGCCGATGAGCAGGGCCGTGGCCAGGTCCGCGTAGGGCCACCAGGCGGGGGTGACGCCGATGAGGAAGTTCTCCTTGACCGGCTTGATGATGTAGAAGGAGAACGTCGTCAGGAAGAACAGGCCGAAGAGGTAGACGGCCGCCCGGGTCTCGGCGGCCCGGACATCGGCGAACCTGTTGAGAAAGCCGTTGAGACGGCCGTCAGGCATGGACTTCCCCCGTCAACCCCGGTCCGGTCAAGCCGATTCGAGGCTCCGCAGGGCGCAGTCCTCGTCATCGTAGATCTCGAGGACCTTGGTCAGCATGGTGATCTGGAAGATGAGAAGGAGCTTCTTGGAGATGTTGAACAGCTTGAACTTCCCGCCCAGGTTCTGCGTCGAGATGTAGCTGGCCAGGATCTCCCCCACCCCGAAACTGTCGATGAACTCGACCTTCTCCAGGTTGAGCAGGATGTGGCGCTTGCCGCGGTCGAGGTGGGACTTGACCTGGTGATGAAGGGTCGTGCCCATGTTTTCGGAACGCCGGATCTCGCCCGAGATATCGAGGATGACGGCCCCGTCGGTGTCGCGTGTCGTAATGGTCATTCTGTCCCGCCTTCGGTATCCTGTTTATCAGAAGACCCGGGCAAAGTCAACCGGACCCGGCGTTTTCGTTTTTGGTAGAATGGGGGGCGAAAGGAGCCGCCCATGCCGCTCATCGAGATCCATCTGCTCGAAGGCCGGACCGACGAGCAGAAGAAAGAACTGCTCGCGGCCGTCACGGCCGCCGTCCACGGTTCGATCGGCGCCCCCCTCGAGACCATCCGCGTCTGGGTCCAGGAGATGTCCCCTCGCTCGTTCATGGCCGCCGGGGTCCTGGCCGCCGACAAGAAGACGTGACCGCCGGGGCTCCGGCGCCCGATGGCTCCGCGGGGGCTGGAGGCGGAGGACATGATCCGGCCGAGCCCCATCGCGGGGCGCGGCTTTGCTTATCCATCCACTTCTGCTAGAATCATGCCCGTTTAGAAAGTCCCTGAGAGGCACAACGGCGGTAAGAGCGGCATGAAGGCGACGATCACGGGAGCCAGCGGCTACATCGGGGGCCACCTCGTCAGGGCCCTGGTCCGCCGGGGCGACGAGGTGACCTGCCTGGTGCGCCCGACAAGCCGGACCTCCCCTCTCGAGTCCCAGCCGGTGGCTCTGGTCACCGGCGACCTCCGCGATCCGGCGTCCCTCCCCGCGGCCGTCCGGGGCGCGGACGTCGTCTTCCACCTGGCCGCGCTCATCAGCGCCGCGGACGGGACGGCTTTCGAGTCGGCCAACGTCGGCGGGACGCGGAACCTCGTCGAGGCCTGCCTCGAGGCCGCTCCCGGGCTGCGGAGATTCGTGTTCGTATCGAGCATCGCCGCCGCCGGGCCGAGCCCGGACGGCCGGGTCCTCGACGAGGACGACGAGCCCCGGCCGGTCTCCGACTACGGGCGCAGCAAGCTGGCCGGAGAACGGCTCGTCCGGGACGCGGGCGACCGCCTGCCGGCGACCATCATCCGGCCCCCGAACGTGCTCGGGCCCGGCCAGCCCGAGCTCGAGGCGGCCGCCGGGCTGATGCGTTGGCGGCTCGCGCCCTCGCTGGGCGACGGCGGTGCCCGGACCAGCCTGATCGACGTCGAGGACCTCGTCCGGGCGTTGATCCTGGCCGCGGAGCATCCGCGGACCGTGGGACGGACGTATTTCGTGACCGACGGCCGGCGCTATTCCTGGCGGGAGGTGACCAGGACCGTCCGCGAGGAGATCGGACTGCGAGGACCCGTCCTGCCTGTTGCCTATCCCGTCCAGCTCGCGGCGGCTTGGCTCTCGGAAACGGCCGCCCGGCTGGGAGGACGCCCGCCCCGTCTGACCAGGGAGATCGTCCGGGCCGGTCACCGGCACGCCTGGCTCTACGACGGATCGAGATTCGAGAGGGAGCTCGGCTTCCGGCCGGAGAAGACCATGCGGGATTCCGTGCGTCAAGCCGTCGGAACCGTCGCCCGGCGCGGCCGGAGGCGGACGGGAAAGGACGGTCGGGCATGAGCGCCGTCGGCCCCAAGCGGCTGGCCGGCCTGCCGTTCTGGCCGGCCGACGCCGTCGTTCTCGGCGGAAGCGCTTTTCTCCTCGGCCTGGCCCTCGTCTTCCATGGCCGACTCGAGGCCCCCGGGGCGGTCATCGGCCGGCATTCTCTCTTTCTGGCCCTCTATCTGGCCGCTGTCTTCGTCCTCCGCCGGCCGCGGCCCAAGGGGCTGCGGTTCGTCCTCCGCACGGCGTCCGTCCAGGCGATGATCCTCCAGATCTATCTCACCAGCCGCGATCTTCAGCTCCTGTTCTTCGCCTGGAACGACGACACCGTCCTCCGCTGGGAGAGCGCCCTGTTCGATGTCCAGCCGCTCGTCTGGATCCAACGACTCTACTCCCCTCTCATGACGGACTGGATGTTCTTCGTCTACGTCGCCTACGTCGTCATCTATCCGGTCCTTGCCGCCGTCATCTTTTTCCGGCGCGGCGAAGCGGCCAACGAGGACTATCTTTTCCGGCTGAGCCTGATCAACTTTCTGTGCGGCCTGGGCTTCATCCTGTTCCCCGTCATGGGCCCCCTCCATTGGGACAAGGTCCGTGACCTTCTGACGGAACCGTTGCCCGTCCGCGGCTTCGGGCACGCCGCCGAGTACATCCGGACGCATTTCCACGCTCCGGGAGGCACCATCCCGAGCCCCCATTGCGCCGCGGCCACCGTCATGTGGCTGACCTCGTGGAAATACACCCGGCCGCTCTTCTGGGTCCTGGCGCCGGTCATCCTGTCCGTCTATGTCTCCACGGTGTACGGCCGGTTCCACTATTTTTCCGACATGGCCATCGGCATCGCCGTGGCCGGGCCGGCCCTGCTGCTGGCATCGGCCGCCTGGAAAGCTTGGGGCGGGGCCGCCCGGACGCCCGGGGAGGCCCGGTGAACGGCATTCTGATCACCGGCGCCAACGGGTTCATCGGCTCGAACCTGTGCCGTTATTTCGGCGAGCGGGGCCGGCGCGTCACCGGGCTCGTTCGCCCCTCGTCCGACCTCCGGTTCCTCGAGGGCCTCGACATCCGCATCATACGGGGCGACCTCCGCGAACCGGGGGGGATCAACTTACCGGACGACACGTCCTTCGTCGTCCACACGGCCGCCCTGGTCTCCGACATGGCCTGCGACGAGGACTGCGGCCCGAACATCCACGACGCGACCGTCAATCTCGTCGGCCGGCTCAAGGCCTTGGACCGGCCCGTCCGGCGCTTCGTCCACATCTCTTCGGCGCTGACCCTGGGCTACAACAGCCTCGACATCTCCGAGGAGCGCCCGGGGGAATCGGCCGAGTTCCTGCCCTACGTCCGTCACAAAATCCGCTCGGAGCGCGCCCTGCGTGCCGAGCACGCCGCGGGCCGACTGCCCCTTGTCATCCTCAGGCCGGGCGACGTCTTCGGACCCAGCGACCGCATCACGAGCGCCAAGCTCCTTCAGGGGTGCGAACGGGGCGCCCCGCTCATCGTCGGCCACGGCCGGTGGCGCTTCGGCTACTGTCACGTCGGGAACCTGTGCCGGGCCGTCGAGCTGGCCTTGACCAGGGACGGGATCGAGGGCCGGGCCTACACGGTGACGAACAGGGTCCTGCCGACCTGGCGGGATTTTTTCGGGGCCCTTCAGGGCGGCCTCGGCCGAAGGCAGCGGATCTACGTCCCCGTCTGGTTCGCCTTCGCCGTCGCCGGCGCCTCGCAGCTGGCCTACCGCCTGCGGCCCGGCATGGAGCGGAAGCTCAACTATTACCGGATCAAGAGGATCACGACCGAGACGACCTACGATATCTCGAGGACCATCGCCGAGCTGGGCTACGATCCCGACGACGATTTCGAGCGCCAGTTCGCCGGGATCGTCGGCTGGTACCTCAAGGAGAAAGAGCGTGGGCGCCTGGCTTGAGGAGGCCTTCGGCCCGGATCCGGCCTTGGCCCTGAGCTATCTTTGGCTGGCGGCCGCCCTGGCGCTGCTCGCGACCGTCCTCCATTTCCGGCGGCAGGCCGGGTCCCCGTCCGAGTCGGCGGCCGTCCGGCGATATTTCGCCTCCTTTTTCGGGCTCGGGCTGGTTGTCCCCTGTCTGATCGCGCTTCTGGTCTCTTCTGACGCTCCAGCCGTGCTGGCCTCCTGGGGGTGGACCTTCGGACGTCACGGGTTGGGGCTGGCGATGCTGGCCGCGGCCGTCCCCCTGGCCGTCCTGGCGAGCGCCGTCGGTTCCCGCGATCCGGGAATGGTCAGGATGTACCCGCTGGCCAAGGGCGCCTGCGGCTCGCGCCGGGAATTCCTCCTTTACGAAGCGTCCTACGTCGTTCTCTATTACCTACCCTGGGAATTCGTCTTTCGCGGCCTGCTCTTCCTGCCGCTCGTCCCCTCCATAGGATTCATCCCGGCCCTGGCCCTCCAGACCATGATCTCGACCCTCCTCCACATCGGCCATCCGGACTGCGAGATCTTCGCCGCGGCCGGCGCGGGGTTGATGTTCGGCGTCCTCGCATGGCTGACGGGATCCTTCGTCTACGGCTTCGTCATCCACGCGGCGGCCGGCATCGCCACGGACACGTTCCTCTGCCGGAGGAGGCGGAAAGAGCGGCCGTGAAGGTCCTCGTCACCGGGGCCACAGGATTCGCCGGCTCCGTCCTGGTGCCGCGGCTCGTCGAGCGATACGGCGTCGGGAACATCGCCGCCCTGGTCCTTCCCCGCGACCCCCTTCCGGTGACCTGGAGAGGATCGGGCGTTGCCGTCTTCGAAGGGGACGTCCGCGACCGGGCCCCCGTGCGGCGGGCCGTGGAGGGCCGCACCCATGTCGTCCATCTGGCCGGGCTCATCTCCTACTGGAAGGCCGATGCGGACCGCCTGGAGGAGGTCAACGTCGGCGGGACCCGGACGGTCGTCGAGGCCTGCCTGGCCGCCGACGTCCGGCGCCTCATCCACGTTTCTTCGGTGGGCGCGATCGGCTTCGACAGGTCGGGCCGGCCGGCCGACGAGAGCACGTCCTTCAACTGGCCGCCGGGCATCCTCTACATGACCTCCAAGCGGCGCGGCCAGGACGTCGTCGAGCGGGCCGCCCGGGAGCGAGGCCTGCCGGCCGTCATCCTCAATCCCGCGTCCATCATGGGCCCGGGCGACCTCGATCCGGGCACGCCCCACAACGAGCTGTACCGGCGCATATCGCGCGGGCTCCTTTTCGGATCTTTCGCCGGGGGACTGGCCGTGGTCGACGTCCGCGACCTGGTCGAGGTCATCCTCAAGGCCCTCGAAGGGCGGGGCCGCGACGGCGAGAGCTATCTCGTGGTCGGGGCCAACCTGCGATACGCCGAGGTCGTCCGGCTCATCGGCCGAAGCTGCGGCCGCCGGACCTTCCCCTTTCCCGTCCCCGCCCCGCTGCTCACCGCCGTCGGGCGGGTCCTCGAAGGGATCAGCCGGGTGAGCGGGCGCCGGCCCCTGCTGACGGCCGCCTACGGGCGCCTGAGCGGCTGGACGGCCTATTACGACAACGCCAAGGGCCGGGCGGCTTTCGGTCACGCCTACATCCCGCTCGAGAGGACGGTGCGCGAAGGCTGGGAATTCCACCGGTCGGCCTTTCCGCGGAACCTCTGAAACGCCCTCTTGACCCCCTTTCCGCCCACGGGCTATACTTCGGTCGGCAACGAAGAGGACCCATGACGACGACCACGGGCGGCGCGGCCATCCAAGCCGAAGGGCTCCGCAAGTCCTACGGCCGCCTCGAGGCCGTCAACGGGATCGGGTTCGAGGTCGGTCGAGGGGAGATCTTCGGCCTGGTCGGCCCGAACGGAGCGGGCAAGACGACGACCATCGAGTGTCTCGAAGGCCTGCGCGGCGCCGACGGCGGGACGATGCGTGTCCTCGGGCTCGATCCCCGCCGCGAGGGCTACGAGCTGAGGGAGCGCATCGGGGTCCAGCTCCAGCAGAGCGCCCTGCCGGACGACATGAAGGTCTGGGAGGCCATGGACCTCTTTTCCTCCTACTACCGCAACCCCGTCGCCTGGCAGCCCATCCTCGAGCGCCTGGCGATCGCCGACAAGAAACAGACACGCTTCGCCGGGCTCTCCGGGGGCCAGAAGCAAAGGCTGTTCATCGCCCTGGCCCTGGTCAACGATCCCGAGCTCGTCTTCCTCGACGAGCTGACGACCGGCCTCGACCCTCACGCCCGGCGGTCCATGTGGGACCTCGTCCGGGGCATCCGGGAGAGAGGCAAGACCGTCTTCCTGACGACCCACTTCATGGAGGAGGCCGAGCAGCTCTGCGACCGGGTCCTGGTCATGGACCGCGGCCGGATCATCGCCCTCGACTCGCCCGCCAACCTCATCCGTTCGCTGCGGGCGGGGACCGATATCCTGTTCACCGCCGACCGGGCCTTCGATCCCTCCCCGCTACGGTCTCTTTCGGGCGTGACCCGGGTCGAGAAGAACGGCGAGCGCTTCTCCGTCTCGGGGACCGGCGACCGGCTGGTCTGCATCGTCGTCAACGCGCTGGACGAGGCCGGCGTCCTCTTCCGCGACCTGCGCACCGTGCAGCCCGACCTCGAGGACGTCTTTCTGGCCTTGACCGCGAGGTCGGAAGGCGATGGGGAGGACCGTTGAGGGGCTTCTGGAAACTGGCCTGGGTCGAGATCAAGATCTACCTCCGCCAGCCGCAGGCGGCGTTTTTCACCATCTTCTTCCCTCTCATCCTCCTGTTCATCTTCGGCAGCATCTACGGCAACGATCCGAACCCCCTGTTCGGCGGCCGGGGAATGGTCGACGTCAGCACGCCGGCCTACCTGGCCATGATCATCGGCTCGACCGGGCTTCTGACCATCGCCATCGCCGTCAGCAGCGACCGGGAAAAGGGCGTCCTGAGAAGGTACCGGGCCACGCCGCTGAGGCCGGCGGCCGTGCTCGCTTCCCAGATCGTCGTCCATTTCCTGATGACCCTCCTCGGCGGGATCCTGCTCATCGCCGCCGCCCGCCTCGTCTACGGGCTGACGTTCACCGGCCGGGCCGAAATGGTCTTCCTGGGCTTCACCCTGGCCAGCCTGAGTTTTTTCGCCGTCGGCTTCCTGCTGGCCAGCGTGGCCCGCACGGCCCGCACGGCCTACATCCTGGGCATGGTCCTCTATTTCCCGAACCTGTTCCTTTCGGGAGCGACCATCCCCAAGGAGACCTTCCCGGCGGCCCTGCGCTCGGCCGGCAAGTTCATCCCCTTGACCCACGTCGTCAACCTCCTCCAGGGACTGTGGTTCGGCAACGCCCCCGCCGAGCATGTCCTGGAGGCCGTCGTCCTCGCCGGGCTCCTCGCCGTCGGCGTCGTCGTCTCGGCCAAGACCTTCCGCTGGGAATGAGGCCGCGCCTGCGCGGCCGGGCCCCCGGCGGTTCGTTGACAGGCCCGCCGACATCTGACAAGATAGGGGCCCGAGGGGAACGCCCATGATCATCGCCGCCGCCGTCCTGATCGCCCTGGCCGTCGCCGTCCTCATGGAGGGCGTGGCCTGGCTCACCCATAAATACGTCATGCACGGTTTTCTCTGGGTCCTCCACGAGGACCATCACCGGCCCCGGCGTCCGGGGCTCCAGAAGAACGACCTGTTCGCCGTCTTCTTCGCCGTGCCGTCGATCCTTTTCTTCCTTTGGGGACGCGTCGCGGGGTCCTGGGTCCCGAGCGCCGTCGGCGCCGGGATGGCCCTCTACGGGCTCGGCTATTTCCTGTTCCACGACGTCATGTTCCACAAACGCGTCCGCTGGCTGAAGCTGGCCCCCTGGACGTTCTATTTGAAGCGCATCGTCCGGGCCCATACCGACCATCACCAGAGCTTCGGCAAGGGCCGGTCCCGCTCCTTCGGATTCCTCTACGCCCCCCGGCGCTTCGACGTCCGGAACGCCTGAAGCAGGTCCGATGCGCTCATGAAGATCGTGCTGTCCGAGACGCTGAGCTATTGCTTCGGCGTCCGCAAGACGCTCGACCTCACCGAACGGCTGCTCCTCCGGGACCCGGAGCGCTCCTATTACATGCTCGGCGAGATCGTCCACAACGAGCACGTCATCGAGTCCTTGAGGTCCAAGGGGCTGAAGATCGTCCAGACCCTGGAAGAGGTCCCTCAGGGCGGCGTGGTCATCCTCCAGAGCCACGGCTCGTCCCTCCGGCGCTACCGGGAGCTGCGGGAGAGAGGGCTGGAGTTCGTCGACGCGACATGCCCCATGGTCCGCATCATCCACGAGCGCATCCGGGAGATCGAGGCCTGCGGCCTCACGCCGGTCGTCATCGGCCAGGTCGGCCACGAGGAGGTCCAGGGCATCGTCGGACAGGTCCGCCGGGCCCTCGTCGTCCGGACGCCCGAGGAGGTCACCCCCGAGCTCTTCCAAGGCGTCCAGAGGGCGGGCGTCGTCGTCCAATCGACGTTCGTCGAGGCCGACGCCCGGCGCGTCCTGGAGCGCATCCGGACCGTCGTCCCCGAGGTCGTCTTCCACGACACCATCTGTCAGCCGACCAAGAGCCGCCAGCTCGAGGTCGAGCGCCACACCCGGACGGCGGACTGCGTCATCGTCATCGGCTCCCGGCGAAGCGCCAACACGATGCACTTGTACGACATCGCCCGGAAGATCAACTCCTGCACCCATCTCGTCGACAGCGCCGAGAGCGTTGAGACCATCGACATCCCCGACGACGCGACGGTGTTCGTCGCCTCAGGGGCCTCGACCCCCGAGGGGCTGATCACCGAGGTCGTCCGGCGCCTCGAGGCCCGGGCCGGCCGCGAGCCGGGGGGGGCCGCAGGACCGAACGGCGGGAGCCTCTGCCGGGCCGACGAGGCCCCCGGAAAGGAAGGCACATGAAACGAAGAGTGGTCGTCATCGGCGCGGGTTTGGGAGGGCTGGCCACGGCCGCGCTCCTGGCCAAGAAGGGCTGCGACGTGACCGTGGTCGAGAAGAACGACCGGCCCGGCGGCCGGGCCCGGGCCTGGGAGGAGGGGGGCTTTCTCTTCGACATGGGGCCCTCATGGTACCTGATGCCCGAGGCCTTCGACCGCTATTTCGGGCTCTTCGGGACATCCCCATCCGAGGCCCTCTCTCTCGTCCGTCTCGATCCCCCCTTCCGGGTCTTCTCCGGGGGCCGGGAGGTCTACGACGTCCGCGACGACCTCGCGGCCAACGCCCCGCTCTTCGACCGCCTGGAGCCCGACGGCGCGGCCAAGGTCGAGCGCTATCTGGCCAAGGCGCGCGAGCAATACGACCTCTCCGTCCGGCATTTCCTCTACCGGGACTACGACGGGTTCTCGGACTTCCTCGACCGGCGGATCATCCGGAACGGCCTCCGCCTGGGCTTTCTCGGCAGCGTCCACGGCCAGGCCGCCAAGGAGATCCGCGACGAACGGCTCCAGCAGATCCTGGAATTCACCATGGTCTTCATCGGCGGAGCGCCCCGCAAGACGCCCGGCTTCTATGCCCTGATGTCCTCCATCGTTCTCGACCAGGGCGTCTGGTATCCGATGGGCGGGATCACCAGGATCGTCAAGGCTCTCCACGAGCTCGGCCTGGCCCAAGGGGTCCGCTACGAGTTCGGCCTGCCGGCCCGCGGCATCCGGACGGAATCGGGACGGGCCGTGGCCGTCCTGACGGACAAAGGACACCTCCCCGCCGACGCCGTCGTGTCCAACGCCGATTACCACCACACGGAGACGGCCCTTCTGGAGGAGGGCGACCGGACCTACAGCGCCCGCTACTGGCGGCGGCGGGTCCTGTCCCCTTCCGCGCTCATCCTCTATATCGGGCTCGACCGGCGCATCGAGGGCTTGGCCCATCACAATCTGTACTTCGAGAGGGACTGGGACCGTCATTTCGATGCCGTCTTCGGCCGGCCGGCGTGGCCCAAGAGCTTCTCCTATTACGTAAGCTGCCCGTCGAAGACCGATCCGGCTGTGGCCCCGGCCGGCGCCGAGAACCTGTTCTTCCTCGTCCCGGTCGCCCCGGGCCTGGACGACTCGGACGAGGCCCGCGAAGCCTTCGCCGCCAAGGTCCTGGACCACTTCGAGGGGCTGATCGGCCAGCCGATCAGGCCGCACATCGTCGTCCGCAGGATCTTCTCCGGGCGGGACTTCGTCGCCGACTACAACACCTACATGGGGACGGCCTTCAGCCTGTCGCACACCCTGTTCCAGACGGCCGTCTTCCGCCCCGGCCGAAAGAGCCGGCGGGTGGCCAATCTGTATTTCACGGGCCAGTACCCCCACCCCGGGGTCGGCATGCCCATGGTCCTCATCAGCGCCGAGCTCGCGGCCGGAAGGGTCGTCGATGAGGCCTGAGGGCCGGCTCCTCTCGGACATCTTCCGCAGGGGCAGCCGGACCTACTTCCGCAGCGCCCGGTTCTTCCCGGAAGCCGTCCGCGACGAGGTCCGGGTCCTCTACGGGTTCGTGAGAACGGCCGACGATTTCGTCGACCGCCGGCCCCAGGACGCGGAGGGCTTCGCGGCGTTCCGGGCGGCCTACGCCGCCCGGCGCGACGGCCGGGCGGCCGCCGCCGGACCGGTCATCGACGGATTCGTCGAGCTCGCCGGGCGCCGCGGCTTCGATCCGTCCTGGGCGGAGGCCTTCCTGGATTCCATGGCCATGGACCTTTCCAAGAAGGAATACGAGAACCTGGAGGAGACCCTGGGTTACGTCTATGGGTCGGCCGAGGTCATCGGCCTGATGATGGCCCGCCTGATGGACCTCGAAACGAAAGCCGATCCCTATGCCCGGCTCCTCGGCCGGGCCATGCAGTACATCAACTTCCTGCGGGACATCCGGGAGGACCTGGAGCTCGGGCGCACCTACCTCCCCCGGGACGAGATGCTGTCCCGGGGGCTGGGCTCTCTCGAGGAATCCGAGGCCCGGGCCCGGCCCGAGGCCTTTCGGGACTTCATGTCGGCCCAGATCGAGCGGTACAGGAGTTGGCAGGCCGAGGCCGAGAAGGGGTATGCCTCCATCCCCCGCCGCTTTCTCGTCCCCATCCGGACGGCGGCCGAGATGTACAGCTGGACGGCGGGACGCATCGCCGCCGATCCCTTCGTCGTCTATCGGACCAAGCTCCGGCCCTCGGCGGCCAGGATCTCTCTGCGCGGGCTGCGCAATATTCTGAAGCCGTCGGGAGGTGATCGATGACCTTCGGGTCCTATTTTCGGGGCACAAGAAAACGGCTCCTCAAGCTCCTCGATGCCTTTCTGGAGAGCAAGAAGGCCGACTGGGCCGGGCTCCGGCCATGGGGACGGGACGTTCCGGGACGCCTGGCCGAGTTCACCGGCAAGGGCAAGCTCATCCGGGGAGGGCTGGTCTGTCTCGGCTGCCAAATGGCCTCGGGTCGCCTTTCCGCCGACGCCGTCCGGGCCGGCGCCGCGCTGGAGCTCATCCAATCGGCCCTCCTCATCCACGACGACATCATGGACCGCGATCTCCGGAGACGCGGAGCACCGTCGCTCCACCGCCAATACGCGATGATGGCCGAGCGGGAGGGCCTGTCCGAGCCCCATCACTTCGGGGTCAGCATGGGCATCTGCGCCGGCGAGATCGCCATCTTCCTGGCCTTCGAGGTCCTCTCCGGTCTCAAGGCCCGCCCCGCCGGGGCCGCGGCCGTCCAGAAGCTGTTCGCCGGCACGTTCGGGCTCGTCGGGCTCGGCCAGATGCTCGACATCCACGCCGGGGCCTCCTCTAAGGCCGTCCCCGAGCGGCGGATCCTGGACATCTACAGGTTCAAGACGGCCGGCTATTCGTTCTCCCTCCCCCTGGCCGCGGGCTGGACCCTCGGCGGCGGACGGCCATCCGTCCGGGAACGCTTGGAAGGGCTCGGAGAGCTCATGGGCCTGATCTTCCAGATCAAGGACGACGAGCTCGGTCTGTTCGGCGACGAGAAGGTCCTGGGGAAGCCCGTCGGCTCGGACATCCGCCAGGGGAAAAAGACCCTGCTCATTCGCCGGCTGCTCGAACGGGCCGCCCCCGGCGAACGGAAGACCCTGCAAGGCCTCATCGGCCGGCCGGGGATTTCGGAGCGGGAGGTCCGGGCGGTCCGCGACCTGGCCCTCCGTCACGGCGTCGACGCCGAGGTCCGCCGGATCACGGCCGGCTACGGGAAGCGGGCCGCGGCGGCCATCAGAAGACTTCCCGTCGAGCCCCGGTACCGGGAGGTTCTGGAGACCCTTCTCGATTTCAGCCTGACCCGAAGGAGGTGAACGGACCATGAGCCGCTATCTCGTCATCAACCTGATCATCGTGGCCGGGCCGCTCCTGTTCAGCTTCTGGCGGCCGGTCCTCTACTACCGGCGCTGGCCGGCCTTCCTGTTCGCCGTGGCCACGGCCGGGACCGTCTATCTCGCCTGGGACAACTGGGTGACGGCCGAGGGGCATTGGGGCTTCAATCCCGAATATCTCCTGGGCGTCAAGTTCCTGTCCCTGCCGCTCGAGGAGTACATGTTCTTCATCGTCGTCCCCTTCAGCTGCATCTTCATCTACGAGGTCCTGCGGGCCAAGACGCGGGAGAGGGCCGTGCGCTTCCCCCGGGGCCGGGCCCTGGCCCTGGCCGCCCTGTTCTTCGCCGGGTCCGCGGCCTTTTTCGGGCAGGGCTACACCCGGCTCGTGCTGGCCTCGTGCGGCCTGTTCTTCCTGGCCGCGGCCTTCCTGGGGCGCAGGCAGCTGGCCTCCTCGCACTACTGGCTCTACATCCTCATCGCCTACCTGCCGTTCCTGATCTTCAACCACCTCCTGACCGCCCCGCCCATCGTGACCTATAATCCCGAGGCCATCTGGGGGATCCGGATCATCTCCATCCCTCTGGAGGACTTCTTCTACAACTTCTCCATGCTGTCCTTTTACCTGATGGCCTATCTGGCTGTCCGCAAAGAGGATAAGGGAGAGGGGTGACCTGAGGGGTGAGATATCACCCTTCGAATCACCTTTAGGGGTGATTGACGGTCCGCGGCCCATCGCCGAGAATGCGTCTCGGAACGGTCATCATGGCGCCGCTCGGAGGACTGTGAGATGGAACACCGCAAAGACAAGAGATTCAACGAACAGAACAACGTCATCATCAAGGCCACGTCCGAGGTCCGGGAAGGCGGCACGAACGGCGGCATCAATGCCTGCACCCGGGACATCTCGCTGTCCGGGGCCCGCATCCGCAGCCGGCAGGAATTCCCCGTCGGCAGCGTCATCCGCATCATCATCGAGCTCGAACGGACCCACCAGTCGCTCAAGGTGGACGGCGAGGTCAAGTGGAGCCGGAGGACCGAGGAAGAGGACCTTTACGAGATCGGCGTGGAGTTCCTCCACAGCATCTCCCAAACCCTCCTGTCGCTGATCAAGCACCTCTACAGCGAGCGGGAAGGCATCCCTTCGTCGGTGTCCTGAGTCCCCCCCTGCCCGTGCCCGGCCGGCCCGTTCGGGCGCCGGTCATTCGTCCCGCAGCGAGGCTTCGACGGCCGCCTCGGCGTGAATGCGCGTCGTATCGAACACCGGGATCCGGACATCCTCCTGCCTGACGAGAAGAGGGATCTCCGTGCATCCGAGGATGACCCCTTCCGCTCCCCGGGCGGCCAGCCCTTCGATGGTCCCGACATAGCGGCGCCGGGACTCGGGAGAGATGATCCCGAAGGTCAGCTCGTTGTAGATCACGCCGTCCACGACGCCCCGCCCCTCGTCGTCGGGGACCAGGGCCTCGAGGCCGAACCTATCCCTGAGCCGGCCCTTGTAGAAATCCTGTTCCATCGTGAAGCGCGTACCCAACAGCCCGACCGTCCGGAGGCCGGCCTCAAGGATCCTTTCGGCCGTGACGTCGACGATATGGAGAAGCGGGATGCGGACCCGGGAGGCCACGGCGTCGGCCACCTTGTGCATCGTGTTCGTGCAGATGACCAGGAGCTCGGCGCCCGCTTTTTCCAAGCGTTCACCCGAGTCGGCCAGAATGCGCCCGGATCCCTCCCAGTCGCCGCGGCTTTGGCACTTCTCGATCTCGTCGAAGTCGAGGGAGTCCATCAGGATCCGGCCCGAGTGGAAGCCGCCGAGCCGGGTCTTGATCCGCTCGTTGATGATCCGGTAATACTCGAGGGTCGATTCCCAGGTCATCCCGCCGATGAGACCTATCCGTTTCATCGCGCCCCCCCTACCAGCGGAAAAGGCGGTCGCCGTCCTCCGTATCCAGCGGCACGACGGTCCTGGGATCGCGGGCGGCCTTCCACTTGAACTCCTCGGCCCGCGGGTTGCCGAGCGCGCGGGCCGTCCCCTCCATGGTGTTCCCCTGGACCTTGCCCTCGTAAAGGAAGGAGGTCATCTTGCCGTCGGATTCGGCGTCCAGGCGGAAGGTGATCTTATCCCCCGAAAGACGGATGTCGCTGATGCCCAGTTGCCAGTCCCCCGAGGTCACCGTCCCGGTCACTTGCTGGAATCTCTGGCTGGCCATGAAGGTGTACCGGCGGCTCCGGGAACCCTCCATGACGCTCCACTCCCAGCGGCCGGTGACGTTGGCCGGAACGATCCAGAAGTAGATGTGGCGCTGGTCGTCATAGGCCGTCTTGACGATCGAGGTGTCGTCGGGCTCCCACTCCCCCATGTCGAAGCTGTGGGAGACGAGCCGGGTGCCCGGGCTGAGCTCGGAGAGGAGCTTGGGGCGGAGCCTCAGGTTGACCGAGGTCAATAGGTACATGGTGATGACGGAGGCGTCCCGGAGATCGGCCTCGAAGAGGTTGCCTTCGATGAACTTGACCTTGTCTGTGACCCCGGACTCCACGGCGTTCTGGTTGCTCTCCGAGATGCGGACCGGGTCGATGTCGATGCCCACGGCCTTGACGCCGTACCGCTTGGCCGCGGTGACCACGATCCGGCCGTCGCCGCACCCCAGGTCGTAGAGGACGTCCGCCGGCTTGATGTCGGCCAGCCGGAGCATCTCGTCGACGACCTCCATGGGGGTCGGGACATAGGGGACGTCGTAGCCTTTGAGGTGCTGCCAATAGATCTCCTGGGCCGGGACCGAGGGACCCGAAACAAGGAAGGCCGCCAAGGCCAGGGCGCCGATCAGACAACGTCTTTTCATCTTCGTTCTCCTCCCGAGGGATGCCGGCTCGAGCCGGGTGCCGACAAGAAAAGAATGATAATCCCGGGCTCCGAGGTTGTCAAACTTCCCCGGGGACGGCCGGCGGCATGCCCTGCTCCGGCCGCGAGCCGAGCCGTCGAGAACCGGATTGACATCCCGGCCTTCGCGAGATAGGCTCATACCCTGTCGCGTCGCACCCCCGTCAGGTGTTCCATAGATGACCAAAGGCCAACGCCCGACAGACCTGCCCGAGTGGTATTTCATCCAGGGCATCCACCGGTCGGGGACGACCATCCTGGGGACCTGGCTCCAGGAGACCGGCGTCTTCAGGGCCCTGACGCTGGGAGACATCATCAGGATCGCGGAAGACCCCGGCCACGCCCGGCTCTTTGACGCCGCTCTCCGCGGGGCCCTCCCCGACATCGCGGACCTGAAGGCCCTTCTGGGGCGGACCGACCGGGGCTTCGATCATGTCCATGTCGGAAGCGGGATGTTCGAGGAGTATTCGCACCTGACGATGGACGAGCCTCCTTTCGGGAAGTGGGGCGAGCTCTTCTCGGGACGCCGGCCCTGGAGGCATTTCAATCCCAAGTTCGTGTTCCGCCTCGGTCCCCAAAGCCTGTCGCGTTTCGTCGCTCTCAGCCGCCTTCTCGGGGCGGAGGACGACCGGCCCCAACTCCACAAGAGCCCCTTCGACGTCAGCAATCCCCTGGTCTACGGGCTCGAGGCCAAGCACATCTTCGTCTTCCGGGACCCGATCGACATCCTGGCGTCGATCGTCAGGCAGGTCCGGGACAATTACCGCCGGAGGATCCCCTACATCGCCGCCGTCAGCCGGTTCTACCGGGAATCCTATCGCTGCTGGTGGTACCGGGCGCTGTCCCTCTACGGCGGGCCGAGCCCCGCGGGACTCCGGGTCCTGAGGCATCGCGTGGTGACCGAGCTGAACGCCGAGATGGACCTCATGGGGGCCCTCGACAGACGAAGCTATGTCTGCATCGACTACGAGCATATGTGCCGCGACGACGACGAAGAGGGCGACACCCACCCCTATCGGGACCACGCGGTCGGCTACGTCCTGCGGGCCTTCGGGCTGCCGGCGGACGGGACCGGGAAGATCAGGTCCAGGACGAGGAAACGGGCCAACCATCTCCCGGCCTCGGTCAGGAGGCTCGAGCCCTCGCTCAAGGCCCGGCTGGCCGGATACTACCGGAAAATGGACCAGGTCCGGGCCGACCTCGACAGGGATTTCAGGCAACGGCGTTAACGGCCGGCGGACGCCCGTTGGCCGCCGGGCATCGACGGGGATCGAGCTGGTGCCGGTGGAGGGAATCGAACCCACACCCGAGTTGCCCCGGACTGGATTTTGAGTCCAGCGCGTCTGCCAGTTCCGCCACACCGGCGCGGCCCGTTCACTATAAGGGAAAAACCGCCGCTTTTCAATAACGGGGCGGTTGCCCCCGGCCCTCCCCCTCTGGTATATTTCAGCCATGCCGACGCCCGAACGGATGGCCAAGGTCGACCGCGTCCTCTCGCTCCGCCAGCCCGATCTGCGGGTCGTCCTCGAAGGCGTGACCGTGGCCCACAACGCCAGCGCCGTCATGCGGACCTGCGACGCGGCCGGCGTCCTCCATCTCGATCTCATTTCGCCGAACCCCGAGATCCTCCATTTCAACGAGGCCATCTCCACGGGGGCCCACAAGTGGCTCGAGATCGGCGTCCACGGCCAAGCGTCCGAATGCCTCGGGGCCCTGAAGGATTCCGGGTATCAGGTCCTGGCCACCCACCTTCGGAAGGACTCGGTCCCGTACACGGAGGTCGACTTCACCCGGCCCACGGCCGTCGTCTTCGGCAGCGAAGCCGAGGGCATCTCGGAGGAGGCCCTGGCGTTCGCCGACCGGGTCGTGCGCATCCCGATGCTGGGCATGGTCCAGAGCCTCAATCTGTCGGTCTCGGTCGCCGTCATCCTCTACGAGGCCCTCAGGCAGAGGTCGGAGAAGGGCTTTTTCGAGGCCCCCCGCCTGCCCGCCGGGCCGCTCGAGAAGCTTCGCAGGAAGTGGCTCGGGCTCGACGAGTAGACGGCTTCCGGTGGCTATAAGCCATGAGGTTCGCCCATAGGCATCCCCCTTTGCCCCCCCCACGCCCCCGGGAACCGGTCCCGCCGGTCCCCCCGCGGGCGACCGGCGGGTCCCCTTCGGCAGTGAGCGGATCCTGCTCGACTCCGGACTCGGGAAATGAAACTAAAAAAAGAGGGCGCGGGCCGCAGCCCGCGCCCCCTATCGACAGGAGCAGGTCTCTTAGACCCTTCGCCAAGCCCTTTTGAAAAGCGAGACGACCTCTTGGGCCGACTCCTTGCTTCTTTCGGCCATCTCTTCCTGGATCCGGGTCATGTTCTTGCGGATCTCGGGAAGGTGCTCGGACTGCCACTTGCGCAGCTCGATATCGAAGGCGTCGGCGGTGCCTTTCCATGATTCGAGAGCGTTCCGGAAGCCCTCGGACTCGAAGATCCCCGTCGACCTGTCCTCGGCGACCTCGACGTCCAGGGTCACGGGCTTCTTGTCCCGCAGGACCTCGATCTTGATCGTGTCGCCCTTGGCCTTGGCCTGGATGCGGTCGATGAGCTCGTTGGTCGACTCGACCCGCCGGCCGTCCACCCGGACGATGACGTCGCCGACCCTCAGCCCGGCCTTGGCCGCCGGGCCGCCCTCGGTCAGCCGCGAGACGAGCAGCCCCGTGCCTTCTTTGATCCCGTAGTGCTCGGCCAGCTCGCGATTGAGCTCCAAAGGATAGACCCCGATGTACTTCTGCTGCTCGAAAACCCATACGGGACGGTCCGGCGCGGGGACGGCCGGCTTGTCGGGCGGGGCCGGCGGGAAGAGGCGGGGGAAACGGACCTCGAGCTCCCGACGGGCGTCGGACTCGGCGTACTCCCCGAGCTTGACTTTGACATCCATGGGCCTGCCGTCGCGCTCGATCTTCAGCGTGACCTCCCGGCCCGGCTTCCGATTGCGGATCTCGGCCGCCAGATGGTCGGGGCCGACGACCCGCTTTCCGGCGATCTCGAGCACGACGTCCCCGGGACGGAGCTCGGCCAACGCGGCCGGGCTATCGGGATCGACCTCGCCGATCAGGACCCGCCCTTCGGCGTCCTGGCCGATGCCGACGCCGAGCCAGCCGCGTTCGACCCGGCCCTTCTCCCTGATCTGGGTGGTGACGTCCTTGACGACGTCCACAGGCACGGCCATGGCCATGCCCGAGGACGGGGCCTCGCCCCGGCCGATGACCAGCCCGGAGCCCGCCTGTTCCCGGTCACGGAACTGAAAGACGACCGGCTTTTCCTCGACGTAAATGCCCCGCAGGAGCCCGACCATCCGGCCGTTGTCGTCGACCACCGGACCGCCGCTCGTCCCGGGCGTCACCCAGACGTTGAGCCGGAGGCGGTCCTCCCCGATGGAGCTGACGATGCCCTGGGTCACGGCCGGGCCGCTTTCGGGCGACACGCCGACGACGCAGATCCAGGACCCTGCCGACAGGTCGGCGCTCTTGGCCATGGCCAGGGCCGGGAGGCCGGCGTCCTTGGCCCGCACGAGGGCCAGCTGGGTCTCGGTGTCGAATCCCAGGAACTCGGCGTCGACCTTCTTGCCGTCGGCCGTGGTGATGACGATCGTCTCGTCGCGGGGAGAGATGAGGGCCGTCGTCACGACATAGCCCCCTTTCTCGATGACCACTCCCGTGGCCACCTTGCGGGTGTGGTTGCGGGCCTCGACCCGGACCACGGAGGGATAGACCTTTTTAGCGATATCCGCGCTGTCGCGCTGAGCGCCCATCGCCGCCGCCGGCCCCGCAAGGGGGGACAGGCTTCCGACGAGCAGGGCGGCCAGGGCCAGGACAGCCGGTCGGTTCATGGTGTTCATGGCAGTAACGACCTCCTAATAAAGGATTCCCGAGGATCGGACATCGGAAACCTGCTCCAGTATGTAAACCGTCCGCGGTCCGGGCGCGGAGCGCCGGACTTCGTCCGTGTAATCCACCGTTTCGAGGACCGGAAGGAACGGCCGACCGGCCTCCTCCGGCCCCCAGAGGGAGGATGGAGGCCGGACGCCGGGCCGGGTCTCGGCCACGGCCGCGTCCCTGCCCGGAAGGCCGGGCAACCAGCCCCCCGACGGCGCGATCCGGTCGACGATCAGGACGGCGGCCAGCAGTACGGCCGCCGAGCCGGCCACCGCGTAGCGCAGGACGGCCCGCCGTCGGGACCGTTCCCGGCGCGCCTCCCGAAGGCGATAGAAGACCCGCTCGTCGAAATCGGGCGGCGCGCCGACCTTTCTCATCCCGCGGAGAATGTCATGCCCTTCCATGTTCGCTCACCTCGCTCTCGACCTGGGCGGCCCGGCCGTCCAGGGCCTTTTCCAGCTTCCGCTTGAGCTGGTCGCGGCCCCGGCTGATGCGGGCCTTGACCGTCCCGACGGGGCGGTCGATGATCCGGGCGATCTCCTCCTGGGAGAAGCCCTCGACGTCCTTGAGGACGACCGGGATCCGGTACCGGGGATGGAGCTCGTCGAGAGCCTCCCGCAGGTTCCTGACCAGCCCGGGATCGGCCGGGTCCTCGTAATAGGCGCCGCTCGCGAAGTCGTTGGGGATGTCCTCCAGCGAGACCGTGGCCGCCCGCCGCGACTTCCGGGCGTCGGTCTTGGCCAGGTTGGAGGCGATCGTGTAGATCCAGGCCGACAGGGGCCCGATGGGGCGGTACTTGCCGGCCTTGAAGTAGACCCGGAGGAAGGTCTCCTGGGCCAGCTCGACGGCCTTCTGGTAGTCGCCCGAGAAGTGATACAAGTAGTTCACGATGCGGTCCTTATAAAGAGCCATGATCTGGCCGAACGCCCATTCGTCCCCGTCCTGGACGCGCCGGATCAGCTCTTGTTCGTCCATGCTCACTACTGTAAACTCCCCGGGCGGCGGAACGTTGCGTCCCCGCCCCCCTCCTATTATAGCAAGCCGCCCCCGGCCCGCCACACCCGCCTCCCGGGCGACGGAGAGCGCCGGGCTGGCGGCCGGGTTGCCCGGGGGGGATGTTTTATTGCAAAATGGGGCTTGGAAAGGGAACTTTCCGCCGTCCGATTCCGTCAACCGAGGTGGATTGAGTGGATTTGAGCGAAGTCGTCAGCCAGTGCCTGGCCGGGAGCCAGGGAGCATGGAGAACGCTGGTGGACGCCTTCGCCCGGAGGGTCTTTAACATGGCTTATCAGTTCACCGGGAGCCGGCAGGAGGCCGAGGACATGACCCAGGAGGTCTTCCTCAAGCTCCACGGGGCCCTGCCCAAGTACGATCCCGGCAAGAACTTCCAAGCCTGGTTCCTGACCCTGGCCCGGAACCACTTGATCGACGAGTACCGCCGGACCCGTTGGGAGCGGTCGCAAAGGGACGAGTTCGACGAGCGCGTCCTGGCCCACGCCGCGGCCGACGGCCCGGAGGAAAGCCTGGCCGACAAGGAGACCAAAGCCTTCGTCTGGGAAGGCCTCAACCGCCTGTCGCCGGAGATGCGGACGGTCATCGTTCTGAGGGACTTGCAGGGCCACAGCTACGAGGAGATGGCCGGCATGCTCGGCCTACCGCTGGGCACGGTCAAGTCGCGAGTCAACCGGGCCCGGATCCAGCTGGCCCGGGTCCTCAGGGACACCGAGGGAGGGACGTCATGACCTGCGAACGCATCGAAGAGCTCCTTTCGGCCTATCTGGAAGGCGAGCTGGGCCCGGCGGAGCGGGCCGGGATCGACCGCCACCTGGCGGCCTGCCCCGGGTGCGCCGCTCTCCTCGAAGGCCTCCGGGAAGCGACCGCGGTCCTGGCAGCGGTCCCCGCCATCGAGCCCTCCCCCGCCCTCCTGGCCCGTTTGTACGCGATATCCGAAAGGAAGGCCGGCAAGAAGGGCTGGCTCCAGGCGGCCTTCGATTTTCTGAACCGGCCCGCTCTCCAGCCCGTCTATGCCGCCTTCACGGTCATGCTCGTCGTCACCTCGTTCGTCCTGTTCCATCCCGAAGGCCAGGCCATCCGGAAGAGCATCGACGTCCAGCTCCACCGGGGCTTCGGCACGGTCGAGAAGCTCTACGCCGAGGCCGGGTCCCTGAAGGGAGAGCTGGGCGAATTCACCGGGAACATCGTCAGGTCCGTCAAGAACCTCGAGCTCTTGGGGACCCGCGAGGATAAACAGTAACGTCAACGGAGGTTATATCCATGGACGAAAAAGTCATCATCCGGCAGAGGCCGCCCAAGTCGCCGGCGGCGGCCGGCATCCTGTCGGCCATCTTCCCCGGCACGGGCGCCCTCTACAACGGCCAGATCGCCAAGGGCGTCTTCTACATGGTCCTCTTGGCCGGCCTGATCACCATCCAGGGCCACGGCGGCGGGCAGCCCTTCAAGGCCCTGCTGCTGGCCGGCTTCTACTTCTTCCAGATCATCGACAGCATCCAGGTCGCCAAGGCCATCAATCTGGGCGCGGCCGGCGAAAAGCCGGCCACGGCCGCCGACCAGGGGTTGCCGGAAATCGTGCCGTCGGGGTCGGTCTTCTGGGGCATCGTCCTCATCGCCCTCGGCGGCCTGCTCATCCTGGCCAATTTCGACGTCATCAGCTACGGGTCCCTGTTCGATTTCTGGCCGGTCGCGGTCATCGTCATCGGCATCAAGCTGGTGGCCGATTCGATGGCCAAGTCCAAGAACGAAAAGTGACGGAGGTTCACCATGGCCAATCCCAAGAAAAGCAACTCGCTGGTGTGGGGTCTCATCCTCATCGCCTTCGGCCTGATCTTCCTGCTCGAGCAGTTCGACGTCGAGATCTGGCGCTACGTCTGGCGGCTCTGGCCGGTCATCCTGATCGTCTGGGGCATCGACAAGCTCGTCCTCGGCCTCAAGGAGAAGAGCGAGCGCGAGCGGCCGCCGGCCCCGCCGCAGGACTGAGGCCATGCGATTCCGGGAGATCGTCCTTCTCGCCGCGCTCATCCTCGCCGGGTTCGTCGTCTATCAGATCCAGACGGACGGATGGGACCTGAGGTTCGACTGGGACGACGAATGGCTGGGTTGGGGAAGGGAATATTCCTACGAGGAGAGCCGGGTCTTCGAGGCCCCCGTTCCCGCGGCCCTGGCGATCGACAACGGCCACGGCTGGGTCGAGGTCCGGGGCGCCGATCAGGACCACATCGAGCTGACCTTCAAGAAGATCGTCCGGCGCCGGAAAGAAGAGGACGCCCGGGACGTCGCGGGACAGCTTCGATACACCGTCCTGAGCGATGACGACCGGCTGACGCTCGGCACAAACCGGGAGGAGTTCCGCCGGCGGAACTTCGAGACGGGCTTCGTCCTGACCGTCCCTCGGGGGACGGCCGTTTCCATCGTCAACGCCTACGGCTCCGTCCAAGTGGGATCGGTGGCCGCCCTCACGGTCCGCAACCGGCACGGCAAGCTCCATATCGCCGACATCCAGGGGACCTGCGACCTGGAGACGAGCTATCAAACCGCGGACGTGGAGCGCATCGAGGGCGACTGCTCGATCAAGAGCAGGCACGCGCGGGTCCGGGCGGCCTCGGTCGCCGGCGACCTGCGGGTCGAGACGAGCTACGCCCGGGCCCGGGTCGAGGACATCGGGGGCCGGGCCGACATCGTCGGCGCGCACATGGAGGTCGAGGCCAGCCGCGTCCAAGGGCCCGTCTCGGTCGAGACCAGCTACCAGAGGGTCTCGCTGACGGACGTCGGCCCGGCCGTCGTCCGGGCCCGTAACACGGCGGTCACCGCGGAGACCGTCCGGGGCGACCTCGACGTCGAGACCAGCTATGAGCGTGTCCGGGCGTCCGATATCCGAGGCAACCTCCTCGTCGCTTCCCGCAACGGCGCCGTCGCGGCCTCGGGGATCGGCGGCCAGAGCCTCTCGGTCCGGACCTCCTATGCCAACGTCGAGCTGTCCGGATTCTCGGCCGACGTCTCGGTGGTCCTGCGCAACGGCAACGCCGTCCTCGAGCCGTCCGATCTGCGGCGCGGCATGGACGTCCGCAACGAGCACGGCATGATCCTCCTCAACTGGCCGGCCGGCGAGATCGCCCGTCTCGAGGCCCGGACGAGGGGCGGATCGGTCGACTGGGGCCTCGACGCGGGCCCCGACGCGGTGACCTCCAACGGGACCACGGTGCTCAAGGCCTTCCAGGACCGCCCGGACGCGCCGCTCGTCTTCCTGGACACGACCTACGCGGACATCCGGATCAGAGAGGCCGGGCGGGAGTTCTGAGACGGCCCGTCAGGAGTGGCGGGTCTTGCACTGGTAGATCCGCTGGGTGATGACCCCGTTGATCTTGATGTTGAAGTACGAGATGAGGTTGGTGACGTCCTTCTTGTACTTGGTGACGTAGCGGACGAAATCGGACCTCTCCTTGAACCGCAGAAGGTTCTCGAACTCGGCGACCGTGTCGTGGAGCTCGATGACGAAGTGGTTGATGGCCCGGTACTGGGCGTTGATGTCGATGAGGTCCTTGCCGCTGAGCTTGGTCAGCTCGAGGTGCGGGGGCAGGCTCTGGAGGATGAGCAGGCCCTCGTTGTGGAGCTCGCCGACCGACTCGCCGATCTCCTGGAAGTAGGAGGCGAACTCCTGGGCCTTCTTCAGCTTGGCCCCGGCCCGCTCCGAGAGGCGCTCGAACTGGGACTTCAGGGAGACGATGAAGTCCTTGATCCCGAAGTACTTGCGCTGGGGCGTGAAGAGGTCGAGGAAATCGCGCCCGATGTAGATCTTGTCCTCGTAATGTCCGAGGAGCTCCTTGGGCGAATGGGTGTAGAACTTGATCTCGAAGCGCCGGGCCTCGGCGTCGCGGTCCCGAAGCCGGGCCAGAACGAGCCCGTTGTTCTGCTCGATGAAGTAGCTGCTGATGTCGACGAGGACGGAGTAGACGGCCAGGTTCTGGACGATCGATTCCTTGAGGGCGTCGAGGAGGGGCTCGTTCCGGGTGATGAAGTCGGTGATGTGGGCCTCAGGAGCCGGGTTGAGGACGGAATAGCTCGGGGAGAGCAGGTAAAGGACCGGCCCGCTGCCGAGCTCGAGGTGGAGGTTCTTGAGAACGCTCTGGTAGAGGTCGTCGAGGAGCATGGGCTTGAGGTTCGGAAGGCTGGCCGGATCGAGCTTGGAGAGTTCTTCCACTTCGTTCATGGCGTCGACCTCGCTTCGACGGGGAGTGTAGCACCCGTCCGCGGCAAAAGTCAACGCAAGCCGGCGGGACGGCGCAGGGTCCAGTCGTCGGCTCCGTATTTCGAGGCCTGAAGGGCGGCGACGGCCGCCTCGTCGGCCGGGCCCAGGGCCAAGGGCTCGAGAGCCGCGTCAAAGAAACCGGCGAATCCCCGGCTGAGGGCGGACACGGCGGAGGCGAAGTCGACAGGCCGGCCGCAGGCCTCGGAAAGGGTGGTCATCCCCCGGGCGGGGTCAGGCCCGACGGGCCGCGAGACGGCCGCCAGGAGCCCGGCGTCGCTCTCGAGCGGGATGGACCCGTGCTGGAGAAAAGCCGGCCCCAGCCGCTTCTGGGCGCTGCCGACGATCTTCCGGCCGCCGGTCTCGATCTCGTCGCGGGCCGCGTGGGCGAAGCAGGGCATGGTCCCCCGGGCGTAGGACGGCGGGGCGGCCTGGGCCATGCCGGCCTCGAGGCCCAGAAGCTCGAGCCCCTTCAGGATGGCCCGGGAGATGAGGCGGTAGGACCCGCCGACCGTCCCGGTGAACGCGGCGATGTCGGCCGATGCGACCGAGTAGGTCACTTCGCGGTGGTGCAGGACGAGCTTGCCCCCCGTCGGGCGCCGAACGACGTCGACGCCGAGGCGGCGGCAGGCCTCGAGGTCGACGACCCGGCCGGGATCCTGGGAACAGCCCAGGGAGACCGTCGGCCTCGCCCAGCGATAGAATCGGAGAAATGTCCGGGAGTCCGCCTGGGCCAGGTTGAAGAGATGCTCGTCGACGGCCATGTTCCGGGCTCCCGGCAGGGGCTCGGGCTCGATGATCAACGCCCAGCTCTTCATCGGCTCTCAAGAGGGGGGCGGATCTCCACTTATGAGATTTCCTCCAGGCGGATATTCGGCCCCTTCCAAAAAAATGGAGCGGGCAATGGGACTCGAACCCACAACACCCGGCTTGGGAAGCCGGTACTCTACCATTGAGCTATGCCCGCTCACGAGAGGTCGCATTCTAGCACATTTCCCGGTCGATTCAAAGGCGGCGTTGACAGCCCCCCGGGCCGAATCTATAATCGCCTAGGAACCCTCAGCGCGGACGACGGGAGGAGGCCCCATGAGCAACGGCACATCCGGACAGACCCCGAACCCCTCTCCGGACCGGTCCGGCCGCCCGGCCCCGAGCCGCCTGGGCCCGGGCATCGTCGTCCAAGGGGACATCGAAGCCCACGAGGACATCCTTGTCGAGGGCCGGATCAAGGGGACGATCACCCTGCCGTCCGGGACCCTGACCGTCGCTCAGGGGGCCCGCGTCGAGGCCGAGGCCCGCGTCCGGGCCCTGGTCCTGCACGGCGAGTTCTCCGGCAACGTGACCGCCGCCGAGCGCGTCCAGATCTTCGACACGGCCCGCATGGACGGCGATATCGCTACGCCGAAGATCACCATCGCGGACGGGGCCCGGTTCAAGGGCGGCATCCGCATGGGGGCCAAATCCTGATCCTCTCTCCCCCTTGGCCGGAATGAGCTTCGCGCTGAGATCCGAATTCGTCCCCAGAGGCGACCAGGTCCAGGCCATCGACCGCCTGTCCGCGGGCCTCGCGCAGGGCGAGCGCCACCAGGTCCTCAAGGGCGTGACCGGCTCCGGCAAGACCTTCACCATGGCCAACCTCATCGAACGGGCCGGCCGGCCCGTCCTGGTCATCTCCCACAACAAGACCCTGGCCGCCCAGCTCTACCAGGAGTTCCGGCGGTTCTTCCCGGACAACGCCGTTGAGTACTTCGTCAGCTATTACGACTATTACCAGCCCGAAGCCTACATCCCGGCCTCCAACGTCTACATCGCCAAGGAAGCGACCATCAACGACGAGATCGACCGGCTCCGGCTCTGCGCCACCAACTCCCTCTTCGCCCGCCGCGACGTCATCGTCGTCGCCTCGGTCTCCTGCATCTACGGGATCGGCGCCCCGGAGACCTACTATTCCATGAGCTTCAGCCTCGCGGCGGGCCAGCCGACGACCCGCAAGGCCCTGCTCGACAAGCTGGTCTCCGTCCAGTACGAGCGCCAGGAGGGCGAATTCAAACGGGGCGGCTTCCGGGTCCGCGGCGATATCGTCGAGGTCTTCCCGAGCTACGAGGACTCGGCCATCCGCATCGAGCTCGAGGACGGCCGGATCAAGGCCCTGTCGGCCGTCGATCCCCTTCTGGGGACCGTCCGACGGCCCCTCGAGTCGGTCATGATCCATCCCCGGACGTTCTTTTCCACTCCCGCCGAGACCCTCCGCTCCGCCGTGGCCGGGATCGAGGAGGAGCTGGCTGGGCAGATCGCCTATTTCCGCCGGCGCGGCCAGGCCGTCGAGGCCGAGCGCATCGAGGAGCGGACCCTCTACGACCTCGACATGCTCCGCGAGTTCGGCTATTGCCCGGGCATCGAGAATTACTCCCGCCACCTCGGCGGCCGCCATGCCGGCGAGCCCCCGGCCGTCCTGCTCGACTATTTCCCCAAGGACTTCCTGACCATCATCGACGAGTCGCACGTCACGGTCCCCCAGATCGGCGGCATGTATTTCGGGGACCAATCCCGAAAAAGGACGCTCGTCGAGCACGGCTTCCGGCTGCCCTCGGCCCTCGACAACCGGCCCCTGAACTTCGACGAGTTCCAGGAGAGGGTCGGGCAGCTCTTGTATGTTTCGGCGACCCCCGGCCCCTACGAGCTGGCCAAGTCCCCTGGCCGGGTCGTCGAGCAGATCATCCGCCCGACCGGCCTGACCGATCCCGAGCTCGAGATCCGCCCCGTCCGGGGCCAGGTCGACGACCTGATGGGCGAGATCCGGGCCCGGGCCCTCCGCAACGAGCGGGTCCTGGTCACGACCCTGACCAAGAAGATGGCCGAGGACCTGGCCCGTCACTACCACGAGCTCGGCCTCCGCGTCCGCTACCTCCATTCGGAGGTCGAGACCCTGGACCGGGTCAAGGTCCTGCGGGACCTGCGCAAAGGCGAGTTCGACGCCCTCATCGGCATCAATCTCCTGCGCGAGGGCCTGGACCTGCCCGAGGTCTCCCTGGTCGCCATCCTCGACGCCGACAAGGAGGGCTTCCTCCGCTCGGCGACGGCCCTCATCCAGACGTTCGGCCGGGCCGCCCGGCACGTCGCCGGCCGGGCCATCCTCTACGCCGACACCGTGACCGACTCGATGAAGGCGGCCGTCGAGGAGACCGACCGCCGGCGGCGCCTCCAAAGGGACTACAACGCCGCCCACGGCATCACCCCGCAGAGCATCGTCAAGGACATCGACGGCGTCCTGAGCAGCGTCTACGAGCGGGACTACCTGGACTACACGCGGATCGCGGAAGATAAGGAGATCTACCTCTCCCCGCGGAAGCGCCAGAAGAGGATGGAGGAGCTCGAGAAGCTCATGAAACGGGCGGCCCGGGACCTCGAGTTCGAGAAGGCCGCCGCCTACCGCGACGAGCTCGTCCGGCTCAAGAAGCGCGAGCTGGAGCTGGACCTGTGAGCGCCGGGGACAGCCTCAAGGCCCGGGCCGCGGAGCTGCCGGCCAAGCCGGGCATCTATTTTTTCAAGAACGCCGCCGGCGAGGTCGTTTACATCGGCAAGGCCCGCTCCCTGCGCGACCGGGTCCGCTCGTACTTCCTGCCCCATCCCGACATCAAGGTCCGGGCCATCCTCCGCGAGACGGCCTCCATCGACTTCCTCCTGACGGGCTCCGAAAAAGAGGCCGCGTTCCTCGAGAACAACTACGTCCAGCGCCACCAGCCGCGCTTCAACCTCCGGCTCAAGGACGACAAGAGCTTCCCCTACCTCAAGGTGACCGTCGGAGAGACCTTCCCCGGCATCTATTCCAGCCGCCGGGTCGACCGGGACGGAGCCCGCTATTTCGGGCCGTTCAGCCCGGCACGTCGGGCCCGGACGTCCATCCACCTGGTCAACAAGTTCTTCCGCGTCCGGGGATGCGAAGCGGCCGTCTTCCGGGGCCGCAAGAGGCCCTGCCTCGAATACGAGCTCAAGCTCTGCTCGGCTCCGTGCGTCGGGCTCGTCGCCGAGGAGGATTACCGCCGGGACGTGGCCGACGCCTGCCTGTTCCTCGAGGGCCGGATGCCCGAGCTGGCCAAGACCCTGCGCACGAGGATGGAGGAGGCCGCCCGTGGGCAGAATTTCGAGGAGGCCGCCCGCTGGCGCGACGTTCTGCGGACGGTCGAGGACATCCGGGACAGGCCGCGGGCGATCTCCGTGTCTCTCGAGGACCAGGATGTGGCCGGGTTCGCCCGGGCAGAAGGCCGGGCCGCCGTCCACCTCTTCTTCATGCGCCGCGGCAAGATCCGGAGCTCGGAGGCGGCCCTGGTCGAGGCTCCCGCCGGGGCCACGGACGCCGAAGTCCTCGGAGGGTTCCTGGCGGATTTCTACGTGGGCTCCAAGCGCCGCGACGTTCCTCCGCGACTGCTCCTCCCCTTCCGCCCGGCCGGCGCCGAAGAGCTGGAAGCCGCCTTCGACAGCCCGAAGGGCCGCCGCTCCCCGCTGATCGTCCCGCGGGGCGGCCGGGACCGCGGGCTCGTCGACCTGGCCGACCGCAACGCGGAGGCCCACCTCCATAAGGAAGCCGCCGCGGCCGGCCCGGTCGAGGCCCTGGGAGAGGCGCTCGGCCTGGAAAGGCGGCCCCGGGTGATCGAAGGCTTCGACATCTCCAATACGGGCGGCGAGGAGTCGGTCGGCTCACTGGTCGTCTTCCGGGACGGCCGGCCCGACAAGGACGCCTACAGGAAATTCCGGATCAAGGGCGTGGCCGGCCCCAACGATGTCGCCAGCCTGGCGGAAGTCATCACCCGCAGATATCTCCGGGTCCTCGAAGAACGGCGGCCCCTGCCCGACCTGGTCATGGTCGACGGCGGAAAACCCCAGCTCTCGGCCGCCCGCAAGGCCCTCTCCGGCCTGGGCCTTCCGGACCTTCCTCTTGTATCCATCGCCAAGCGGGAGGAGATCCTCTTCACCGCCAACGCCCCCGAAGGCCTCCGCCTGCCGCGGACCTCGCCGGCCCTCAAACTCGTCCAGGCCGTCCGGGACGAGGCCCATCGGTTCGCCATCGCTTTCCATCGGGGCCGCCGGGAGAAGCGGAGCTTCACCTCGGAGCTCGACGGCATCCCCGGCCTGGGGCCGAAACGCAAGGCCGCCCTGCTCGCGGCGTTCGGGGATCTCGAGGCCGTCCGGGCCGCCCCGGCTTCGGCCCTCGAGCGGATCGTCGGCCGGGCGGCCGCCGCCAAAGTGCGGGAACGCCTCGTCTAGAAGTGAGGCCCTTCCGGGGATCCGGCCGCTCTTGAGGCGCCCGGGAACATCCTGGAACGGTCGGCGAGTTCCGTGATCCTTGAAACGGAATGGCCGGGGCACTTCTCCCGATGTCCGGAGAAAAGGGATCCCCGGCACGCCGGGAGGGACCGAAGAACGGCCCGGTCGCGGATCAGCCCGGAGGGCGCATGGCGGGCAGGTACATCCGTTCGATGTACTCCTTGAGCATGCGGCGCGTGGAGAAAGCGGCCAGGCTCGTCCGCATGGCCTCCTTCATCACCCTGATCCATCCGCGGGGGATGCCGTCGGCGTCGCGGTCGTAGTACAACGGGACGACCTCCTCTTCGAGCAGCCGGTAAAGGGCCTGGCTGTCCATTTCGTCCTGGGTGTCCCAATTGTCGTACTCGGCCTCGCCGAAGGCCCAGCCGTTGGCGGCCCGGCCTTCCCCGGCGGTCCGGTGGGACTCGGCCCACCAGCCGTCGAGAACGCTCAGGTTCGGCACGCCGTTCATGGCCGCCTTCATGCCGCTCGTCCCGCTGGCCTCGTTGGGCCGCCGCGGCGTGTTCAACCAGACGTCCACGCCCTGGACGAGGAAATGGGCGATGTGGAGGCTGTAGTTCTCGAGGAAAGCGATCCGGCCGCCGAACTCGGCCGACTGGGCGTATTGATAGACCCGTTGGATATACTCCTTGCCGTGGCCGTCGGCCGGATGGGCCTTGCCCGTGAAGATGATCTGGACGGGCCGGCTCTCGGACTGGAGGATCCTGTTGAGGACCCGCTCATCGTGGAAGACAAGGGTCGCCCTCTTGTACGTGGCGAACCGCCGGGCGAAGCCGATGGTCAGGGCCTCCGGATCGAACAGGGCGCCCGACGGCATGATCTGGCTGGATTCCAAGTTCCCGGAGATCCAGCGCTGGCGGACACGGGCATGGACCCTGTCCATGAGCTTGTTCTTGAGGTCCATGTGGACCGTCCAGAGGACCTCGTCGGGGATGTCGTCGATCCGGTCCCAGAGGGCGGGGTCGTCGTGGCGCTCGAGCCAGTCGGCGCCCAGGTACTTCCCAAAGACCTGTTTCAGGGCCGAGGCGATCCAGCCGGGGGCGTGGACGCCGTTGGTGACGGCCTCGATGGGCACGGCCTCCTCCGGCCGATCGGGCCAGACGGGCCGCCACATCCGCCTCGAGACTTGGCCATGGAGCCGGCTGACGCCGTTGCTGCGGCCGGCCAGCCTCAGGGCCAGAACGGTCATGTTGAACCGTCCGTCGAACTCCCCGAGCGACAGGAACCGCTCCCGACTGATGCCCATCTCCTGCCAGAACCGCCCGAAATACTCGTCGATGAGATGGAAGGGGAAGGCGTCGTGACCGGCGGGGACCGGCGTGTGGGTCGTGAAGACCGTCGTCCGGCGGACCTCCTCGACGGCCCGGTCGAACGGCATGCCGCCCTGCGTCGCCTCCCGCAGCCTCTCGAGCAGGAGGAACGCCGAATGCCCTTCGTTCAGGTGCCAGGCGGCCGGCCCGACGCCGAGGGCCCTCAGGACGCGGACCCCGCCGAGCCCCAGGACCATCTCCTGTCGGACGCGGACCTCTTGGTCCCCGCCGTAGAGCCGGGCGGTCAGATCCCGGTCCCAGGGAGCATTCCGGTCGATGTTGGTGTCCATCAGGAAGATCGGGACGCGGCCGGCCTTGACCTGCCAGACCTGCAGGAAGATCGGGACGCCCTTGAGGTTGACCTCGACGAGAAGCCTGCCGCCCTGACCGTCCATGACGGGATGCAGAGGGACATGGCCGTACTCCAACGTGTCGTAAACGGCCTGCTGCCAGCCGTCGGGCGGCACCCTCTGGCGGAAATACCCCTGGGGATAGATGAACCCGACCCCGACGAGCGGCAGCCCGAGGTCGCTGGCCTCCTTGCAGTGGTCGCCGGACAGGACCCCCAGGCCCCCGGAATAGATCGGCAGGGAGCTGTGGAGCCCGAACTCCGCCGAGAAGTAGGCCACGGGGGATTTGAGGTCGGGGTGCTTGGCCGGGAACCAGAGATGGCCGTTCTTTATCTCCGCGTCGAAGGCCTCGACGACGCCGTCGTAGAGCTCGAGGAAGCGCGGGTCGCGGGCCACGGTTTGGAGGCGCTCCGGGCTGACCAGCTGGAGGATGCGGACGGGGTTGTGCTGCGTGCTCCTCCAGAGAGGGAGGCTGACGGCCTTGAAGAGGGACCGGGCCCGGGGATGCCAGCTCCACCAGAGATTGTCGGCCAGTTCGGCCAGGCGGCCGATGCGTTCCGGGAAGGGGGCGTCATGGTTCATGGCGTCGCTCCTCTCGTCCCTGTCCTCATATGATCATCCGGACGAGCCAGCTCAGGACCAGAGCGACGGACACGCTGAGGCCGACCGAGACGAAGGCCCATTTCCTGCCGATCTCCTTCCAGAGGATGGCGAAGGTCGATAGGCAGGGGATGAAAAAGCTGATGAACACGGTGAAGACGATGATCTGTTCCTTGGTGATGACCGTCAGCAGCTCCTGGTACTCCACGCCCAGGGCCTGGAGCATCATGATGAGCGACAGCTCCTTGCGGAGGAAACCGAAGACGAGCGTGACGCCCAGCTCGCGCGGCAACCCCAGGCCGTGGGAGACGAGGGGGGCCAGGATGTCGTTGACCAGCCGGTCGGCCCCGAAAAAGCCCATCAGGCTGAGCACCAGGCTGCCGGCGATGAGGATGGGCCAGGCGAACTTGATGAACGAGAGGATTTGGAGCCAGGTCTTGCGGAGAACCGAGGACAACCGCGGGGCCTTGAGGGAGGGGATCTCCAGGATGAGACCGGGCGACGGCTCCTTGAGGAACAGGCTGACCGCCGCGCCGATGAGGGCGACGACGGCGATATTGACCACGTAAAAGCCCATGGCCCAGAGCGGCCCCAGATAGAAAGCGACGAGGGCCAGAATGATCGTCGTCCGGGCGGCGCAGGGGATGAAGGGGATGAGCAGGGCCGTCAGGACCCTATCCCGGTGGGATTCGAGGATGCGGGTCGAGACGATGGCCGGGACGTTGCAGCCGAAACCGAGGATGAACGGCGAGACCGATTTCCCGTGCAGGCCGATGCGGTGCATGAAGGCGTCCAGGAGAAAGCCGGCCCGGGCCAGATAGCCGAGGTCCTCGAGGAGGGCCATCAGGAACAGCAGGGGCAGGAAATAGGGCAGGACGATGGCCACTCCCCCGCCGATGCCTTGGAGGAGGCCCTCGACCAGGTAATAGGACAGGCCGTCGCCGAGCCGTGCGCCCAGCCCGGCCCTGAGGCTCTCGAAGGGCCCCAGCAAGAGGGCCTCGAGGGGATTGCCGACCTTGAAAATGATGAAGAAGAAGGCCAGGAAAACGGCGCCCAGGATGAGGTACCCGAGCAGGGGATGCATGAGCACGGCGTCGGCCCGCACGTCCCAGGTCATCCGCTTGCCGCGCAGGACGCGGCTCGAGGCCTCGAAGATCTTCATGGCCAGATGGTGACGCTCGGCCGAGAGGATCTCGTAGGCCGGCGCGCCGCGGCGGTCCTCGAGGTCCTTGCGGATACCGGACAGGGCGGTGGCCAAGGGCGGAGGGGCCGGGCTCAGGAGACCGCCGCAGGCCTGGCCTCCGGTCTCGAGGAGCTTCATGGCGGTGAACCGACGGTTGCCGGTGATCGGGAAATCAGGGGGGATGAGCCTTTCGAACTCGGCGATCTTCTCCTCGACGTCCCCGGAGCCGCGGATGAGCCGCGGGGTCCGGCCGCGGTCGAAGACATCGAAGGCCTCGTCGAGGAGCTCTTTGATACCCCGGCCGAAAGAGGCGATGGTCGGGACGACCGGGACGCCGAGGAGGGCCTCGAGCTCGTCGCGGTCGATCTCGATGCCCTTCCGTTCGGCCAGGTCCATCATGTTGAGAGCGACGACCGTCGGCAGGCCCAGCTCGACGAGCTCGAGGGTCAGCTCCAGGCTCCGGCTGAGGGTCGAGGCGTCGACGACGTTGATGACCAGGTCGGGACGCTCGGTGAACAGATGGGTCAGGACGACCTGTTCGGCCCGGTCCGTGGGGCAAAGGGAGTAGGTGCCCGGCAGGTCGACGATATCGAGGAGCCGGCCCTCGATGTTGACCCGGCTGTGGGTATGCTGGATCGACGTGCCCGGGAAATTGGAGGTCTCGGCCTTGTGGCCGGCGACGGAGTTGAACAGCGTGCTCTTGCCGCTGTTCGGCTGGCCGATGAAGACGACGACCGGGACCCTAGGGCCGCTCATGGACCTCTTCGACAAGGATCTTCTGGGCGACGCCCCGCCCGAGGGCGACCTTCGTGTCGTGGCTGACGTTGCGGACGAGCAGGGGGCCGCGGAGGATGGCCTGGCCGTTGAGTTCCACGATATCGTTCTTGTGAAAGCCGAGCGACATGAGCCGCCGCCGGACCTCTTCCCCGCCGTCCAGGCCGACGATCCGCAGGGGTCTGTTGCGGGGAGCTTCGATGAGCGTCATTGCGGCGTCCTTTTGATCCTATCAACCGCGCCCTCCCTCGGGTCCGCCGGGTCCGGCCCGTCTTTCCGGCAGGGGGCAAGGTGTCCAATTATAGGGGAAACAAGGACTTCTGTAAAGCGGCGGGGGCCTCGGCTGTGATAGCCAAGCCATAATGTCCCCTCAGACTGCCAAGCTAAAATGTCCCCTCAATGAAGGAGGTGGGCATGAAGGAGTCGGTCAC